>Ga0126313_10000138_pt1 | contig 31058 bp, 29 predicted proteins | sample Plot105A_FD_89954 | JGI IMG/M metagenome (GOLD analysis project Ga0126313, IMG submission 89954) | Serpentine soil microbial communities from UC McLaughlin Reserve, CA, USA - Plot105A | ecosystem: Environmental > Terrestrial > Soil > Grasslands | place: USA: UC McLaughlin Reserve, Lake County...
AGACCCAGGTGGTTGGCGTAGGAGAACATCTTCTCCAGAGCCAGCCGGGCCTCGTCCAACCGTCCAGCCCTGGTGAGGCACTCGACCAGCCAGAATGAGCCCGCACTGAAGCTTCCCTTCCCGTCCGAGAGATCGTCGCTTGCGGCTCCTGCCGCCTCGTAGCGGCCCACGAGCACATCGTAGGTCAGCTCCTCTTGGATACTGTCGAGGGTGGCGAGCCAGCGGGGATCGGTGGGCCCCACGAACTGGACCACGGGCATGAGGAGCAGCGAGGCGTCCAGCGCGTCGGCGCCGTAGTACTGGACGAAGCTCCCCTTCTTCTGGTTCCAGCCCTTATCCATTACCTCTTCGTAGATGGCGTCCCGCTGTTGGACCCAGCGGCCTGCCCCGGCGGGCAACCCCCGTTGGAGGGCGATCCGCACCGCCCGCTCGAGCGCCACCCAGATCAACACCCTGGACGAGACAAAATGCTTGCGGCTACCCTGGGTGCCCCACATTCCTTCGTCCGGCTCGTGCCAGTGCTCGCTGAGCCAGTCGAGTGTAGATTGCAGGTCTTGCCAGACGTCGTAATCCAGGGGGGCGCCGTACCTGTTGTGTAAGTAGGCGGCATCCAGCACGGCCCCGTAGAAGTCGAATCGCAGCTGCTTGTAGGTGTCGTTGCCCAGCCTCACCGGACGGGAGCCACGGTGCCCGGAGAGGTGTGAGAGCTCCTCCTCGCCGATCTCCTTCCTGCCGTCTATGCCGTAGAGCGGCTGGAGCCGACCGTCGGAGCCCCGGTAGCGATCCTTGAGCCAGCCCATGAACTCGAGCGCCTCGTCTCTGAAGCCGATGCGGATAAGGACAAACATGGTGAAGGCCGCGTCCCGCATCCAGGTGTAACGGTAATCCCAGTTGTGTGATCCTCCTATGATCTGCGGCAACCCCATGGTTGGGGCGCTCACCAGCGCCCCGGTGGGACCGTAGATCATGAGCTTGAGGGTCAGCGCGGAGCGGTTCACCATGTCCCGCCACCGCCCGTGGTAGGAGCTCTTCGAGAGCCACCGCCGCCAGTAATCCAACGTCCTTTGCAGCAACTCCTGGCTCTCATTGCTCTTGAGAGCCTCTCTGGGCCCCTCGCCTTCCTCGAGTTGCCGCAGAACGAACCTGGCGCTCTCGCCCTCCTCCAGTTCGAAGCGCGCGAAAGCGTTCCGAGCCCGTCCTTCTTCGAGGGGTACCTCGCTGGCGAGGTTCAAGGCTATGTCCGCTCCCCGGAAGATCACCCCGTCCCTGACTAACTCGACCGTGTGATCCCGGCGGGCGTAGTCCAAGGCCGGGCGGCAATCGACCTCGATGGTCATCCTCCCCCTTATGACCCGCACGTCGCGGACGAGATCGTGGTGCGTCTCGCGTCCATCCTCGATGGGCATGAAGTCCAGTATCTCGGCCACGCCTCTAGGGGAGAGGAACCGGGTGAGCAGCACGTTGGTGTCCGGCAGGTAGTGCTGGTGGCTGTGTACGTACTCCGCCGGACGGAGGCTGAAATGCCCGCCTTTCTCGTCGTCCAGGATGGAAGCGAAGACGCTCGGGGAGTCGAAGGCGGGGAGACATAGCCAGTCTATGGTCCCGGCGGTGCCCACCAGGGCGGCGGTGTGCGAATTCCCTATGATCCCGTGGTCCTCTATCGGGAGATACCCCATGCGCTTCCCCGTGCACGCCGACAACACCTGGCGTACATTGTGCCCCGCGGATCATGAACGGTAAAGTCCTCGAAGATGATGGGTGTTCGCCCTTGCGGTTCGTCTACCGGGCAGGCTCGAGCACGTAAACCCGGAGGGTTCGAGGTAGCGTATCAGGGCTGAACTCGACCTCCGTAGCCCCAACCCTCGTTACCGCGTCTTCGGGATAGCGGGAGATGAACGCTTCCAGGGGCAGGATGTCTAGCTTGAGCTTCGGTATCTGATAGTGCATCGGGATGACGACGCGGGGTCCGATCTCCTCTATCGCCCGGTCCAGATCGTCCAGCTCGATAGTGGGCGGTCCCCCGGTCAGAGCCAGGAGGACGTCTACTTTGCCGCGCAACCGATCGAACTGCTCGCCGGTGAGGGGATTCCCCAGATCCCCCAGATGCAGGACACTCACTCCCTCCAGCTCGAAGCGGTAGACGGCGTTCTCGTCCGGGCTCTCCTTGTACCTCAGGCTCTCCATCGTCGGCAGGGCCTCGAACACCACGCCGCCCACTTCCACGGGACCCTTGCGCGAGATCTCCAAAGCATTCAAGACCTTCGGATTCCCCGGGACCATGGAGGAGCACGAGTGGAAGCTGTCGGTGGCGGAGCTCATTACGACCACGTCGGCGGGCTCGTCCACGGGGTCCAGGCCCGCGACCTCCGGGGTGTAGGGATCCGTCACGACGGAGATCCTCCCGCCCTCTATCCTGAAACAGGCGTGCCCGTACCATTTGATCTTCATGAGCCGTCCGTATACTACCAGCGCCGTCGACCTCCACGGAAACAGGACCGATCGAGTTCACGACCGCGGACCTCTGCGCCGAGTTCGGGTCGCTGGTCCGGGTGGCCGGGCCGCTCTTCATAGACTACGGCGTCAACGGATCCTTCTGCGGACAGAAAGCGACCGCCAGGGTCTACGAGGACAACGTGCTCGTCCGCGAAGCCCTGGAGGAGGAAGGAGCGGGACGGGCGCTGGTCGTGGAGGGCGCAGCGGCTACCTGGTGAGGTGGGCGATGACCGCCCTCCAGGAGGCGGTGGCCTTTCCCCTCCTGATGCCCGGCGCCCACGCGAACCCGAGGGCGGCCGCGAGGGCGAGGAGCGCGGCTCCAGGGACGAGGAAGGCGGTCCAGAATCCTAGACCTGAGGCGAGGAGGCCTCCGCCGATCGGTCCGAGGGCGAAGCCCGTCGAGGTGGCGGAGGAGGCGACGCCGAAGGCCGCTCCCTGCCGTTCGGGCGGCGCGGCCTCTTTTATGGCCAGGTTGGCCACGGGTATGGCGCAACCCAGGAAGAAGCCGGTCGCGAGGCGCAACGCCCACAGTTCCGGGACGCTGGCGGCGAGGGCCTGGGGCATCGCCGCGAGCCCGGCGAGCGCGAGGGAGACCGTGATCACGCGCCGCGTGCCGAACCGGCCGGCGAGCTTGCCCCCGAGCAACGAGCCCAACGATGCGACCAGGGCGCCGGTGCCAATGATCCAACCGGCCTGGGTGGCGATCCGGCCCGCAGCTCCCGCCAGCGTGTGGATGAACCCCGGTAGCGCCACGGCGGCGCTCGTGATCGCCACGTGGACCGCGAACAGGGTCAGAAGACCCGGCAGCAACAGCCGGTACGGGAGGGACGCGCTGTCCGGGTCAAGATCTTCCTGCTCCGTCTCCTCGGGCTCGGCCCGATGTGGCTTCTTCTCGGCGACGCCGAGGAGGACCAGGACGCCCGAGACTGCCAGCAGGGCGGAGGCCATGAAGAACGAGGTCCTGATGCCCGCGAGGTCGGCGCTGATCCCACCGAGGGCGGGCCCGACCCCGGCGGCGACGAAGATGACCGTCTGCAGGGCCCCGAGCCTGGAGCCGGCGCGCTCGTACGACGAGCTGGAGGCGACGAGCGCCGTGGCCGCCGGCACCGTGCCGGTGAGGGTTCCCTGCAAGAGCCTGAGGCCGAGGAGCTGCCACGGACCGGCGACGAAGCCCATCGACCCCACGACGACCGCGGCCGCCAGTGTGGCCCGCAGAAGCATAAGCTTGCGGCCCAGCCGGTCGGAGAGCCTGCCCCACAGCGGGGCCACCAGGGCCATAGACGCGCCCGACGCGCCGTTTATGAACCCCGCCCAGGCGGCGGCGCGTCCCGGGTCCTCCACGCCGAGCTGCTGGACGTAGAGGGGCATGAACGGCACCACGAACATGAACGCCGTCGTGGCGAACAGCTGGGAGATCAGGAGCAGGCCGAACGACAGCCGGCCCATCGGGTCCTCCTGCGGGAGCTTCACTGGCGCCGGGCGAGGTATACACCGGCCAGGAGGATCGCCGCGCCTATCGCCTTGTCGACCCCGAAGCCCTCGCTGAAGAGCACGACGCCCGCGACGACGCCGACGAGGGTGACCAGGTACTGGTAGACGAGCATCCGGTTCGCCCCGATGCGCGAGACCCCACGCTGCCAGGAGGAGAACCCGAAGGCGGCCACCACGAGCGCGGAGTAGCCGAACGCGGCCCATCCTCCCGCGCTAACGGTGCCCCAATCCATGCGGAAGAGATCGAGGGAGGCGAGCGGGAGTACCGCCAGACCTCCGAAGAGCATCGAGTAACCCGCGACGGCCAGGGGCGAATATCTCTTGAGCAGGGGCAGCGAGAGCACGGCGTACGATCCCCAACAGGCGGCCGCGCCCATGACCAGCAGGTCCCCCGGCAGGCTGGTTCCACCCGTCCCGAGACCCCGGTAGACGATCATGGCCACCCCCAACAGGGCGAGTCCCACCCCGACGATACCCTTGAGCCTGGGACGTTCCCAGCCGAGCGCGAAGCCCAACAGCATCCCCCACAAAGGAGCCGTGGCCACCACGAGGGCGGTGTTGGAGGCGCTGGTCATGCTCACGCCGAAGGTGAACGCCACGTTGTTCAGGGCCACCCCGACCAGCCCCAGGCCAGCCATCGCCCAGAAGTCCTCGCGCCGGAGCCTGCCCTTCGGGTCGAAGAGTTGCAGGATCACCCACAAAACCAGCCCCGCCAGAACGAACCGCATCGCCGCGAAGGGCAGCGGGGGCACGTAGCCCACAGCGTACTTCACAGCCACGGGGTTGGTGCCCAGAAAGACGGCCGTCGCGAGCAGAGAGGTCTCGAAGAGCAAGGACGTACTTCTTTCGCCCTTCACACCAGCAGACCCCACACCCGAACCGTCCTGGGTGCCCGCGGGTCCGGTTGTCCTCTCAGTTAGCAATACGGCCATCGCCTTCTATCGTCGTTTCAAATCTGCGTTCCGGAATGTGCACAAAGCACATACATGTTGACCGTACCACGATTTTGCGGGCGGGCAAGACCCATTAGTGAAAGCTCTAACGGTCGTCTGGCCGGGCGGGTTCTGGCCTCGTACGGGAGGTTCTGGCGGAGGCTCCTGGTCTACCGCACCACTGACTGGGATAGGATCTCGTCCATCCGTTCGAGGGCGCGGGTGATGTTCTCCTGGGAGTTGGCGTAGGAGAAGCGCAGGTGGCCTTCGCCGTACCGGCCGAAAGCGGTACCGGCGAGGCAGGCGACGTCGGCTTCGTCGAGGAGCAGGTCGGCCAGAGCGACTGCGTGGTGGCCGGTGCCGCTGATCCGTGGGAAGGCGTAGAAGGCTCCCTTGGGGGCGATGCACTCGACACCGAGGAGGTCGTTAAGGCCCGAGACGATCAGGTCCCGGCGGGCGCGGAACTCGGCCAGCATGAGGTCCACGCTGTCCTGGGGCCCGGCGAGGGCGGCGAGCCCCGCGTACTGGGTGGCGGCGTTGGTGCAGGAGTTCGAGTTGACCTGCAGCTTGGTGACTGGCTCGGCCAGAGGCTCGGGCATCACGCCGTAGCCGAGCCGCCAGCCGGTCATCGCGTAGGTCTTGGAGAAGCCGTCGAGGATTATGGTGCGCCCGTCGGGGTCGAGGCCTGGCTCGGAGGCGATGCTGGCGGAGGGGCCGGTGTAGAGGAGGCGCGAGTAGATCTCATCGGCCAGGACGAAGACGTCGGGGCGCTCGCGCAGGATCTCGGCGAGCCCCGCCATGTCCTCGGGCGTCAGGATGCCGCCGGTGGGGTTGGCGGGCGAGTTGAGGATCACCAGCTTCGTGCGCTCGCTCAGGCCCGCGCGAAACTCGTCGAGGTCGAAGCGGAAGTCGTGCTCCTGGCGCAGCGGCACGAAGACGGGACGTCCGCCGACGAAGTCGACCATCGACTCGTAGATCGGGAAAGCGGGGTTGGGCAAGAGCACCTCGTCGCCCCTCTCGACGAGGGCGAGGATGACGAAGAACATGATCGGCTTGCCCCCCGGCGTGACCACGACCTGCTCCGGATATACCTCGATACGCCTGCTGCGCGCCACGTCGGCGGCGATCGCCGCGCGCAGCTCGGGGATGCCGGCGGTAGGGGTGTAGTGGGTGTGTCCGTCGCGCAGCGCCCGGCAGCCGGCCTCGACGATGTGAGGGGGCGTGTCGAAGTCGGGCTCGCCGATCTCCAGGTGGATGATCTCACGCCCCTGCGCCTCCAGCGCCTTGGCCTTCGCCAAAACCGAGAAGGCCGTCTCGGTCCCCAGGCGCCCCATCCGCCTCGCCAGCCTCACCCCACTACTCCTTCTCTCGTACCCGATTCGCTGCGCCCCTCCATTACCTCCATTACACCACACACGACTGTGCTGACGCGTTGCCTCTACGGCACCGGGTCCGGGGACGCGCGGGCCCGGAGGGCTCTGCTCCTGCAAGCTCGTGCGTTATGGTACTGTCTCTGCCGGTGAGTTTGGCATTTGACGGACGACATCGCGGGCGGTGGGGCGCGGTTCTCGCTGGGGTGGGGATCTCCGCCGTGGTCTTCGCCCTGTACGTGAGGACCCTGGCGCCCACGGTCCTGGGGTTCGACCCTCCCGAGGTATTCGATTCGTCCATGCTGCAGGCCGCAGTCTACGTTCTGGGGATCGGCCATCCCACCGGGTACCCGACCTACATGATGCTCACTCACCTCTTTACCTACCTGCCGGTCGGGGACATCGCCTACAGGGTCAACCTCGCCTCCGCGGTCTACGGGGTCGCCGCGGTGGTCGTCGTCTACGCCGCGGGGCTGCGGCTGGGCGGGCGGGTCGTGGCCGCGGCGGCCGGGGCTCTAGCTTTCGGGGTGAGCGAGACCTTCTGGTCGCAGGCGACCATCGCTGAGGTCTATACCCTCAACGCTCTGTTCATCTCGCTCATCGTCTTCGCCTTGCTCCTCTGGCGGGACAGCGGTAGGGACCGTTACCTGTTGCTCGGCGCGTTCCTCGCGGGCCTCTCCCTCACGCACCACCTGACGAGCGCACTGCTCGTACCGGCCGGGGTAGCCTTCGTGCTCCTAACCGACCGTAGGAAGCTCTCGGCGAGGGCCGTATTGCCGAAGGCGGCCGGGCTCTTCGTGGTTGGTTTGATCCCTTACCTCTACCTCCCCCTGCGCGCCGCGATGGAGGCGCCCTTGAACGAGGCGGACCCTTCCACCCCCGGACGGTTCCTGCTCCTGATCTCCGGGGGTAGCTTCTTCCTGAAGAACCTGACGGACGCGAGGACGGGTGGAGGTGCGCCCGATCCCACCGGCGGGCTGCAACCCGTGCTCGAGAACCTCCTCTCCCGGCTGGGGCCATACGGGGAGCACCTCTTTGGACAGTTCCCCGTCGTGCTGTTACTGGTCGGGGTGTTCGGGGCCGTCTACCTGGTCTCCACCGACCGCGCGGCGGCGGTCCTCTTGGGTGTACCCTTTCTGGGGTCGCTCGTGCACGGCTTCGTCTACGGTTACGAGGATTTCTACCTGTTCCTTATCCCCGCCTACCTGATCTTCGCCCTGTGGATGGCGGTGGGCCTCGGCGTAGTTCTGAGGAGAGCAGAGAGGTGGGCGGAGAGAATTCCGGCTTTCAGGAGAGCCTTTCTGCTCGCTCTCTCGGTGCTGGTGCTCGCCCTTCCCTTCATTGGGATATGGGACACCTACCGGGAGGAGGACCGCAGCCGGGATTACGAGGGACGTCGTGCGATCGAAGCCGTCGTCCGAGACGTCGAGCCGGGCGCCACCGTGCTGCACCATCGGAGCTCCCTCTGGTACATGGTGCTCGTCGAAGAGCGCCGCCGGGACCTGACCCTGATCGACCCCTTCGAGACCTCCTGGGTCCGCTACAACGACATCGTCTGGCCCGACAACCTCGACGCGACAGAGTCGGCCGCCCGCTACAAGACCGACGACGTCACGGGCGCCCGGACCGCACGCGTGGTCGTTAAGACCGGTCCCGTCTACGTGCTCGACCCCGAGAGCGCGGACGCCTCCCGGCTGCGCGAAGCCGGATTCGACCTGGTCCGGGTCGACGAGAACACGAGGCTCTACGAACTGATCCCCCGGAGAACCGGAAGTCCCTAGACTCGTACGTGATCGGCGCTCGCGAGTATACTGAGTCCCGAGGGGGCTTGGCCGGCACGTGGATTACTCAAGCTCAACTTTGTATAGTACGCCTCTGTGACGAATCGAGTAAATATACGGCATGTATAGAGACGGTCTCAAAGTACGAGAGCTGGAGCCTCTCGGAGGGGCGCATTCCCTCCGGGTCCCGGTAGGGGTTACGCTGGTCCTGATCTTCGCCCTTGCGGCGGTCGTCTCCTCCTGGTACGGCCTGGGAGGGGGGATCTCCAGGGACGGCGCCGTCTACCTCTACAGCGGCCAGAGGATGGCCGAGGGCGTCCCCCCGTACGTCAGCGTGTTCGACCACAAGGGACCGCTGGCGCCCATGCTCGCCGGGGCGGGGGTCATGCTCTCCAAGCTCCTGAACACGGACCAGATAATGACCGTGCGGGTGGTCTTCTTCCTCATGGGCTGCCTCGCGGTCGTCTCGGCCTACCTGCTCGGCAGCAGCCTCTTCAAGTCCCAGAGGGCGGGTATCTTTGCGGCCCTTACATTCCTCGGGTTTTTCTGCTTCGCGCGCTACGCCACCGCGGAGCCCGAGGCCAAGACGCCGATGCTCCTGTTCGAGGTTCTGGCCCTTCTCCTGACGAGCCAGAAGAGGTGGTTCTGGGCCGGTCTGTGCGGCTCTCTGGCGTTTCTCGTCTGGCAGCCCATGGCCGTCTTCCCGCTCGTGACCATCTTCCTCGCCGCCACGTGCCCCGGAGGGTCGAGATCCTCCGCCATCTCTCGCGCGGTGTCCGGGGCCGGCCTCCCGGTTGCCGCGATCGCGGCGTACTTCTACGCCGAAGGGGCCCTCTACGAGCTGATAAATGGCAGCATCCTGTTCAACCTTCGGTACCTGGATCAGGACAAGTTCTCCTCCGTCGCTCCCCAGCTCGTCGCGCCTGCGAGGGCGATCTTCCAGGGCTACACCGCGATCCTGATACCCCTGGTTATCTGCGCGATGCTGGCGGCCGTAGTTATCAGTGCGGTTACGCTCGGTCGCCTGTACCTCCCTAAAGGACCGGCTCGCGTCTCCCTCGGAAACGTCGCGACCAGGGAGACCTTTGCCCCGGTCCTCCTCACCCTCCCGTTCCCCATCATCTGGTCGATGATGGACTTCCAGGGATACCCGGATTTCTTCGTGTTCATCCCGTACGTGGCCATCGGGTTCGGGGGGTTCCTGTACTTCTTAGCCGGCCGGGTCGAGGCCGCCGATGGCGCGGGCTTGAGAGGAGTAAGGAGGTCTTTCGTTCCAATCGCGTACGCAATCCTCACGGCTATCGCAGTGGTCAGCTCCCTGATCACGATCAAACTGGCAGCCGAGGTCAGCACGCTGGACACGGGTGGCCGCGGCCCAAAGCCGGGCGATTTCGACTACCAGCAACAGGCGGCGTTGGAAGTACGTGATAGGTTCGGGGAGGACGCTAAAGTGGTCTCCATAGGTGTGCCGCAGCTCCTGGTGCTGCTCCACGACACGAACCCGAACCCCTACGCCTTCGTCATCAGGGGCATCGACCGCGAGATCGCCCTCCAGACACCGGGTGGATTCCAGGGATGGCTCGGAGAGCTGGGAGCGTATGATCCGGATGTGATCGCCTTCGGCCAGACCAGCGGCCACTACAAACGGGAGCTGGTGGACTGGCTAGATACTCATTATCAGAGACAACAGATAGGACCCTGGATCGTATACGTGAAGGAAGGGTACTCCGCCCAAGCACGTATTGTGCTACAACAACCGCCAAGACGAGCAGCGAATATTTGAGGCTTCTCTGAACCAGACCGAGAAAGTCTCCCCGAAAAATTTCTAGCAGCCTTCTTGAGCGCGCCGATGAAATCTTCGCTGGTCCGTACGGGTATCTCCAACCCCTTCTCAGTCTTCCGGCTCGGCTCGCCTTCCCGGATGAGCTGCTTGTTGCGCTTGCCAGCCACCTTGCCCCCCTTCTATCAGCCATGACTTTCCACCACGAAAGGCGACTCGATAGGGCGCTCTACCATTTGGAGAGTCTTAAAGCAGAACGGGACGCCTGGCGAGAAGAACACCCGCGCAGACTCTGGACCGAATTCGATCCTAAGAGCGGCAAGAAGGTCCTTTGGACGCAAGTGCTCAAGCCCCCGCCCTCCAGCCTGAGTCTCATCGCTGGTGACTGTATCCACAATCTCCGCTCCGCGCTCGACAATCTCGCCTTCCAGTTGGCGCTGGCGCATCAGCGGAGGCCGTTGTCTAGCAAGATCAAGGGCGATTCCGCGTCCCCGATCCTTTCCAAAGACATTGCCAAGGACCCTGATTCTTTGGGCAAATTCGATCGCATGACTGGGGGTATCGACCTACTCGCCAAGGCAGAGATCGAGCGGCTGCAACCGTACAAGCGAGGGGACAGGTTCCGTAGCGACCCCCCTCTGGCAGCTTAACAAGCTCTCTGTCGAAGATAAGCACCGGCTGCCCCACGCTGTCACCCTGAATAACCTCTCCACTCTCACATTCTTCGTCCCCGACAGTATCAACATTGACGAAGTCGAGATCCTTTTCGCCTTTTTTGACGAAAGCGCACCAATCGCCCAATATCCCGCCTTCGACAGTACTGGCGCGGAAGTGCGCATGGATTTCACAACATCCTTTGACATATCCTTCGGCCAACGCGCCCCAAAACGGCTCTGGGGCCGCTCGATTCCCGATGTGTTGCGGGTTATCCACCGGCACATCACCAACAAAGTTCTCCCGCCACTCAAAGATTTCCTCACCTGAGTTCGGGCTAATCATCTAGCCCGCCCCTTTCCTTGTGTACTGCCGTCGAGGGGATAAGAACCCGCCAAAAAATTCTGAGTACTATCACGATATGTCGTGATATACTGCGATGCGGAAGCCGAGGGTGGCTAGAGTTCGGGAGGCGAGATGTACGGTCCGGGCAGGATGGGCTATCTGGGCAGGGGTCGGAGGATGAGGCCTTTCGGGGGCCCTGCGTCCCCGGTGCTGGTGGTGATTGGGCTGGTGGTTGGAGGGCTGTTTCTGTTCTCTTTGGCTGGTTCGTTCGACTTCTTCCCGTTCTTTCTCTTCTTCTGGTGGGTGGTGCCCTTCGTTCTGGTGCCGATGATCGTGGCTTCGGCGAGGGGTGTTGCTGGTTTCTTCGAGGCGCGTGCGCGGGGGCCGGTTGAGGAGGAGCGCAAGGAGAGGGAGTTGTTAGAGGCGCTCGCGCGGCACGGGGAGATCACGGCCGCCCGGGCTGCGCTGGAGACCTCCCTCGGCGTGGCCGAGGCGGACCGGATGCTCTCCGAGCTGGCGAAGAACGGGCACATAGAGGTGCGTGCCCGCGAGGGGAGGCTAGGGTACGCCCTCTGGGAGCACGACCGGCGGGAGCTGACGGGTTGATCGCGGCGTCGCGGGGCGCCGCCTGGCACAGGAGGCAGAGGTTATGTTTGGGCCCAAGATGATGAAGGGGTTCTTCGGCTGGGGTCGGGGACACGGCTTCGATCCGAGGCGGGGGCGCATGTTCGAGAAGGGGGATCTGAAGTATGTGATCCTGGACCTGCTCAAGGACAAGCCGTCTCATGGATACGAGGTGATCCGGGCGCTCGAGGAGCGTTTCCGCGGGTTCTATTCGCCGAGCCCCGGCTCGGTCTACCCGACGCTGCAGCTGCTCGAGGACCTCGGGTACGTGAGCGCCACGCAGCGGGACGGCAAGAAGGTCTACGAGATCACCGACGAGGGTAGGAAGTTCCTCGAAGAGAACCGCCGTTCCGTCGAGGACATCTGGGGCCGGGTCGGCGGAGGCTGGGACCCAGAGGTCGGGGCCGAGATGCACGAGATGAGGCACGAGCTGATGGACCTCGGCCGGCTCTTCGGACGCAAGATGCACGAGGGGGGATTGGACCGGGACAAGCTGCGCCGCGTCCGAGAGGTGATCTCCGGCGCCACGCGGGACATCGAGAGGATCCTCGACGACCGGGACGACGCCGGGGGAACCCGCGCCTAGACAGAGCCCGGACGGGTCTCTAGGCCTCGATCGCATGGGCGGCAAGTTCGTTCTTCGGGCCAACTTGCCGCGAGCGAGGTGCTACTTCAATAATGTGACCCACGGATTCAGAGGTCGAAGCGTGGGTTAGGAGCACGGAGCTTGCACGTTTACAGTGACCCTGCCTCGGGGCGCCACGTCAACCAGTTGGCCCCCGTGGAGGCCCCGGAGAGGTTCCCCGCGGCCCTTGCCGGGGTCGAGGAGGCCGAGCGGGACGGCGTGCCGGTCGAGTGGAGGTCCTGCGAGCCCGCGGGAGGGGAGGACCTCGCCAGGGTCCACGCTCCCGCGTACCTGGATCACCTGAAGACGCTCTCCGAGGCGGGGGGAGGCTACCTCAGCCTGGACACGGCCTTCGGCCCGGACTCCTGGGAGACCGCTTGCTACGCGAGCGGGGCGGCCATCGGGGCGGTCGAGAGCGCCCTCTCGGGAGTGGCGGCCTTCGCCATCGCCCGTCCTCCGGGCCACCACGCCGGGAGGGCGACGGGGATGGGATTCTGCCTGCTCAACCACGTCGCGGTGGCCGCCGAGCACGCCCGTTCGCGCGGGACCTCGAGGATCGCCATCCTGGACTGGGACGTGCACCACGGCAACGGCACCCAGGACGTCTTCTACAACGACGGCCAGACACTGTATCTCTCGGCGCACCAGAGCCCCTTCTATCCGGGGACCGGCGCGGTGAACGAGGTCGGAGTGGGCCGCGGACGCGGTTTCACGGTGAACGTGCCGCTGCCCGCCGGCTCGGGGGAGGACGTCTACGCGGCGGCGTTCGAGGGCGTCTTCGTACCCGTGCTGCGCGAGTTTCAACCGGAGCTCCTCATCGTCTCGGCGGGCTACGACGCCCACGCCGCCGACCCGCTGGGGGGCATGTCTCTGGAGGCCGCGGCCTTCGGGCGCTTCGCGGCCCGGCTCGCGTCTCTGACCCGTGAGGTGGGGGCGGTGCCCCCGGCGCTCGTTCTGGAGGGTGGCTACAACCTGCGGGCCCTCACCGAGAGCGTCGCCGCGACGATGCGGGGGGTCGAGGAAGGGTCGGACGCTGGTCGGGAGTATCCGGGCCGCGTGAGATCCGTCGAAGCAGCGCGGAAGGCCCTGGTGCCTTTCTGGGAGAGCCTCGGGTAGGATAGGGGTGTGGGAGAGTCCGGCGACCCGAGAGAGACTCGTCCGATCCCCGACCGGCAGGGGCTGTTGGCCCGGCTGCGAGACCCGCGGCCCCGGGACACGACGCTGCCGGCCGAGGCGGATCTCTACCTGCGCCGCAACCCGGACGACGAGGAGGTGAGGGAGGCGCGCGAGCGGTTGCCCTCCCTGGACGAGAGCGAGTGATCCATGATGCGGGCGATGCTCTGGGCCTCGGTCGTCGCGGCGGGCGCTGCCGCGGCGTACCTGGTCGTCGGGTACGTGGTGGCGCTCCGGCTCAGCGCGCCCACCCACCAGCCGGTCGAACGGACCCCGGCCTCTGTGGACCTGGACTACCGGGAGGTCGGTCTCCGGAGCAGTGACGGGCTCGCCTTGAGGGCATGGTGGATCGGCAAAACGGGGTCTTCGCGGGCCGTGTTGCTGGTCCACGGCTTCTCTGGCGACAAGTCCGATCCCCACGTCGTCGAGACGGCCCACGTCTACCACCAGGCCGGGTTCGACGTGCTCATGCTCGACCTGCGCGCCAACGGCGAGTCCGAGGGGGAGCGGGTCACCCTCGGCTACCGGGAGGTGCGCGACGTGCGGGCGGCCCTCTCGTGGTTGGAAAGACGTGGCTTCGAACCGTCGAAGGTGGTGCTACACGGCTGGTCCATGGGCGGTGCCACGGTGGTGCGGGCCGCCCCCGGTAGTGGCGTGGCCGCGGTCGTGGAGGAGGCAGCCTACGCGGACCTGCCCCCGCTGCTTTGGGAGCAGCTCCCCGAAGCCAGCGGCCTGCCCACATTCTTCAACCCGGGCGTCTTCCTGATGGGCAGGGTGTTCCTGGAAATAGATCCCTGGGCGGTGCGGCCGAAAGAGGACGCACGGCGGCTCTCGGAAGAAGGGGTCCCGTTCATGATCATCCACTCCCGCGACGACGAGGTGATCCCCTTCGAGCACGCCGAGTCGTTCGCTGCGGCCTACCCCGGGGCCGTGTTCTGGGAGCTCAAAGGCTACGAACACGTCGCGGCCTACACCCACCCCGAGTACGGGAAGAGGCTCCTGAGCTTCCTCGACGGAGCCGGGGTAGATTAGCATCCGTCGAACGTTCGCGTCGAGCCGCGCTCCTCAGTCTATCCGGGTGACCTCCAGCAGTGGGATGTCCCCCTCGGACTGGACGACCGTGCCGTGTACCTCGATGAGGTCGCCGATGCGCTGGCCCAGCAGGCTTCTCGGGTCTTCGAGGGCGTAGAGGACCTCGCCGGTCGTCTCGTCGACCATGGCGTAGCCGTAGGCTCCGGAATCGGCCGGCCTCCTCTCCAGCCTCCCCTTGATGACGATCTGCTCCACGATGGCGCCTCCTGATCCTCCTCTGTCGGGTCCGTTCCATCCGGTAGCGGATACGAACCTCCGCCCTCAATGCTACCGGTTCGGGCCCCTAATGTTCCATTGCACCCTGTCTTGTAAGGGATCATCCTCCAGGACGAAGTGTTCGCCGTCGCGCACCAGGCTCAGACGATGCAACTCGCCGTCTTCCGGAATGCAGAACAGACCCTCAGCGGTGGAAGACTCTGCCCCGTAGACCGCCAGCTCCATCTCGCTCCAGTCTATGCGGCCGGTGCTCTGGGCGAGCCTGGCGTGAGGGATCGCGGCGCCCTCCCTCACGAGCATCACCACGGGGATTTCCCCGGCGATGATGTGGTGCCACGTGGCGCCTTCGTAGGTCTTGTCGGTCTGGTAGTCGGTCCAGAGCCCCGGCGGCAGGTAGACGTTGCGGCCCGGAGTGTCTTCCATGAGCGGGGCGACGAGGATGTCGGTGCCGAAGAGGTACTGGTCCTCGATGAGCCAGGACGTCGGGTCGTCGGGGTACTCGAAGAACAGGGTGCGCAGCATGGGGTGGCCGTTCGCGGAGGCGAGCCTGGCCTGGGCGTAGACGTAGGGCATGAGCCTGTATCTGAGCTCGACGGTGCGCCGGAAGTCGTCCGTGAACCCTTCGCCGTACTCCCACGGCTCGGTGGGGGGCTCGCCGTGGCAGCGGCTGTGGGAACAGAGCGCTCCGAAGGCCAGCCACCGGCGGTAGAGGTCCTCCGGGGTTGGCCGGGAGAACCCCCCGATAAAGTGGCTCCAGAAGGAGAACCCGCACAGGCCCAGAGAGAGGCCGCCCCTCAAAGTTCCGGCCATCGCGCCGTCGGTGATCTCCGCGTCCCCGCCCCAGTGGAGCGGATAACGCTGGCTGCCGGCCCAGGCGCTGCGGGCGTAGATGGCGCCGTTGCCGGTGACCTCTCTCGTGACGTCGGCGACCGCCTTGTTGTAGCGCAACGGGTAGAGGTTGTGCTCCAGGAAGTTGCTCGCCCTCGCGTGGTATATGCCCGTCAGGGGGGCCGCCTCGCCGAAGTCCGCGGTAAAGATGCCGACTCCCATCCTCAGCAGCTTCGCCAGCTGCTCCTGGTACCAGCGAACGGCGTCTGGGTTGCTGAGGTCTAGGACCGCGTCGTCCACCGGCGGTTTGCCGTAGGCGCTCAGGACGACGTAGCCCTTCTCGATGGCCTCCCCGCGCAGCTCGTTCTTCGGGTTGAAGTACGGCAGCTGCCAGAGGCTTATTCGGAAGCCGTCTTCTTCGAGGTCGGAGAGCATCTTCTGGGGATCTCTGAAGCGCGATCTCGAAAACTCGAAGTCGCAGCGGTGGGGCACCTCCGTCCAGCCGGTGTCGAGGTGGATCACGTCGGAGGGGATACGGTGCTCGCGCAGCTTCTTGGCCACGTCGCGGACCTCGTCTTCTGAGGAGTAAGTCTCGCGGCCCATCCACAGGCCAAAGGTCCAGAGGGGAGGGACGGGGGCGCGCCCGGTGAGGGCAGTGTACTCGGAGAGGACTTCTTTCGGGGAGCCGAAGAAGTAGAAGAGGTCGAGCACGTCGTCGCCGAGGTAGATCACGTTCGCCTCACCGTAGGAGCCGCCGAGGTCGAGCGTGAGGGGGGCGCTCGTGTGCACGAACATGCCGTAGCCGCGGTTGCTCATGAAGAACGGTACCGGCTTGTACATGTTGGGCGTCTGGGCGCTGTAGGCGTCGTAGGTGTAGAGCACCAGCTTCTGGCCGCGCTTGTTCAGGTGCGTGAACGACTCCCCGCAGCCGAAGAGCTTCTCGTCCGGCGACAGGGTGAAGCTGGCCGCGACGTGCCGGTGCAGGTTGGAGGCGTTGCGCGCGAACGAGAACGGCGTGGGCATCGAGTTGACCACGCCCTTCGCGTCGGAGAGGTTCCAGGTACGGGTCAGGAGCCTGCCCGAGGCGTCCCGGAACTCGAAGCGTACCGGGTCTCTGGTGACGGTCACGGAGCCGGACGGACCCTCATAGGTGGTGGAAGATTCATCCTCGTTCATCTCCCAGGAAGAGTTGTCAGTCGGGGGGTCCCCGTCGAGCATCAGCGAGGGTTCGTCGGGGTATATCTCCGGCCGGGCGGCGACCCGGAGGCGCACGGTCTTGGGGGTGACGAAGGAGAGCGAGAAAGGGAGCGCCTGCTCGTCCTCGTATTCGTCCGGCGGCGTGTCCCACCACACCTTGTAGTCCTCGAACTGGAGCGTGAGCTGGTGGTAGGAGACGCGCTGTTTGAGGGCGCGGCCCTTCCAGAGTATCTTGCCAGAGGCGGTGCCGGGGTCGAACTCCGGGACCTTCGAGCCGATGAAGAAGTGGTTCTGCTGTCTGGCGAACTCCTCGCTCACGTCCACCGGCTGGTTCTGGAAGCCGACCTCGTATTCCTTCATCAGCGCTCCTCTCCCGGTCGCAACCTTCTCCGGTCGCTAAGAATTCCAGTTTTTCGCGGTGGGATCAAGGAGCAGCAGCCGGCCGGCGGTGTTAGCGGCGGTCCCGGCGCGGGTATGACATCATAGACTCGTGGTATACGAGCGACGGAGTCCGAAACGACTCTCCAGGGCGCCATGATCAGGATGCTGGATCACACCGCAGACGTAGGGTTCGAGCTTGGGGCTTCCTCGCTCGAGGATCTGTTCGAAGAGGCCCGGCGGGCGCTGCTCATGGTCGTGTTCGAGCGCCCGCCGAAGGAGGGCGAAAGGGCGGACACTGTCCGCCTCTCGGCGCCCGACCGCGAGACGCTGCTCGTCCGCTGGCTCAACGAGCAGTCCTACCTGATACAGGATGCCGGCTTCGTCCCCGTGGGGGCGAAGATCCAGATAGTAGAAGAGGCCGGCGGGTCGGGCTGCGCGCTCGAGGCACGCCTCACTGGCGCCCCACTTCTTCTGGAAGAGTACGGGTGGCAGGGCGAGATCAAGAGCGCGACCTTCCACGGTCTCGATGTAACGAACGACGACGAAGGCTGGCATGCGCGGGTGATCCTGGACGTCTGATCCGCGGAGCGACTATGAACTTTGAGCGTGTTTCGGAGTACAAGTACCGCATCCCCCGCGAGGGGAAGATGGAGGTGGACGCGGCGTTCTACGCCTCGAACGAGATCCTGGAGGGCCTCGAAGCAGAGAACTACGCCTCTTTGCAGCAGCTCGCGAACGTCGCGACGCTTCCCGGGATAGTCGAGCCGGCGCTCACCATGCCCGACATACACTGGGGTTACGGCTTCCCAATAGGCGGGGTCGCCGCGTTCGACCCGCAGAAGGGCGGCGTGGTGAGCCCCGGCGGAATCGGTTTTGACGTGAATTGCGGGGTACGGCTCCTGACCTCCGGGATCGACCGGGAGGAGTTGGAGCGGCGCAAGGGCCCCCTCGCGGACGCGCTCTACGAGGGCGTCCCGTCCGGGATGGGCGTGGGCCGAAAGGACTTCCGCCTGGGCCGGGAAGATCTCGAGGAGGTCCTCGTCGAAGGGTCCGCCCCGCTGGTGGAGCGGGGCTTCGGTGAGGTGGAGGACCTCAGGCACACCGAGTCCGGCGGGAAGCTCTCCGGGGCGGACCCTGCAGCAGTCTCCGAGAGGGCGTACAAGCGGGGCGGCTCCCAGCTCGGAACTCTGGGCTCGGGCAACCACTTCCTCGAGGTGCAGTACGTGGACGAGATCTACGACGAGGAGGCGGCGCGAGCCTTCGGTCTCGGTGCGGGCCGCATCACCGTCCTGATCCACTCGGGCTCGCGCGGCCTCGGGCATCAGGTCTGCCAGGACTACGTCGAGCGCTTCCTGGAGGCGGCCCCGAGGTACGGAATAGACCTGGTAGACAAGCAGCTCGCCGCCGTCCCCATAGAGAGCCCGGAGGGCGAGGCCTACCTCAGAGCCATGGCGTCGGCGGCGAACTTCGCCTTCGCCAACCGCCAGCTCATCGCCCACTTCACGAGAGAGGCTTTCCAGAAGGCGGGCTACGATCCCGAGGAACACCCCTTGAGGGTGCTCTACGACCTCGCGCACAACAACGCCAAGTTCGAGGAGCACGGGGGCAGGAGGGTGCTCGTCCACCGCAAAGGGGCCACCCGGGCGTTCGGCCCCGGCATAGAAGAGTTGCCCGAAGAGTACCGCTCCGTGGGCCAGCCGGTGCTGGTCCCGGGGGACATGGGACGGTACTCCTTCGTTCTGGCCGGCACGGAGGGCGCCATGCGCGAGACCTTCGGATCCAGCGCCCACGGCGCCGGACGGAAGATGAGCCGACGGCAGGCGAAGAAGGCGGCGAAGGGCCGCAACGTTAAGCGGGAGATGGAGGACGCGGGTATCCTGGTGCGCGCGGCCGGCCGGGCCACAGTAGACGAGGAGATGTCCGAGGCCTACAAGGACGCCGCCGACGTCATAGAGGCGACGAACGGGGCGGGGATCGGGCGAAAAGTCGCTCGCCTGCGGCCCCTGATCGTGGTGAAGGGTTGAGACTGCGCGACGGATTGCGGAGACTCGTTCGGGAGGTGCCGCGCATGTTCCACGGAGAGCCACCGTTCAAAGACCGGGAGGACGCCGGCCGCAGGCTGGCCGAGCGCCTCTCGCGCTACCGGGACGAACGCCCCGAGGTGTTCGCCCTGCCCCGGGGAGGGGTCCCGGTGGGGTACGAGATCTCCCGCTCTCTGGGGGTGCCGCTGGAGGTCCTCGTCGCGCGCAAGCTGGGGGCGCCCGGACAACCCGAGTTCGGCATTGGCGCCGTGGCTCCCGACGGCGTGCGCGTCCTCAACGAGGAGGTCGTCAGGCGGCTAGGCATCCCGGACGAGTACATCGAGCGGATCACAGAGAGGGAGACGGCGGAGGTGGAGCGCCGGCTCAGGCACTTCCGCGGCGAGAGGCCCGAGCCGGAGGTCCGGGGACGAACCGTGATCCTGGTGGACGACGGCCTCGCGACCGGGGTGACGGCCCGGGCCGCCATAAAGGCGCTTCGGCGCCGAGGGCCGCGGCGCCTCGTCCTCGCCGCGCCCGTGTGCGCCGCCCAGACGGCGGAGCTGCTCGCCCCCGAGGTCGACGAGCTCGTCTGCCTGGAGGCGCCACCTGACCTCGGGGCCATAGGCTTCTGGTACGGGGACTTCGCCCAGACCCCGGACGAAGAGGTCATCGAGCTGCTCGAGAGGTCCCGGCGCGAGCAGAAAGAGCGCGGCAGACCCGAGGAGCCGGTCGAGGAGCGTCAGGTAACGGTCCCGGCCGGGCAGGTCGAGCTGGAAGGCAACCTGAGTGTTCCGAACGGCGCCCGAGGCGTCGTGCTCTTCGCCCACGGTTCCGGCAGCGGCCGGCACAGCCCCCGCAACCGCTACGTCGCCGGAGCGCTCCGCGAGGCGGGGCTCGCGACGTTGCTGATCGACCTCCTCACGCCGGACGAGGAGGAGGCCGACCTCCGCACCGGCCACCTCCGGTTCGACATCGGGCTGCTCGCACAGAGGCTGGCCGGCGCAACCGACTGGCTGATGGAGAACCCCGACACGCGGAACGTGCGGATCGGCTACTTCGGCGCCAGCACCGGCGCGGGGGCTGCCCTGGTAGCGGCAGCCGAGCGTCCAGAAGTCGTGGGCGCGGTCGTCTCACGTGGCGGGCGCCCCGACCTGGCGGGCGACGCCCTGTACCGCGTCAAAGCGCCGACGCTCCTCATCGTCGGCGGGGACGACGTACCCGTGATCCGCATGAACCGGGAGGCGCTCGAAAAGCTGCGCGTGGAGAAGGGGCTGGAGATCGTGCCCGGGGCGACGCACCTCTTCGAGGAACCGGGGGCGCTGGAGGAGGTCGCGCGCCTCGCCGCCAGTTGGTTCGCGCGTTACCTGAACAGGACCCCGGGCGCCGGGGCGGGATGAGCCCGGAGGTGCGCTCCTGCCAAGGGTAAGATCGAGAGCTTGTTCGCCTAGCATGTGCCTTCCGGTGTGGACTTCCGAGAACACGTCTCTACGCGGTTGGGTGAATAGGGCTCCCTGACGCCAACCTCTCGTTAACGACGGTCCCAGGAATACGCGATACGGGGGTGCTCCGGGTATCGCTCGGCGGCATACTTCTCGATAACCGGGGTTGCCGGCGAGGAGGTTGTAGGTGTCGTATTGGGGGCTTGCCCGGTTGGGCGGATCGTGAAGGGAGGGGGCATCCTGCTCACGGGCGAGCAGCTTCCTGTGGTGTTCGAGGCAGCCATGCCCCTTTTCGCGGTCGGGCTGCTGGGACTCCATGCACGGCTCGGCGGATGCGGAGGCCCCTTGGGGAAGGTAGGTGTCCTGGTAGCTTATGCGGCCATGGCCTCGGCCGTCGTCGCCTTCATGACGTCGCTCACACCCTTCATCGCCACGGCGGGGTTTGGCCCTTTCCTTGGTCTGGTGTTGTTGGGGAGCGACATCCTACAAGCCAGGATCTTCCCCCGCCCTGGAGCATCCTGCCGCTCGCGATGGGGTGCCCCCTCTTGCTCCTGGCCGGAGGAGGTCTCGCTCTGATCAGCGAAAGGCTGCTGGAAATCCCGATCGTGTTGGTCGGACTCGCCTGGATGCTTGTGGGCTATTCGGTGTTGGCAGTCGAATGCACGACGGTCCAACCGCCGCACGCGTGAGGTGACCTTCCGAGAGCAGATTTCCCGGATCAAGGGATTCATGTCTCGGTGCGCCGATCAACCGATCTGCGGCAGGATCTCGTTTTCGTAGAACCGGAAGAAGCCTTCCTGGTCGGGGCCGATCTGGTGGATGTAGATCTCGTCGTACCCGGCCTCTTCGTACTGGCGGATCGACTCCAGGTAGGGCTCGGGATCGGGGCCGCACGGGGGCGTATCCGCGACCATCTCTTCGGTGACGATGGAGACGGCCTGCTCGAAGTGGGCGGGGGTGGCGAGCTCCTGGGCCAGCTCTCCCGGCAGCCCCATGTTGGGCCAGAGCTTGTGGATCATGCGCCGCGCCTCCGCCTCGTCCTCGTGCCAGCAGACCTTCATCTCGCCGAGCTTTGGCTTGTCCTCGCCGGCCTTCTCGGTGAACGCGCGCAAAAGGTCCGGCTCCGGGGCCGTGCCCACGTAGCCGTCGCCGATGCGGGCGGCCACCTCGATCGCCTTGGGACCGAAGGCCGAGACGTAGATGGGCGGCGGCTCGTCGGGCAGGGTGTAGAGGCGGGCGTTCTCCACGGTGTAGTGCTTGCCGTAGTGTCGCTTGTTGCCGCCCTCCCAGAGCAGCCGGATCACCTCGACGGCCTCCTCCATCATCTCCAGCCGGATGTCCGTTGGTGGCCAATGTTCTCCGAGTATGTGCTCGTTGAGGTTCTCGCCGCTGCCGATGCCGAACCAGAAACGACCCTCCATCATCGCCGCCGAGGTGGCCGTCGCCTGGGCGATTATCGCCGGGTGGATGCGGATCGTGGGACACGTCACGCCGGTGCCGAGGCGCATCCTCTCGGTGGTCGACGCCACACCACAAAAAAAAAACCACACGAACGGGCTCTGGCCCGGCGCGTCTATCCAGGGGTGGTAGTGGTCCGAGATCCAGGCGGTGGTGAACCCAACCTCCTCCGCCCGCCGGGCGTTCCGGACGAGATCGTTGGGGGACATCTCCTCGCTAGAGAGTACGTATCCCATCTCGGCCATCAGCAGATCCTCCTTTCCGGTGACGAAACGCGCGACCCGCTGACGAGGGCCTCGTCGGCATGGTGCGCTGCTTACCCGGGTATACCCGCCGAACGAGTAAACTAACTCGGGCCATGGAGCTGATCATCTTCGTCGGTCTGCAGGCCTCGGGGAAGAGCACGTTCTTCTCCGAGCGGTTCGCCGCGACCCACGAGCACGTCAGCAAGGACCTGCTCCGCAACAACAGGAACAGGAGGCAGGCAAAACTCATAGAGGCCGCGCTGGAGGAGGGCTCCTCGGTCGTAGTGGACAACACCAACCCGACCGTAGACGATCGCCGGACCCTGATCGAGGTGGGCCGCGAGTTCGGGGCGAGGATCGTCGGGTACTACTTTGAATCGGACGTGCGCCGGTGCATCGGGCGCAACCGGCGGCGCACGGGGAAGGCGAAGGTGCCGGACGTAGCCATCTACGCGGCGGCAAAGAGGCTGGTACCTCCTTCTTACTCGGAGGGCTTCGACGAGCTCTTCTACGTGCGCATGACCGACGACTCTACCTTCGATGTCCGTCCCTATGCCGGCGCTGACTCCTGAACCGGAGATCGCCGCGTACGAAACGGGGTGATGGGGAAGGGCCGGATGCCGGGTACAATTCACAGAGAGATTCTCGCGTTTGGAGAGAGGTGGGACATGTGCGGCAGGTACACGCTCAAGACCCCGGCCGGGAGGCTGGCGGAGGAGTTCGGGTTCGACGGCTCCGTCTCCGAGCTTCCGGCGAACTACAACGTCGCGCCGACCCAGCAGGTCGCGGCGGTCCTGGCGGAGGGCGGGGGGCGACGCCTGGAGATGCTCAGGTGGGGTCTCATACCTCCCTGGGCCGACGACCCTGGCATCGGTTCGCGCATGATCAACGCCCGCTCGGAGACCGCACCCGAGAAGCCCTCCTTCCGCAGGGCCTTCCGCGGGCGCCGGTGCCTGATACCGGCCGACGGCTTCTACGAGTGGAAGCGCATGAACGGCGGCAAGCAGCCCTACTACATCCGCATGGAGGGTGGAGGCCCCTTCGCCTTCGCCGGGCTCTGGGAGAGCTGGGACAAGGGCGGGAGTGGGGAGATCCGCTCCTGTACGATCCTCACCACGGGAGCCAACGCCCTGGTGGCTGAGATCCACGACCGGATGCCGGTGATAGTGGCCCCCGACGCCTACGACGTGTGGCTGGACCCCGAAGCGGAAAAGGACGAGCTCTACGGCCTGCTCGCGCCGTACCCCGAGGACGAGATGGAGGCCTATCCGGTGAGCCGCTTCGTCAACAGCCCCTCGAACAACGACCCGCGGTGCATCGAGCCCGCGGCGTGAAACGCCGGTAATGTGGCCCTCTTGCGCCGCGTGAGCCGCCGCAAGAGAAGGAGCAAGACGGCTTGAGCGTCGAGGTCCGCGCCGAGGTGGCGGAGGCTCTTTTTGCAGGGGCTCCGGTCGTGGCGCTGGAGTCCACCTTGATCTCCCACGGCCTGCCCCGCCCAGACAACCTCGAGATCGCGCGCGAAGCGGAGCGGATGGTGCGTGCGGAGGGCGCAGTGCCAGCCACCATAGGCGTCGTGGGCGGGACGGTGAGGATCGGGCTGGAAGAAGACGAGCTGAAGCTGATGGCGACCCTCGACCAAATCCCGAAGCTCTCCGCGCGCGACCTGGGGCCTGCCGCCGCGAAGGGGAGCCACGGGGCCACGACCGTCGCCGCCACCGCACACCTCGCGGCGCTCGCCGGGATAAGGCTCTTCGCCACCGGGGGGCTGGGCGGCGTGCACCGGGAGGCGCGAGAGAGTTGGGACGTCTCCGCGGATCTCGCGACCCTCGCCCGCACGCCGGTGGCCGTGGTCTGCTCCGGGGTCAAGTCCATCCTCGACGTGCCCGCGACCCTGGAGTATCTCGAAACGCTGGGCGTGCCCGTCGTGGGCTTCCGCACGGAGCGCTTCCCGGGCTTCTACCTGACCGACTCCGGGAGCCCGCTGGACTGGGCCGTGGAGGACGAGGGGGAGGCGGCGCGCCTGATCCAGACCCTGCCGGAGCTCGGCTTCGAGCACTCCGGGCTCGTGATCGCCAACCCCATCCCCGAAGAAGAACAGCTAGATCCCGAACTCCACGACCGGGCGCTGCGCACCGGGCTCGAGGAGCTGAAACTCCGGGGCGTGCGCGGCAAGGACGTCACGCCCTTTCTCCTCGCCCACTTCGCGAGAGAGACGCAGGGAGAGAGCCTACGGGTCAACAAGAGGATCATCCTCCGGAACGCCCGCCTGGCGGCCCGCATCGCCGTGGCGCTGTCCGCGCTGGATCACGCCACGCGGTGAGCACCCCCCGGGTCGTCGTGGTCGGGGACCTCCTCCTCGACCTGCTCGCGAAGGTCGAAGGGTCGGTGGCCCTCGGGACCGACACCTTCACGCCCATCCATGCCGCCGCGGGCGGCTCGGGTGCGAACGCCGCCGCCTGGCTCGGCAGCCTTGATGCCGAGACGCACTTCGTCGGCAGGGTCGGAGACGACGTCTTCGGCCGGTTTCTGGCCGCGGAGCTGGACCGGGCCGGGGTGAGAGCGCACCTGGCCTACGATCCGGCGCTGGCGACGGGCAAGGTCTTCGTGCTGGTGGACGGCGCCGGAGAACGCACTATGATCACCGACCGCGGCGCCGGCGCAGCGTTGAGTCCCGAAGACCTGCCCGGATCACTCTTCTCCGGTGGACACCTGCACCTCTCGGGCTACACCCTCTCCGGTGGCAGCCGGAGGGAGACGGCGAAGGAGGCCCTCCGCCTGGCGCGCGAGGCCGGTATGAGCGCGTCCGTGGACCCCTCGTCGGTCCCGCTGCTCGAGGAGGTAGGCCCCGATCGCTTCCTGGAGTTGACCCGCGGCGTGGATCTGTGCTTCCCGAACCTCCAAGAGGGCGCGCTTCTTGCGGAAGAGAGGAATCCAGACCGCATCGCGGAGAAGCTGCTCGCCCACTATCCCGCCATCGTCCTGAAGCTCGGCTCGCGGGGCGCCCTGTACGCGGAAGGGGAGCGGGTACGTCTGCCGGCCGAGCCGGCGCGGGTGGTGGACACCACTGGGGCCGGAGACGCCCTTTGCGCCGCCTTCCTCGCCGCCCGGCTCTCTGGCGGCTCGCCGATCGAGGCGTTGCGTCTGGGAGTCGAGCTCGCGGCGCGAGCAGTGGAGCGGATAGGGGCGCGTCCAGACGCTTGACTGGTTTGTGTAGGCCCTTCAGCGTCTCTCAGTTCCCTATCTAGCGGGAGTTACTCTGCAACGGAGTAGTAGAACCCCCCTTTAACCCGGGACAGTTCTTATCCCTCTTTAGCATATAACTCAACTCGACACAGTTAGCAACGCTACCATTTGGACCGCTCCTAGCTTCTTCTGAAGCTGCGGAGATTCCCGGGTCAGTATCCTTCGCGCCGGGACATTTCTTACCCCCCTCTAGCGGTCAGCGAAGGTCAGGGCGTACCTCTTTCCCGACAACCGATCACAGCACCTCCAATCCGTAGCTACATCCGCAGCATGAGTTGTCGGTTGGCGCGGTAGACGTAAGTCCTACTCTAAGGCTAAGCCTATAGGTACTGCTGCGTAGAGCATTACGTGGCTGCAGGTGGTACAGATTATCTGCACCATCGGAACGTGCGAGTCGCCGACCACATTCCCTTCGTCATCCAGTATTGGAGCGCTTATGATCTCCCCGGCTCCCCACTCGTTCCTACCACAGGAAGCGCACGTCGGTTGGGCGCTCTTCGACAGTAACCAATCCCGAAGTTTCTGTTTCTGCGATTCGTCGAGACCCACGAGGACACCTTTCTCTCGACACAGTTCGTCTTCTGATTACGAGGTCCGAGGCCGTACTCTATCAGTCATGTTACTAAACGGAGATCGGGGTAGTTCAGCCCGGGAAAAGGGGTGCCGGGTCGCCCGCAGGAGTCCGATAGCAGTGCCTGCTTCTTGGCCATTTCGGCGAGTAAGATCCTCCAGCAAGGGAATCCGGTCCTTTCTTTACTCCGACGATCAGGTATCCCCCGGCAGAACCCGTAACGCGTTTGATTGAAAAATGCTCTATAAGTGTATGAGCTACCAATATGCGACCAGTCAAGACCATCAGCTTCCCAGATGCCGTTGGCCCAGCGGCGGAGATATCTTTACTGCGAGGATCCAAGGAGAAGCCAGCGCAACAAAGGGTGAAGGGACCATCAGCAGAACCCCTGCCGCCCCTAGGGTTGCTTCAGCACCGTATCCGTGCGCACGCCCTTCCGCGTTGCCGAGGCGCCCGGTAGGGGTAAAAGGCCCACGAGAGAAGGCTTGCTAGGTTATGTTGGACGATCAGGGTACTCCCCAGGTAGAACCCGTAACGCAGCCGACTGGCAAAACACCCGAGGGGATCGAGATGCTCTTTGCCGACGTGAGCGTCCGCGCGGTGATAAGGCGTATTCTGCAACATGTGGAGTGGCAACTCGCCGACATCGTAGTTCGTGCGGCGATCAAGCACCATCTCGACGATACCGAGGTACAAGAGGAGCGTTCGGGCAGTAGCTTGGTGATACTCGCTGCAAACGAGAACCTGAATCGCCTGCTCGAAACGCTGGATAAGTACGCGGCCGACATCACCGCGAGGGGTACCTCGTGGCTTGAACTGGGTGACCCCGGCCGGCATGCGCCCTCGCCGGCTCGGAGCAACGCTCCGTTGCGCTCGCCCACGGAAGGCAAGTACGCAGAACAGCAGCCGCTCGAACCTCTGACGCCCCGCCAAATCGACGTCCTGAGACTCTTGGCCCGGGGAAGAACCAACCGGGAGATAGCGCAAGAGCTGATCCTCAGCACGGGCACCGTTAGAACCCACGTGCAGCGCATCATCGCCAAGCTTGACGCACGCGACCGCACCACCGCGGTCGTACGAGCCATCGAGCTCGGCATCATTACCTCCGACGCTGAGGACTAACCCCTCCGCCGGCAGGAAATACGTCATCTGACGTACGAAGTTACGTCATCTGGTAGGAGTAGTGTCCCGATTGCACTGGGTATTTGTTCTAGTAAGGATCGAGAAGGTCTCCGAGAAGGAGGAAGCTGGTGAGTATCAACAGGATCGTCCACAAACGCCTCAGGCGTAGCGGCGACGGCATTAACCTCGTGGGGGACGTCGACCTAGCGGTAACCAGCAACACTGGCAAGGGCGAAACTTCAAGCTCGCGGGTCGTTAGCCACCGACGCATCGTTCAGCACACCGGGAAGGAAGGCGGGCGGTCCGGAAAGGATGGGAATCAGGATTAGGAGAAACGCTGAGAGGGAGGTGAGAGATCAGGGATTCGAAGAGGAGCGGGGCAAAGCGGTTGTGGACCGCGAGACGACATCTGGCATGAATGCCCAGAGGATCATCGATGATGCAGAGGGCGAGTGCTCAGAGAAAGGAGGGCAGATGAGCGAAGAGAACAAGTTCCAGAAGGGCGGACTCAGCGCGGAGGAGCTTGAGCAGCAGACGGGTGAGCAGGTACCCGACCGCGAGGAGATGTCGCTGGTCAACCTGAACCTGGCCGCCCCGGTCAACGCGGCGGTCGCGGCCAACGTCCTGTCGGATAACGCAACGGCGGCGGCGGGGGCCACGCAGGACGCCGACATCGATCAGGGAATCTAGTGAGAGGGAAGGAGGTTAGTAGCACGTGACCGATAAACCGCGCAAGACGGAAGAACTCAGTGCCGAGGAGTTGGAGGCGCAGACAGGCGAGGCCCTGCCCGACCGCGAGGAGATGTCGCTGGTCAACGCCAACGTCGCTGCCCCGATCAACGCGGCAGTCGCACTGAATGCTGCGAGCGATAACTCGACGGCGACGGCACTCGCTACCCAAGACGTCGACATCACCCAGGGAATCTAGGAAAGGAGGTGCAGAACCGATGACGGACAAGAAGAAAGGGCTTACTCCGGAGGAGTTGGAGGCGCAGACAGGCGAGGCCCTGCCCGACCGCGAGGAGATGTCGCTGGTCAACGCTAATCTGGCTGCTCCGGTCAACGCGGCGGTCGCGGCCAACGTGCTGTCGGATAACGCGACGGCAACAGCGGTGGCCGACCAGACCGCCGACATCGGCCAGGGAATCGGATAACCATCAGCTAGGTAAGCGTGTCGAGAGCGTGCTCCGGACAAGGGGCGGTCCACAGGCCGCCCCTTCGGACTGAAAAATAAATGAGGATCAGGGTACGGGAGGACCAAAGTAACCACACATCGCGAACAACTCAGGTCCGAGGTTGGGAAAGGTCGCCCACGCCAGCCGGTACCGCAGCTCGCCGAAGGTGTAGAGTTGATCGGCGAGTACGAGGGATCGGGGTTCAAGGAGACGCCATACCTGGTCCGACGGGGGGATGGGCAGGTCCTACAGCTTACGGAGCTCTTGTACCTCGTCGCCGAGGACGTCGACGGGAAGCGTACCCTAAGAGAGATCGCCGAGCGAGTCAGCGAGAAGATCGGACGCAGGGTGAGCGCCGACAATGTAACGTTCCTCGTCGAGAACAAGCTGCGTCCGCTAGGAGTTCTCGCGGCGGCGGACGGGACAACCCCCGAGCTAAAGAAGGCCGACCCGATGCTCGCGCTCAACCTGCGCACGGGCGTGATCCCGGAGCGCATGGTTCGCGCGGTCACTACCATTTTCTACCCTCTATATTTCCCGCCCGTGGTCGTCGTCGTGCTCGTCGTGTTCGTCACCCTCGACACGTGGCTGTTCTTAGTTCACGGGGTCAGCCAGAGCGCGCGGGAGCTGATGTACCAGCCGGTATTGTTTCTCATGATCTTCGGGCTCATCATCCTCTCGACGGCCTTCCACGAGTTCGGCCACGCCACGGCTTGCCGCTACGGCGGTGCGACGCCGGGGGTAATAGGCGTTGGCATCTACCTCGTCTACCCAGCCTTCTTCAGCGACGTGACCGACGCTTACCGTTTGGACAGGATCAGTAGGGTGCGGACAGATCTGGGTGGGATCTATTTCAATATCATCTTCTGCCTGCTCATTGCGGGCGCGTATGTCTACACCGGCTTCGAGCCGCTCCTGACGGTGATAGTGATCCAGCACCTAGAGATACTCCACCAGCTAGTGCCGTTCCTGCGACTCGACGGGTACTATGTGGTCGCCGACCTGACCGGTGTCCCAGATCTGTTCGCGCGGATCCGCCCGATACTGCGAAGCCTGGTGCCCAGCAGAGCCCTAGACAGCAGCGTAACGGCGCTCAAGCCTTGGGTGCGGGTGGTGGTCACCGCGTGGGTGCTGGCCGTCATCCCGGTCCTCCTTTACCTGTTTATGGTGGCGGCGATGACCGCCCCGCGGCTGTTCGCCACCGCCTACGATTCCTTCTTTGTCCAGTACGACAGGATCGTGAGTGCCTACGTCTTAGGCAGGGAAGTGCAGGCGGCGGTCGGTGCGATCCAGACAGCTTCACTCCTACTCCCGCTCGCCGGTCTGACTTACACCTTCGGACAGATGGCGAAAAGAATTGGACTTGCCGCCTGGCGCTGGACGGAGGAGAAGCCGGCGCTTCGTGCCGGCTTTGCGAGCATCACCCTAGTCGCCGTCGGCCTTACGGCCGTTCTCTGGTCTCCCAACGGCGACTACAAACCTATACAGGTGACCGAGCGCGGCACCATCCAGGGCGGGCTGCGAATCATGAAGGATATACTCTCCGGCCGGCCGAGCTTTACCCCCGAGCGCGAGGTAGAGCTGAACGGTGCCCCCACGCTCCGCCAGCAGTCCAGCCCCGCCACCGGCAGGACAGAGATCCGGTCGGGGTCCGAGAGATTCGTACCCGGCGCAACGCCCCCAGGCAACGTCGGACAGCGAGGCGAGTCGGAGCGCATCATAAAGTCCCAGGGCATATCCGCACCATCCCAGCAGGCCGGCGAAGAAACGCAGGAATGTCGGCAGCTCCAAGGCCCCCAGGTGGATGAACAGCAAGGGCTGACACAGCCGGCAGAGGAACAACAGGCAGTAGTATCGCAGGGGACGTCGCAGCCGACGTCGTCCCCCCCGACGACACAGTCATCGCCGCAGCCGACGACACAGTCAACGGCCCCAGCGACACAGTCATCGTCGCAGCCGACGTCATCGGCCCCAGCGACACAGTCATCGTCGCAGCCGGCGACGTCGGCGCCCGCGGTTCAGGAGCCGACGTCGCAACAACCAGCAGTGCAGCAACAAAGTGTTCCGGCCCAGGAGACGACTGTACCATGAGTTCTATCGAGGGAGTGAGGCATCTGATGCAGTTCTTGAGACGTTTCCGGAAGCAAGCGCTGATCACCATTGGTCTGGTGCTCGTCATCACGGGTGTTCTGTCTATCTTCGCGACGCCTGGGTGGGCCGTCGCCAGCATCGACAGAGGCGGCGGCGACAACGTGGCCGTCGCCGTCAACACTCGAGATAACTCCTCGGTCTTCAGGCTGCAATTCAAGATGACGCGTACCAACAATAGAACCGTCGATCAGAAGAATGTTGCGATAGCCTATTCGAGCTGCACCTCCTGCCAGACGGTCGCTGGTGCCATGCAGGTGGTGCTGGTGATGAGAGACGACGTGGACACCGTGACCCCGACCAACGTCGCCATCGCCACCAACGAGGACTGCACGGACTGCGCGACCCTCGCCGCCGCCTACCAGAAGGTCATAAGCACCGGGGGACCGGTTCATTTCACCGACGAGGGCAACCGGCGCATCGCCGAACTCCGCAAGAGGTTTGAGGAGCTTCGGAAATCCGGGCACTCGATAGAGGAGATCCAGGCACAGTTCGATGAGATCTGGGCCGAGTTGAACGACGTTCTAGCCACCGAACTGGTGTCCGCCGACAACTCGGGCAAAGGAAATCGCATAGAAGAAACGGTATTGGAGAGCACTTCTGAGCGTTCCTTGGACAGAACCTTCGAAACCACAGAAGCCATCGAACCAGTTG
>Ga0126313_10000139_pt1 | contig 30921 bp, 25 predicted proteins | sample Plot105A_FD_89954 | JGI IMG/M metagenome (GOLD analysis project Ga0126313, IMG submission 89954) | Serpentine soil microbial communities from UC McLaughlin Reserve, CA, USA - Plot105A | ecosystem: Environmental > Terrestrial > Soil > Grasslands | place: USA: UC McLaughlin Reserve, Lake County...
CGCGCGAGAGCTCTTCGACGATCATCGCGTAGGTAGTCAGGTCGAGCCCCATGCCGCCGTACTCCTCGGGGATCGTGACCCCGAAGAGGCCGAGCTCTTTCATCTGCTCGACGATCGGCTCCGGGAAGGAGTCCTCGTGGTCGTAGTGCTCGGCGTTGGGGATGATCTGCTCGTCGGCGAACTGGCGGACCATTTCGATGATCGCCTGCTGCTCGTCGGTCATTTCGCGGTAAGCGGCGGTGTCTACGGCCATTGCTCCTGCTTCGGTCGGGATCGGAGATCGGATCAGCGCGGCAACGCGGCTGCGGCGGCGCTCTGGAGAGCCAAGGATATAGAGGCGGGGTCGAACTCGGGATCGACCGCCCGCAGCGGGGCGGCGGCCTTGAGCAGCATCTCCTCGTACTCGCGCTCGGGATCGGAGTCGAGGACGATCGCACCGCCGGCGCCGACCGTGGCGCGGCCGCCGGCGAGGACGATGGTGCGGATCGCGACCGAGAGGTCGGCGCCGCCGCCGAGGCCCAGCCAGCCGATCGCGCCGGAATAGACGCCGCGGGGAGCGTCCTCGAGCGCGTCGAGGATCTCGGTCGTGCGCTTCTTCGGCGCGCCTGTCATCGAGCCGGGTGGGAAGCAGGAGCGGATCGCGGTGGTGGCCGAGGCGCCGGGGCGCAGGCGACCGCGCACCGAGGAGACGAGCTGGTGGACTGTCTCGTAGCTCTCGACCGCCATCATTGCCGGCACCTCGACACTGCCCACCTCGCAGACCGCGCCGAGGTCGTTGCGCAGCAGGTCGACGATCATCAGGTTCTCGGCCCGGTTCTTCTCGTCGGCGGCGAGGGCGGTCGCGAGGGCGGCGTCCTCCGCCGGAGTAGAGCCGCGGCGGCTGGTGCCCTTGATCGGGCGCGCTTCGGCTACGTCGTCGGGGGTGACGCGGAGGAAGCGCTCGGGGGAGGAGCTGAGGACGGCTCGGGCGCCTAGGTGTAGGTAGGCGGCGAAGGGGGCGGGATTGGCTCGGCGAAGTTCTAGGTAGAGGTCCAAGGGGTCGACTTCTAAGTCCAACTGGACCTGGTTTGTCAGGCAGATCTCGTAGCTGCTCCCTTCTCGGAGATGGTCTAGGCAGGTCTCGATGTCGCTCAGGTATTGGTCGCGGGAGCGGTTGAGGGACAGGGCCGTGGGGGGCGCGTCGGGGGAGTCTCGGCGGACAACAGCGGGGAGGGTCCGGCGAGACTCCCCCGACGCGCCATCCGGAGCCGTGGTCAGATCCGCTAGCTGCTCGGCCGTGGTGCTGAGCCAGGCCTGGGCCGTCTCCTCTTCATCCGGATTGTGGAGGCAGAGGAGGTAGGTCCGCATCTGCTCGTGGTCGACGGCGATCAGGCGGTCGCTGAAGATCAGGGCCGCGTCGGGGTGCTCGGAGCTGTGAGGAGACGAGTGGCCGCACTCGGACTTGAGCTCGTAGCCGAGGTAGCCGACGAAGCCGCAGTCGAATTCGAAGGGGAGGTCGGGAAGCTCGGCCGGGCGCATCTGGTCGAGGCGCTCTTGGAGGCGATCGAGGAGCGGCTCCCCCTCCCCGGCTTGGTGCAGAAGCACCTCGGCGAGCGGCCCCGAGGCGTCTCCCATGAAGGAAAACCGCCCCCTCTCGCCCGGACGGCTGCTGTCGAGCCAAAAGGCGTACTCGCTGGCCCCGTACAGAGAGGCGAAGGCCGCTTCGGGGTCTGGAGCGTAATGCAAGCGCCGCACCGCCACAGCCGTCCCATCGTTCTGTGGTTCCTTTGTCCTCCTATCGCGGACAAAGGAACCACGGGTTTGATCCCTCGGCCCCGGAACGGCATCGCGTGGTTCCTTTGTCCTGTTATTCCGGACAAAAGAACCACGCGATGTGAGGCTGCGGAAGTTCGTTAGGAGTTGGGCGCCGTGCTCGGTCGCTATCGACTCTGGGTGGAACTGGACTCCCCACTGGGGGCGGTCGCGGTGTTCGAGGGCCATTGGCACGCCGTTGCAGGTGGCGATCTCGCGCAGGGACGAGGGCAGCGGGTGCGGTAGGGCGAGCGAGTGGTAGCGGACGGCCTCGAACGGGCTGGGGATGCCGGCGAAGAGCTGGGAGCCGTCGTGCTCGACCGCGACGACGCGGCCATGTAGCGGCCGTGGCGCCCGCTCGACGACTCCCCCCTCCACCCAGCCAAGTCCCTGCATCCCGAGACAGACGCCGAGCAGCGGGCGCTCGCAGCGGCGGATCGCCTCGGCGCAGATGCCGAAATCGCCCGCCCGCTCCGGCCGCCCCGGCCCCGGCGAGATGACGACGTTGTCGAAATCGAGCTGCTCGAGCTCGTCCCAGCTCGCCCCGTCGTTGCGGACGACGAGCGGCTCGCGGCCGTTCACCGACGCCAACAACTGGAAGAGGTTGTAGGTGAAGGAGTCGTAGTTGTCGATCAGCAGCGTCAGCATCGACCGGGCCGCGCAGGCAAGATACCCCTGTGGCGACGAGCGGCTGGCGGCCGGATCCGAGTAAGGGCGTCTTCGAGACGCTGCTGGTGGTCGGCGGCGAGCCCGTCGAGCTCGACGCACACCTGGCGCGGTTGCGGCGGAGCCTGGATGAACTCTGCGACTCGGATCTTCCCGCAGGGGCCCGAGAAGAGCTGACCACTGCCGCCCGCGGCATCCAACTCGGACGGCTCCGTCTCACTGTCGCCCCGGGGGAAGACCGCCTCCGGCACGACCTACTTGCAGGTGGGGTCGTGCCGGAGGCGGTCTTCCCGGAGCGCGGCGCCGAACTTTGCTCTCACTCGGTTCCGGGCGGCCACGGGTCTCATAAGTGGGTCGACCGCCGGGGCATGGAGCATCCCGACAACGGTGCGGGTCAGCTGATCCACGATGGGGAGGAGCTGCTCGAGGCCGGCTGGGCCAACATCTTCGCCGTCCGCGAAGAGACCCTCTGGACACCCCCCGCCGACGGCCGCATCCTCCCAGGCACCGCGCGCGCCGCCGTCCTCGCCATCGCCCCCGCCGAGGGCGTCGACGTGCGCGAGCAACCGCTCCATGTCGATGACCTCCTCAGCGCCGACGAGGTCTTCCTCACCAACTCCGTCCGCGGCATCGAACCAGCCGCGTCCCTCGACAGCACACCGCTGCCGGGCAGCGGCCCAATCAGCCGTCGCCTCGCCGCCGCCCTACGCCAACGCTGGAACCTCCAACCGGAGCCCCCAGCCGCCGCAACCGCCCAGAAAGCCGGTCAGCCCGCTCACTGAAGTGCCGGAACCTGTCCTCGAATCGAGGCTGGGGAACCACAGCAGCAATCTCTCCGGTCTGGGCAGCTGAATCCTCTTCAGCCCCGGCGGCAGCCGAAACCTCCTCGTCCCTCCCTGGCATCTGCCCATCCCCGTCCCTTCCGGTGGGTGGCGTCGTAGGGGGGACCCCCTCCTGCCGCGCAGGGGGGGGTGGGTCCCCTGCGGCGACAGGACCCGCCGGCCCAGGCGCCCGCGCAGCCGCCGGTCGAGCGGCACTCGCAGCTGCCGCGCGCGCGCTTTCCTCAGCGGCTTCCGCGGCCCTGCGCGCCTGCCGGGCGGCATCAACAGCCATCTCCCCCACCTCCCGAACCCCTTCCTCGGAAACACGGGCGATAACCACCGCCTCGTCGATCCGCGCCTCCAGCTCGGCAACGGTCGGCACCGCGCGCCGCGGCACGATCCAGTCCTGCGTGCTGTCCCGCTGAGATCCCTCGATAGCAGGCAATTTAGGCCCGCTGGAGGCGGCAAACCGACACGCTCATTAGATTTAGCCGCCCCCGAACTTCGAAACGACCCGAGGAGCACGTTGAGACACCCCAGAGAGTTCTTCCTGCCGCAGGCGATCGGCGCCCCGGAGCCCCTCCGCGAGATCCCCGTCAAGCCCTCGCGGATGATCCACTTCCTCGACTTCTCGAACGAGAAGATGGTCGCCAAGGCAGGCAAGATCGCCGAACAGACCGACATCCTCCTCGGCAACCTCGAGGACGCGGTCCCGGTCGACCGCAAGGAGGCCGCCCGCTCCGGCCTGATCCAGGCGGCCAAGGAGAACGACTTCGGCCAGACCTCGCTCTGGACCCGCGTCAACGCGCTGGAGAGCCCCTGGGTCCTCGACGACCTGACCCAGCTGGTGAGCGAGATCGGCGACCAGTTGGAGACGATCATGGTGCCCAAGGTCGAGGGCGCCCACGACATCCACTACGTCGACCGCCTGCTCGCCCAGCTGGAGGCGAAGGCCGGCCTCTCGCGGCCGATCCTCGTCCACGCGATCCTCGAGACCCCGCAGGGCGTGGTCAACCTCGAGGAGATCGCCAACGCCAGCCCGCGCATGCAGGGCATGAGCTTCGGCCCGGCCGACCTCGCCGCGGCGCGGCGGATGAAGACGACCCGCGTCGGCGGCGGCCACCCCGGCTACCGGGTGATGGAAGACCCGGTGGACCCGGAGAACCCCGAGGCCGACCGCGTCAGCGCCCAGCAGGACCTCTGGCATTACTCGATCGCCCGCATGGTCGACGCCTGCACCTCCGCCGGCATCCTCCCCTTCTACGGGCCGTTCGGCGACATCAAGGACACGGCCGGCTGCGAGACCCAGTTCCGCGCCGCCTTCCTGATGGGCTGCGTCGGCGCCTGGTCGCTGCACCCGGTGCAGATCGGGATCGCGAAGCAGGTCTTCAGCCCACCGCCGGACGAGGTCAAGTTCGCCAAGAAAGTGATCGAGGCGATCCCCGACGGACGCGGCGTCCACATGATCGACGGCAAGATGCAGGACGACGCCACCTGGAAGCAGTGCAAGGTGATGGTCGAGCTGGCGGAGATGCTGGCGGAGAAGGATCCAGAGCTCGCCCAGGCTTACGAGAGCTAGGCACGCGCCAGGCAGTGCTGAGGTGGCCCGGGAGACCGGGCCCCAGTATTGGGAAAAACGAATTTTTCCATTTTTCGATCCCCTAATCTGCATGGGGCGATTCCCCCGTTGCAGCTGCTCATGTGATCCAAAGCCGCTGCCGATACGGACTCTGCGTTGACAACCGCAACCCTTCCCTCGTTTAGGCCTTACAGATAAACCCAGTCCACTACGCCATGCAATCTTCCACCGACGTCCCCTTCGATCCCCCGTTCCAGGCGCAACCCGGCACGCGGGAAGCCCTTGTCCAGGATCGCCCGACCCTCGGCGCGATGCCGATGGCCCGGCGCGGCCCCGGCCTCTGGCTGATGCCGCTGGTGGACTTCCTCTCCTCTTCGGCCATCCTGGCCGTGGTCACCGCCCTCGGGGGCGTGGGGTTCGTCCCCGCCTTCCCGGTCGCCCCGATCATCCTCCTCGTGGTCTACGGCCTGCTCGGCGTCTACGGCAGCGAGTCGGCCCGGAGCGACGAGCGCGGCGCCGGCTGGCCGATCATCCGCTACCTGGTGGCGGCCCTCTTCGTCTGGTCGGCCTCCCTGCTGACGCCGCTCGGCAGCCTCGAGCAGCTCGGGCTGTGGCTCGGCTTCATCGTCCTCGACAGCTTCTGCCGCTCGCTGACGACCCCTTACGTCGAGCGGCTGAACCCGCAGGAGCGCTGGGTCCTGGTCGGCGACGAGGAAGTCGCCGAACGCCTGCGCGCCTACGCGCCGCTGAAGAAATACGCGAACGTCGTCGGCACCGTGCCGCCGGCCGAAAAGGATCCCGGCACCGCGGGCCGCGTCGCCGCCCTCGAGGTGGTCGAGCGCTACCACGCCGACCGGGTCGTGATCTCCAGCCAGAATGCCGACGACGAAGGCCTGCTCGAACTCGTCCGCGCCTTCAAGTCGATCGGCGTCCCGGTCAGCCTGCTGCCGCGCCCGCTGGACCTGCTCGAGGCCCAGTCGGCGACCCCGAACCGGGTCGGTGGCGTGCCACTGATCGAGGTCGAGGCGCTCGCCGCCCGCGGCGCCATCCCCTACAAGGGCCCGAACCGCCGCGACACTCGGCGGACCAGGGTCAGCGTGGTCGTGCCGGCGATGAACGAGGAGAGGAACATCGGACCGGTGCTCTCCGAACTACCCGGGGGCCTGCACGAGGTGATCCTCGTCGACGGCAACTCGAAGGACAACACGATCGAGGCCGCCCGCGCCGCCTATCCCGGCATTCGCGTCACCAGCCAGAGCGGCCGCGGCAAGGGCGACGCCTTCCGCACCGGCTTCGCCGCCGTGACCGGCAACCTGGTCGTGGTGCTCGACGCCGACGGCTCCGCCGACCCGGCCGAGATCCCCCGCTTCGTCGCCGCCCTCGAGGCCGGTGCCGACTTCGCCAAGGGCTCGCGCTACATGGAAGGCGGCGGCAGCGCCGACATCACGCGCCTGCGCAGCCTCGGCAACTCGGTCCTCAGCGGCACCGCCAACATGATGCACGGCACTCACTTCACCGACCTCTGCTACGGCTACAACGCCTTCTGGGCCCGCTGCCTCCCCTTCATCTCCCTCGACGTACCCGGCTTCGAGGTGGAGACGCTGATCAACCTCCGCATGGCCTCGGCCGGGATGAAGATCACCGAGGTGCCGAGCTACGAGAAAGAGCGGATCTCCGGCGACAGCAACCTGAAGACCTTCCGCGACGGCTTCCGCGTCCTCGGCACGATCTTCAAGGAGGCCCGTCGTCGCCGCAGCCTCCGCAACCCGCGGCACAACGTCGAGCCCGAGGTCGCCAAAGAGCGCGCCCGGGCCGCCGCTTAGGGCGTCCCCTCTTCAGAGCTTCGTTGGTAGAGGGCGGGTACCCCCTCTGCCAAAGACCGTCGCGCAGCTGGTCGAACCTACGGGTGCATGCGTGACTTCTTGAGCCTTTGTCAGAGGGGTACCCGCCCTCTTTCGACACGGGATAGGGGGACGCCCGCAGTGCGGCGGCTTCATTCAAAAGCGGCGTGGCAACTTTTGCAGAAGTGGCCCCGGCCTCACTGCCGTCCAGACCAGGGCCACCTACGAGGGCGCGATTCAGCCCCCCTTGTTGATGGACGCGGCCGGGTGGACCGGCGCGCTGCCGATGATCTTCATCCGAGTTCACCCCCTTCCCGTTGCTTCGGGGAACCCGGCCTTTAATAGAACTACCTCTACTAATAGAAGCCGCTCTACTAGCAGAGAGATCAGCCGCAAATAGCGTTTAACTCAACCCGTTATTCGGATATGTTCACGCGATCTAAACGGTTTCAACTGTTCAGGAGGACCTGTATGGAGGCGGCACCAAAAAGATCTGGCCGGAGCCGAGCCGACAAACGACCACCGAAGGATCAAACGGTCTGCGAGGCACTGAAACACCCGGTCCGCATCCGCATCCTCGAAGTCCTCTGCGAGGGGGATATCAGCCCCATTCAGTTCTTCCGTCGTGGCCTACTGCCGCCGGGCTTCGACTTTGGAGGCGACGAGAAAAACGGGCTCTCGTTTGTCGCCTACCACTTCAAAGAGCTGCTGAAAGCCGACTGCGTGGTCTTGCACGAACGGATTCCAAGGCGGGGGACCAGCGAGCACATCTACCGGAGCAAGATGCTGGCGCTTCATACCGATGAGGACTTCGAGGCGCTGAGCTTCGAGGTGCGAAAGCAGATCTCACGCTCGACTTTGCAGATGCTCGTCGCCAGGGCCGACGGAGCGATCTACCAGGGCACCTTCGACAAGCGGACCGACCGACACCTGAGTTGGGTTCCTCTGGAGTTAGACGAGCAGGGCTGGCAGGAACTGCGAGACCTCCAAGCTGAAACTCTGAAGCGGGCGCAGGGGATCAAGGCCGCCGCCGCCGCACGCAGGCATGAGCGCGGCGGGGGTGACGACGAGCCCACTTTCCCGGCGACGTTCGGAGCGCTGGCCTTTGAGTCGCCAGGCGTGCGTAAGTGAACCGCGGATTCTTTATAGATGTCGATATTCGCAATCGCGGCGTCGGCATCCGGATGGGGCCGGGAACCCATATCGAGAGCCGCGGCCTGCGAATGAAGGGCAACAACACGGCGATTCTGAACGAAGGCGGGACGTTTGACGGCCCCGACACCGTGATCGAGTAGTTACTCGAAGTTCGCCTCTCTGGCGTCTACTTCCCCCTCATTTCAATCGCCGTGTCGAGTTTGTTGCCAAAGGTCGCTCGGGAGAGGTTCCCTTTGCTTCCCGGCAGACCGACGTATCCTCGACGCTGCGGGTGTGATGCGGACGACTCGTCACGGTGATAACCGAGCGTTCGGCTGATCTTTGCGCGAAGGGGATGTTGGCGCCCTCGAGTCCGCTCAGCTGCGCGAGGGTCTTTCACAGAGGCACCCCCTACCCATCCGCCTATCGCGGCGGGGGCTGGATCGGGACGCCGGGGATGCCGCCGTAGAGGTTGGGGCGGAAGGCTCCCGGCTTGACGCCGTCGCGGAAGGCGTTGCTTGCCTTCTTGCTGCGCTCGATCGGCCAGTTGGTGCCGCGGTCGTCGACGTCGTACCAGATGACGGCGCGGACCTTGCGGTACTTGTGGCGGACCTTGTCGAACATGTCGCGGATCCAGGCGGGCTTGTTGCCGCCCTTGTTGGTCGAGGCGACCTCGGCCAGCATCATCGGCTTGGTCGGCGCCACCTTGGTGACGATCCGCCGGTAGGTGCGGTGGAAGACCTGGTTGAAGGACTGCCAGCCCGGCGAGCCGGCGCGCTCGCCCCAGTTGAAGCCGTCGAGCGCGGTCCAGTCGACGTAGTCGTCACCCGGATACACCCGGCCGAGTGGGATCAGGGCCCCGCTGAGATCGATGTTGGGGCACCAGACCCAGGTGGCGTTGGTGGCGCCGACCTGGGTGAAGATGTCGTGCACGTGGCGCCAGGCGGCCACGAACTGCCCGGGGGTGTTGCCGTTGACGCCTTCGGACCAGGGGAACCAGAAGCCGTTCATCTCCCAGTTGAAGCGGAGGAAGAAGGGGTGACCCCACTCCTTCGCTTTGGTTGCGAATTCGCGGATGTAGGCGTCGTAGCGGCCGGAGAGCAGGGTGCCGAGGTTGAAGTCGGGCTGGTCGAGGCTCGGCGGGCTCGAGGTCGAGTTCCAGCTGAAGACCGGGATCGCGCCGTAGCGGCGCACGTTGTCCAGTGGTGTGGTCGGGAAGCGCGTCATCACGCAGCCGGTGCTGGAGCATTCGGCGAATGGGCTGGCGAACTCGATCAGGGAGAGGCCCTTGCCGGCGATGTGCTCGAAACGCGAGACAGGCGCCATGTCCCAGGGCGCCGCTTCCCCGGTCATCTGCTCGCCGATCTGGGCGCCCCAGTAGAGCGAGGCCGGCGGGCGCTTCTTCGCCGCCGCTGCGCCCGGCGCGAGCAGCGCCACGAGGAGGAGGCAGGCCGTGCCCACCAGCAGTAAGCCCTTCGGCCACCGGCGTCTCGTCTGGTTCTGGTTCTGGTTCTGGTTCATCGTTTCGCGCCTTGAAACCCGATCTGGAGCCGATTGCTGCGGCACCCGTCAGAGCTTGTTACGGAAAGCGGGCTCCCGAAGATCAGCGCAGCGGCGGGATTGGAGCCGAAGCCAGTTCGGCAAACCGGTTGTTGGCGTAGATGCCCTTGCTGATCCCCTTCGAGAATGCCTTGGCGGCGGGAGGAGAGGTCTCCAGAGGCCAGTCCACCCCGCGATCGACCGTGTTGAAGTAGATCAGAGCGCGGACTCGCGGGTACTTACGAGGAAGTTTTTCGAACATCTGCCGGATCCAAGCCGCCTTGTGACCGCCGTTGGGGCTGGTCGCGAACTCGGCCAGCATCAGCGGCTTGCGGGGAGCGACCTTTTTCGTCACTTCCGTGTAGGCGGGGTCGAAGAGTTCCCCGAAGCTGCGCCAGGGCTTCGGGTTGACCGGGTTGCGGCCCCAGTTGTAGCCGTCCAGACAGGTCCAGTCGACATAGGAGTTGCCGGGGTAGAGCGGCTTCAACGGCGTCTTCTTCAGGCGTTTTTCGGTGTCCGCGTAGGGGCACCAGACCCAGGTCGCGTTGCTGGCTCCGACGGCGGCGAAGATGTCGTGGATGTGGCGCCAGGCGGCGACGTACTGGCCGGGGCTGTTTTCGTTGGCGAGCTCCGACCAGGGAAACCAGTTGCCGTTCATCTCCCAGTTCGGACGCAGGAAGAAGGGGTGGCCCCAGGCGCGCGCTTCGTTCGCGAACTGGGCGATGTAGGAGTCGTAGGCGCCGCCGATGATGTCGGCCAGCTGGAACTCGGGCTGGACTTCGCTGCTGCGGGGGCTCGATTCGGCCCCCCAGCTGTAGACCGGGATCGCGCCGTAGCGGCGGACGTTTTCCATCGCTTCGTAGGGAAATTTGTAAGGGGTGCAGGTGCGGCCGCAGACCTGCCAGGAGGACGAGAACTCGATCAGCGAGAGGCCCTTGCCGACCATCTGTTCGAAGAGGGAGACCCCGCCCATGTCCCAGGGCGCGTCGGTGCCGGTGATCTGGTCGCCGATCCAGGCCCCCCAGTAGGCCGGCTTCGGCTTCGGGGACTTGGCGCGGTGCGGCGTGCCGGCCGCTGGCGCGCCGGGCGCCCAGAAGCAGCCGCAGGCGAGCAGCGCCAGCATCAGCGCAACGACCGGGCGCGCCCAGCCGGGGCGCTTCAGGTGATCCCTCGAGAACAGAACGGCCAGTGTAGGGATCGGCCTCGGCGGCATCGGCGGCTCAGCTGGGCGGCGCGATCGCGCCGCCGGCGAGGCCGCCGTAGCCGGCGCCGACGTAGACCGGCTGCTGGACGCCTTCGGCGAAGGCCGCGGTGGCGGGTGCCGAGCTCTCGATCGGCCAGTCCATGTCGTCGTCGAATTTGTCGAACCAGAGAAGGGCGCGGATCTGCGGGTATTCGGTCGGCACCCGCGCCAGGGCGTCGCGGATCCATTCGGCCTTGGATCCGCCGTACTCGCTGGAGCCGACCTCGGCGAGCATCATCGCCTTCGAGGGTGCGATCGCCTGGATCTCGTCGTAGCTGCGGCGGAAGAGCTGGTCGAAGGTCCGCCAGCCGCGCGGCGAAGCGGGGTTGGTGCCCCAGTTGTAGCCGTCGAGCCCGGTCCAGTCGACGTAGGCGTCGCCGGGGTAGAGCGAGGCGAGACTGGTCAGCGAGCCGCCCGGATCGACGAACGGGCACCAGACCCAGGAGACGTTGGTCGCGCCGACGGCGGCGAAGATGTCATGGACGTGGCGCCAGGCGGCGACGTACTCGCCGGTCCCGTTGCCGTTGACGCCCTCGGCCCAGGGGAACCAGTTGCCGTTCATCTCCCAGTTGAAGCGGAGGAAGAAGGGGTGGCCCCAGTCGCGCGCTTCTGCGGCGAATTCGGCGATGAACTCGTCGTAGCGGCCGGAGATCACGTCGGAGAGCTGGAAGTCCGGCTGATCGAGGGTCGAGGGAATCGCCTGTGAGCTCCAGCTGAGGACCGGGATCGAGCCGTGGCCGCGGATGTCGTCCATCGGCTGGGTCGGGAACGAATCGAAGGAGCAGCCGGAGCCGCCGCACTCGGCGAAGGGCTGGAAGAACTGGACCATCGAGGCCGACTTGCCGGCGCCCTGTTCGAAGCTGGCGACGGCGTTCATGTCCCAGGGCGCCTGGTCGCCGGTCAGGTGCGAGCCGATCGTCGCGCCCCAGTAGAGGGGCTGCGGGTTGACGGCGGCGGCCGGCTTGCGAGCGCAGCGACGGCGGACGCGCGGCAGCTTGGCCCGCTTGGCGGCCGTCCGCTGCACGCAGCGATTGGAGCCGACGAGAGCGCGCGCGTCGCTGACGCGGCCGTGCTTGCCACTCCCCTGCCCCCCACCGATCTTCCCGCTGGAGGCAGCAAGGGCGATCCCGGCGGTGAGCAGCAGCATCGCGACGGCAACCCAGAGGACGTGGGCGGCGGAGCGGGTCGAGAAGCCTTTGGCCATACAAGGCCATCGGCCCTCTGGCCATTCGTTCCAGTGGCTGCCAGGGACCTGGACGAATGTCCGATTGCAATCAATAGTTGGTAGGTAGGGGGTCTGGTCGTCCTCCGCGTGAATTTGTCGCGCCCCTCTCGGGGCTGGCTCCCGATGTTGCTGCCCGCCTATGGCGGGCGGGAATCAGATTGCATATCGCCGCTTCGCGAACATTCCCGCGGAGGACGACCAGACCCCCTCCGACACACATTGCTGAGACGGCCAAATCCACGGCAGCTTTTACAAAGAGCTGTCGGACCCTCGGCGTCTGCGGGGGCTCGCTCGTGTGGAGGGGGCAGGTACCCCTCCGGAGGAGTGTTCGGCGACATGCAATCTGGTTCTTGCGCGGCGTAGCCGCGCAGCAGGTTCTCCCCGAAGCGAAGCGAGGGGAGGTCAACTCCGGAGGAGGGGTACCTGCTCCCTCCCTCACCCACCTCAGTCCCGGAGAACTAACTCAGCGGCTGAACAGCGGTGGCCGCGAGATTGCTGAAGGTGTTCCCAACGTAAGCGGGGTTCTGCAGCCCTTCGGCAAAAGCGCTGGCGGCCGAAGACGTGGTCTCGACCGGCCAGTCCATGTTGCTGTCGAATTTGTCGAACCAGAGGAGGGCGCGGATCTGCGGGTAGTCGGCCGGGATCTTGGCCAGCATGTCCTTGATCCAGGTGGCCTTCGAGCCGCCGTACTCGGTCGAGGCGACCTCGCCGATCATCATCGGCTTTCCAGGGGCAATCGTTTCGACGATCTTCTGGTAGGTCGGCTTGTAGACCTGGTCGAAGCTCTTCCACTTGTCCGGCTTGGCCGGGTTGGTGCCCCAGTTGTAGCCGTCGATGCAGGTCCAGTCGACGTAGTCGTCGCCGGGGTAGAGGGAGGCGAGCGAGGTGCTGCCGCTGTACTCGACGTTCGGGCACCAAGTCCAGGTCGCGTTGGTGGAGCCAACCGCGGTGAAGATGTCGTGCACGTGGCGCCAGGCCTTGACCGATTCGCCGGCCTGGTTGCCGTTGACGCCCTCGTGCCAGGGGAACCAGCGACCGTTCATCTCCCAGTTGAAGCGCAGGAAGTAGGGGTGGTTCCAGCTCTTCGCCTGGGTGGCGAATTCGCGGATGTAGGCGTCGTAGCGGCCGGAGATCACGTCGGAGAGCTGGAAGTCCGGCTCGTCCTTCAGCGAGGGGATCGACTGTGAGCTCCAGCTCAGCACCGGGATCGAGCCGTGGGTGCGGATGCTTTCCATCGGGCTGGTCGGGAACTTGTAGAAGGAGCAGCCGGGGTTGCAGTTGGCGAAGGGCTGGAAGAACTGGACCATCGAGACCTTCTTGCGGGCGCCTTCCTCGAACTTGGTGACCGCGTTCATGTCCCAGGGGGCCTGGTTGCCGGTCAGGTGCGAGCCGATCGTCGCGCCCCAGTAGATCGGGCCGGAGGCCGGGGACGGCGTCGGGCTGGGGCTTGGCGTCGGTTCGGGTTCCGGCGTCGGCGCCGGTGCGGGCGCTGGAGTGGAGGTCGTGTTGGAGACCTTGACGCTCACCTGGGTCGTCGCCTTCACGCCTTTGGCGCCGGAGGCGGTGGCGCTGAGGGCGTGGGACCCGTTGGAGAGCTTGGCGGTGTCGAGGCTGACGCTGTAGGGGGCGCTGATGTCGGTTGCCTTGACGCTGCCGTCGACGGCGAATTCGACCTTGCTCGGCGCCCCGGCCAGGACCGAGACCTCCCAGACGACCGTGCCGGAGAGCGTCGCGCCGGCGACGGGGGACTTGGTCGCGACCGAAAGCGTTTCTTTGCTGATGGTGGTCTTCGCTCGAGCAGTCGAGTCGCTGGTAGTCGTCGCGGTCCTGGTGCCACCACCAAGGGACTTGGCGCGGCCGACGCCTTCGGCCCCGAGAGCGGCCGGCGCCAGCAACCCCGCGCAAGCGAAGGCGACGGAGAGGACGGCGGAGAGGTGGCGGAGGCGGGGCATCGCCCGCCTCTCATCGGGCCCAGCCCTCTCGCCCTAGAGCGCCGCCTCAACCGCTGGACGTTTGTCCCTGGATCGTACGTCCAGTTAGAAGAACCGATCCATAGAGGTCGAGCAGCGCGGTGGCGCAATCGTCCCAGGAGGTAAGGCTCGGGGAGCGCTCCGGCAACGGCTTCGCCAGCTCCTCCACGGCGGCGTCGGCGATCTGCCGGGGTCCGGACTCGAGCGGGATTCCCCGCCCGAACCCGTCCTCGGCGATCTCTCGCAGGCCGCCCGCTTCGGCGACGAGCAGGCGCCGGCGGGCCGCGGCGGCCTCGAGGGCGACGAGGGGGTGGGACTCGAACTCGCTCATCAGCACCACCAGCGAGACGCCGCCGAGCAGCTTCGCCATCCCGCCCGGGTCGTCGGAGGGGACGCTGGTGATCTCGACCCGCTCGGCGACGCCGAGCTCTTCGGCCTGGCGGCGCAGCTCGTCTTCATAAGGACCCTTGCCGACGATCAGCAGCCGCGCCTGCGGCTCGCGCTCGAGCACCAGCGGGAACGCCTCGAGCACGCGGTGGTGGCCCTTGTAGCGCTCGAGCCGGCCGATCGAGGCCAGGACCGGCGTCGGGGGCTCGGCGCCGGCGAGCTCGGCGCCGGAGAAGCTGAGGTCGGTGCCGTTGGGGACGAAGGCGAAGCGCTCCGGCGGAACGCCGAGCGCGGCGCCGTAGTCCTCGATCTCGAAGCGGGCGATCGAGACCAGCCGTGCCGCCCGTCGCAGCAGCGGCCGCAGCAGCCGCATCTGGACGCCGCGGGAGCGGTTGCGCAGCTGCGATGAGTGGCCGCCGCCGTGGAAGGTGACGACGTAGGGGACGCGCAGCGTCAGCGCCCGCAGCATCGCCAGCGGCGCGACCAGCGTGTGGTAGCTCTGGAGGTGGACGAGGTCCCACTTCTCCCGCCCCATCTCCCGCCAGATCCCCGGCGCCAGGTGCCAGTCGCGCCCGCGCGGCCAGGCGCGAACGGTGCGGATGCGGACCCCGTCGCGGGTCTCGGTCCGCGCCTTGGCGATCTCCGGGTCGGTGCAGAGCACCTCGACGTGGACACCGGAGGCCGCCATCCGCCGGCTCACTTCCATCACGTGCCGCTCCACCCCGCCCTGGGCCAGGGGGCTGCGCGGCGTCACCATCAGCACCCGCGGCGTGCCGCCGTTGGAGCTGGGATGGGCGCCGCTGGTGTCGTCGGGCTTGGCGATACCGGAGCGGACCCGCAGGTAGTCGCCGGTGGTGGCCGCGAGGCCGACGAGGATCATCGCCGCCCGGCCGAAGCCGCCAGCGTCCCCGCGCAGCGTGTCCCGCAGCCCGCGCAGCACCCCCAGCGGCAGCGTCCGCCGCACGTAGGAGCGCTCCGAGGAGAGTCCGTCGTCGCTGCCGACCATGCCGGTCAGCACCGCCTTCGAGCGACCCTCGGCGCGGCAGCGGTCGAGGAAGTAGCGGACCTTGCCGCGGCTGGGCGGGACCACGTGTTCGACCTCGGCGGCCGGGTCGTAGAGGATCTCGGCCGCGGGCCAGCGCTGGTGGACGCGGATGCTGAGGTCCGTCTCCTCGCAGCCGACCGGCAGCGTCCCGACCCGGCCGAGGTCGTGGCTGAAGCCGCCGACCTCGAGCAGCGGCGAGCGGCGGAAGGACATGTTGGCGCCGACCAGGTTGCGCACCGGCTCCAGCTCGCTCGGCATCCCGGAATGGGTGCAGCCGACGACCCAGTCGAACTCGGGCGGGAACCAGCCGGGCTTGCCCTCGACCCAGCGCGGGCGCACGGTGCCGCCGGCGCCGAGCACGTTCGGGTCGGCGTAGGCGGCGGCGAGGCGCGCCAGCCAGCCGCGGTAGGCGATCGCGTCGTCGTCGAGGAAGGCGACCACCTCGCCGCTGGCCTCGGCGACGCCGGTGTTGCGAGCGCCGGAGAGGCCCTGCTGCTCGCGGTTGGCGACGATCACGATCTCGGGCCAGAGCCGGCGTACCTCCTCCAGCAGCTCGGGCGCGTGGTCGATCACCAGCACGATCTCGTGCGGGGGCGGCGTCTGCGCCCGCAGCGAGGAGATCGATTCGCCGAGGACCTCTAGGCGATCGAAGGTGAAGGCGCAGATCACCACCGAGATCGTCGGCGGCGAGGTCGTGCGCTCGGCGGGGGGCTCGCTTTGCACCGGCGGGATTCTGGCACGCCCGCCGCCCCCGCTCGTGCGAGTCTTCAGGCGTGAGAATCATGATGCTCGCCCAGTCCTTTGCACCGATCGTCGGCGGCGAAGAGCGCGTGGTCGAGGATCTCAGCCGCGAGCTGGTCGCTCGCGGCCACGAGGTCTCGATCACCACCCTGCAGCAGCCGGGCGGGGTGACACCGGCGGAGGTGGCGGGCGCGCGCGTCCACGCCCTGCGCAGCAGCAGCTACCGCGTCACCCGCACCCACCAGGACACCGAGCGCCGCCACGCGCCCCCGGCTCCCGACCCCGAGACCGTCCTCGACCTCAGCCGGGTGCTGCGCCGCGAGCGGCCGCAGGTCGTCCACGCCCACAACTGGATCGCCCACTCCTACCTGCCGCTGGCCCGCCGCTCCCCCAGCGCGCTGGCGCTCTCGCTGCACGACTACGGCCTGATCTGCGCGACCAAGCGGCTGCGCCGCAAGGACGACGTCTGCTCCGGCCCGGCGCCGGTCAAGTGCCAGCTCTGCGCCAGCGAGCACTACGGGCCGTCGAAGGGAATGGTGGCGGCCTTCGGCACGCGCTGGTTCGGCCCCCGCCTGCGTCGCCAGGTCGACGTCTTCCTCCCCGTCAGCTCGACCGTCGAGGAGCTCTGCCGGATCGGCGAGGGCGAGCGCTCGACCGTGATCCCGAACTTCATCGGCGAGCTGCCGCCGCCGGTCGCCGACGACCCGCGCTTGGCCGAGCTTCCCGATGAGCCGTTCATCCTCTTCTTCGGCGACGCCACCGTCGACAAGGGGGCCTGGCTGCTGGCCAACGCCTACGGCAAGCTGGAGGACCCGCCGCCGCTGGTCCTCGTCGGCCGCTGCTACCTCGACGAGCTGGCCGACCGCCCCGGGGTCCACGCGACCGGCGCCTGGCCGCACCAGCTCGCGATCGAGGCGCTGCGACGGGCGATGTTCACGGTCACGCCCTCGCTCTGGCCGGAGCCATTCGGCCTGGTCGCGCTGGAGGCCGCCGCCGCCGGCAAGCCGATCATCGCCTCGGACATCGGCGGCCTGCGCGACATCGTCGTCGACGGCGAAAGCGGGCTGCTGGTCCCGCCCGATGACCGCGTCGAGCTGACCGCCGCGATGCGGAGGCTGATCGACGACGAGCCGCTGCGCCGGCGCCTCGGGGCGGCGGCGCGGGAACGCGCCGCGACCTTCAGCCCGGCGGCGATCGTGCCGCGCTTCGAGCAGGCCTACGAGCGGGCGATCGCGACCCGGCGCGGCCGGGGGGCCTAGTGGAGAGCTCGACCGAGCCGGCGCCGCGCGGCCTCGCCCGGTTGCGCGGCCATCTCGACGACCGGCTCTACCGGACCGGCTACTACCTGATCATCGGCACCGGCATCACCAGCCTGCTGGGGGTCGCCTTCTGGGCGCTCGCCGCCCGTTCCTACTCAGCCCACGAGGTCGGCCAGAACGCCGCCGCGATCTCGGCGATGGGCCTCGTCTCCGGGGTCTGCTCGCTGGGACTCTCGGCGGTGCTGGTTCGCTACCTGCCGATCGCCGGCACCGCCCTGCGGCGGCTCGTCTTCAGCAGCTACGCGCTGACCGCCGGGCTCTCACTCCTCTTCGGCGCCCTGGTCGCCGCCACCAGCAACGTCTGGTCACCGACCCTCGACTTCCTCCAGGAACCGGATTGGCTGATCGGCTTCACCCTGGCGACGGCGGCGATGACGATCTTCACCCTGCAGGACAGCGTCCTCACCGGCCTGCAGACGGCGCGCTGGATCCCCCTCGAGAACTCGCTCTACGCGGCGACGAAGCTGGTCCTGCTGGTGGCGCTTGCGGCGCTGCTGCCGACCGCCGGCCCATTCGTCGCCTGGAATGCGCCGCTGCTGCCGGCGATCCTGATCGTCAACTGGCTGATCTTCCGCCGCCTGATCCCCAATGACCGCTCGGTCGGCGCGCTCGACCGCGACAAGGTGATCCGGATGGCCGCCGGCAACTACGGCGGCAACCTCTTCGCCCTGGTCGGCAACATGTACCTGCCGATCCTGGTCGCCAACCAGGCGGGCGCCGCCGACGCGGCCTACTTCTTCGTCCCCTGGATGATCTGCCTCTCGCTGCAGCTGGTCGCGCTCAACGTCACCACCTCCCTGACCGTCGAGGCGGCGCTGGACATGCCGCGGCTGCGGCGGCTCTCGCGCCAGGCGCTGGCCCACTCGATGCGCCTGGTGGCTCCGATGGCGGCGCTGACGGCCCTGGTCGCGCCGCTGGCTCTGCTCGTCTTCGGCCAGGCCTACGCCGACGCGGGCACCAACCTGCTGCGCCTGCTCGCGGTCGGGGCGATCCCGAACGTGATCGTCGCCCTCGGGATCGGGGTGGCGCGAATCGAGCACCGCGGCGGCTTCGTCGCCGTCGTCCAGGGCGTGCAGTTCGCGATCGTCCTCGGCCTCAGCGCCCTGCTGATCCCCGACATCGGCGTCGTCGCCGTCGGCTGGACCTGGACCGGCAGCCAGCTGCTGCTGGCGCTGGTGATGCTGGCGACGATCCTGCGCCCGCTGGTGCTGCCGGAGCGGTTGGCGGGACACAGAACATGAGCCGGCCGGCCAGACCCGAATGCCGGCCCCTGGGGTGCGATCCAGGTGAGCCGACGATCGAGTCCACGGAGAGCAAGGGCCTTTGAATACATTGGCCCTTCGTGATGGCCAGCCTCCGAATTGCCGCAGTGGTCGTCGTCCTGGCCCTCGCGATCTTCGCTAGCGCCGAGGCATCGGTTCCCGACCAACTTCCTGGCGTGGCCATGGGCTGGGAGGCTCTCTTTCACGTCGAGCGTGCCGGCGCGATGCTCGGCGCGATCGGCATCGTCGGACTGATCGGCTGGCGCGCTCTGCATGGGGAGTTTCCAATCAAGTTCGGCAACGTCGAATACGCCGCCAAGGAAGCTGCGTCCGAGGCAAAGGAGCTCGGCGCTCTGCAGGAGCGCCGCATCCGCACGCTTGAGATTCTTGCCGGTATTCGCTCGCCCGACGACCTTGACGGCCCCGCCTGACCCCCTAAACTTCGGGTAGTCAATGGCCGTCCCTAGCAATAACCTCAGCGAGCTGAAGAAAGCCATGATCGTCGAGCGCGCTCGCAAGGAGCTTCCCGAGCTCGATCGCCGCTACGAGAAGGCGATCGGCAACCTTCAGCGCATCTCCTCCGGCCAGCGCCCCGCCGCCTAGCCCAAGCTAAGGGCGATTCAGGCGCGCGCCGCCTGCAGGCGGCGCAGGACCAAGGTGCCGCGGGCGACCGCGCCCGGACCGAGCAACCCAAGCAGGAGGGCGATCCAGTTGAGCGGCGCCAGGGGACGGCTGCGCAGGGCGCGCAGGGCGTGGCGAGCGCCGTCGCCTCGGCGGCCGAGGAGGAAGGCCTGCGTCGCCGCGACCCGCTGCAGGACCGCGTACTGGCGGGCTCCACACCGGCGCAGTGCCTCGCCGTGGCGGGCCAGGGCGGTCTCGGCCATCCAGAGCATGTCGGGAGCCTCGGAGCGCAGGCGGGGAAGGAGCTCGGAGGCCTTGGTGTTGCGCAGCCAGCTGTTGGGCGCGTCGCTGTGCTCGATGCCGAGCACCTCGTCGATGCAGAGCGTCGTCTCGGCCCGGGCCAGGTCGAGCTCGAACAGCGTCTCCATCGCTCCCCGGCGATCGGCGATGTAGGGGGTGGTGGCGAAGACTCCGGCCTGGATGCAGCGGCCGGCGTCGTTGCCCCCCTCCTCCTCCGCCCAGCGGATCCGTCCCTCGTAGCCGAAGCGGCCCGGCGGGACGAAGGCGGGCGTGATCGAGCCGTCGTCCCAGAGCAGCCGGAAGCGAACCACCCGGACCCCCTCCGGCAGCGCCTCGATCACCGCCCGCAGGCGCTCCAGCGCGTTCGGCATCAGCTCCCAGTCGCTGTCGACGACGACGACCCACTCCCCCCGGGCCGCGATCGTGCCGGTGTGCCGGGCAGGGTTGATGCCCTTGTTGTGGTCGTGGGCGACGACCCGCACCCGCGGGTCCTCGTAGGCCTCGAGGGCGGCGACGGTGCCGTCGCTGGAGGCGTCGTCGACGACGACCACCTCGAAGTCCTCGAAGCCCTGGGCGAGGCAGCTGTCGACGCAGCGGCGGACGATGCCCTCGCGGTTGTACGTCGTCACGACGACGCTGAAGAAGGGGGCGGCCATGCCGGCGCCAGTTTGACGGACGCCGACGCGGGAAACGGACCCGCAAGCAACGGTGCGCGGCTTCATGCCTGAGGGACGCCTGCCGATGCGTATTTATGTTGAAGCCCATGGAGACCCTTGCGCCCGAAGGGCGCGGCGCCGCCGACGTCACCGGGACGCGGCCCGAAACCATCCGCCTGCAGCCGACCCGAGGCTTCAGCCGCGTGCTCGCGCCGAAGGAACTCTGGCGCTACCGCGACCTCGCCGCCCAGATCGCCCTGCGCGACATCACCGTTCGCTACCGCCAGACCGCTCTAGGCGGAGCCTGGGCGGTGCTGCAGCCGATCGGCTTCATGGTCGTCTTCTCGCTCTTCTTCGGCCGGCTCGCCGGGGTCACCTCGAACGGGCTCCCCTACGCCCTCTTCAGCCTCGCCGCGCTGGTGCCCTGGACCTTCTTCGCCAACGCGCTGCTGCTCGGGTCCGACAGCCTCGTCGCCAACTCCGCCCTCGTCTCGAAAATCTATTTCCCCCGCATCTTCATGCCCGCCGGGATCCTCGTCGCCGGCTGCGTCGACCTGATGATCTCGCTGGTGATCCTGATGGCGATCGTGCTGATCTACGGCTTCACCCCGACCCTGGCGTTCCTCTCCCTGCCCCTGCTGATCGCGATTGCGGCGGCGGCGGCGCTCGGGACCAGCAGCGCCCTCTCGGCGATCAACGTCCGCTTCCGCGACGTTCGCTACGTGATCCCCTTCGCGATCCAGATGTGGCTCTTCGCGACCCCTGTCGTCTACCCCAGCAGCCTCCTCGACGAGCCCTGGCGGACCCTCTCGGCGATCAACCCGATGGTCGGGGTGGTCGAAGGCTTCCGCTGGGCGACCCTCGGCTCCGGCGAGGCGCCCTGGGACCTGATCGCGATCTCGGCGGCCAGCGCCTGCGTCCTGCTGGTGGCCGGCCTCGCCTACTTCGACCGGGTCGAGCGCCGTTTCGCCGACTTCGTCTGATGAGCGACGTCGCGATCGAAAGCCACGGCCTCGGGAAGCGCTACCAGCTCGGCCTGCACCGCCGCGGCTACGGAACCCTGCGCGAGGCGATCGCCGAAGCGGCCCGGCGGGCGGCGGGGCGGCAGCCGCACCACGACGACGACGCCTACGACGGGCCGGACCTGCTCTGGGCCCTGCGGGATCTCTCGATGACGATCCGCAGCGGCGAGGTGGTCGGCTTGATCGGCCACAACGGCGCCGGCAAGAGCACCCTGCTGAAGGTGCTCTCCCGGATCACCGAGCCGTCCGAGGGCCACGCCGACATCACCGGCCGGATCGGCTCCCTGCTCGAGGTCGGAACCGGGTTCCACCCCGAGCTGACCGGGCGCGAGAACATCTTCCTCAACGGCTCGATCCTAGGGATGCGGCGGGCGGAGATCCGCGCCCGCTTCGACGAAATCGTCGAATTCGCCGAGATCGAGCGCTTCCTCGACACCCCCGTGAAGCGGTACTCCAGCGGGATGTCGGTGCGCCTCGCCTTCGCCGTCGCCGCCCACCTCGAGCCCGAGATCCTTCTCGTCGACGAGGTCCTCGCGGTCGGCGACGCCGCCTTCCAGCGGAAATCGCTCGGCAAGATGACCGAGGTGGCGAGCGAAGGCCGCACGGTCGTCTTCGTCTCCCACAACCTGGCGATCATCCAGGCGCTCTGCGAGCGCGGCATCCTGCTGGAACAGGGGCAGGCCCAGGCCGACGGCCCGATCAAGGAGACGATCGACCAATACCTCGGCACGCTGGAGCGGGCCTCCGGCCAGGATCTGCTGGAGCGGACCGATCGCGACCGCCGCGGCTACTTCGAGACCTGGATCCGCGCCGTCGGCCTGCGCGACGCCTCCGGCGGACCCCCCGACGTGATCATCTCCGGGCATCCGGCGAAGATCACGGTCGAGCTGACCGAGGAGGTTCCCTCGCTCGAGTGCCAGCTGACGATCGCCGACAGCCTCGGGCAGGCGGTGACCACGCTCGACAGCGAGATCTCGGCGCCCGTCGACGCCCGCGACCCGGAGGTCGGCCCCTGCGTGGAGTGCGAGATCTCGAGCCTGCCGCTGCTTCCGGGCCGCTACCGGATCGACGTGCTCGTCAAAGCCAAGCGCCACATCCAGGACGGCCTCCAGGGGGCGGCCTTCTTCGAGGTGCAGCCAGGGGTGATGAACGGGCGCCCGGTCCCGCCCGCCGGGGCCGAAGGCAGCGTGATCGTCCCCCACGCCTGGCGGCTGCCGGCGTGAGCGGCGCCGCCGCGGAGCCGACCAAGGCGAAGCTGCGGGTACCGCCGCCACGCGGGCCGGTCGAGCCCCTCCCTGCCGCGCCCTCCTTCTCGGTGGTGGTGCCGGCCTTCGAAGCGGCGGGCACGATCGGCGAGACGATCGGCTCGGTGCTGGCGCAGTCCCCGGGGGCGCTGGAGGTCGTCGTCGTCGACGACGGCTCCGCCGACTCCCTCGACCGGGCCCTGGAGCCGTTCGGTTCGCGGATCGAGCTGATCCGCCAGCCGCAGAACCGGGGAGTCGCCGCGGCTCGCAACGCGGGGCTGCATCGCTGCTCCGGCGACTTCGTCCTCGTCGTCGACGCCGACGACGTCCTTCTCCCGGGGCGGCTCGCGGCGCTCGGCCTGCTCGGCCGCGAACGGCCCGACCTCGACGTGCTCTGCACGGATGTCTACTTCGAGGCGGACGGGACCCGGCGGGGCCGGTTCTTCGAGCAGAACCCGTTCCCGCTCGACGGCCAGCGGCAGGCGATCCTCGAGCGCTGCTTCCCGATCCACCCCGCGGCGCGCCGCTCCCGGCTGCTGGAGATCGGCGGCTTCGACGAGTCCCTGCGCACCGGAGAGGACTGGGACTGCGCGATCCGGTTGACGCTCGGCGGCTCGTTGACGGGGCTCTACGACGAGCCGCTGGAGCTGTACAGAATCCGCGGTGGCAGCCTGACCAGCTCGAGGACCGGCGCCTTCCGCGACCGGGCGCGGGTGCTGGAGAAAGCCCTCGCCAACCCCGACCTGCGGCCGCAGGAGAGGCCGGTGGCGACGCGGATGCGGGCGGCGCAGCGCGGTCGGGCGGTGCTAACCGACGCGCAGGCGGCGGTGGCCGCCGACCGGCCCGATGCCCGCCGGCGCTGCTGGGAGCTGGTCACCGCCCGCGAGTGCTCGCCGCGGGACCGGCTCTGGGGCCTCGCGTCCCTCGCCTCCCCCCGCCCGCTGCGCCGCTGGCTGAGCCGGCGCGGAGGCGGGACGTCGCAGCTCTCTCGCCACCTGCCGGAGACGGAGGCCAAGCGGTGAGCGGCGCCCCCGCGATCTCGGTGCTGATGCCGGTGAGGGACGGTGAGCGCTTCCTCGCCGAGGCCGTCGAGTCCGTCCTCGCCCAGACCTTCCACGACCTCGAGCTCGTCGTCGTCGACGACGGCTCGACCGACTCGACGCCGCGCATGCTCGAACGGATCGCCGAACGCGATCCCCGGCTGGTCGTCCACCGGCAGCGGCCCGGCCGCAACCTCGCCGAGACCCTCAACACCGCCGCGGAGATTTCGCGCGCCCCCCTCCTCGCTCGGCTCGACGCCGACGACGTCGCCCTCCCCGACCGCTTGCGGCTCCAGGCCGACTTCCTCGCCGCCAACCCCGAGGTGGCGCTGCTGGGCGGACAGGCCCTGGTGATCGACGAGGTTGGGCACGAGTTCGGGAGAGCCGAATATCCGACTCACGACGAGGAGCTTCGCGAGGCCCTGCGGACGGGCAACCCGTTCGTGCATCCAGCGGTGCTGATACGCCGCGAGGCCTTCGAAGCGGTGGGCGGCTACCGGCTCGACTTCGACTACGCCGAGGACCTCGACCTCTGGCTGCGGATCGCCGTCGGGCGCGGCATCGCCAACCTTCCCGACGCCCTCATCCGGTACCGGATCCACGGCGGCCAGCAGAGCGTCAACAAGGAGGCCGAACAAGCGGTGTTCGCCCTGGCCGCGCGCGCGTCCGCCAGAGCGCGGGCCGTCGGAGAGGCGGATCCCTTCGCCGACGCCGTCATCGACGAAGCGCTCCTGCTCTCCCAGGGGATCAGCCCGGAGGAGATCAGCGAGGCGGTCGTCGCCGCGACCACCTGGATCGGGCGGACCACCGCGCGGGCGGGCTACCGGAACGACGCCCGCCGCCTCTTCGACGCCGCCCTCGCGAGGGCGCGCTCGGAGTCGGGGTCGCCGGCGTTGGTAGCTTCCGTCCACCGCTCGATGGCCCACCTCCACGCAGAGCAGGGGCACCGCGTCCGCGCCAAGCTCGAGGCCGCTCAGGCGCGCCTCGCCGAACGGGGTTCGCCGCGATGAGACGTTGGACGCCGACGCTACGACGGTGCGGCTATTGAGACGGCCGGCGCCCGGCGGCGAAGATCGCGTTCGGCCGGCCCCAAGTGAGCCCGAGGCTCTCGAGGCGGACAGCGGCCGCGAGGAACGGGAAGGCGAGCAGGCGCATCGGCAGCGCCGAGTCCTTGATCCGGTCGCGGATCTCCTGGGCCGCGGCGGCGAGGCTGCGGTAGGTCCCCCTGGTCTCGACCGCCTCGAGGCCGACCCGGGTCAGGACCGCCTCGAGGTCACCGGCGCTGTAGCCCTGGCGGACCTGTTCGCGCCAGGTGGTCGCGCTGCCGGGCAGGACTGGCTCCCAGTCGCGGTCGGGGACCTGGACCGCGAGGGTCCCGCCGGGGGCGAGCGCGGAGAACATCGTCCTCAGCGCGCCCTCGTCTTCGGGGATCTCGCTCAGGCACTCGAGCGCGAGGACGACGTCGAAGCCCTCGATCGGAAGCGGCTTCAGCAGGTCGGCGGCCTGGAAGCTGACGTTGCCGAGACCGCGCGCCTCCGCCCGGGCGCGGGCGCCGGCGAGCAGGTTCTCGCGCAGGTCGACGCCGACCATCGTCCAGTCACGGTGGCGCCTGGCCATCGCCAGCGTCAGCAGCCCGTCGCCGCAACCGGCGTCGAGGATCCGCAGCGGCCGCCCGTCGGCCCGCGCGGCGAGCTCGCGCTCGCCCACCCGCAGGCGCAGGCGACGGGCCGGCGCCATCAGCGCCAGCCGCTCCTCGAGGATCGCGCGCGGCTTGGCGAGGACGCTCATCTCCGCATCATTTCCAATCGGGCGGCGTCCAGGTGAGCCGCGGCTGGAGCGAGGCGCCCTGGCGGACGCGGTTGCTGCGCCGGCTGCGGGTGCCGGCGGCCGTGCTGGCTCCCGTGGGCGCCCTCTCCCCCCGCTGGCTCGAGCTGCGGGAGGACCTGGCCTTCTGGGCGGGCGTGCGTGCGGGATCGACCCCCGCCGAGTGGCGGCGGCTGAGCAGCTCCTACTCGGTCCTCGTCTACCACCGCTTCGCCGGCGAGCTGAAGCCCGGTCAGGAGCGGATCGACATCGCGCCGAGCCGGTTCCGCCGCCACCTGAAGGCGCTGCGACTGCTTGGCTTCGAGCCGCTTCCGCTCGAGGACCTGCTGGCCTTCCACCGCGGCGAGCTCGAGGCGCTGCCGCGGCGCCGCTTCGCGATCACCGTCGACGACGCGATGGCCGACGCGGTCGAGCCGCTGCGGCAAGCCGCCCACCTCTCCCCGCAGCTGTTCGTCCCCACCGCCGAGCTCGGCGGCAGCGCCCACTGGATCGACGGCGAGCCCGTCGCGGGCTGGGAAGAGATTCGGGGCCTGGGGGAGGCCGGGGTGGCGATCGGCTCCCACACCCGCCACCACCGCCGCCTCACCCAGCTGGGAACGGCCGAGCGCGAGGTCGAGCTGAGGGGCTCGCTGGCCGAGCTGCGCGAGCAGGTCCCGACCGCCGCCGCCGTGATCGCCTACCCCAACGGCGACCACGACGACGGCGTCTGCCGGGCGACGGAGGCCGCCGGCTACGAGGCCGCCTTCACCACCGAGAAGGGCCGCAACGACAGCGCGACCGACGTCTTCCGCCTGCGCCGGGTCAGCGTCCACGGCGCCGACGGCGCCCTCGCGGTGCTCTGGAAGGTCGTCACCGGCGAGGCGCTGCCGGGCTGGTGGCTGCGCCTGCGGCGCTAACCGCGGCGAAGCTCCTCCTCGACCAGGCCGAAGAAGGCCGAGCCGCGCAGATCCGCCGGCGCCGGCTCGCCCGGCGACTCCAGCTGCAGGTGGCGGTAGTCGCTGCGGCTGTGGACGACCCAGGTGAGGAGGCGCAGGCGGCGGAAATCCTCCTCGGAGATGCCGAGCGCACTGCGGTACTCGCCGATCGCGCGGGCGGCGACGCGGCCGTGAGGGGTCGCGGGATCGAGCAGCCGGGCATAGCTCTCGCGGGTGCCGCCGCTCTCCAGCGCCTTGTCGAGGACGAAGGCGCAGTTGGCGAGGAAGTAGACGAGGTCGGGGCCCGGCAGCCCATCGGGCTCGGAAGACTCCCAGTCGAGCAGCACCGGCTCGTCGGGGGATCCCAGCAGGACGTTCCAGGGCGAGCAGTCGCGGTGCTCGCAGGCCCCGGGCAGATCGCCGAGGCCCTCGAGCGCCGCCTTCGCCTCGGGCGCGGGACCAAAGTGCCGCTCGAACCAGTCGAGCGGCTCGGCGACGAGGCGCCGGCGCCATTCAGAATCCGAATTCGGCTCGCCCGAGCGCGCCAGCTCGATCAGCAATCCGGTGACCCGCATCGCCACCTGCTCGAAGTTCTCCGGGCTGAGCGCGTCGAGCAGCGACCGCCCCGCGACCGCCCCCTGGACCACGGCGAGCCGCCCGGCCCGCGATCCCTCGCCGACCAGGCGCGGCACGCCGGCGAGGTCGGGGCGCTCACCCTGCAGCCGGCGCAGGACCGACGCCTCGCGCTCGAGGCCGGGCTCGGCCTCTGAAACGCGGGCGAATTTGACCGCCTTGGCGGGCTGGCCCTCCCCCGGCTCGAAAGCAAGGCCGACGGCCTTGTTGATGCTGCGGTGCCCGGTCGTCAGCAGCAGCAGCGGGCAGGAGGAGGAAAGCGGGATCGCCTCCTCGTCCGGACCACCCGGGCGACGGCCGACGACGTAGATCGGAGCCAGCACCCCGGCGCCGCGCAGCGCGCGCCAGAGGTGGCGGAGGATCGAGCCGGCGAGCGATCGCGGCGCCCGGCTCGCCAGCAGGTAATCGGTCGCCGCCTCGTGCTCGAGCGGCAGCCAGAACTGCGACGGGCGGTGCGGCAGCGGCCCCGCCCAGTAGACGCGTACGTCGGTGAAGCCGGCGGCTTCGGCCCGGCGGCGGGCGCGCCGCGCCCCACCCGGACGCGGCAGCCGCCAGTGAGCGACGAGCTCGGCGTCGGGCAGCAGGAAACGCCAGTCCCTCTGCCGCAGCAGGGGATTGCGCCGGGACTCCGGCAGCGCCTCGAGGTCCTGCCCCGCCAGGAGATCCCGGTAGGCCGCTTCGACCCGCTCCGCGTTTTGCTCGCGTCGCAGGCCAGCGTCGACCCGCTCGCGCGCCCGCGCGGCGAGGTCGCGTCGCAGCCGCGGGTCCGCCAGCAGGCGCCGCAGCGCCGCCGCCCACGCCGCCGCGTCGCCGGGCGGCACCAGCAAGCCGCTGCGCCCGTCGTCGATCAGCTCGTCGGTGCCGCCGATCGCCGAGGAGACGATCGGGATCCCGGCCGCCATCGCCTCCAGCACCGCCAGCGAGGACCCCTCGTAGAGGGAAGGCAGGGCGAAGACGTCAGAGGCGGCGAGCAGTTGCGGGATGTCCTCGCGGCGACCGAGGAAGCGAACCCGGTCGGCGACCCCGAGCTCGGCGGCGAGAGCCTCCAACCGCTCGCGTTCGGGGCCGTCGCCGGCCAAGAGAAAGAGTGCCTCGGGAACCTCGGAGATCGCCGCCAGCAGCGTGTCGTGGCCCTTCTGCGCGTTCAGCCGCGCCGGGGTCAGGACCAGCGGCCGCGTCTCGCTGCCGCCGAGCTGCTCGCGCAGCCCCGGCGGCGCCGCCACCGCGGTGTGCTCGACGTCGACGGCGTTGTAGAGGACCTCGACCTTCTCCACCGGCCAGTCCAGGTGCTCGACCAGCTCGGCGGCGATCTCGCGGGAGACCGCGAAGTAGCGATCGACCCCACGGGTCAGCGCCCGCAGCTGCCAGTAGGCCGAGCGGTCGGGTGGCGTGTAGGCGCCGACCTGGACCGTCCCCAGCACCACCGGGACGCGGGCCGCGACCGCCGCCGTCAATCCCCACTTGCAGGCGACGGGAGAGCTCATCTGAGCGTGGAAGACCTCGGGGCGCTCGGCCCGCAGCAGGCGCGCCAGGGCCGGCACCCGCCGCGCCCCGGTCAGGCCCAGCGGCATCGGCGGGATCCGCCGCACCGGCACCTCCAGCTCCGCGGCGCGCGCGGCCAGCGGCGCGACGGCCTTGTCGTCCTCGAGCAGCAGGGTCGGGGCCCACTCGCCTCGATCGACCGAGCGGAGCAGCATGAACATCGCGTTCTCGGCGCCGCCGAGAACGCGGCTATCGGTGTAGAAGAAGATCGATTGGGCCACGCGCGAGCTCTCCGGCAAGCTTCGACAGCTCACCCTCGTCGCTTGATTCGCGGAGCTCGGCGTCCACCCCTGCCCAGAAGGCGAAATCGAGCACCGGCCGGTAGAAGAGCGGCGCCCGCCAGAGGCCGAGCCGCTCCAGTAGGGAGAACAGCGCGAAGACCAGGGTCACGGTCGCCGGCAGCCGCCGGGTCAGCGCCAGCAGGGCCGCCCGCGCCGCCAGCCAGGGGCCTGAGCCTTCAAACGGGCTGGCGAGGCGCAGGTCGGGAAAGACCTCGGGGTGGCGGCGGACCAGTTGGACCGTGGTCCGCCCTTTCGCCAGGGTGTCGCGCTGCAGGCCGGCGAGGTCCTTGTCGTAGGTCTGCCAGGCGAGCGCCTCGGGGTCGTAGCCGAGCTCGACGCCGGCCTCGCGCAGCCGCAGCGCCAGCTCGACGTCCTCGTTGCCGTAGATGCCGAACGAGTCGTCGAAGCCGCCGACCGCGCGCATCGTCTCGGTCCGCAGCGAGGCGTTGCCGGTGAAGAACGAGCGCGGCAGGGCGAGGTGGGCGGGGTCCGAGAGCCGGTCGAGGTGGACGTCGAAGCGGTCCTTGATGTGGCGGGCGGCGTGCGGGCTGTCCGCCCCGCGCTCGACCGGGACGGCGCCGAGCACGCAGCGCCGCGAACCCCGCGGGTGGTGGGAGCGGTGGCGCTCGACGAACTCGGGGACGACGCGCATGTCGTCGTCGAGGACGATCGTCACCTCTCCCTCGGCGGCGGCGACGGCGGCGTTGCAGGCCGAAGCCCTCCCCCGCCCCGCCGGCGAGACCCAGCGCAGCCGCAGCGGCGGCCCGAACCCCTCCAGCATCTCGATCGTCCCGTCGGTCGAGGCGTCGACCGCGACGACCACCTCGTACTCGGACGGCTCGACGCTCTGGCGCGCCAGCGACTCCAGGACGGTGCGCAGCGCCTCGCGGCGCTGATGGGTCGGGATGACGACGGTGGCGCTCGGCCCTTCAGCCATCCGAACCCGCCCGCCGCGCGTTGATGGCCTCCTCGAAGACCGCGGTCTGCCGCCGCGCCCAGGCCTCGGGGCTGTGGTGGCGCTGGGCGAACTCGCGCGCCCGCTCGCCCAGGCCGCGGCGAGCGGCGTCGTCCTCGAGCAGGGCCGCCGTCGCGGCGGCGATCTCCTCCTCGCTCTCGCCGACCGCCAGCGGCGGCTCCTCGCCGAAGCCGGTGTAGCCCTCGGTCCCGCGCGGGGTGGTCACGACCGCCTTGCCGGCGGCCATCGCCTGCAGGACCTTCATCCGCATCCCGCCCCCGGTCCGCACCGGCGCCATCACCACCGCCGCCGCTTCGGTGTGCGGCAGGACGCTGGGCGCGTCGGCGACGACCTCGACCCGGGGGCCGGCCAGCGCCAGCACCTCCGGCGGCGGGCCGCTGCCGACGATCCGCAGCCGCGCCCCGGGGGCACGCTCCAGGATCGCGGGCAGGATCTCCCGCGCCAGCCAGATCGCGGCGTCGCGATTCGGGGGGTGGTGGAAGGCGCCGACGAAGAGGATCGTCCCCGGCACCTCGCGCGAGGGGTCGAGCCGGTCCGGCATCGCCATCCCGAAGGGGTCGACCCTGACTCGCTCGCAGACGTCGGGGGCCATTTCGGCGACCGTCTCGGCGTCGCGCCCGCTGAAGACCTGAACCCGGTCGAAGCGCCGCCAGATGTCGGCCTGGAACCGCCTCCAGCGCCGCCAGTCGAGCTCGCCGAAGGCCCAGCCCGGCCAGCCCCGCGGCGGGCCCGGACTCCACCGCACCGGGCGCGGCCGCAGCACCTCGGTGTGGGTGTAGACGGCCGGAACCCCGGCGGGATAGCGGAAGACGCCCATCGCGCTGTCCTCGACCGCGACGACGTCGAAGTCCCGCTCGGCGGCGAGACGGTCGATCACCTGCTGGAACCCCGGATCGGCATACCAAACGGTGCGCCAGGGCCAGCGCCCCCGCGCCCAGGCAGCCGCCATCCGCAGCTGTCGCTGGCGCCGGCGCGCGCCCGGCGGCGGCCGGCGGCGGTCGACCACGTGGACCTCGCCTTCCTCCCGCAGTTGCCGCACCGCCCCCTCTTCTCCCGGCTCGTCGCCGAGGGCGGTGACCAGCGTCACCTCGTGCAGCTGCCGCAGCCCCACCAGCTCGGCATGAAGCAGGACCGGAATCGCGCCGCCGCCGTCGGCCTGCGGCGGCACCGGGACGACGAGGAGGACCTTCATCCGGCCGCGAGCACTTCCCGGTAGGCCTGCTCGAAGCGGGGGATCACCGCGCCCGCGGCGAAGGACCGCGCCCGCTCGCTCGCCGCCCGCCCGAACCGCTCGCGCCGCTCGCC
>Ga0126313_10000140_pt1 | contig 30862 bp, 18 predicted proteins | sample Plot105A_FD_89954 | JGI IMG/M metagenome (GOLD analysis project Ga0126313, IMG submission 89954) | Serpentine soil microbial communities from UC McLaughlin Reserve, CA, USA - Plot105A | ecosystem: Environmental > Terrestrial > Soil > Grasslands | place: USA: UC McLaughlin Reserve, Lake County...
GGCGGCCCACTCGCCCCCAACGCAACCGCCAACTACAAACTCCACAAAGACAACGGCACCTGGAAAGTCACAAACCCCATCTCAGGCGCCCAAACCACCACAACACCCAACACCAAAAAATGAGGATCAGCGGGAGCTGAGACCCGACGGCCGATCGAGATCGGCGACGGAGAGCGTCCACTCTCCCTGCTCGAGCAGGAACCGGACGGGGTATGGGGAGGCGTCTCCGTCGTCGCTGACGGTCGCTAGCGCGAGGGCGCCGCCAGCGTTGACGGAGACGACTTTCGAGCGGACCCATCTCATGCCGCGCTTTTGGTAGCGAGCGACGATCTTCGGCGCCCACTTGTAGCAGCCCTCGGGATCGCCATGGCCGAGCTCTGCTTGACCTCTGGCGGAAAGCTCGCCGCAGATCCCGTACGAGCTCGCCTTTGCGAGGCCCTCTTGGAAATCGTCGATCACCTCTTGGATCGCAGCTGTCGTTCCGCCTGTGATCGCCGGATCGGCGCTGGAGTCGACTCGGGGTGAGGCGGCGTGCTGCTTCGGCGCGGCGTCGCCTGACTTATCGCCTCCCGCGCCGCAACCCACCAGCACGAGGACGACCATCGATATTGCGAGTCCCTCCCTCACTCTCCGGAACCTACCGAACTGGTGAAGCTAGCCCCGGCTCTCCATCTTCGTCGTATCCCGCGGCTCCACGAAAGGCTCCTCGTCCGGCCGGGCATCGCCCGACTCGATCCGTCGCCCCCGCTCGAGCTCGGCGTTGAACTCCGCCCCCAGCAGGATCGCGATGTTCGAGATCCAGAGCCACACCAGGAAGACGATCACACCGCCAAGCGACCCGTAGGTCTTGTTGTACGACGCGAAGTTCGCGACGTAGAACGCGAAGGCGACCGAGGCGATGACCCAGATGACCACACCGAGGATGCCGCCCGGGCTCACCCACTTGAAGCCGGGCTGCTTGGCGTTCGGAGCGGCCCAGTAGAGGAAGGCGAACATGAAGCTGACGATCAGAAGCAGAACCGGCCACTTGGCGATGTTCCAGACGTCCACGGCCGTGTCCTCGAGACCGAAGAGCTTGCCGACCTGCTCGGCGACCGGACCTGTCACAGCGATTCCGACGATCGTGACGACCATCAGGATCAGCAGGACGAGAGTCGTGCCGAGGCGGACGGGCAGCGTCTTGTAGATCGGCCGCCCCTCGTCGACGTCGTAGATCGAGTTCGACGCGCGCATGAAGGCGGCCACGTAGCCCGAGGCCGACCAGAGGGCCAGCGCGAGGCCGACGACGAACGCGATCCCGGCCGCGCCCTGGTTGCTCTGAAGGTTCTCGATCGCGTCCGTGGCGATGTCCTTCGCCGAGCCGGGCGCGACCTGGCTGATGTTGTCGATCAGCGTCTGGGTCGTGCTCTCGCCGAGCAGGCCGAGGATCGAGATGAGCGCGAGCAGCGCCGGGAAGATCGCGAGGACCCCGTAGTAGGTGAGCGCCGCGGCCCAGTCAGTGAGATTGTCCTCCTTGAACTCACGGACGGTCCGCTTGAGGACGGCGCCCTTCGAGTCGAGGTCGGCTGGGCTGTCCGGACTGCGGTCTGAAGCCATCGTTCTCTCCTCTCCCTCAATCGCCCGGCCAGACGCCGGTGACCTTCTCGAATCCCTTGGCGCCACCACGGTCGATGACGGTCTTGACCAAAGTGAAGATCGCTCCCTGCAGCGCCGCGGCCGGCAGCAGCTCCTTCCAGCCGTACTCGCTCTGGCGAGGCTTGGGCGGATCGGGCTCGTCGGAGATGCGCTTCCAGATCTGCTTGAAGATCGTGCTGGCAAGCAGGCCGCCGAGCACTCCGGAGAGGATCCCGAACGGCGCGTAGAGAGTCTTGGCCATAGGCGTCTAAGTACCGCGCTGAGGTAGAACGAAACCCTTGTGCGGCGGCCTAGGCACCGCGTAGGGTCTCCCCACACCGAGGAGGGAGCAGGTCCACGTGTCGAGGCTTGGGAGGGAAGTCAGGATCGTGAGCGCGATTACGCTCACGTGTGCAGCGGTCGCCGGCAGCGGCTGCGGCGACGAGGAGGAGGCCCAACCGAGCGGACCCCAGGTCCGCCTCCTCGTCACGCGGGACTTCGGTCGTGAGGTGCTGGACGACAAACGTCTCTCAGTCGACGGACACGGCACGGCGTTGAGCCTGCTCAGGGAGGAACACGACATCGCGGTCGACGAGTTCGGCAACGTGCGGTCGATCGATGGGCAGAGAGCCGTCTTCGCTCCCGAGGAGCTCAAGACGTCCACACGCTGGAACTTCATCGTCAACGGAGTGAAGAATCCGACGGCGCCGGCAAATCTGCCCGTGCTCGAGGGCGACACGGTCCAGTTCGACTTCGAGGACGTGCTCGGCAGCGAAGACATACGTGGCAACGTCAGCGCCTTCCCGCAACCGTTCAGCGCGGGAATCGGCGGTCGGCGATTCCCGGTGACGCTCGTCTGCGCCGACGGGTACGCCGACGCCTGCCGTCGCGTTCGTAGGGTCTTCACGGCGGCGGGCGTGGACACGTCCGGACGTCCGCCGGCCGACCGCCTTACCCAGAGAGAGCGCCGCGTACAGCGAGCAACGCCCACGCCGCGCAGGGCACGGATCCTCGTCGGCTCGTGGGCGGCCCTGGCCGATCGACCCACGATCCGTCGCGTCGAGCGCGGCCCCGACTACGGGGGAGTCTTCGCAGACTTCGCGCAGGACGGCAGATCGGTGCGACTCCTCGACGCGCACTCTCGTCCCGCTCACACGATGGGCGCCGGAACCGGGCTCTTGGCCTTCGCCCGGCCAGGCGATGCCACGATCGCCTGGCTCGTCATCGGCGTCGACCGCAAGGGCGTCGCGCGCGCGGCGCGCGCTATCGATCCCGAGACTCTGGACAACGCCTTCTCGGTTGCGGTATCGGACGAGGGCGTGGCGAGGCTGCCACTGCCCGCCAGCCGCGACTGACCGACGAGAGAACTTGCGGGGAAGTACGGATGTCCAACCGCAGAAGCCACCGATGCCCGGCGGGCCGGAGTCGAACTAGGTTCTTCCCATGGCGACCACGACCGACGTCGGCGCCTCGCGTCGCGCACGGTTCGCGACCGATCGTGCCCCCTCACGTGCCGCACAGCCCCTTCGCTCCGGCGAGCACTCGACGTTAGGTGACGGTGCGGTGCTCGAGCGCCTGGCGCTGATGCGCAAGGCTTGCCATGCGCTCGCGATCGAGCTCGCCCAGGCGCGACGCCGGCTGCGGGCCGCCGAAGCCGAGCTGGCAAGGCTGAGACAGCGCCACCAGTAATCGGCCTGACCAATCGGTACGTTCTGTTGCCAACGTGCCGGATCTCCGCGCCATCAAGCGGCCGCTGCTGGCGTGCCTGCCTCGATCGTCGACGGGGCGCAACGCGGTGCTCGTGGCCCTCTGGCTCGTGGTCGTCGGCGGGTTGGCCGGCTTCCTCGCACAGTCGCAGTCCAGCACCCGCGAGGAGATCGACACCCGCTTCGGTCTGCGTGCCGAGATCGCCTCACGCTTCGTCTCGACCTACGTCGAGGATCTAGTCGGCCGTCAGCGCGAGGTGGCCCGGCGCAGCCTCTCGGGGGATGCGATCAGCGAGGCCAGCTTCGAGCGAACGGTCATGGACAGTGGCTACGAGGCTGCGGTGCTGCTCGACCGCCGTGGTCATGTGCTGCGCGTGGTTCCATCGAAGCCCGAGCTGATCGGAACCGACTTGACCGCCCGGTACGACCACCTGAAGAGCGCGGTGCAGGGTCATGTGGCGATCTCGAAGGTGGTGCCCTCGGCCGCCCGCAGCTTCCCCGTCGTCGCGTTCGCCGTCCCGTACCTGACGTCGCATGGACGGCGGGTCTACAGCGGCGCCTACGACGTCTCGAAGACGCCGCTCGCCTCGTATCTGCGCAACGCGATCCAGATCAAGCCGAACCGGGTCTACCTGGTCGATCCGAGCGGGCAGGTGATCGCCAAGAACGGCCAGACACCGACCGGTGTACGCAGCCTCGAGCGTCTCGATCCGGAGCTCGCGCAAGCCCTCGAGACCGGCCGGGAGGGGTCCTACGAGGACGCGAATGGCGACGCCCAGCGCTACGCCAGCCGGCGCGTGGGTGGGACGCCCTGGCGGGTGGCGATCTCGGTGCCGGAGTCGCTGGTCTACACGTCGATCTCCGGCGGCACCCGTTGGCTGCCGTGGCTGGCGATCGTCGGCCTGCTGCTGGGCGGCCTGCTCGCGATTGCGCTTCTGTCAGGTCTTCTGCTGAGCCGTGAGCGCTTGGCTAGCGCGAACACGGCGCTCGACGAGCTCTCACGCGTGGATGCGTTGACCGGGCTACACAACCGCCGCCATCTACAGGAGGTCCTGGAAGCTCTGGCGAGTGCCGGCACTCGCCATGGGACCTCCGTCTCGGTGCTGCTCGTCGACATCGATCACTTCAAGGACGTCAACGACAGCCGCGGCCACCAGGCAGGTGACGAGGTGCTCCGCTCGACCGCCAACGTCATCCGTGCGATGACCCGCATCGAGGACTCGGTGGCTAGGTGGGGCGGCGAGGAGTTCCTGATCGCGCTGCCCGGGGTGTCGATCGACGGCGCGACGGCGGTCGCCAAGCGGATGCGGACCAACGTCTCGGCTTCGCAGGTCGATGTCGGAGACGACGAGACTGTCGGCGTGACCGTCACGATCGGCGTCGCCGAGTGGGCCGGTGAGTCGGTCGACGAGCTCGTGAAGCGCGCCGACGCCGCTCTCTATGCCGGCAAGGCGGCGGGGCGCAACCGCGTCGAGCGTGCGGATGCGCTCGATATAACGTCAGTGACAGGCGCCGGACCCGATGTCCGCTGAGCGTCCCGAAGGAGCTTGCACGAGCCGCCAGTCGTAGCTGCCCTCGCGCAGCGTGACCGCCGCCACGCCGGTCGTCCGGTTGTCGCGGATCTCGCTGTTCGGCGCCGGTGCGACGAAGCCGGTGCGGCCCTTTCCTCCCATGCCCACGGTCAGCTGGCGGATGCCGCGCTGGGGATCGGCGTTGCCCACGGGATCCTGTGGCGCGAAGCGCTCGTAGAAGTGCTCGTGGCCGGCGAGGATCAGGTCGGCGTTGGCGTCGTAGAGCGCCTGGTAGAGCGGCAGCACGTCGGTTTGGCCGTCGGAGAAGCGCCCGGAGGTGAAGCGCGGCCGGTGCAGGAAGGCGAGGGTGCACTGGGCCGGGTGGGCGGCGAGGTCGGCGCGCAGCCACGCGAGTTGTGGCGAGCCCTCGTCGCAGCCGCCGACTTGCTCGCACTCCGAGTTGAGCCCGACGATGTGCCAGGTCCCGACCTCGAAGCTGTAGTAGCCGCGCGTGCGGTCGCCGGCAGGGCCGTTCTGGGCGCCGAGGCCGTTGAAGTAGTCGAAGTAGCCGACGGCCCCCGGGACGGCGTACTCGTGGTTGCCGGGCACCGGCCGGATCAGCGGCTTGAGGCGGCCCCAGCTGCGGTCGAAGGAGGCCATGAACGCCGACAGCTCGCCGTTCTCGTACTGCTCGTCGCCGACGACCAGGATGCTCGACAGGTCCATCCGCAGCAGCAGGTCGGAGGTGAGCCGCTGACGGCACTGGCCCGGCACGCCCTCGCCGCCGTTGAACTCGGGGTCCGCCGGATCGCAGGCGATGTCGCCGGCCGCGGCGACGACAGGATCGAGCCCGATCGGCTGCCAGGTCGGGGAGACGGCGCCTGAGCGGGTGGAGGTCAGCCGGCGTACACGGAAGCTGCGTGAGGGAAGCCGCCTGACGGCCTTGCCGCGCGGCTTGATCACGTAGATCGCGCGCTTGCCCGCCCGCCGGTAGGTGAAGGCGATGCGCTTGCCGTCGGGCGACCAGGTCGGCTCGGTCTCATCGCCGCGCACGCGCGTCAGGCGGCGCTCGCCCGAGCCGTCGGAGCGGACGACGTAGAGGTCGCGGCGACCGGGCTCGCCCTTGGCGAACACGAGCGTGCGGCCGGTCGGGGACCAAGCTGGGGAGCCTTGGTTCACACCGTCGCGCAGCAGCGGCGTGGCAATTCCACCGGTGGCGGTGACGGTGTAGATGCGGTCGACGGTTGCGCCGTGGCGGACGAAGGCGAGGCGGCCCGTCGAGGCCCACGTGGGGGCTTCGTCGTCGCGGCGGCTGTAGGTAAGACGGCGTACGTCGGTGCCATCGGCGAGGGTCGTGTAGATGTCGCGCGCGCCCGGCGCGCCGCGCACGAAGGCCACGCTCGTCCCGTCCGGCGACCACTCGGGCATGGTGTCGGTCGGGCCGGCGGTCAGCGGCCGCAGGCCGACACCGTCGAGATAAGTGACCCATACCTGCGCTCCATAGGGTCCGTACTGGGTGAACGCGAGGCGCTTGCCGCCGGGAGAGAACGCCGGGTAGGCGGTCTTGCCCTGTGCCGGTGCGACGCGAAGTGCGCTCCCGTCGGGCGCGCGTGTGTAGACGGCACGCGTGTCGGCACGCTTCGCGGCGTAGGCGATCACGCCGTTGGCGGGCTTCTCGGCGGCGAGCGCGGAGGGCGCCAGGGCAAGGAATATTGCGAGCGCGAAGACCGGCGGCGCGGCGAGATGGGCGGGCATCGAGGGCATAACCCTAGGCATCCGGATTCGATGCGGCGACGGCGGGTGCTCGAGGCGGCGTCTTAGGAGACCCGCGCCCGGAAGCTGCCAGAGTCAGCGCCATGGTCGTCCTGATGGTCTTCGCCTTCGTCGCCGGCGCCGCCACGGCTTTGTCGCCTTGCGTGCTCCCGGTGCTGCCGGTCGTCCTGTCGGTCGGGGTCACCGGCGGACGACGTAGGCCGCTGGGCGTGGTCACCGGCCTCGCGCTGTCGTTCGCGTTCGCCACCGTCGCGCTCGTCTACGTGATCGACGCGCTGGGCCTCCCGGACGACCTGCTGCGCAACGTCGCGATCGTAGTGCTGCTCGGGTTCGGCATCGCGTTGCTGATGCCACCGGTCTCGGCGCGCATCGAGGCCTGGATCAGCCGCGTCGTCCCTGCTCCTGCGCGTGGAGCTCGAGACGACGGGTTCCTCTCCGGCGTGCTCGTCGGTGGGAGCCTCGGCTTCGTCTACGCGCCGTGTGCTGGACCGATCCTGGCCGGCGTGATCACCGTGTCGGCGTCGCAGCCGTTCACCGCTGGCCGGCTCGCCGTCGCCGCCTCGTACGCGCTCGGCAGCTCCCTCGTGCTCTACGGCCTGATGCTCGGCGGCCGGCGTGTCACGCGACGCCTGGCACCCCAAGCCGGCCGCCTGCAGATCGCCATGGGCACGGTGATGGTCGTCGTGGCGCTGCTGATGGCCGCCGACTACGACACGCGCTTCCAGACGGCGATCGCCGACGACCTCCCCGACGTGCTCGTCAACCCGACGAAGGAGCTCGAGGAGCGCGCCAGCGTCCGCGACCAGCTCGCCGACCTGCGCGCCAAGCGAGAGGGCGTGGGAACGGCGCGCGCCGCCGAGCCGGCTGAGGGTGAGCGGCTGCCGGTGCTCGGACCGGCACCCGACTTCACTGGCAACCAGCGCTGGTTCAACACGCCGAACGGAGGGCCGCTCACGCTGCGCGAGCTGCGCGGCAGGGTCGTGCTCATCGACTTCTGGACCTACACCTGCATCAACTGCATCCGCACGCTCCCCTACATCAAGGCCTGGGACGAGCGCTACCGCGACAAGGGGCTGACGATCGTCGGCGTGCACACGCCCGAGTTCCCGTTCGAGCGAGATGCCGACAACGTGGCCGATGCGATCGACCAGAACGGCCTGCGCTACCCGGTCGTCCAGGACAACGACAACGCCACCTGGGACGCCTACGCGAACCAGTACTGGCCGGCGAAGTACCTGATCGACGCGCGCGGCCGGGTGCGTTACACGCACTTCGGCGAGGGTGACTACGGGGAGACGGAGGGAGCCATCCGTGAGCTGCTCGCGGATGCGGGCCGGCGTCCCGGGGCGCCCGTACATGCTGCTGGCGAGCGACCATCGCCGTTCGTGACCACCCCGGAGAGCTATCTCGGATCGGCGCGCGCCCAGGGTTTCGTCAATGGGCCGATAGCCGCGGGGACGCGTGTGTTCGAGCTGCCGCCATCGGGGCTGGTCGACGACAGCCTGGCGTTCGAGGGCACGTGGCGGATAACGCCGAGGTCGGCGACCGCGGTGAGCGGATCGCGCCTGCACGTCTCCTTCGGCGCGCAACGGGTCTTCCTGGTGCTCGGCTCGCGCGGACGCCGGGCGCGCGACGTTCGTTTGCTGCTCGACGGCAAGCCGGTGAGCGACCGGTTGGCTGGTGGCGACGTGCGCGGCGGCGTGGCGACGATCCGCGGCCAACGGCTGTACCGACTGATCGATCTGCCGCGTGCGGAGCGGCACGTGCTTACGCTCGAAGTGCCGCCGGGCGTATCCGGCTACGCGTTCACGTTCGGGTGAGGTCGCTGCAACCCGGATCAGCAGTTCCTCGAGAGCCGACGCCCGGACTCGAACCGGGGACCCCTTCATTACGAGGCCGGTTCGAGACGACTCGATACGCGCAGACGCTCTCCACTTCCGCCTAATTGGCGCTTGTACAGGCAGCCCTCGCGGGCCTCTTCGAGAACAAGGCCCAGAACAAGAGCGGCTAGAGAACAAAACGAAGAACAAGCTCTCGTACATCATATATGCAGGTTGCGCAGTGGTCCGGTTGTCCTGCATTCAGCCGACCGGCGCAGACGAGCGACCCTGCCCGCTGCTTCAGGCCACCGAGGCGCCCGATCCTGAGACACTCCGAGCGTGGAAATTCGGTCGCTGGACGAGCTCAATCTGCCCTTGGCCTGGCGCCGCATTCTGTTTCGGATGAGGCGCTTTATAGATGTGCCCGACCGTCTGCCGTTCGAGGTTCTAGACCGCCTCTATGGCGGAGACCCTGAGCTGTCCAGGGATCATCACCTGCGTCCGGTGACAACCGTGATGGCGACTAAGGGCAGTGGCACCGTTCGCCCCTTCGTGCGCGTCTCTCCCATCGACCTCCTCCTCTACCAAGCTCTAGTCGACCGAATCGCTACCGACATCGAGGCGAGCCTGAGCAGCCGGCAGGTGCTGTTCTCGTATCGCGTCGATACCTCAGGGTCCGAGGACTTCTTCGAGGGATCCCCGAAGTGGGACGACTTCATGGAGGCGGTGCGATCTGAGCTTGCGAACGATGCGTACACCCATGCGTTGACGGGCGACATCGCCTCATACTTCGTCTACGTCGACGTGGACGAGTTGGAGCGGCGGCTCTTGGCCAGTTGCTCAGCCTCAGACGCGGTGCGGGACCTGAGCGATCTGCTTCGAAGTTGGCATCAGCTGGGCATTCGTGGTCTCCCTCAAGGCATGCCGCCCTCTTCGGTTCTCGGCAACTTTTACTTGAGTGGCCTCGATGTCAAGTTGCAGACCCTCGGCTTCAACCACAAGCGCTACATGGACGACTTCTGGATCTTTACGTCCTCGTACGAGGACGCTCGACGCGCTCAAGACGCCGTTGAGCGATTGCTCTACAGCGACGGCCTAGGACTCGGCGGGGAGAAGTCGCGTATCCGCCGGACGAGTACCGCACTCGCCGCCACGGAGCCAGCGCAGGCCCGCATCCAGCGACGTCGAGAGGAGCTAGTAGACGAGGTTCTCGGCCAGAGCGTCGGCGAGTACGTCGATGTAGAGGACGTCGAGTTACCGGAGGCAGAGATCGACACGGCGGCCGTTCACGGCGAGTTCGACGAGATCGTCCTTGAGCTAGGGGAGGATCGCTATCCCGTCGATGTCCGCGCCCGCCTCACCGAGGTCTTTCGATCACTTGAGAAGGGCCGCGATAGCTACGCAGTCGATCAGGTACCTCACCTACTCATTCGTCTACCTGATCTCATGTGGCCTGCCATTCGGTATGTCGCGTCCGTACGGGTAGAAGACGCGCCCGCCGCGGAGGCGGCATTGCTCCAGCTCCTAGACCCGAGTCGGTTTCATCGGGAGCAAGAGTGGTTGCACCTCTGCCGAGGCGGCCTCTGGTTCAGACGACACCCATCAACGGCCTTGGGAGCACGCTTCGCAGAAGTTGCGTTGCAGCACGAGCACCAACTCGTGCGAGCAAGAGCCCTCTTGGCTTGGGGAAGGCTGTCGAAGACTGACGACTTTGCTACCGCTGACGCTTTCTGGCGGACGGCAGAGCGAGCCTGGCAGGCTTACGTCTTGATCGCGCTACAACACAAGGACACTTCAGCTCGGGATGAGCGCTATGCGAACTGGAGCGGGGAGGGCAGGTTTCTTCGAATGCTCGCTTCAGCGATTCAAGAGAGGCCCTTCGCTTGGCGGGACCTATAGCGCGAGTATCCAAATGAGGACCAGACGCTTTTCGCTCAGGCCACCCTGGGCGATGGCCTAACAGGCTTCGCGAAGATTCCAGGGCGCAGGTGCGCGCCGCTACCTGGGAGACGTTGCTCCGCTACGCCTGGCCGCTCGCGGGTCTTGGTGGTCGGCTGCGAGGTACCGCTAAACCAGCCGCGGCGGGATATCGGGCCACCTCGGCGACTTCAATCCCTCCACCCAACCTATCGCCGCAAGATCGTCCCAGAGCCACGAATACATTTGCTGCGCCGCTGAGAGCTTGCCGAAGATGTCTAGGACCCCGTTGAATCTCACGGCAATGATCCAGCGGGCTGCGTCTGGGCGCGCGCCCGTCAGGTCCGCGTGCAGGTCAGCGAGGGACGGTTCCACCTCGCCTTCCTCAAGAGCAAACTCCGCGCGCGGAGGCCCGGCGTCTGCCGCCAGTGGTTCGAGATGCCACCTCAGACATGGCGCGCCCTCGTAGGCCGGACGATCCAAGAAACTCACAGTCCCCTGTGCCATCGCCGGCAGCGTCGCCGCAATGCGCATGCGTGAGGCAAGCGGTGCCAGGAGCGTGTTCGTGAAGTAGTCGTAGCATTGGAGCGCGGCTGAGAAGATTGCCTCGGCGCGCTCCCGGACTCGCACGGGGCTGAAGTCGCTCCACACTTTGGTTGCAGGCGTTTCGAGGTCAGGCCCGGGCCACGGTGGCGACAACATCCCTTGCTCGTCTACGTATCGCTCAAGTAGCGCACTCAGCCCCGACCCTCGCGCGGCCAGCGCGCGGATATTGCTTTGGGCGCCCGTCGCCAGGAGGGGACTGACATCCACTGGCCCGGGCAGGTAGGCACTGCGGCCGAGAGCTTGAAGGGCGCCGGCCCAAACTGCCTCGTGCTCGAGCGGCGTGCCGGCAAGAACTAGCTGACGACCGGCGAGCACTCGTGTTAGTTGCAATTTGAGCTCGTCGCGTGTCCATCGCCACGGCCACGCTGGGCCGTCCGGGCACTCGGCCGAGCGAGCCGGGCCGAAGCCCGGTGGTACATCGAGCGGAAAGAAGCCCGGCTCCAGCTCGAACAGGGGACCATGCGGCTCTTGGCCGTTGTACCAGGCCGTAGTGAGTCGGCTTGAGCCATCAATCCGCACACCAAGCGACTCGATCGCTCCATCACGCACCGGGGCTATGAGATCGGCGACCGAGCCGAGCCCTCGGATCCAGGCGCCCTCCGCCTCTAGGAGCGCCTTCCCTGCCTCCTGCCACGTTCCGAGGTCGGCGCGGCTGCTCGCATACCCCTGGAGAGCGTCACTGATGACGACCGAAGCGAATGCCGGATTACGCTCTGCGATCCCACCAAGGAGTTCAGCGACTTGCGCCTGGCTTCCACGGCTAGCCGCTATAGCGAGCGGATATCGCCACAGCTCTAGATCTCGAGGAACGTCGAGCAAGGATTGGACGTCGATATCTCCGCCGAGTACCGCCTCGGCAGCGAACCATTGCGCGAAGACAATCAGCGGGAACCGAAGCCGCCCCTTCTCCTCGACTACCAGCCGTGTCGCGAGCACCGGCTTGAGCCGATGGGCCGGAACGACCTCTGGGGCGCGAACGGATCCGCCATCCGCTCGTAAGACCGCAACCGCGAGAGCGACGATCGCATCTCGCACGTCATGCCATTCGGTCCCGACCGCTATCTGCACGATCTTGTCGATTAGCTCCGCTGTTGCCGCCGGCGTATAACCCGGCTGATCGGCAAGTATGCGACCCAACGCGATCGCGAATAGGGGCCTCGTCGCGGCGTCCTGAATCGGCTTCGCATACGACCACAGCTTGAAGTTCTCTACACCACTCACTAGCGCGATTAACGCCTCTGCGTGCTCTTTAGACAGCGGTGAGAGTGAGACACGCTCGTCGTCATTCCCGATCGCGTCCAAAAACCGAGTCGTTACGACGGCTCGTGACCCATCTCGCGCATAGATGAGTCGCCGAACCTCCGACAGCAAGCTAGAAGCAGCCGACGGGCCAACCTCGTCAAGACCATCGAGAACCATGCTTACCGCGGAGTCGCGGGCCTTAATTCCCTGACGATCTATTGCCTCCTCAACGACCTTGTCGAGTCCCTGGCACGCGTCAAGCGCTCGCAGCCATACCGGTGCTGGGGCCTCCGTTTCGGTTAGCGCACGAGCGATGTCGTCCTGATGTAAGCGCTCGCCGGCCAAGGACTTTCCGCTGCCCACGTCACCAACCAGCACAGTAACCGGCGCCGCGACCCGCCCGCCCAACTCGGGCCTTGCGCCGACAGTACGATCCTCTGCCAGCCTGCTCGCCAGGTGGCGCCTCAGCCCAACCGCCTGCCACCTGTCGACACAGCGCGCAATTGACTCCTTCTGCAAGCGGCAGAGTGTCTGCGACCGCCGTGTTGCGTCGACTTCACGAACTGACTCAAGTGTCTCAGCCACCCACTGCTCATGGCTCTTCTTGCGGTTGATCAGCTCGATGACTGAGAAGACCTCAGGCTGATCGTCGACGGTCTTGTGGTCGTTACGGCAGAGAAGGACCAGATTGTCGTATCCGTCGACATCCCCGCCCGGAGGATCTAGACATCCCCGCGGCCCTCCAGCACTCTGCGCGACGATGTGCGCCTCCTCGCCGACAACAGAGTGACGCGACCCTCCGATCGGTAGCTGCGCCAACTCACAACGGCAGATGGCGCAGCGGTTGCCCGAGCGTCCCCAGAGCAACTTGCGAGTCTTCTCGCTGATCCCCACCGTGCGATTCTGCCAAGTCAGGCTGATGCCTACCTAAACCACTCGCTACGCCGTAACCACCAGGGCTCCGTAGCGAAGCCAAAGCGATCACGGCGGTGAACAAGACCGCGTCGATCCATGGGCTCGATGCCGTCGCACCTCGTTCGCGCCGACCTCTTCGACTGCCACGGACCCGACATTGGCACCGAAGCAGCGCGCCGCCCGCTACTCGTAGAGCCAACCGGGTTGCATGCTTCTCGGAAGAGTGGCGAGACGCACGCGACCTTGCAGGGCAAGTAAGTCGCCACCGGCCTCGCCTTCGAAGAGAAGCTGGGGATTGGCGCGAGGGTACTTCGCAAGGCGTCGAGGATTTCGCTTCGCATAGCGACGCAGGTCTGTCAGGACCTTCTGGTTCCGTCCGTACACCGCATGCTCTGCCCAGGCATAGGTCATAAGGTTGATCTCCTGAACGGTCGCCGCATCCGTTACGCCGTCACCCCACGCGGGATGTCCCCGGGGTCGAATGCAGATGGCGTATGAGGGATCCACCGGGAAGTTGGTCGTCGTGTACTTCGACGAGAGAAATCCGAGACCCCCACCGAGGCGCGTCAGCGTCGGGTCGTAGTGGGCGACAGGGTTGTCTGAGATGACGAACTCCGTCCCCTCCGGCGCGCGAAAGATCCCCCACTCACATTGATTAACGAGTATTTCCGCCTGCTCCTGCCAGGTAAGGAACATCAACGCCGTCAGGCGGTCGGGCGGCGACTCGACCCAGATCGCCCCGGAGTCGAGGTCCTCCAGCAATCCCTCGCGCTCGTCCGGGCTCAGATGACCTCCACCCGAGCCCTCGCTCCGCTCGCCGTGCATGAGAGTCTCTTTGGCTCGGGCAACAGCCAGGTTCTCATCGACCTGTTTGATCCACTCGCGACCGAAAGGCGTCCTGACGCGCTGCATCACGACGAAGAGCCCCAGCATGCTGCGAGCGTCAGCCGAAAGGTCAACGCCGGGCTCCTCTAGCCTTCTCAGAATCTCGGCCGCCTGGCCCTCGAGTCGGCCAAGGATCATCTCGGCGTCCATACACACCTCTCCGTCCTCGGTGACGATTCGGTACAGGTGCTTCTCTGCGGCCTCCGTCTTGGGATCGGCCATAACAGTCTTGCCGGAGCGACGGTCGAGGCGACAGACCCGGTCACCTCGTGTCCGGTCGGGGTGGGCAAAGCGGCGCAGGAGAAATGCCGGTACGTAGTGATGGCGCTTCTGGGCCACTGACCGACCATATGACCGTGCTCGGACCGAGCGATTCCTCAGTCGGTCCACAAGCGCTACCACGCACGTCGCTAGACCCTAGGTAGTAGAGAACCACGGTAGGTAACAACTCGCGAGGAGCACTTGCCGTGCCCCGCAAGGCCATCTACGGTTCCTCCGGATCGATAAGTGCCCCCGCACCGTGTTGGCGGCCGGGGGCGTGGCGCTCGAGGGATCAGCTCGAACGCGGCTGGCAGGCTACCTGGCGTGGCTGTCTGGCTGCTCTCTTGAGGCCGTGGACGAAGGAGAGCAGCATGACTTTGACAGGAACGCCGGAGTTCGAGAAGTGGGTCGAGCGACGGATCGCGCAGGACGAGGGCCGCAACCCAAAGTTGCGTAGGGCAATCGAGTGCACGTCGTGCGGCGCCGCGCTCGGTGACCCGGGTGGAATCGAAAGCGAGACGTGTCGGGTCTGCTTGGCGGCCGAGTTCGGCTACGAGGCCGCCGAGCGTCAGATCGGGTTGGCGATATCGCGATTGGTCGGTTTGCTGCTGGCTGGTGAGCCGAGCCGGATCGGAGCGTTCGTGTCTGAGATCGCGGTCCACGCGAGCGAGATCGTCGACCGGCTCCAGGAGGACGAGGCCGCCGTCGCGTAGGTCAGAGGCCGGGTGGATGGCTGGGCGCGAACCCCGCTGTGGGGTAGCTCGCTATCCACCCTGGCCCGTGGCGGTAGTTGGTCTGAGTCGTGCCCCAGGACCCTTTGCCATGGACCTCGATGAAGACGTGCGCGGCGTTCGACCAGATGGTGATGTGGCGTCCCCGCCCGGCGGGGTAGGCGTGCGCGAAGGATCCAGACGCGATGCCGCCCGGGTCGGCATAGCCGGCAAGGACGAGCAGCCAGCGCACGGCGCCTGAGCAGTCGAGCCCTCGCTCGCTGGTGCCGTACGCCTTGGCGCCGGCGGAGCCCCAGCAGTAGCTGCCGGTGGACGGGCCCGGGCTGGTGGCGTGACCGCCACCCCAGCAGTAGGGATGACGGCCTTGGTCGATCCACGAGGCGACGCGGACGATTCGCTCGACTGGGTCGGCCGGCAGGTCACCCATTTCGGCCGGCGTGATGACCGTTTGATTGCAGAGGCCTTGGTAGCCGTCGGCGGTGTCGAGGATCATCCGGACGTACCAGTCGGCGTGGTTGTAGGAGAAGATCGCGCCTGCCCAGTTGGTGGGGGCGCCTGAGGCGTGGAGGTAGTTGGCCGCTGCGTGGATCGCGTCGGCTGCGTTGTGGGGATCGGCGGTGCCGTCGTGGTCGGCGTCGATCCCGTAGGCGCGCCAGGTAGCCGGCATGAACTGCATGTGGCCGACCGCACCGGCCGACGACGGTCCCTGGTTGGTGCCGAAGGCGGTCTCGTGGTTGTGGATCGAGGCGAGGATCGCCGGCCCGCGAGCCCCGAGCTCGTAGCGGCGGGCCGCCTCGGCGTAGTAGGAGACGAACTCCTGCGGGATCTCGGCGGCGTTGCCGTCTGCGTGGCAGACGGAGCCGACGGTCGTCGCGCCGGCCCCAGCGCTGGCGCCGAGCAGCATGACGAGCGCTATCGCGAGCAACGCCCCGATGGTCGCGGCGGCGGCGATCGCCGCGCGGGCGTACCCGAAGGGCCCGCCCGTCGCGGCGATCGTGTCTACTGGGTGATCTGGACGACGACCCATCGGGTCCCCTTTCGCTCGAGGATGACTCCGATGTCTGAGAGGTCGCTTCCGCGTCTGACCTCCCCCCGCACCTGCGCCGCGGTGGGCGGCTTGTCGAACTCGATGTCGATCGCGTAGACCTCGGCGCGCGGCGGTAGCCGGTCCATCGCCGCGGGTAGTTGCGCCCCGCCGGCGAGCAGATCGGCGGCTAGGCTCGCCGTGGCGGTCTGGGCGACCTTTCGCACGGCCGTCTCCCCGCCTTGGCGCACCTCGAAGGCGAGGTAGCCGTCGAGGAACTCGCGCGCGACTGCGAGCGCCCGGGGTCGCTCGCGTGCGATGTAGCCGGCAGGTGGTAGGCCGTCGCGCTCGATGGCGGCGGCGCGGCTGCCCGGGCCGGATGTCGCGAGCTCGCGGATCTCCGCCGACGGGGCGGCAGGCCGCTGCGTGTCCGCTGTGGCAGGCTCACCGGGCGTCACGGGCGACTCGCTCGGGGCGTCCAAGCAGCCGCTGAAGGCGATGGCTGCCGCCGTCATGCAAGCGATAGCGCCTGCGGTTCTGTGCTGGGTCATGGGTACCGCCTCTCTGGCACGCCGCCCAGGCGTGCCTGTCGTCTGCGCGCGCGTCGCGCGCGGTTCTCCTCGCGGCGGGCGGCACGCACCTCGGCGGATGCGAACGTCGCCCGCGCCTTGCTGATCTGGATGCCAGTCGGCTGGGCCTCACGGCCGGTCGGGGCGGCGTCGAGTCGTCGTCGCTCGCGCTCGAGCGCTAGCTGCCCCGTGGTGCGCAGCCGCTCCCGCTCGACGCCCTCGCTCGCGCGGTAGTGCTCGGGGTCGATCCCGGCGGCGCGCAGGTTGCGGTCGTGGTCGAGCGGGAGCGCGTCGATCTCACGGCGGCGGCGACGGATGTAGGCGCGCTCGTCGCGGTCGCTGATGCGCCCATCGCCGTTGGCCTCGTTGCGGTCGCCGTGGGCGAGCACGTCACGCGCCCCTGCGACCTCGCTGCGACTCGGGCGGCTGGTCTGCAGGTAGTCGCGATGGGCGAGCAGCGTCGCCTCGACCGAGCTGGGCCTCGGCGGCGGAGCGCCTGCCCGCTTGGCGGCCTTCGCCTTTCCGTCGTATGGCTTGAGGACCGCGTTGACGCGACGCAGGTCGTGCTTGGTCTCTGCGTCGCGGGTGACCGCCTCGCGCGCGTCGGCGTCGCGGCGGCCGAGGTCGCTGGCCGCCTGGCTGCGCAGCGCACGGTCGGATGCAGACTGGACAGCCGCTGCCGTGGTCGCACGCCGCTGGAGTACACGACCGGCGGTCTGTCTCGCTATCGCGCTGGTGCCACCGCTCGCGATGTCACGAGCGGTGGACGCGAGACGGTGCGCGTAGAAGGCCCGCTGGAGCAGCGTGCGGTCGCGGCCGGCCGGCTGGCTCGTAACGAGTCCGATGATCTCGTCGCGCTTGAGAAAGAGCGTCCACCACACGACGCCCTGGAACAGCCAGACGGCGATCCAGCCGAGCGAGTCGAGCTCTGCGAGGGCGCCGGTCGCCAGCAAGACGACGGCGAGCACGACCGCGTAGACCGCCTTGGCGACCACCGCGCCGGCCAGCCGCTTCGCCCATGCCGCGAACGCGGCGCGGCCACTCTCGCCCAGTGCGGGTGCGAGCAGCACCACCGGCGCCACCAGCAGCAGGCAGAGCGCCAGGCCGCCGTAGCCGAGCAGGCGCATCGCCAGCCAGCCGAAGAGCAGGATCATGCCGAGCTGGCCGATCGCGATCACCGCGAGAAGCGCTAGCCGAGGACCGGTCGATGCCTCTTTCTGGATCCGAACGACCGCTTGGAGGCGATCTCCTTGCTTGTCCTTCCAGGTCTCGTAGATCCGGTTGCGCTGATCGACCTCGTCCTCGCCGTTGGGCTCGAAAGCGAGGAACATGTCCGCGACGGTCGCTGACTTCTCGTACGCGGCCTTGACGTCGGGATCGTCGGGGAGGTCGTCGCGGTCCATCGCCTGCCGGGGCGCGGACAGGCAAAACCGCACGTCAGAGAACTCGAGCGCGCACCACGGGCGCAACACGGCCTGGTCGAACACGCGCGTCATCGCTTCCCCGAAGCCGCGTACCGGTTGCTTTGCGCTGCCGCTCGTCGCGCCGGAGACGATCCCGAGCGCCGCCTGGTTGGTGAGGTCGCTCGCCCGGCCCACGGTCTCAGCCGGGTTGCCGACGATCACCAGCCCGACGAGCATCAGCGCGACGGTCGCGCCAAGCCCTGCGAACGTCTCGCTCGTGCGACCCTGCACCAGGCCCCGGTAGATGGCCCACAAGCCAGCGGCCGAGATCGCGGCGAACAGCCAACCGTCGCCGATGACTTGACCGTGGATGCGAGCGAGCGCGTCGCGCGCGCCGGGCATCGTCTTGCCGAGCAGGTCGAGCGAGAACGCCCACTCAAGGCCGAGCGTGGTGCCCTTGACGAGATAGAGGAGCACCATCCACGCCATCTGGGCGATGTCCTGGAGGCCCTTGGCGAAGTTGCCGGCGACGTTGTCGACACCGGTGTCGATGTGGACGTCGAAGCCGTAGTGGTCGATGCGCACCGGATGCGAGACGGCGCCCGACGCACGACAGTTATGCCGCTCTACGGCGGCGAGCTCGGACCGGTGACAGAACGGCGACCCGCCACCCATCGCGCCAAACGGGTCTCGGCCAAGGCGCTCGTCGCGATCGCCGGGCTCCTCCACTACGACCGGATCGCGGGCGCGCTGATCGCGGTCCGGCGCCTGAGCGTCCGTAACGGCGGGGCTCGCGATCGCCATCAACGCGACCACCGCCAAGGCGACGAGTCCTCGCGGCCAGCGCATCGCTCTTAGGCGCGGCCGTCGGGCGTTGTGCTGAGAGTGCGCAGGATCTCCGGATCGACGGGGTCGATCACGACCTCGTCGACACGGCCGCGGTAGTCGCGGACGATGCACTGGCCAGTCGCAAGCGCCGGCAGCCTCTCGGCGAGCTGGCTGTCGGGCTCGTGTCCGAGCAGCTCGGCGACGCGCTCGACTTGTGCCTTGCCCTTCGTCCGGAAGGCGAACAGCGCGCCGATCAGGCTCGCCACGGCCTCACTGTCGGGCACCGTCTGCGAGGCGTAGAGGACCGTCGCGTTCATCGATCGCGCCTGGCGCAGTCCCGCCTCGACCAGCCGCCGTCCCGCGCTGTCGTCCAAGAGCAGGTGCATCTCGTCGAACCCACCAACCGCGTGACGGGATGGGTCGGCGAGCAGCAGGCGCGTCGCCAACGCGGTCAGCAGCCGCAGCAGCGTCCGCCCGATGCGCTCCTCCTCTGTGAACTCCGCCTTCGCGACTCCGGGAAGCGGCAGGGCGAGGTTGCGGATCCCCAACGTCGTCACCTGACGGTCCCCCACCTCCGCGAACGTCGAGTCGGGGGTGCCAAAGGCCAGCCGGGCGAGCCCCGAATCGGCGTAGACCTCGAGCGTCTCACCCGCCGCCCGAGCGTCCTCGCTCGAGCCACCGAGCAGTCGGTCGATGACCCCGCCACAGCTCGCCGGACGGTCTCGCTCGTCGGCGTCGGCAACGGTCGCCCGGACCGCCGCGACGATCTCGCGCTTCCAACCAGGCGGCAGCGGCTGAGGCAGTACCTCGAAGAGAAACGAGACAGCCAGGTCCTCGCGCAACTCCGGAAGCGCTACACGGAACGGATCGAGCGCCCCCCGAAACTGCTTGTCGGAGGTCAAGACCACCTGCTCGACGTTGCCCTCCACTCCCGGGAGCTCGTGCAGGCGGTGATCCCCGCCTCCTTTCGGGTCGATGTCAACGACCCGCGAACCAGCGAGAAAGCCGAGGTACTCCAGTAGCTGCATCAGCACCGTCTTGCCGGAGCCAGGAGACCCGACAAGCAGCGCCGCCGGAGACAGGTCGTTGCGCGACGCCTCGGCGAGATCCCACAGAACTGGTTGACGCGACCCCGACCTCGTAAACCCGATGTAAGGGCCACGCTCGGAGCCGACTGCGCGACATGCCGTCGGGACCATCGCGCCGACCTGTTCCACCGTCACGTAGTCGTCGTAATCGCGGACACGCGAATGCTGGGCCGGGAAGTGCTGATCGAACAGCGCAAGCTGATCGCCCACCGGGCGATGCAACACCACCGGAGAGAACTCGCGCCGCAGCCGCTCGACACGGTCCTCGAGCTCCTCCTCTGAACGACCGGCGACCGCGAGCGAGATCGAGGCCCGCAAAAGCGGCGGCCGCCCGGCAGACGACAGATAGTCCTCAAGCTCGCGGGCCACCTCAGGGCGCTCAGCCGACGCCAACGAAGGCCCGTGATCGCCACGCGTCTCCTCGCCATAGATGTTGTCCGCGTCGACGATCCGGCGCCGCGCGAGCGCAACCGCATCGCGGTTAGCGACGAACCGCGCGCACAGCGACGCGTCGACCGGGAAGTCGAGCGCGTCGAGCGGAGCGAACACCAGCTCCGCACGCCGGCCCGGGAAGGTGGCCACCTCAGGTAGCGCACCGACAGCAAGCAGCGCCTGATGCGACGTCCCCTCCTCCGCCTCAACCGAGAGTCCGCGGACGCCGGGAGTCACCGGCGAACGCGGACGAACGACGTCGCGCTCAAGCGGCACGTAACGCAGCTCGTCGTCCTCGCCGGCGAAGACGAGCGCCTGAGCGCCAGCTCCCTCCACGGCGGGCTCACTGACACCGCGACAGAAGCCGCGACGGACCAGCCACTCGATCTCCCGCGAACTCGCACGCTCACAATCCAGGTAGGCGGTCGTGCGGTCGAACAGCCGCCGCTCCTCGACGAGCAACTCGTCGATCTGCGACTGGCTCAGGCCAGCCGCCGGCTTGATCAGCACATCGCGCGCCACACGCCCAAACCCCGTCAGCGCCTCGAGCGCGACGAGCAGCCGCCGTCCCAGCGTCGGCTCTACGGCCGAAATACGCACCGCGGCATAGACCTCTGGCACCGCCGGCGCCCGGGTGGCCAGCGCGCCGGCGTGAAGACCCAACAGCCGGTTCCACTGCTCGGGGTGACCGTGATCAGTGTCGAACAACCCGCTTGCTGAGGCCGGGTAATCATCGGCGGGCCAGCCGCGACTCACGCGGAGAATCTGGAAGTCGCGCTCGATCGCCTCGCACCACGCCGCGAGCTGGCCGAACAGCGACCGCTTCGCGTCGTCGGTAGCTCCTGGATACGACGAACACGCCACCCGAAATAACGCCCACGGCTCCCCCCCGAGCCCGAAGACGACGTTGCGGTAAGCGAACGTCACCGGCGCCCTCACGACCGCAGCTCCAGAACCTCGCCCACCCCCACGTCAACGAGCTGGGTGTGGTCGAGCGACGGATCGAACCGAGCGACCAGCCGACGTCGCCGCCGCCGAACCTCGCCACAGCCACGTACCGCCACGCGCGCCGGACCTACTACCCGGCCTCTGCGTGCCCCCGCGCTCGTCGCGTCGCACGCCAAGGTCACAGCTCCGTAGGAGCACGACACTGCGGATCTCCGCGCACGAAGTACCGTCATCGATCGCGTGAGCTGGTGACGTGCAAGGGCAAACAGCCCACGATGGGCAGGACGACCGTCCACCCGCCACCGGAACAGCACGACAGCCGCTCCGATCGGGCCCACCACAAGGCGCAACGGCACCGGCAGCGAGGCCACGACCATTCCAGCCCCCGGCAGAGTCCCCGCGAGCAAGACGGCCGAGAGAGCTATAAGCGCGTACGACACCCCGCGCAGCGGCACTCCCCACGGAACGGGAAGACGCCATCGGTCGACGCGATGAATCCGTCGCTCTAGCTCGAAGCAAGTCCGATAGGAGCGCACGTCAAGCGGCGTGCTCACTTCCCGCCCTCGAACGACTTCCAAAGACTGACGGTCGTGTCCTCGACCGCGCCCGGCGCAAAGACGAACCCGCCCGCGACGACCACCATCGCGACGATCACCAGGATCCCGGCCATGTCTCGACGCGCCATGGCCGGTAGGGCAACCAGGCCGGCGACGCCGAAGAGCAGCCATTTGCCCCACGATGCGATCTCCTCGCCGACGTTGCGCCCGATGTCGCTCGTCGCGGATGCCGAATCGGCGATGATCAGACTTACCGCTACGACAGCAACAATTCCCATAGCGGCGACGGAGCGCAGCCTTCGCGCGCCCGGCTGAGCTTGGTAGTGCATGCGGGTCTCCTAGACGCGGTGATGCGCCATAGATAAGGCGCCCAATGCGTCTTCAGGGATGCCTGGGTACGACTACACCCCCCGCCGTGATCGCGACCGCCAGCAATACCGCTGGGCGATGAAGCAACTGACGAAACCGTGGCACATACCTTTTTGCTCGAGTGACCACTGCTCCAGTCGCTGTGCTGCGTCGACCTACCGTCGAGTCAGACACTCAAGTGAACTTTCGCTGCACGTACCTGCGGAGCAGCGGAGGTGCGTTCCCGTCGTTCCTCGATCAGGCGACATCGTCCTCTTGAGGTCCAGGAAGAACGTACTCGGCTGTAGCGACCACTGCGCCCCCCTCATCGGAGTAGGTAACGACATAATTCATATCTCGCTTTTTCCTGGGCAAGGCGACCATCCAAGCGCCCTCCGAGCACTCGGCCGGATAGACCGTCCCAGAAGCGGAGAGCGCGGCGCCTGTAGCGCGCGGCGGCATGAGTCCGGCGATAACGCAAATACCGGACTGTGTGGCCATCTGCGTGCGGACTCCTACTATTGGACCGCCGCTGACGCGCTTGTCCTCGTAGACGGCTGCGAGCCATATACGATTACTGCCGTGCTCCCGAGCTAGGAAGTAACGCTCGCTACCGCAAACGATCTCCGCCGCCAACTCATCTAGTTCGACCGAACCTAGTCTCACTTGAGTGCCCGCCGACTGAAACGCGGATCTCCGCCACGACCCTTTTTCGCAGGCATCAGGCGTATCTCCATTGAGCGCTGCCTGCCATCTAGCGCTACAGAGAACTCGATGCGGTGATTGCCTTTAGTGAGGACGCCGTGCGCCTCCGATCGTGCGGCGCCGGGTCGCCTCCAAAAGGCCCCATGAACGCGTCCCGACTCGGCACCCACCAAGCGCATTAAGCGTTTCTCACACGTCTCGGCACCGCCTGATTGTCGCGGTACAACATCACATGCTTGGTCCCATTTTCCGCGCTGAACGTATGCCATCCAGGCGACTATCGCCCGGTCCGCCGCGCGTCTTCCGTCGGGCCCGTTCGGCACCATGCGCTGAGCGTCCTCGTCGTCATCACAAGATGAGAGCACGCCCACCGCTAGTAAGGCAGCCGTGATCAACGCTACAAGCGCGCGCCTTGCAACGGAGCATGTCTCCTGAGATCCCACTCAGCACCTACGCGGGTTGAAGTATCGGCCCTCAATAGTCGGAGTACGTGAGTCACCAAGATACACTTTCCGCCATCGACCCTGTCGCGTCTTGTAGCGGGCAGTACCTCTTACCGTTAATTTGTACGAGCCACTGCCACAGGTCGGAAATGAAAAGTATTGCGACACACTGCCCTGGCAACGCGTGACGCCAAAGCATCGGTCCGTGTCAGTGACCTCAACGCTTCGCCCAGCGATGGTACCGGACATATGCACCGTGACTTGGATCTCTTTCGGAATGTACTTCGTGTGGGTACAGTGTACGTTTGCGTAGCCCTCCAACCCGAGGCCGTCGGCAGACTGCGACCAGATGTGCGGGTTACCGTTCGCCCCGTCTGGCACGGTGTATCTCAGCTGGCAAGAGCCGGGCGCACGCCCACGGCGCGCCTTCTGGCCGTCGAGGTCAAAGTTGTTGATTGGGTCCGCAAGCCCATAATCGTATGCGCTAGCCGAACCGCCCTTGAGAGGATCGACCGACGTAAAGCGACCAAGTGCGGCTACATAGGAGCGCACACCCATCTGTATGACGCCTGATCCGAGCTGTGCGCGACGTTGCTTACCTCCTAGCCACCCGTACTTTTGAGCATTTTGTTGGGCGCGAGGGTTGCCGAACTCGTCTGTCTCGAACCTTGAGAGGGATGTCGCCACCGTTGGGTCGGCTGCGGCTGTGCCGATGACGTCGCCGTGGAGGCTCGTCAGCTGGAGGACCGTAGTGTCGCCCGCAGCGTCGTGGGTGCGAATCGCCGCCAGATCCCCCTCGATACCCCCGATGGTTCGCTCCCAGGAGAGCTCTTGGCCTTGCCCGTCGACGATGGCGGTCCAGGAGGGAGAGTCAGAGCTGTCGGAGTAGTGGAGTGCGTCTGTCGCGTTTTGTCCGCCCGACGCGACGGTCGCGCGTTGGCGGCCGGCGGGGTCGAGGGTGTAGGTCTTGGTGATGCCGTCTTGGGCGATGGTCTTGACTTGGTCGTTGGCGTAGTAGGTGTAGGTGAGCGCTCCTCCGCCGGCGTATTGGGCGGGGATGCTGGTGGTGCGACCGAAGGTGTCGTACTGCATCCCGGTTCCGGTGAGCCGGTCGGCGCTGTCGTATGAGTAGCTCTGCGTGGTCTGCGATTGGGCCGTTTGAGAGGTGCCGCATGTGCCGTCGACAGCAGGTGTTCTTTTGGTCATGGACGTTCGATTGGAGTTGGCGTCGAAGTAGTACAAGCGCACATCGCATCCCGAGGCCACGATCGCGTCATTGACTTGCTTGAGGCGCCCCGCCGCGTCGTAGTAGTAGCTCTGCGAGGACAGTCCGGTGATGTGGGTGCGCCATTGGCCGTGGATCGACTCGGTGATGCGCTCGTCGATCCAGGTGCAGCCGGTGGTGCAGTTGCTGGTCTTGGTGTAGATCAGCCGCGTCGGTGCGCCGGCGTCGTCGTAGGTGGTGTCGGCCTTCATGCCGTTGGGGTAGGTCTTGCTGATGATCCGGCTGTCAGCATCGTAGGTAGCCGTGAACGCGCCGGCTTGTGAGTCGGTGATCGTGAAGAGCCTGCCGGTAGTGGCTCCATAACCGAATGTTTGGGTTCCTTTGCCATCGTTAATCACGCTCGGCCGGTTGAGGTTGTCGTAGGTCGTGGTGGAGGTCACGTTGTCGGCGTCGGTGTAGCTCGTGGGCCGGCCGAGGTCGTCGTAGGCGGTCGTGAGCGTCTTGCTGCTCGCCGTCGTCGTGGTGGGTCGGCCGGTGGTTGCGCTGTAGCCGTAGGTCGTGGTCGGCATCGTCACCGACTCGCTGTTGATCTGGGAGTCGATCGAGCTGTCGTAGTCGTTGAGGATCTCCTGGGCGCTGAGGGCGCGGTTGTAGATCCGAACCTCGTCGATCAGCCCGTCGAAGAAAGCTCCCGTGCCGGTGATGCTGGTGCCGCCGATGCGTAGCGGGTTCGCGGTTGCGGGGATGTTGCCGACCATCGTCTGTTGGGCCACTCCCGCCATTGCGCCATTGACATAGACCGCTACGAACGGCCCGGTGCGCACACCAGTCAGGTGCACCCATCCGCCGTTGGCGAGAGCGGTCGACCCGGTTGCCATCTTCTTCGGTCCGCTCGAGTCGAGCACGCTGAAGGTCGGCTTACCGGTCGCGTCGGCGTTCAGGGCGTAGGCACTGTCCAGCGCAGTCGATGAGTCCTTGCCGACGACCTGCTGGATGACAGTCGCGATGTTGTCCGGCTTGACCCACGCGGACACCGTCGCAGCGGTGGAGAGGTCAAGCAAAGCCGAATCGGGGACCGACACAGAGTCGTTGACGCCGTCGAAGTCAAGCGCCTTGCCGAACTTCCCAGCCGCCGACCAGGACGCCCCGGAAATCGTGCCGACGTTTGCGGCGCTCATGCTGTTGGCCACAGTGGTACCGGCCCCAGCCTCGAAGCCGTACGCCGCCATGAGCCCCGCGGTGCTCGTCTTGCCAGCGTCCACGACACTGAGGCTGTCGGAAGTCTTGCGCCCCGCAGCGTCGTAGACGTTCGTCGTGGTGCGGGTCACGACGCCGACCTTCTCAGCCGCCGTCAGCACCTGCAGGCGGTGGTTGTAGATGTAGGTCGTGACCGGCAGATCGGGCAGCCCTGCCGTTCCTGGCTGTGCCGCTGGCGTGGTCTTGCATGGCATGTTGAACCACGCCGGATGCCCCGAACACGTCGCGTCGCTGGGGTCGCCGTAGTAGATCGTCTTCGTCGTGCCAGCATCCGCGCCGTTTGACTTCGGCTGACGCGACTCGACCTCCAGACCCGCGGCGTTGTAGCGCGTCTCGCGCACGATGTTCAACCCCGCCGGGTCGACGATCGCCTTCGTCGGCTGACGCAGGTCCCAGTCGTACTCGGTCTTGGTCGTCCGCTTGTCCGAGTCCGGCGACGACGGATCGAACTGAGCACCCGTCGTGACCGTCGTCGGCAAGTTCGCCGGCTTGTCGGCCGGCAGGGTGCTGCCCTCGTCATAGCTGGTCACCGTGTGCGCACGCGCGCTGACCATCGTTCCGTTGTCCAGGCGCACGCTGTGCTGCGGGCCGAGCTCCTCGAGCAGGCGCAACCCCTCTCCGTTCGGCGTCCCGTCCGACCCGTAGGTCCGCCTGGTGTCGATCAACCCGGCGAGCGTCGCCGACCCCGCGCCGACCGCGAGCGCCTTCGCGCGGTTGGCGGCCGACAACTCGCGGACGACGTTGCCGGTGCGGTCGTACTCGGTCGTCGAGATCCCCACACCCGGCTTGGCGACATTGACGACACGACCGTCCTGGTTGAGGTACTCGTAGGACGTCAGGTTGCCCGTCGACGACAGCTGCGTCAGACCAGTCGCGTCGGTCGGACGATCCGTCTGCGCCCAACCGTCGAGATCGGCAGCCGACATCGCCCATGGAGCGCCGGTACCAGACAGCGGGACGCCCCACACCATCGTCGTGCCACCGGTTCCGGTCGAAGCCGACGTTCGAGTCACGCCTTGCAGCTTGCCGGGGTGGGTCTGCCCGCCGCCGGTCGGGTTGTAGACGACCGACCACGGCGCCTCGCCAGCCGGGCCGACCGTCATTATCCGGCCAACGCTGTCGTAGGAGTAGGTCGTCTTCAGCGGCCCCGGGATACGCGGGTCCCACGCGGCCGACAGCCGTCCGGCAGACCCGGATGGCGATCCGCCGCCTCCGCCTTGGCTGTCGTAGTAGCTAAAGGCAGCGACCGACTCGGTGATGGCCTGGCTGCCGTTATGGGAGAGCAAGTTGACGCCCGTCAATCGCCTCCCGACTCCCGCAACGTCGGTGTAGACGAGGTCTAGCGCCCGGCAGCCGGCAGGCAATGTTGCCGGCAGCGGCACGGTCGCCTCGCCGCACGACACTCCTGGGGGCGGCGGGGCGATGACGCGCCTCAGCCGTGGCTCCTCGGCGTAGGCCTCGTAGACGTAGCTGACGGTTCCCTGCGCGCTGAAAGCTCCTTGGGCGTCGGGGCGCTCAACCTTCGAGGGCACGAACTTGATCTTCTGCAGCGTGCCGGCCAGCTTGATGAACGTCGTCCTGACGCCATCGAGATCCGTGAGGGTGTAGGTGTCGGGCTTGGTGGGATCGGCGTTGGGAATCCGGGTGAGCGTGAGCGCCTCGAAGCCGGCCTCTGGCTTGAAGGTCGTGTCGTCGATCTTCTCGAAGCGGATCCGGCTGCCGCCCGAGTCGACGAGGTCGACCCAGCCTTTGACGGTGGCGTCGGTCAGGACCTGCAGCGAGCTGTACTCAGAGAGTCCGCTGACTGGAGCGCTGGTGACCCAGCCCGGCCCGAACGGGCCGTTGGGGTTCGCTTGGGGGTCGAGCGAGTTGTAGCTGCGCGTCATCGAGATCGCCTCGCCGAAGCTTGGGAGCTCGGCGTCGGTCCCCGACAGCGAGAAGTTGCCGGTCAGCAGATCGACAGAGCCGGGGCCGACGGACTCCTGGGCGTTGCCAGCCGACAGGCCTTTCTCGTCGAGCTGGACCGTCGCGACCTGCGACTTGAACGTGCTCGAGGCGGTCCGGAATACGGCCCGTACCTGGACCTCGGTCGGCTTGGGCGCGAGGAAGGTGTTCAGGTGCGAACGAAGATCCCAGATGAGCTTCTTGGTCTGACTGCCCGGCTCGGTCGGCAGGTGGGTCTGGATGTTGGCGGGGTTGCCGCGGTCGTCGTTGAGGAAGTCGCCGGCGGTGACCGTCCCGATGTTCTCCCAGCTGCCGAGCGGGGTCTTGCGAAACTCGAAGTCGACCCCGGTGACCGCGGGGTCGTTTGCCTTCGCCTGCAGCGCGACCTTGCTCGAGGTGACCTCGCCATCGACAGGTAGTACGAGGTCGCCCGCCGTGGGCCCGTTGATGTAGAACGTGGTCGATCGCTCGTTGCCGGCTCCGTCGATCGCGACGACCTGGACCTTGTGGCGGCCGCCGAACTCGGCGGTGTTGTAGTTCCACGTCAGCGACCGTGAGCAGTTGCCGGCGGCACACGAGGCGTTGGCGTTTGCCTCGGTCACGCCGTCGATGCGAACCTCGAGCGTCTCCACTCCCGACCGATCCCCGGCCGGGCCGGTCCCGACCGGCCCGTCGGTGGCCTGGGCGGTCAGCTGGTAGCTGCCTGCTGCGATCACCGGCTGGCCGTCGGTCGGGATGTCGTCGCGGTTGTTGTAGAGCGCACCTCCCAGCGTGAGAGTGGGCCGTCCGCGGTCGATCTTGACGTCGAACGAGTTGGACGCCGTCTTCATCAAGGCGTCGCGGGCATAGATCGAGACGGTGTGCCGGCCCTCGGCGAGCCCGTCCGGTGAGACGAGCATCGAGTCGTCGAGCGGCACCGCCCACGACGGCGGACACGGGTCCAGCGCGACACCCGTGCAGCCGTAGTCGGCTGTGTTCGCTTGGGCGTTCACGCCGTCGCCGGTGATGTTGAAGTTCGAGACCCCCAGCCCGGGGTCGGTCGCCGTCGGGTGGACCAGAAAGTCGGGATCGTCGGCGTCGGGATCCTCGTTGATCCACTTGCTGGCGTTGCCGTTGTCCTCTTTGGTCACGCCGAGGTTGGCGATGAACGGCAGCTCGGGGTCGGTCAGGCGAATGAGCGCAGCGCCGACATATCCGTGGCGCTGTCCGGGGAGCGTGGTCGCGACCGGCGTGTAGAGACCCCAGATGACCGACTGCCGCCCCGGGCCGGACAATCCGTTCTGCCCGTCCCACGCATTGCCCATGTCGTTCCAGAACTGATGCTGGGTGATCCACGTGCCCGTGGCCCGGCTGTACACGCCGCCGAACATGACCGGGTACTGGTTGGTCACCCCGTTCTCCTGCAACCACATCTGCCCAAGGCTCGCCTGCTCGATCTGAGTCGTCGTACCGGGCGCGTCATAGACCCACTGCCCAACGCTGTTGGCAGGCCACGGCACGTTGTTGCGCGCATAGACGTGCAAACCGTCGTCCAACGAAGAGTTGTAGTTCGGCTGATGCGGACAGGTGGGTAGCCACCAGCAGTAGGTCATGCCCAGGTAGCCGTCCGAGTTGTCGGCCCACTCCGCGTAGTGCCAAGCGTCGAGTCCGTCGAGCGCGACCGGGTTCTGCCAGTACCACGAGTAGTTGGCGTTCGGCCCCGACCAGTCCTCGACGACCGGGTCGACCAGAAGCGGGTAGGCAAGGTCCTGCTCGCGGTGCCTGACCGTGACGACGACAACGCCGTCGCGAAGCTCCATGTCTGCCGCCACGGTCCGGCCTTGCGCGTCGACGGCGGTCGGCGCAGAGATCGTCGAGAGCTGACGCCCGCCCTCGGTCACCGCGACCCCTCCCCCGTCGATGCTCTCGACGACCGCTCCCTCAGGGACATCCAGCTCGAGCGGGAGCTCCTCCGGCGCACGCCCCGACCGCAGCTGCCAGAAGACCTCCACCCCCCGCGTCACCGGAGCGACCGCAACATCGGTGTCCGCCTCCGCGTTGGGATACACGACCAGCTCGGAGTCCTCGCCGAGCGCCTCGCCGTCAGCGGCGCCGGTCGGCGAGACGGTCATCTCGCCGACCTGAATACCGTCCTCGATCCGCGCCGGGATCACAGTGTCCGCAGCCGCGTTGACAGGGGCGAACGAGCCATCGCCCTCGCTGGTCAGCGACAGATCGACAAGCTCCTTCTCTCCGTCCTCCGCCGTCACCTGCACCGGGTTCGGCGACTCGACAAGCGTGTTCGAGTCCTCGCCCTCGCCCTCCAACAGCAACGTGTGATCGTCGACGACCTTCGCGATCTCGCGACCGTCGACCACATCCTCGATATCCGGCGTCGCCGAACCCTCCAACTCCTCCGCGAACTCCTCGAACAACAGACCCCCCGCCAACGCATCGGACAACCCCACAAACGCCGTCTCCCGCCGAGCCCGATCGTCCTGGAACTCCTGCGAAGCCAGCCGCTCACGGAACGCCTCATCGCGAGCCTCAGCCTCACGCAACTCCACCCCCAGCCCGTCAACGAACTCCTCATCGACCAACGGATCCGCCGACAAGTCCGTCGACGTCGCGTCCTGCGAAGGCAACGGCGGCTCGTCACCCGACTGCGCACTCGCGCCAAGCGCAAACAAGAACGCTCCGAGCACACCAACAACTACAGCCAAGCGGAGCGACTGAGCCGAGTTGGCCCGACGAATCTTGTAGGAGCCAGCCCTCAGCCGGCACGCCAGCGCGCGAAGAAACAATGCGGTTCACCCCATCCCTCGTCAGGACAAACGCACTGCCCTCTCGCGGCGGCGCCCAGACATAGACCTATGTCAACAGGAACGCCACCGTATCCGGGCGACCGGACGCAAGTCAAGTCGTCGGGCTCGCCGTGAGCAGCGCCACCAGCTTCACCCCTCGCCCTACCCCTCAGTGGGGTGAGTTAGCGGACAGCGCGCGGCTCTGGCGAGCCGCGCAGCACGCCTCGCACCGCTGGAAGGGTTCCAGCGACCCAGACCAGGGCGAGGACGACCAGCGCGTAAGCCCCCCCCCCCCCCCCCCCCCCCCCCCCCCCCCCCCCCCCCCCC
>Ga0126313_10000141_pt1 | contig 30804 bp, 35 predicted proteins | sample Plot105A_FD_89954 | JGI IMG/M metagenome (GOLD analysis project Ga0126313, IMG submission 89954) | Serpentine soil microbial communities from UC McLaughlin Reserve, CA, USA - Plot105A | ecosystem: Environmental > Terrestrial > Soil > Grasslands | place: USA: UC McLaughlin Reserve, Lake County...
CATCAGCATCAGCGGCTGGAAGATCAGCTGGAACTGGGGGACGCCGAAGTCGAACTCGGCCTGGAAGGTGGAGAGGCCGAGCATCAGGCCGCCGGTGAGGGCGATGGCGCGGGCCATCCGCGTATGGAGAAGCTCGCGGACCGGGGTCTCGGCCGATGCGTTCGCCCGCAATCCCTCGATCGAGAGGACCGCGATCCCGACCAGGGTCATCGCGGCGCCGCCGATCAGCATCAGGTGGGTCGGCCCCCAGAGGGTCACGTCCTGGCCGAAGAGGCGGTGCCAGATGTCGTCGAGCGGGAAGCCGATCAGCGAGAAGGCGCCGCAGGCGCAGATCAGGACGCCGCCGAGCGGCGCCCACCAGTCGCGGCCGATCCGGATCGCGACGCCGCTGGGGCGGTCCCTGGGCAGGACCATGGCGAAGAAGCCGGCGCTGAAGATGCCGAAGAGGCCGGCGAGGATGAAATAGTGGGCGGGGTTGGCGAGCGGCCCGGCGTCACGGCCGTTGTCGATGTGGACCGAGATGTCCCAGTACATGCCGAAGACGGCGGTCAGCAGCGAAATGGTGGCGACCGCGGAAGGGAACGCGACCCAGCCGGGCATGCCGGAGGTGCGTTCGCTGTGGTCGGCCAGGCGCTGCAGGATCTGGACCCGGCCGCTGCGGTGGCCGAGACCGAGGAAGAGAAGCGCGGCGGTGACGATCGTCGCCGCGGTGGTGGCGATCACGATCTGGCCGATCTCGGCGCCGCCCGCGGGTGGGGCGGCTGCGGCGAGAAGGGCTGCGAAGTCGAAGTTCATGTGAAAGTCCCTTGGTGGATTGCCAGAAGCTTGTTCCCTCATAAACGTTACCTCAAACGAGGTTACATTCAGAATGTAGAATCGTCACATGGCGACTCCCACGACGAAAAGAGCGGCAGTCGACGCCGAATCCGCCACTACCGAGGCGAACCTCACCGTCGAGCAGCTCGCCTACGAGACCGGGATGTCGGTGCGGAACATCCGCAACCACCAGTCGCGCGGCCTGCTGCCGCCGCCCGAGGTGCGCGCCCGGGTCGGCTATTACGGCCCCGACCATGTCGCCCGCCTGCGCCTGATCCAGGAGATGCAGTCGGAGGGCTTCAAGCTGAGCGCGATCTCCCGCCTGATCGGTGAGCACGGGGCGGACGCCGACCGCTTCGTCGGTCTGCGCCAGGCGGTCACCGCCCCCTTCGCGACCGAGGCGCCGGAGGTCTACGCCAGGACGGAGCTGGCGGAGAAGTTCGGCACCGACGACGATCGCTTGATCGACAAAGCGAAGAAGCTCGGCCTCCTCGTTGACCTCGGCGACGAGCGCTATGAAGCCCCCAGCCCAGCCCTGATCCGCGCCGCCGAGGAAGTCCTCGCGATGGGCATCGAGCTTCCCGCCGCCCTGGCGGCGATCGAAAAGCTGAGCCGCAACGCCCAGTCCTCGGCCCGCACCTTCGTCGACCTCTTCGTCGAGAACGTCTGGAAGCCGTTCGACGACGCCGGCCGCCCGGAGGAGGGCTGGGACGAGATCATCGCCGCGATCGGCCGCCTCCGCCCGCTCGCCTTCGACGCCCTCAACGCCACCTTCCGCCTAACCCTGACGACGGAAATCGAAAAAGCCTTCGGCGAAGTCCTCGAACGGCGGCAGAAGAGGAAGTAGCAAGCATTCAGGTCCGCAGTGGAACCTGGGATGTCTGAATTTCCGTATGGACGCCATATCCCACAGATCGGAGATAGAGCTCCAATGATTCGAGAGATAACGCAGGATCAGGGCAAGGTCCCTGGATCACCTCCCAAAGGGGCAAGAGACCGGTGAAGACCCCGGCGGCATCCTGAAGCGGGACCCTCACATATGGGACAAGGGTAGCGGCCGATCTTCGGAAACAAATCTCAAGACCCTCTGCACCTCGAGCCGGAAGCGACGGAATCTCAAAAGGGGCCCCCTCGGGGTTGAACTCTTCGACCTGCCTTTTCGTCTCTAGCCATCTTGCTTTTCTGCGCTGATCGTCAATCAGTCCAAGCTCTTCGTTGAGATCAACGATCTTGATCAGCCTCCACTCTTTCTCCTCAGCGAAGGCCGGATTCTTGAAGCAGAGGTGGTGCTCGATCAGTGCGTCTTGCAGAGCCCCTATCGCGGGGTATGGGAATAGATCGGATGGCTCGAGTTGGCCTTCGTCAAGGATGGTTTCCGCAGTCGCTATCCAAATTTGCATCGCGAGCCGGACTGCCCCTCGCTGCTGTTCAGGGTCGTAGACGACTTTTTGCACCACGGTATTCCGAGGCGAAGCTCCAAAATTGGCAATTTGGTCGAGATCGAAGCCGAGGGAGTATGCCGACTCCCTTGCGCCATACCCCCTCCATTGAGAGAGAAGGTCAGCCTCCTCACAGAAGCAAGCAATGAAGGGGCGCACGACTTGGAAAGGATTGGCGATATCTGGATGAAGATGCACATGTTGAGCAATTCGCTTTGAGTCATTGATGGCTGCCGCCACCTCGGTGCCGATCAGTTCTGAGGCGTAGGTCAACTCGGAGGCATCGTTCACGAATCTCACGTCCGACGCCCAGATCTCGGTTGAGGAGCAGATCCCCATGAGACCTCGAAGTGACGTGTAGTGATAAAGCCGCCTGGGTGGCGAAGACGACATCGCAGTTAATTGCTCCGAGCCCGCTCGAGCGTCGACAAAACGCTGCCGGACTTGAAGTTCCTGCTGGCGATGATGGAGCTGCTCGGGAGTGAGTTCGCTCATGAGCGTCGGGTCGCTGGATGACCAAACAAGCCGACGCCCGGACTTGAACCGGGGACCCCATCATTACGAATGATGTGCTCTACCAACTGAGCTACGCCGGCGCGCTCGGGCCATTCTAGGAGGGATCGGCTCTCGGTTCCGTCGCGGCCGGTGGCGATGATCCGCGGATGGCCAGGCGGCACATCGCGAAACGGCGGAACGAGAACGAGATCGAGTTCGGCCGCATCGTCGCCTTCAGCGACGGCGTCTTCGCGATCGCGATCACGCTGCTGGTCCTCAACCTGGGAATCGAAAAAGGGCTGACCGAGGGGCAGATCGACAACGCCCTCTGGGACCAGCGCGAAGTCTTCCTCGCCTACGCGATCAGCTTCGCCGTGATCGGCCGCTTCTGGCTGGTCCACCATCGCTTCTTCGCCGAAGTCGAGGCCTTCGACGGGCGGCTCCTCGGCCTCAACCTCGTCTACCTCGGCTTCATCGTCCTCATCCCGTTCAGCAGCGAGCTGCTGGGCGAGTACGGAGGGAAGACGACTGCGGTGGTCTTCTACTCGCTCAACCTGGCGGTCGTCGTCCTGCTTGGCCTGCTGATGAGCGCCGACGCCCGGCGGCGCGGCCTGACCAGCATCGACGATCGCACCCACCGCGAAAACCGGGTCCGCAGCGCCTACATCGCCGGCATCTTCCTGCTCTCGATCCCGCTCGCCTACCTGGCTCCGGAGGTCGCGCCCTACCTCTGGCTGGTGCTGTTCATCGATCCCTCGCGACGCCTTGCCGGCAACGGCTCAGCGGCGGACGACGAAGGCGACCGACCGGCCCGGCTCTGAGCAGGAGACCGACCAGCCGCGGTCGGTGACGATGCCCTGGCAGCGCAGCGAGCCGACCGAGCAGCCCCAGCGCGAGGCGCCCGGCGGCCGCTTGCAGCTCGGCTCGGCTTCGAAATCGCCCCGTACTTCTCGCGCTGAAGCCTGACCGCCGTCAGCCGGCGAGGCCGCCCCGTCGTCCGAGCCGCCGCAGCCCGCCAGGATGGCGAGCGCGACGACGATCACTGCCGCTGTGAAGATCCGCATCCCGGGGAAAGCTACTCGTCGCCCCCGTCCCCTTCCGGCACCTCCTCGTGCGGCATCTGCCCACAGATCGGGCACAGCGGCTCCGGGACCACCGGCTCGCGTTTGACCGCCATCGTCCGCAGGTCGTAGATGTGGGATTCGCCCTGAGTCGAGGGCCGGCTGAGACCGGTCAGCAGGTGCATCACGTCGAGCGCGACCTGGCCGCCGATCAGGCCGCAGGCCGGACCCAGCGTCGCCGCCGGGCTCGGCTTCGCCCGCCGCTGTTCGACGGCGATGTCGAAGAGCGGGTAGTCGCGCCGGTAGGAGATCTCCTGGCAGGCGAAGCAGCCGGTCTGGCCGGGGACGTAGAGCGGACCGACCCGGGCGATCGGCGGGAAGTGGCTCATCGTGATGTACGGGATGCCGGCGGCGAAGCAGGCCGCGTTGCACCAGCGCTCGATGTCGTGCGCGGGCCAGTCGGCGGCGTCGATGACGACGTCGGAGCCGGCGATGAACTCGGCGATGTCCTTCTCGCTCTCGAGTCGCCGGGCTTCGGCGGTGATCTTCATCCTGGAGTTGAAGGCGCCCAACCTCGCCGCCGCGCACTCGACCTTGAGCTCGCCGAGCTCGGCCTCGGTGTAGAGGATCTGGCGGTTGAGGTTGCTGATCTCGACCCGGTCGCCGTCGATCAGCCACATCTCGCCGATGCCGATGCAGGCGAGCGCCAAGGCCGACCAGCCGCCGAGGCCGCCGACGCCCAGCACCGCGACCTTCGCCTCCCGCAGCCGCCGCTGGCACTCCGAGGGGGTCGAGCCGGCCGGGCCGACGTCGCTGAAGTAGCGCAGCTGGCGATCGAAGCGCGCCAGCTCGTCCACCGGCAGCAGCTCGTCGTCGGCGGCGTCCTCGACCACCTCGAGCTCCTGCAGCTGCGCGATCAGGTCGTCGACCTCCTCCGTGCCGAACTCGTCGCGCAGCTCCTCCAGCGTCCGTTCGCCGTCGACCGCCGCGAGCAGCCGGCGTTCCTCCTCGTTGGGCTGCTCGATCCTGATGTCGTTGTCGGCGCTGGGCCGCAAGAGGTAGACGTCGCCCTCGGGCGTCTCGATCTCCTCCGTGGTTCGCTTGATCCGTGGCCGCTGCAAGAGTCCCTCCCCTAGGTAGCTCGATAGCCCAGTAGAGACCGTTCAAGCGGTCGAAGCGTTTCTAAGGCAGGAGAGAGCGCGCCCGTTCGAAGACCGCGTCGGTCATCGGCACCGTCAACTTGCCGGTGAAGGTGTTCTGCTGGCTCGGGTGGTAGCAGCCGATCAGCTGCCAGCGGCCGACCTGCGCCTCGACGCCGTGGCCGAACTTCGGTCGCGGTCGCGGCACCTCCTCGCCGATCGCCCGCAGGGCGCGCAGGATTCCGTCCCAGCCGAAGGAGCCGAGGGCGACCAGCACCTGCAGGCGGTCGAGAAGCTCCAGCTCGCGCCGCAGGTAGGGGAGGCAGGTGTCCCGCTCCTGCGGCGTCGGCTTGTTGGCGGGCGGCGCGCAGCGGACGGTGGCGGTGATGTAGGCGTCGCGCAGGGCGAGGCCGTCGCCGCGCCACTCGGCGGTTGGCTGGTTGGCGAAGCCGATCCGGTGCAGGGACGCGTAGAGCCAATCGCCGGAGCGGTCGCCGGTGAACATCCGACCGGTGCGGTTGGCGCCGTGGGCGGCGGGGGCGAGGCCGACGATCCCGAGCCGCGCCGCCGGGTCGCCGAAGCCCGAGACGGGCCGCGCCCAGTAGTCCTGGCCCCGGTAGCGCCGCGGCGGGTTGGCCGCCTGCTCCTCCCGCCACTCGACCAGCCGCGGGCAGAGGCGGCAGCCGTGGATCTCCTCGGCCAGGGCCGCCAGCGCGCGATCGCGGTCCGAGCTCATAGGCTTCGCCTCCTCCTCATGGCCGCTAACCGAATCATGCGCCGCCGGCGCGTGCGCCGCGCCCTTGTCCTCGGCACCGTCGCCGTCGGGCTCCTCACCGGCCTGGCCGGCTGCGGCGGCGGTGGCGACGACGGGACCACCGACCGCGAGACGGACCTCGGGGTGCTGAACGAGATCCTCGCCCGGCAGCTGGCGGCGGTCGACGCCTACGGCGCGGCGCTGCCCCTGCTGCGTGGCGAGCAGCGGGCCCTTGCCCGCGGGTTCCGCGCCCAGGAACAGGAACACGTCGACGCGACGACGAAGACGCTCCGCGGCCTCGACGGCGAAGCCGATCCACCGGCGGAAACTATCGACGCGGATGGGCTGAAGACTCCCGATGACGCCCTGCGTTTTCTCTACGAGCTGGAAAGCGCGACGATCGACGCCGAGCTCAACGCCGTCGCCCGGCTGACCATCGCTTGGCCGCGGCCGCTGCTCGCGGCGATGGCCGCGAACCAGGCCCAGCGCCTCGTCCTGATCCGCCGCGCGCTCGGGGCCGGCCCGGCCGAATCGGTGCCGGAGGCGTTCGAGACCGGCGAAACGGCCGCTCCAGAGGAGATGATGCCGCGATGACCGCTCCCCTCTACGCCATCGGGCGTTTCTCGTCCCGCCATCACTATCCCGTGATCGGGGTCTGGATCGTCCTCGCGATCGCCCTGCTCGCGATCAGCCATGCCGCCGGCAGCAAGACCAGCGAAAACCTGACCCTGCCCGGCACCGACTCGACGATCGCGACCGAACTGCTCGAAGACGACCTGCCCGAACAGGCCTACGGCAGCAACCCGCTGGTGATGGAAGCGCCGCGGGGGAAGCTGACCGCAACCAAGTACGCCACCGCCGTGGAGGAAACCGGGAAGCGACTGAACGCGCTGCCCGACGTCAACTCCGCGGTCAGCCCGCTCACCCCGCAGGGCGCGGCCTTCCTCAGCAAGGACCAATCGATCGGCTACTTCCCGGTCGTCCTCTCGGTCGGCCCAGGTGAAATCGACGAAGAAGAGGCCGAAGAGATTCTCGACGCGGCCGGCCCCGCACGCAAGGCCGGACTGGAGACGGCGGTCGGCGCCTACGTCGGCCAGCAGCTCTCCAAGCCGGCGACCGAGACCAGCGAGGCGATCGGCCTTGCCGCGGCGGTAGTCATCCTCCTCTTCGCCTTCGGCACCGCGACGGCGATGATGCTGCCGATCGTCTCGGCGGTGATCGGCCTCGCCTGCGCGCTCTCGATCATCCGCCTGCTCGAGCACGTGCTCGAGGTGCCGGGGGTGGCCTCGACCCTGGCGACGATGATCGGCCTCGGAGTCGGGATCGACTACGCGCTGTTCATCGTCACCCGCCACAAACTGCAGCTGGCCGACGGGATGGAGCTGCGCGAGTCGATCGCGCGGGCGACCGCGACCGCCGGCGGCGCCGTCGTCTTCGCCGGCTTCACGGTCGTGATCGCGCTCTGCTCGCTCGCCTTTGCCGGGATCCCGCTCGTCTCCACCCTCGGCTTCACCGCCGCCGTCGCGGTGGTCGTCGCCGTCTGCGCGGCGACGACGCTGCTGCCCGCGATGCTCGGCGCCCTCGGTCCACACATCAACTCGCTGCGGGTCAAGCTCGGCAAGACCCACCCCGACGACAAGGAGCCGCATGGCTGGCGGCGCTGGGCGGAATGGGTCAGCGAGCGGCCCTGGACGGCGACCGTGGTCGCGCTGGCGATCCTGATCGTCCTCGCGCTGCCGGTCCTCCAGCTGCAGCTGGGCCAGAACGACATCAGCGCGCTGCCAAAGGAAACGACCTCGCGCCAGGCCTACGACTCGCTCAACAAGGGCTTCGGGCCCGGCGTCAACGGTCCGCTGCTGATCGCCTCCGAATTCAGCTCGCCGGCGGAAGCCGAACAGGTGCTGCCGAAGCTGGAGAAAACGGTCGGCGGCGCCCCCGACGTCGCCGCCGTCTCCGAACCGAGCCTCGACAAGGCGGGCACGGCCGCGGTCTTCACCGTGATCTCGAAATCCGAGCCGTGGGCGGACGAAACCGTCGATTTGGTCGAAGAACTGCGTGACGAAACGATCCCCGGCGCGCTGGAAGGGACCAAAGCCAGCTCCTACGTGGGCGGCCAGACCGCCGGCTACATCGACCTCGCCAGCCAGATCAGCGACAAGCTGCCGCTGATGATCGGGATCGTCGTCGCGCTCAGCTTCATCGTCCTGCTGGTCGCCTTCCGCTCGCTGCTGGTCCCGGTCAAGGCGGCGGCGATGAACCTGCTCTCGGTCGCCGCGGCCTACGGCGTCGTCACCGCCGTCTTCCAGCTCGGCTGGGGGTCCTCGCTGATCGGCCTCGACCACGCGATCCCGATCGTCAGCTTCGTGCCATTGCTGATGTTCGCGATCCTCTTCGGCCTCTCGATGGACTACGAGGTCTTCCTGTTGACGCAGATGCGCGAGCACTTCGAGGAGTACGGCGACGAGCGCCGCGCCGTTGTCGAAGGGCTGGCCAACACCGGCCGGGTGATCACCTCGGCGGCGGCGATCATGGTCTGCGTCTTCACCAGCTTCGTCCTCAGCGGCAACCCGGTGGTGAAGGAGTTCGGCGTCGGGCTGGCGGTGGCGATCGCGATCGACTCGACCCTGGTCCGCTGCCTACTGGTGCCGGCGGTGATGGTGCTGCTGGGCAAGCGCGCCTGGTGGCTGCCAAAGTGGATGGACCGCTGGCTGCCGAAGGTCAGCATCGAGGGCGAGGAGTACTTCGCCAAGAAGGACGCCGCCAGTGTTCCCGCTCAATCTGCCTAATGCCCTAACCCTCCTTCGCATCCTCGCGGTGCCGGTGGTCGTCGTCGCCCTGCTCGGCGAGACTCCCAACGGCGACACCCTCGCCGCCGCGGTCTTCGCGCTGGCGGCGGCGACCGACGGGCTCGACGGCTACTTCGCCCGCTCGCGCGGCTCGATCACCACCTTCGGCAAGTTGATGGACCCGCTCGCCGACAAGCTCCTGATCACCGGCGCCCTGATCTCCCTCGTCTCGCTCGACCGGCTCGAGGCCTGGGTGGCGATGGTGATCATCGCCCGCGAGGTCGCGGTCACGATCCTGCGCACGATCGCCGCCGAGCGCGGCATCGTGATCGCCGCCAGCTGGCTCGGCAAGCTGAAGACCGTCCTCCAGATCGCCGCGATATTCGCTCTCATAGCTACCAACCCAGCCCCACTAGGCGTCGACATCCTCGTCTACATCGCCCTGGCCGTAACCGTGATCAGCGGCGCCGACTACTTCTTCGGCCTCCGCAAGCGGATCGAGGAGCTGGAGCGCGAACGAGCCGCAAGGAAAGTGAAATCGACGGCGTAGCGACTCCGAACTCGAGGGGGCTATAACCCCCACGATCTCGGAGTGGTTAAGCGGCCGGAGCCTCGAGCCACTCGCGCATCGTCACGTGATGCGCCTCGTGCTTGTCGTTCTGCAGCTCCGCCCGCAGCTCGCCGAGGGTCCCGTACCGCTCGGCGACGACGTTATGGCGGTGGATCGTCTCCAGGTTCTCCTGGCGGGCCATGACGAAGGTCTCCTCCGGCAGGTCGGGATAGCCGTCGACGACCTGGCGGACCATCTCGCGGACGCAGTCCTCGACGAAGCGCGGGTTTTCGTGGGCCTTGACGACGACCGACATCTCGTCTGAGCGCTTCATCAACTCGTAGATCTCCGAGCTCATCGAGCTCTCGACGATCCGCAGCAGCTCCGGCGCCTCGATCCATGCCGGGCCGCCCTCGGGGCAGCCAACGTGGAGGGTGCCGATGCCGCGCTGGTTGTGGGTGGCGATCGGGACCAGGTCGACGATCCGCTCGACCTGCTCGGCGTCGAAGCCGTCGTCCGTCAGCCGTTCGCGGGCGAGCCCGGCGACCATCTCCTGGGCGCAGGGGCAGGCGGTCATCCCCTGGGCCTGGACTCCGGTGAGGGTGCGCGTCCCCTGCGCGGAGGCGACCGCGGTGCCGTAGAGGACGTAGATCTCCTGGGTGCTCTTGCCGGTCTCTGGCGTCTTCACGGTCTCCGGGTAGCGCGCCGTGACCGAGACCTCGGCCCGCTCGCCGCCTTGGCGCTCGCGCACCTTCTCGGCGACGTGGGCAGCCAGCACCTCGGCCTTGAAGGCCTCGCCGAGGACCACCTCGTCGATCGCCTCGCCGACGATCTCCTCGAAGCGCGACATGTGGACGCCTGCCTGCTGCGGATTGAGGTCGACGAAGCACTCGAACTCCGCGTAGAAGAGGTTCTCGGCGCCATTGGTCTTGACCCGGATCACCTTCTCGACGCCGGTGACGCCGACGCGCGAAAGGCTCACCTGCGTCGCGGGCAGGGACGCTTGGACATCGGGGGCGGCTGGAGTGGCGGTCGTCTGACTGGCCATCGGCTAACGAATAGTAAGCGACGGGGCTCTTCGGGCGTTGATGAGATTTTTCCGCCTATAATCCGGCGCGGTTGGAGCGTTAGGGCCGGCCGCGGGAGATAGGGGAGAGGAAGCAGTGAGCATCGAACCGTTGGAGACCGCTGAGGTGGTCGAGCGCGACCAGGAGCCGAGCCCGATCGGCGAGATCGACGAGCTCCAGGGCCTGATCACCCTCGGTCGCGAGCGCGGCTACCTGACCTTCGAGCAGATCACCTCGACACTCGAGGAGGTGGAGATCACCAAGGAACAGGTCTCCCAGCTCCACGCCCACCTGGTCGAGCACGGAATCGACGTCATCGCCGAGGACGGCGTCAGCGCTCACAAAGCGCAGCGCAGCGGCGACAGCGGCTCGGCGAAAAAAGAAGAGCTCGACCTGACCGTCGAGCCAAGCCTCGACTCGTTGCGGCTCTACCTGCGGGCGATCGGCCAGGTCGAGCTGCTGACCGCGCAGCAGGAGGTCGAACTGGCGAAACGGATCGAGCGCGGCGACATGCTGGCGAAGCGGCAGATGGTGGAGGCGAACCTGCGCCTCGTCGTTTCGATCGCGAAAGGGTATTTGGGCCGCGGGCTGAGCTTCCTCGATCTGATCCAGGAGGGCTCGCTGGGCTTGATCCGGGCGGTGGAGAAGTTCGACTACCGCCGCGGCTACAAGTTCTCGACCTACGCGACCTGGTGGATCCGCCAAGCGGTGACGCGGGCAATCGCCGACAAGGCGCGCACGATCCGCATCCCCGTGCATATGGTCGAGAAGCTGAACCGGGTCGCCCACGTCGAACGTCAGCTGGTGCAGAAACTGGGCCGGGAGCCGGAGCCGGCCGAGATCGCCGAAGAGCTGCGCTGGCCGGTCTCCGACGTCCGCGACATCCTCCGCGTCGCCCAGCTGCCGGTCTCGCTGGAGAAACCGGTCGGCGACGAGGACGAATCGGAGCTCGGCGATTTCGTCGCTGACGACGCGGTCCTGGAGCCCTTCGAGGAAGCGAGCGAGCACCTGCAGAAGGAGGGCGTGAAGAAAGCGCTGGAAGCGCTGCCCGACCGCGAGCGTCGGGTGATCGAACTCCGCTACGGCCTCTCGGGGGCCGAGCCGCTGACGCTGGAGGAAGTCGGCCGCACCTTCGGCGTCACCCGCGAGCGGATCCGCCAGATCGAGAACAACACGCTGAAAAAGCTGAAGCGCCTGCCAGAGGCGCAGATGCTCCGCGAAGCCAGCTAGACGGGCTAAGCGCGGGGTTCTAAGACGAAGACGCCGACCTCGCGGTCGAGCTTCGACTCGTAGTAATCCCAGCCCTCGTACTGCCGCATGTGGCGGCGCCAGAGATCAGCGCGCTCCTCGCCCTCTGCCAGCCGCGCCCGCACCTTCGCCCGCTTGCGGCCGACCTCGATCTCGGCTTCGGGATTCGCCCGCAGGTTGAGCGACCAGGCCGGCGTCTTCGCGCTGCCGGCGTTGGTGTTGATGACGACGTAGCGGTCCTCGTCGGCGAGGTAGAGGACCGGCGCGGTCCGCGGCTCCCCCGATTTGCGCCCGGTCGTGGTGAGCAGCAGCACGGGGCCTCCGCCCACCTTGCCGCCGATGCGCCCGCCGCTGAGTCGGTAGACGGGGACGTTCAGCTTGCCTACCGCTCGCAGACCTTTCGCTCCGAGGGAATGGGACAGCCGCGAGTAGAAACGGTCGCTCGGCACCGCGTGAGTATTCCACCGCGCCCAGCTACAGTGAAGGCGATGGCCGGATCCCACCCGTTCCGCCGCGCCGCTGAGAGCAAAGATCTGGATCTGCTCGCCGAGACCCTGTGCGAGGACGTCGTCCTCCACAGCCCCGTCCTCTTCCGCGGCTTCGAAGGCCGCGACACCGTGACCGCTGTGCTCACCCACGTCTCCGCGACCCTGGAGAACTTCTCCTACACGGACGAGCTGGCGGACGGCGACACCATGGTCCTGCGCTTCGAGGCGACCGTCGGCGACCGTGAGATGGAGGGCATCGACTTCCTCGAGCTGGACGGCGACGGCCGCGTCCGCGAGCTGACCGTCTTCATGCGCCCCTTCTCAGCCCTGACCGCCTTCAACGAGCAGATGAAGGCAAGGCTGCAAGCGTCCGAGGGCTAGACCGGCGCCTCCGGGATTCGCTCGAGCAGGACCCGGCCCAGTCCATCGGCCCGAACGCGCAGCCGACCACCAGCCAGCAGACCTGCTTCCTCACAGGGCGCCTTCGGGATCGTCATCTGTCGTTTCGGGCGCAGCAGCACCTGACGGCTACCGCTTGATGGGGGAGGCAGGATTCGAACCTGCGTAGGCATAGCCGCGTGATTTACAGTCACGTCCATTTGACCGCTCTGGCACTCCCCCAGAAGTGGAGGAGCGATTGTATTGGGCTCGTCTTCTGAGTAGATCAGTGCTTCGAAGGAGGTTCCTGGCTCGATCTCGAACTCGGAGTACTTGGTCCCTCCAACGGTGATCTCTCGAGCGGCCTCGACGCAAGCGGACGGGATAAACCACCGTCTTCCATTGCCGACTAAAGCAAAGAGGTAGTCGACCAATGCATGGTCGAACTTCTTCGTCAAGCCAGACCAGCTGCGGTTGCCGCCATTGGTTGCAATGGAGACTTTCCATCGCTCGCCAGCGTCATTCGCCTTGGCCTGGAAGGTGGAGGTCTTCACCTGGACCCTGAGCAATTGGTCGTCCAGCTTGGCCATTAGATCGACATCGGGGCTATGGCTGAAGGGAACCCAGATCAGTGCCCCCTTGCTCGCCAACCACTCCATCGCTGAAAGCTCGCCGATATCGCCCTGGACCCGGCGATTTACCGCTCGCTCACGGGTGTGGACGCTGGACGGCGTTGGAGTTGCCATAGAACATATGTTCGCAAGCGCGGCAGACGGAAGGTTGCGCGGCCAGGGGAACAGGATGAAAGGATGGACGGGTGACCGACTTGGCCGACCGAGTGATCGCGATCGCCGGGGTTGGCGGGGGCCTCGGGCCGCTGGTTGCCCAGCGACTCGCTGAGGCGGGCGCGACCGTTGCCGGCGCCGGTCGCGATCAGGAAGCGCTCGACGCCCTCGCCGCCGATCTTGACCTTCCGCCCGAGCGCTGGGACGGTCGCGCCGTCGACCTCCTCGACGAGGACGCCGCGCGTGCCTGGTGCTCGGCGCTGGTCGAGCACTTTGGCCGCGTCGACGGGCTCGTCCACCTGGTCGGCGGCTGGCGCGGCGGGCAGCCGCTGCAGGAGGCGCCGCTCGAAGACTGGGAACTGCTGCACGACCTTCTCGTCCGCACCGTCCAGCACACCAGCCGCGCCTTCCACGACCAGCTCGCCGCCAGCCCCCACGGCCGCTTCGTCCTCGTCTCCTCCAAGCAGGCGCAGGCGCCGACCGCCACCAACGCCGCCTACGCCGCCGCGAAGGCCGCCGGCGAGGCCTGGACCCTCGCCCTCGCCAACGGCTTCGAAGGCAGCGACGCGACCGCCAACATCCTCGTCGTCGACGCGATCCTCACCCCGCGGATGCGCGCGGAGGAGCCCGGCAAGGAGTTCCCGACCTTCACCCCCGCCGAGGACATCGCCGAGGCCATCGCATTTCTCTGTTCGGACGCGGCGAAGAAGATGAACGGGCAGCGCTTCCCGCTTACCATGGGTCGATGACCAGTCGGAAAGGGCGGAACGCCAAGCCCGACGGCAAGATGACGATCGGGGAGCTGGCGCGGCGGACGGGGATGACCATCCGCAACATCCGCGCCCACCAGACGCGCGGCCTGCTGCCGCCTCCCGAGGTCCACGGCCGCACCGGCTATTACAACGAGGACCACGTCGCGCGGATCGAGCTGACCCGCGAAATGCAGGCCGAGGGCCTCAACCTCGAGGCGATCCGCCGCGTGCTGGAGTCGAGCGAGGGCTCCTCGCGGGAGATGGTCGACTTCGCCCGCGCCGTCCGCGCCCCCTTCGAGGACGAGACGCCAGAAATCTTCGACACCGAGGAGCTCGCCGCCGCCTGGGCCGTCGAGACCTTCGACCCCAAGCTGCTGGCCCGCACCGAAAAGCTCGGCATCCTCCGCCAGCTGCCCGACGGCAAGGTCGAGGTGATCAGCCCCCGCCTGCAGAGCGCCGGCACCGCCCTGGTCGAGCTCGGAGTCTCGCCGCAGGCGGCGGTGGAGACCGCGGCCGAGCTGCGGCGCGCCTCGGAGAAGGTCTCGCGAACCTTCGTCGAGCTCTTCGTCAGCGAGATCTGGGAGCCGTTCGACAAGGCCGGCCGGCCGGAGGAGGACTGGCCGAAGGTGCGCGAGGCACTCGACCGGATGCGCCCGCTCGCCTCCGACGCGCTGCTGGCGATGTTCCAGATCACGATGGGGGAGTCGACCGAGAAAGCCGGCGAACGCACTCTCACCGATGCCGCCAGGGCGTCGCGCAAGCGCCGCCGCAAGCGCGGCTCCCGCTAGCCGATCGTGAAGCGCCGCCGTAGGGTCTTCGACTCGTTCGCCGCTTCGTCAGCCGCCCGCAGCACCGCCAGGTAGCGACCCGGCTCCGCCCGGAAGTGCTTCCAGCGGCCCCCGAGCCGCAGGTGGTTGATGCCGATGAAGACCTTCCAGGTCGCGAACCCGCTGTAGGCGCGCTTCCCCTTCGAATTGAAGCGGTAGTACTCGGCATCGAGTTTGCCGCGCTCGCTGATCTCGACGCTGAAGCCGACCCCGTTGCGGCCGCGCGCCTGCCGCTTTGGCATCGACAGCGACCCCAGCGTCGGCGGCTTCAGGTCGAGGTTGAGCGGCGGCTGCGGTCCCGGGTCCGAGCTCGGGTTCCCAGGCACGCCGGAGACGATCACCTCGCCGCGGACCGCCGCGTGCAGCTTGCACTGGAAGATGTATTCGCCGGGCTGGCTGAACTGCAGCGTGAAGCTGTCGCCGGCGCGGTGGGTAGGAGCGTCGGTGCCGGGGTCGGAGTCCCACTGCAAGTCGTTGGCGGAGATCCCGGTCACCGAGTGGGCCAGGTCCGGCCCCAGCCAATCCCAGGTAACCGTCTCGCCGAGGTCGACGTGGACCTGCGGCTGCGACCAGGCGTAGTTGGCGATCGAGACGCGCGTGTTGGCCGCCTCCGCGCCCGCGGGGAGGAGGAGGGCGGTCGCGCTCGCGATCGCTAGGAGACGAGGTACCAACCGTTCATCCCCTGGTGCAGGTGCTGGAAGACGTGGCAGTGGTAGAACCAGCGCCCCGGGTTGTCCTCGACCAGTTCGAACGAGAACGAGTCGGCCGGACCGAACGTTTTGTTGTCGACCGTCCGCCCGTCCGGTTCGCTCCAGCGGTGGCCGTGCAGGTGGAAGGTGTGGAAGAAGTTGTCGACGCCGTAGACGTGGAAGCCGACCCGCTGGCCGACCCGCGCTTCCAGGGTCGGCGTGTTGCCGGCGTATGCCCTGCCGTTGACGCAGTAGTAGGTGTCGCGCAGGCCGGTGATCGAGGGGTCGAAGGTGTGAAAGGCGAGGAAGAACTCGCTCTCGGGCCGCGCCGCACCCCGCGCGCGGATCACCAGCGGACCGAAGAGGCCCTTGAAGACCGGCAGCGGATCCATCGGCCCGTGGTCGTGGTACAGCCACCTGCCCTCGGTCCCTTCGTGCGCCTCCCAGACGTAGGTGAAGGTCCGGTTCCGCTGCACGAAGCCGCCGGGGGCGGTCCATTTGCCCTTGTAGGCGCCGTCCATCTCGTTGGCGTAGAAGATCCCGTGCGGGTGCATCGTCACCGGCGCCCGCAGCTTGTTGCGGAAGTGGACGACGACGGTGTCGCCGACTTCGGCTTCGATCAGCGGCCCCGGCACCGTCGCCTTGCCGAGCGGGGTTTTGAACCCGGCGCTGTACATCCGGTAGCCATAAGCGGCGAACCGACTCTTCCCCTTCACCTTTTGGGCCATCATCTGGTCCCGGCGGGTGGGGACGATGTCCCACTGCACCGGCTCAGCCGCGATCCAGTATTCGCGGATGCCGCCACCGCTCGGCAGCGCCGCCAGGCGCCGCGCCCCCGGGTCGTCCCCGCGCCACTCCGCCGCCGCGACCTTGGGCGGCACCCGCACCTGGCGGGACAGCCCCTCGACGTCGATCTTGCCTTCGTCGGTCGCGACCTCCTGGCCGGCGATCGTGCAGAGCAGTGCCCCGCCGGAGAGGGCCAGGAACCCCCGCCGGTCGATCGGGTCCGGTCCCACGCCGCTACCGCTTGACGGTGACGGTCATCCTCATTTCCGAGGGATGCACAGTGCAGATGAACTTGTAGGTGCCCGGCACTTCGAAGGTCCGCTGGAAGCGGGCTTCGGTGACCGCGGTGGTCGTGGTGGAGAACCGGGATTTGTTCTTTAGCCCCGCCGGCCCCTGCTTCAGATGGACGTCATGCGGATAGGTGTTGTACGAGGACCAGGTCCACTTCACCGCCCGTCCCTTCTTGATCGTCACCGCGCTCGGCGCGAAGTAGAAGTCGTTGACAGTCACCTTTGCCGCCGGTGGCTTCGGCGCCTGGGCGGCACCCGCCGAGACGGCGGCGAGAGCGAGGACGGCGGCGCAGAGCGCCACCGTCAGCGAGACGAAGCGCCTACCGCCCCTCATCCGCAGTTCACCTCACCCGGCAGCGGCGCAATCTCCACCGGCGTGAACTTTTCGAACGGCGGATGCGCCGCCACGCGCCGCACCCAGCTGCACTGCTGGTTCTGCGGCGGGTTGGAGCTCGCGTAGCCGAGGATGGTCGTCGGGTCGCTTTCGTCGCCGAGGTTGATCTGCAGGCCGGCGACGATGTCGAGGCTGCGCACCTGATCGGCGAGGACTTCGGCCTGCGGGCAGGCGGGGTAGATCCGGCTCAGCGGCACTTTGCCGTTGCCGGGCGCGTAGCTCGACCCGGCGCTGTTGCCCGCCCAGCAGTTGCCGCCCCCGGTGGCGTCGTTCCAGAAGTCGAATTCCCCATTCGGATCTGCGCCTTCGCGCCCCATCACGTTTTCCACCACCTGGTTGTTGATGTTCTTCGCATCGTCGCCCTCGTTGGCGACGAAGACTTCGCCCGGCCCGGAGAAGGAGGCGATGCCCCACTTGTAGTTGCCGAAGACGTTGTTGCCCTTGACGACGTTGCCGGCGCCGCCGTAGAGGACGATCCCCGCCCCGGTCGGGTAGTTGACCGTCGCCCCCGCCACCTGGCCGAGGCCGCCGGAGACGGTGTGGAATCTCGAGCCGCCGAGGAAGTAGTCGTAGTTGTTCCAGAACACGTCGTTGCGTTCGAACACGTTCCAGCCGTTCGGCTCGAAGCCCTCGCTGTCGAGCGTGTTCGGCACGATCCCGGCGCCGTTGTTGTAAAAGGCCGAGTCGACGATCTTCACGTACTTGGAGTTGGTCCCCGAGTAACCGAGCACGTTTTCGTAGCTGCGGTCGTTCTTCAGCAGCGTCCATTTCGGCTTGCGCTGGCAGGGCTGCGGCGGCGGCGCGGTGCCGTGGTTGGTCCAGGTCTTTTCGTCGCAGGGCGTTTCGCCGACGTAGAAGGCGGAGTCGCCGTGGTGGTACCCGGCCGAGTTGATCATCTTGCCGCCGAAGCAGTTCTTGGCGAAGAGGCCGTAGGAGCGGTTCGCCGAGGCCAGCAGGTTGTCCATCGTGTAGCCGTCGCAGCGCTGGCCGCCTTCGTTGGCGGCGTGGATGAAGAACCCGTTCGACTGGTAGTTGCGCGCCCACATGTTTTCCAGCACGAGGCCGTCGACGCTGATCGCCTCGATCCCGTTTTGGGCTGCGCCGAGCTCGCCCTTCGCGTTCTTGCCCTCGAGCACGACCTTCTTGCGGTCCTTCTTCGTCCCCTTGATCGTCAGGTCGTCGAAGCTCTTCTTCTTCAGGGTCCCATCGAGGACGACGCCTTCGACGTACTTGCCCGGCCGCACCGCGACGACGGCCTTCGCCTTGGCGTTGCCCTTCTTCGCCTTGAACGAGCCGGCGGCGTCGACCGCCTTCTGGATCGTCCGGTACCGGCAGCCGTGCTTGCAGACTTCGAAGGTCTTCGCCTTCGACTGCTTCTTCTTCTGTCCGCCTTCCTTGCCGGCCATCGCCGGGGTGGCGAGGGCGCCGAGGAGCGCGCATAGCCCGAGGACGAGAAGAGGGACTGCCAGCCTGTGCTTCATATCGCTCCTTGCAGCGTCGTTTTACCTTCGACCCTGCCTCCCAGCGGGTGCACCGGCGCCGGTCCCTACCCCGGCGTTTGAAGCGTAGCGGAGCCTGGCCGCTCAGCCAGGCACGATCGTCCGCATCGCTTCTTCGAGTTCAGACACGCCAAAGGCGCCCTCGATGCGGTCGCGGACGATTCCGTTCTTATCGATGAGGAACGTCCAGGGCTCGGTTTCCAGGTGAAAGGCCTGCACCTGGGGCCGCGGGCCCTTGTCGATTTCGTTGTCGTTCCAGATCTCCATGTGGATGAAGTCCGCCTTGTCGCCATAGGAGTCGGCCACCTGCTGGGCGACGTCGACGACCGGGCCGCAGACGCGGCTCTGACAGAGCGCCGGGGTCGCGAACACCAGGACGATTGGTTTCTTGCCGACGGCGTCGGCAAAGTCGATCTGGTGCATCTGGTCCGGCGGGACCCGGGTGTCGATCTTCGCCATCTCGCCGCCGACGTCAGCTGGGGTCGGCGTGTGGATGTCCGGGGCCTTCTCGCCGACCTTGGGGATCGCCGGTGAGTTGCCGACGACCAGCGGGGCGGTGACGCGGGTGGCTTCCAGGCCTTGCTCGCCTTTCAGCATCGCAATCACCTGCCAGGGCCCCTTGCGGTCGAAGTCGACCTTCGGCACGACGTAGACCGTCGTCGCCTCGCCGGGCCCCCCGGCGCCGGTCGCGCGATAGGCGGGCTTGGTCTCGAGCGAGGCGACCTGCGCCGGCAGCGGTCCGGTCACCGGGCTGCTCTCGTCCTTGGCGAAGTAGAGCGCGACGTCGGCGTCGTCCACCTGTTCGTTGCCGAGGGTGAAAACGCCGAACGGGTAGCGGTTTTCACCGACTTCGAAGGTCTGTGCCGCCGGCGCCACCACCAGCTTCGATTCCTTCGCCCCAGAGTGCAGCAGCAGGTCGTCGATCGTCTTGCCCTTTGCCGAGGGAAACTCGGTGGCGGCGGGGGCCGGCCGCGAGTCGTCGCTCGAGCCGCCGCAGCCGGCGAGCATCGGTGCCGCCGCGAAAGCGGCGAAGCAGAGGTGGCGGAAGTGGGCCAAGCGCACGCGGAGAAGTTACAGAGTGCCGCTCCTGCGGCGTTCGAAACGTTCTCGGAGACTGTCGGGTACCGACCGGTATCCAGAGGAACAAAGCCCATCCCCGGGGTCCTCCCCTTATGATTCACGCCGCTGCTCGGAGTGGGGGACACCGAGTCGCGAGACAGAGCGGGGGGTTACTGGAACAGGACCCGCGATCAATGGAGGAGGCGTCGATGTCCGGGAAGAAACCTGTCGTGCTGCTGGTGGCCGTTGCCGCGCTGTTCGCGGCTGTCCCCTCGAACGCGGCAGATGCCACGCGCGAGACCTACAAGGAAGCCGTCGAACCGATCTGCAAGGCGAATCGCGAAGCCAACGCAAAGGTCCTCAACAACGTGAGCAAGCATGTGCGGGAAGGAAAGCTGAAGCAGGCCTCCGCACAGCTCTTTGCTGCCGCCAAGGCTCTGAAGCAGGCTCGTGCTCGAATGCTGAAGGTTCCGAAACCGGTCGAAGACGAAGCCCGGCTCACGCGGTGGCTCGAGGGCATCAAGACCGAGGTGCAGCTGTTCGAAACGACTGGCCGGAAGCTTGCGAACGGCGAACAAAATTCTGCGAGCAAGATGGTCGTCCGGCTGAAAAACAATGCCAACAAGACCAACAGCATCGTCCTCGATTACGAATTCGAGTACTGCCACATCAAGCCGGCTGAATTCCTCTAAAGCCCTCGACGATGACGGTGATCGAGGGTGCCCGGACTCCCCGCGAAAGCACCGGTGCCTTCGCGGCCTCGATCAGCCGCGGCGACCTGGACGCCGCGGCGCACTGCTTCGCCAAGGACGCCTGCCTGATCACCCCGGACGCCACCGCCGTGCGGGGCCGCGACGAGATCCGGCCGATCCTCCACCAGCTGATCGTCGTTGGCTCGCGAATCGAGGTCGAGGAGAGCTCGATCGTCATCGCCGGCGAAGTCGCGCTCGGCACCGAGCGCTGGGTGCTGACCACTCCCGGGTCCGAGGGTTCGCCCTTCACGAGGACGCTGACGCCGACCTTGGTGCTGCGCCAGCTCGACGACGTCTGGAAACTCGCGGTGGCGATGCCGTGGGGCCGTCGCTGATCGGCCGCCACCGTCTAGAATCGTCCTGAGCGCATGGCTTCCCAGGGGCCAACCCGCCCGGATAGCTCAGTTGGTAGAGCACTTCCATGGTAAGGAAGGGGTCACGAGTTCGAGTCTCGTTCCGGGCTTTCCTGAGATTCCCCGCTCCGGCGGGGATTCTGCGTTCTGGGGTCGAAGCCAGGAAGTCAAAGCTGGGCCGGATGGCAGCGTTTTGGCAGCGGAGCCCCTATTACTTCCTCCCTGGCACCCACCTTTGCCAGCTCGTCACGGTGTAGCGCCCGTCTCCATCGATGCGGAATTGACTACTTCGACTGATCGATGATCCGAAGGTGGACTGGCGGGTCTGCGAGCGCGGATAGACCAAGCTCGGCGCGAAGATCATTGCGGAGGGTCGTGAGGAGATCGTCCGTGCTGGCTCCACCTTCGGAGGCCATCACCTCGGCGACCCTCTTAGCTTTCTGCGCCTGCGCCCTGGAACCCAGAAGTTGGATGTCCTCTAACGCCTGCTCAAACACCCGCGCATCGCTGGTGCTTCCATGGAGCCCGCGATTGCTGGCGTCAGCCAGCGCCCGATATGCGCCGAGCAGAAACTGGATGCGCATTTCGCTTCGACGCTTTGCGTGGTCCCGTCTCGACGTGAAGCGGTGCGTTAGAAGGGCTACGAACGCGCCAGCGACCAGCCCTCCCAAGAACGTCAGTGCGACCGTCATGCCGCGATCGTATGCAGCAAAAGACAAACGCTCCGGCTTGACTAGGTTGAATCGAGTCGGTTCACGAGCTCGCCGGGTTCGACGCCGAGGCCGTGGGCTAGTCGAAGGATGGTGGTTAGACGGGGCTCCCTGCCGCCTCGCTCAATCCGGCCGATTGCCGTCGGATGCACATCTGCCTCCCTCGCCAGACCATCTTGTGAGATTCCTTCCCTTGCTCGCAGTTCTCGCATTCGTTGCCCGAATGCAGCGCTCGCCTCGTCGGGATCGTCGTAAAAAGTAGAAGCCATTGAGGGGGAGCGTTACGGCTCCCGGCCGATCGGACCAGAGCGCTTTGGTCGAGAGCGTTTTGGTCTACTCTGCTGACGCCCACCGAATCGCTCCCCCGGTTGGGCCAGATAGGCAAAGGGGCAAGGGAGGTAGTCGAATGAGGAAGGCCGTTGCGGTTGTCGCCGTCGTCCTGCTCGCAGGAGCGGTCGGGGTAGCCAGCGCTTGGGCGCTCAGCACCAGCCGAGCTGAGCGGGCAGTTGTCCAGCGAGTCAAGGCCCGGTACTACCCGAAGAAGGGCGCTTTTGCCGATTGTCATCGCCTCAGCTCGACGCGTTTCGGCTGCACCTATAACTACACGTCGTATAGCGAAAGCTGGTGTGAAGGTGGAGCGAAGGTCCGCAGGTTCCCCGATGGCATCGCAGTCACTTTGGGGAAGCCTCGGCCAGTAATCGACAACGGGGGCTGCTGACGCGAAAGGTAGTGGATAAGCCGAAAGGCGCGGCGGGCCACCGAACCGCGGTCTGAGAATGGCAACCCGCCAGCGCTGTCACACGTCTATGAGTGCTTCATGACATGCACGCTGGAAAACACGCGCTTGATCGGCTGAATAGCCATCGCGTCCACCTCCTCTCCCAACTCGCCCCAGCCCCCACGGCCAGGGAGGGGGCGAGCTTAGGAAACGCTGAGCGCCATCTAAATGCTGAGCGCTCCGGTGTCGCTTAGTACGCGAGAGGGCTTAAGCTCAAACTCAAATGGAAAGCCGAGTCGTTAATGGGTAGCCCGACAGTCGTAGAAGCCCGCCTAGTAGAGGGCGGGAGACGGATCGAGGAAGTCACGAGCAGGGGTTTGAGGCATCGCTTCCGAATCGAAATCCTGGCTGCCCTGCACGAGCGCCCGCACAGTGCGGCGCAGCTAGCTCGCATCCTGCATCAGACCGAAGGCCGGGTTTGGCACCACCTGAAAGAGTTGCTGAAAGACGGCTCAATCGAGGAAGCCTTTATTGACAAGAAGGGCAACCACGAAGTTGTCTACTACCGACATATCGAGTTGCCGTTTTTCTCGGATGAGCGGATCGCCGAAATGTCACCCGAGGACAGGCAGATCACTGCCGCGCTGATCATCCAAGCGGCAGCTGCTGAGTTACTAGCTGCGCTGTGGGCGGGGAAGATGCACAGTGACCCCCGAGTGTGGCTGGCTTGGGAACCTCTCACCCTCAGCCACCAGGGCAGGGAAAAGCTCGCTGACGAGTTGCAGCGCAACTGGGATGCGATGCAGGACATAGCGGCAGAGGATGCGAATCACCGCGCCGAGACCGGGGAGGAAGGGCTTAGGTACATCATCGCCACCTTTGGGTTTGAGCGGCACCGGAGCAAACCCCCCGAGCCGGCTGGCGGGATCATCGAACGCTCGCCACCCGGCGATTCCTGAGCGCTCCGCATTCCCTGCTCTAGAAATGCGGATACACAAATCCTGAACGCGCACGTAGCGTTCACTGCTCAGCGTCGGTCAAAGCTTCTTCCGGCGTTGACTCCGAGTTCCGGGGACAGGGGTACCTAGTGGAAGACCCTGTCCCCGGAGCGTCAATCCACATATGACTACTTCCTCCCACAGTCCACCCCAACGCCCACGCCGCAACGGTGTACGGCACGCCTCCCCAGCACAACCGAGGCCGCGTAGGGCTGACGGTAGAGGCGGCGGCCTAGCGCAGGGACGGCCGTCGCCCCACTGTCCCTAATGACCATCTGAGTCACAGTTAGGAGACCGACCAATGTCACTATTCGGCCGCAATCGAGGACGCCTCAAAGGAGATCGCACACAGGCGCACAGCCATCCGGTCAGGAAGACGATCTACGCTTTGTTCACAGCAGACCGGCGACGGTCACTCACCGCCGAGGATTTGCTCGCCGACCTGATCGAGGTGGACGACTCATTCAGCATCTACAAACCCGGCCAGATTCTTTACCACCGCGCCCGCTTGCAGGCCGTGGACCTGATCCCCGGCTGAACGTGTCCCGGCAATCTCTAGATGGACTATCCCGAGCTGCCACCAGTGACGCTCGACACCTTTGGGGAATCCGAGCTAGCCGTAATAGATGATCGGGTCGCTCATATCTTGCGGATGCGCTCGGGGATGATGGGCGAGCGGGTGGGCCAAAAAGAGATAGGCGAAGAACTCGGGATAAGCCGAGAGAGGATCAGGCAGTTGGAGAACGAGGGGCTGACGCTGATTCGCAAGCTTCGCGAAGAGCAACGGCATCAACTTCGACGGCCTCGCTACAGCCGCTGGGTCGGTCGGGGCTACGTCTGGAGTCGACTAAGGCAGACGGAGACGTGACGGCGCGCGGGGTCATCGAGGCGTTACGAAGTGTGGCAACGCTAGGGCATGAGGGCGACCATCTTCTAAGAGGGGTGAGCATTCCAAGCAGGCATCGTGGTCGCTGACTGGTCGTCTGCGGTGTCCGCTTGGACTGCACCCCGCCATTGAAAGCTATACGCAAGCCGATCCCAACAGGCATGGCCCTAGATGCTTTCCGTGCGTGTTCTCTTGGTAGTTGTTGGTTTTCGAAACCTTTTAGGCCATACTCGGCCGCTGGCACCCTGGATTGAGAGCTTCAGCGCCGTCTTTCCTGACTCCCATGTAGTAGCTCAGACAGTGCGGGCAGAAAGGTGAATTGACTACTACCTGTTGACACTTGCAACAGCCAGTGAGCGTCGGCAAAAGGCCGTCCCGCGTCCACGTCAGACAGGGTGTCTGATGGTGGTAGCCTCACTTCAAGACAAAAGCCGGATCGAGGAAGGCGGTGCGCCCAAGTCCTCGACCCGGCCTCTGCAACACCAGATCGCAGGGCGATAGTAACACTGAAACGGCAGCCGCCTGCCGGCCGCGAGGTTCAAGCTCGGATGATGTTCGGGCAGACGGGCGCACCACTTCCAGATGAATGTCCGTCCGCGTCCGGTTAACCCCGTAGGCAGCAGGCGTCTCAGCCAATGACGAAAAGTCGGCTGCGGGGTAAAGCGCGACCTGGACCCGATTGAGACCGCCTGGTCATTGACTACGTTGACCAACACGAAGGAAGACTCCTAGTTGACTACTGCTCCCCTCGCAAGGGGGGGCAGTACGTCCCCAGCCGGTAGGAAGGGGAGGGGGCATTCCTCTGCTTCTCTTGACATTCACCCGGCAATCTGCCGGATTGACATTGACCCAGTAGCACCCATACTTGGGATGGGTGCCGACTGCACCCGAAACCCCAACCCTCACCGTCCAGCTTGACCCCGCGACCGTAGATCGCTTGGCCGACGCCATTGCCGCGAAGGTGGGCGACCTTGGTTCTGATCGTGTCGAAGATCGTTGGCTCGACTCAGCCGAGGCCGCCGACTACCTACACCTTCCCCTCTCTCAGCTCCGCAAGCTGAGCGCGGCCGACCTGATCCCGCCCACCAGGACACGCCGGGGGGACGCCTTTACTTCTTGCGTTCCGAGCTGGACGAGTGGCGGCGATCCAGCCCCCCTGCGCGGTGACTCCCTACGCTGCCATGTCGCTGCCCTATCCCCGCCAGCCAAGCTGTGAAACCGATTGCCGAGCGACCCCTTTCTGCCGTAGGAAGGGGTCACGAGTCGAGTCTCGTTCCCCGCGCAAAACTCTGATGGAGCCCGGCCACGATGCGGAGTGGGCTCGCTTGGCTGCCGAGAAGCGCCGCGCCTTGACCCCCGATACGCCCATCGGCCAACTGCTGCGCCGAGGCCAAGACCTTTCGGTCCAGGCTGTCGGCCTCCTGCGACCGGTGGAGCGGGGCGGTGGCTCCACCCGAGCCTAAGCCCGACGAGGCAGCCGCGGTCTTCTTTGTCGCCGCCAAACCCTCCGTGCCCGCTATAGGCTGCCGCCGTGGACTTCGCCCTCTCCGACGAGCAGAAGGACTTCGTCGACGCGATCCGTGACTTCTGCGACCGCGAGTGCGGAACCCCCGACCAGCGCGAGCGGCTGACCGACGGCTACCGCGAGCACCACAACTTCGACGTCTACAACCAGATGGCGGAGCTGGGCTGGCTCGGGGTGACGATCGACGAGCGCTACGGCGGCTCCGGCGGTTCGATGCTCGATGCCTGCCTGTTCATGGAGGAGACCTCCCGCGGCCTGGCCCCGATCGGCGGCTACGCGACGACGCTGATCGTCGCCGGCGCCACCGAGCGCTTCGGCACCGAGGCGCAGAAGGAGGAGATCCTCGGCGGCATCGCGTCGGGCTCGGTCGAGGCGATCGCGATGACCGAGCCCGAGGCCGGCTCCGACGTCGGCGCCCTCTCCTGCAAGGCCGAGGCGGTCGACGCCGGCTTCGTCATCAACGGCCAGAAGGTCTTCTGCTCCAACGCCCACATCTCCGACCACGTCCTCGTCGTCTGCCGCACGAACAACGCAGGCAGCAAGCACGAGGGGATGACGATGATCTGGGTGCCGAAGGACGCCGAGGGGATGGAGGTCGTTCCGATCGAGACGATGGGCGGCCGCGAGACCAACCACCTCTACCTCACCGACTGCGCCGCTTCCGCCGACGCAGTCCTCGGCGAGGTCGACCAAGCCTGGATGCAGCTGATGGCCGGCCTCAACGTCGAGCGACTGATCCTCGCCGCGACGATGCTGGGGATCGCCCAGCGCGCCTTCGACGACCTCCTGCTCTACGTCAAGGAGCGCCGCCAGTTCGACCGCCCGATCGGCTCCTTCCAGGCCCTGCAGCACCGCATCGCCGACCTTGCCACCGATCTGAAGGCCGCTCGTCTGATGACCCACTGGGTCGCCTCGATGGTCGACCAGGACCCCGACCGGATGCTGCCGCAGGAGGCCTCGATGGTGAAGCTCTTCGTCACCGAGGTAGCCAAGCGCACGACGCTCGAGGGGATGCAGATGATGGGCGGCTACGGCTACTCCTCCGAGTACGACATGGAGCGCCTGGTCCGAACCTCGCTGGTCTCGACGATCTACGGCGGCACCTCCGAGATCCAGCGCGGCATCATCGCCAAAACGTTGGGCCTGTAATTCATCGAGGGGCCGATTGGGCACCGTATAGGTGCTCAACTGCCCACTGGATTCCTTGCCTGGTGCGGGTTGAGCTTCAGGCAGTCGCCGCCAGCTGGCCGCCGTCGACCAGGGCCGGTTCGCCGATGTGGAAGCCCTGGGCGTAGTCGATCCCGAAGGCGCGAACCAGGGCGAGGGTCTCGGAGTCCTCGATCCCCTCGGCGACCGTCTCCTGCCCGAATGCCTTGGCGAACTGGACCAGGGCCTGGACGAGGCGCTGGTCGGTGGGGGAGGAGGGCAGCTCGCGGATGAACTCGATGTCGATCTTCAGGTGCTGGATCGGGAGTTCCTTCAGGTAGCTGAAGGAGCTGAAGCCGGTGCCGAAGTCGTCGAGCCCGAGGCCGCAGCCCATCTCGGTTACCGCCTGAGCGAAGGCGCGGGCATGGTTCATGTTGGAGATCGCCGCCGTCTCGGTGATCTCGAAGTCGAGCCAGGCCGGGTTGAGCCCGTCGGCGATCGCGGCCCGCACGTCGGCAATCAGACGCGGGTCCGAGAGCGAGGCACCGCTGACGTTGACGGCGATCGGCTGGGAGCGACCCGCCAGCTCGATCGCCTTCGAGAGCACCAGCCGGTCGATCTCGGTGATCAACCCCAGCTGCTCGGCGGTCGGCAGGAAGGAAGAGGGCGGGATCACGTCGTCGTTGTCGTCGAGCATCCGCACCAAGAGCTCCTCCCGCGCCACGCACTCCTTGCGCAGGTCGAAGATCGGCTGCGCGTAGACGACGATCCGCTGCCGGTCGATCGCCTCGCGGATGCGGTCGCCCCAGGTCAGTTTCAGGTTCGGGCCGCTGGCGGCGTCGACCGCGCGGCCGCCGCCGGCCTCCTTCGCTTCGCAGAGGGCGATGTCGGCGGTGATCATCAGGCTTTCGGCCGTCGTCGCCTCGGCGCTGCCGCCGAAGGTGGCAATCCCGACGCTGGCGCCGACCGCCGGCTTGCCGCGCTCGCGCACCAAGGCGATCAGCCGCTCGGCCATCGCCATCGCCTGGTCCGGGGTGGCGCGCGGCAGCAGCAGCCCGAATTCGTCCGCGCAGATCCGCGCCGGCAGGTCGTCGGCCCGCGACTCCTCGCGCAGCGTGGTCGCAACCGTCTCCAGCAGGCGGTCGCCGGCCTCGTGGCCGAGGGAGTCGTTGACGATGTGGAAGGAGTCGATGTCGAGCAGCAGCAGCGCGCCCGGTCGCTCGCGGTAGAGCGGATCGAGGATCCGTTCTTCCATCGCTTCCACGAAGCTGTCCCTGTCATAGAGACCGCTGCTGTCGATCGCCTCTCGCACTGTCTGTCCTCGTGCCCGTCGGGTTTGCCGTGAAAACGACTGTACAAAGAATTGGGTAGGGCGTGTGTAGCATTACCTGACTGGGCGGCGCCAGCCAGTCCCTGCCAGTCGCTGAGCGCTATCCTTGCCGCAGCCTCGCGCTTCGGCCCGGGGTTTTTCTTCTGTAACGACGACCTTCAGGCACGGAACGAGGGAGACGATGGCTCGCGGAGATGTCCGCATCGCGGTGACGATGGCTTGCGAAGAGTGCAAGCGGCGGAATTATCAGACGAATAAGTCCCGGCGCAACTCTCCGGATCGGATCGAGATGCGCAAGTTCTGCCGCTGGTGTGGCCACCACACCCCTCATAAGGAGACCCGGTAGCTCCTAATGGCAAAGACCCGCGCACAGCGCAAGGCCGAGCGCCGGGCTCGGGAAGCTGAAGAGCGGAAACGCTCCGGCGGGCACGAGAGTGCCGTCGAGGCACAGCGAGACACGCAGGTCCCGATCTCCGGCGACGAGGCGCTGGTCGAGGCGCGTGAGCGCGGCATGGCCGCCGGCGCCTCCGAGGAGGAGCTGCGCCTTCCCGAGGACCCGAAGCCTTCCCGTGGCGACAAGCGCGCCGAAGCCCGGGCGCTGAAAGAAGCCGAAAAGCGCAAACGCGAGGAGCAGAAGCGCCGCGAGCGCGAGCAACTTACGAAGAAGCAGAAACAGGCCAAAGCCGAAAGGCAGCGCTCCGGTTTCATCGGCTTCCTCATATCCTGTTGGCAAGAGCTGAAGAAAGTCCAGTGGCCTGATCGCGAGACGCTGATCCAGGCGACCGCTGTGACCATCCTCTTCGTCGCCGTCGCGGCCGCCTACCTCGGTGCTCTCGACGCGGCCTTCAGTTGGCTCATCAAGCAGATCCTCTGAGCGGGATCCCGAACAAAGGCTTCCTTAGATGTATCGCTGGTACGTGATCAACACCTATTCCGGGCACGAGAACAAGGTCAAGCACAACCTCGAGCACCGGGTGCAGACGATGAGCCAGAACCGCAACGTGCGGCAGGTCGTCGTCCCCACCGAGCAGGTCACCGAGATGAAGGACGGGCAGAAAGAGACGAAGGAGAAGCGGACGATGCCCGGCTACGTCCTGGTCAACATGGAGATGACGGACGACTCCTGGAACCTCGTCAAAAACACCCCGGGGGTCACCGGCTTCGTCGGCGCCGAACGCAACAAGCCGGTGCCGCTCTCGAAACCGGAGGTCGACCGCCTGCTCCACCGCGAGACCGCCGAGCGGCCCCGCACCCAGGCGCAGTTCGCGATCGGGGAATCGGTCAAAGTCATCTCCGGCCCGCTTTCGGACTTCTCCGGCGAGATCGCCGAGATCAACGAGGACGCGGCGAAACTCAAGGTGCTGGTCTCGATCTTCGGCCGGGAGACCCCGGTCGAGGTCGGCTACGACCAGGTCAAGAAGATCTAGGTCGCGAAGACCGCTACCCTCCCGAACCCCTCATGGCGAAGAAAGTCCTAACCCTCATCAAGCTGCAGATCCAGGCTGGCAACGCCAACCCGGCGCCGCCGGTCGGCCCCGCCTTGGGTCAGCACGGCGTCAACATCATGGATTTCTGCAAAGCGTTCAACGCGCAGACCCAGGGGGAAGGCGGGACGATCATCCCGGTCGAGATCACGGTCTACGAGGACCGCTCCTTCACCTTCATCACCAAGACGCCGCCGGCCGCCGTCCTGATCAAGGAGGCGATCCGGATCTCGAAGGGATCGGGCGAGCCGCACGTCAACAAAGTCGGGACGATCTCCGACCCCCAGATCCAGGAGATCGCCGAACGGAAGATGCCCGACCTCAACGCCAACGACATCGACGCCGCGAAGAAAATCATCGCCGGCACCGCCCGCTCGATGGGCGTCGACGTTGCCTAGGAGATTTCATGGCCCACGGTAAGCGATACCGCCAGCAGTACGACAAGATCGACCGCGACCGCGCCTACCCGCCGGCCGAGGCGATCGCGCTGATCAAAGGGACGGCCAGCGCCAAGTTCGATGAGACCGTCGAGCTGCACGTCCTGCTCGGGGTCAACGTCCGCCACGCCGACGAGCAGCTGCGCGGCACCCTGGCCCTGCCGCATGGCCTCGGCAAAGACGTCACCATCGCCGTCTTCGCTCAGGGCCAGCAGGCCCGTGACGCCGAGGCCGCCGGAGCGGACTTCGTCGGCGGCCAGGACCTGGTCGACAAAGTCCAGGAGGGCTGGACCGGATTCGACGTCGCGATCTCGACGCCGGAGATGATGAAAGGCGTCGGCCAACTTGGCCGCGTGCTCGGCCCGCAGGGCCTGATGCCGAACCCCAAGGTCGGAACCGTCACCGACGACGTCGAGAAGGCGGTCAAGGACTCGAAGTCGGGAAAAGTCGAATACCGCACCGACCGCCAGGCGATCGTCCACATGACGATCGGCAAGGCCGGCTTCGACGAGGGCAAGCTGCTCGAGAACTACCAGGCCGTGATCGAGGAGATCATCCGCGCCAAGCCTTCCTCTTCCAAGGGCAAATACATCATCTCCGCCACCCTGGCGACGACGATGGGCCCCGGCGTCCGCGTCGATTCGGGCAAAGCCGCCGACCGCGAGGCTGCCGCCGACACGGGGCAGACCGCAGAGGAGCTGGCGACCGCTTAGACTGCGTCGCCGCTAACCCCAGACCACCGGCGGGGCAGTGCCCAGAAGCCCGGTGCAGGTAAGACGATGAACCGCGAGGAAAAGTCAGCAGCCATACAAGAGATTGCCGCCGAGATCGAGGGATCTGAGGCGATTTTCGCTGTCGACTACCGCGGCATCAGCGTCTCCCAGGCCGCCGAGCTGCGCGCGAAACTGCGCGAAGCCGACGCCAGCTTCCGGGTCGTCAAGAACAGGCTGACGAAAATCGCCGCCGACCAGGCCGGCGAGGAACGGCTCGCTGAGCTGCTCTCGGGTCCCACTGCCCTGACCTTCGTCCGCGGCGACACCGCCCAGGCGGCGAAGGCGATCACGACCTTCAACAAAGAGCACGACGTGCTCACCTACCGGGGCGGCTTCATGGGCGCCACCGGGCTCGACGACGTGGCGTTCAAATCGATTGCCAAACTGCCG
>Ga0126313_10000143_pt1 | contig 30740 bp, 32 predicted proteins | sample Plot105A_FD_89954 | JGI IMG/M metagenome (GOLD analysis project Ga0126313, IMG submission 89954) | Serpentine soil microbial communities from UC McLaughlin Reserve, CA, USA - Plot105A | ecosystem: Environmental > Terrestrial > Soil > Grasslands | place: USA: UC McLaughlin Reserve, Lake County...
CGGACCTATCGCTGCTCGAGGTCAACGAGGCCGCCGAGATCGTGCGCCAGGCGGCGACAGACGAGACGAACATCATCTTCGGCGCGACGATCGACGAGCGTCTGAGCGGCCAGATGTGGGTGACGGTGATCGCGACCGGCATCGGGCGCGGCGGCCGGCGCAGCCTGAACGGCGACGCGCGCGGCCGGATGTCGGAGCCGCTCGAGCCACCCTCGTTCCTCAGCTCCGCGAGCTAAGTGAGCTACTAGGAGGGCTTGACGAAACTCAGCCTGTGCCGCCGGGGCACGCTGCCTCGCCCCGAGGCCGCGTCCTCAGTCGCGGAACATGACAGGCATACGCCCACTCCCTGCGTCCTTCCCTCGGAACGACCAGCGCACCCCGACGGCGAGCGGGGTTCCGCCAAACCCTCCTAACAGTCGTCCGAGGTGCCGGCGAGCGCGTCGAGTGCCGCCGAACCTGTGATCCGGAAGCGCAGCGGCACCACCGCGGGCTCGCGCACCGCGAGGCGAATCATCCCGTCCTGACCACTCGTGAGGCACGCGCCGCGCGGCGCGGTCCAGTACGGGGAGTAACGGACGGCGACCCGGTATCGACCGGCGGCGGGCAGATCGACCCGGATGCTCTCGCGTCCGAGCCGGAGCACCCGTGGCCGGCCCGGGCCGGTGATCAGCGGCACCGGCGCAGGGACGCTGTACACCGCCAGGTCGCGGTTCGCGAAGACGCGGCGCAAGCCGGCGCGCCCGCCCGCGACGAGAGCGCGCTCCCGGCTGGCGCTGTAGTCGGTCGGCGAGTCGGTCAAGACGACGTAGCGCACGCCCATCTGGTGGAGCCAATGGCGGTAGTCCGCGGGTCGCAGCGAGTCGTAAAGGACGCTGTTCGTCGGGTAGTCGTCCTGGCGGAACCACCCGCGGACGAGCGGGATCCCGGCCCGAGGCAGGTACACGGCGGCCCAATGGCCGGCCGTATCCACGACCTCGACGCGGTAGGACGGCGTCAGGTGCGAGCGCAGGAATTGCACTGCAGGGCGCCAGTAGGCAGCGCGGGCGGTGGGGTCGCTGCGGTTTCGCAGCACGTCGATGACGTGTGCTGGAACATTCCACGCGATCGAGAGCCCGAGGACGACGAGGCAGACCGGGAGCGGTCGCCACCGCCGCAGCGATAGCGCGAGCACGATCACCGGCACCGCCGCCTCGCGCAGGCGCATGATGTTCGCGCCGATCTCCGACGGGACGAGGAAGACGAAGGCGCAGACCGCGAGGTACGCGAGGAAGAGCCAGCGCAGGATCCGTGCGCGCTCGACGTCCCAGGTGATCGCGGCCCCGATCAAGCAGAACGCGACGACGCCGAGGAAGCTCCAGATGGTGAACGGGTAGCGGCCGCTGCTCGGGAACAGGCGCCAGAGCACGAGCTCGACCAGAGCGGCAGCCGCGATCGTGAGCCCCGGAACGACCAGCTCGGCCGCGCGGGCGTGGCGGGCGATCGCGATTGCGGCGAGCACGACCGCGAGCAGCACGAAGGCGAGTGGGCTCGCCATCAGGGTCAGCAGCGCGAGCACGACGAAGCGTCCGCGCGCACGCGCCTGCAGCGCCCACAGCGTGAGCAGCGCCAGCGCGGCGCCGAGAGCGAACGGAAACGCAGCCGAGAACACGATCCCGCCCCAGGTGACGGCGAAGGTGCGGCTCGACCAGCGGGCGAGCGGGCCCCACTCGCGCCCGATCACGACGGCGAAGGCGAGGGCAGCCGTGGCAATGGTCGCGACGGCCAGCAGCTTGATCCCGAGCAGTGCCGCCAGCGGGTAGTAGAGGAGGCTGTAGGTGACGAAGCTGTAGCGCCCCGCGTACCAGAAGTTGTTCCAGAGCGCGAAGCCGTCATGGAGGAAGACGGCGCGTTGGTAGACGTGGGCCGCGAAATCCGTTCCCGGCGGCGCGAGCCAGACGAGCGCCGTCGCCACGAGCGCGGCCGCGGCCGCCGACAGCAGCGCCTCGCGCGTGAGCGCCGTGATCCTCACCGCGGCAGCTTAGGCTCTGGGCATGCGCGGCGCGATTGCGGCGGGACATCCGGTGACGGCCGAGATCGGCGCGCGCGTTCTCGCCGACGGAGGCAACGCGGTCGATGCGTGCATCGCGGCCGGCTTCGCGTCGTGGGTCGTCGAGGGGCCGCTAACCGGCCCGGGCGGAGGCGGGTTCATGCTCGTCCACCGCGCACGGACGCGAACGACGACGGTCCTCGACTTCTTTGTGAACGTCCCCGGGCTCGGTGGTCGCGGAGCGACGGCGGCGGAGATGGAGGAGATCGACGTCGACTTTACGGAGTCGTCGCAGGCATACCGGATCGGAGCGGCGTCGGCGGCCGTGCCGGGCACGCCCGCCGGCCTGGCAGAGGCGCATCGCTTGTTTGCGTCACTGCCGTGGGCGGCGCTGGCCGAGCCTGCGATCGAGGTCGCGCGAGCAGGCGTCGAGCTAACGCGCCGGCAGGCGCACCTGCACGCGATGCTCGACCTGATCCTGCGCCACACGCCCGAGGGTCAGCGTGTTTACGGCAGCGACGGCGCGCGGCTCGTCGCGGGCGACCTGCTCATCCAGCCCGACCTGGCCTCGACGCTGGAGCGGCTCGCGCGGCATGGCGCACGCGACTTCTACGTGGGCGAGCTCGGCCGGGCGATCGCGAGCCACGTGCTCGCGGAGGGAGGCGCGCTCGGCCCGCGTGATCTCCTGGCGTACCGCGTGATCCGGCGCCGTCCTGTGCGAGCGACCTTCTTCGGCCACGAGCTCGCTTCCAACCCACCGCCTTCGACGGGCGGCGTCCTGATCGGCTACGGGCTTCGCGTCCTCGACGGCGCCGGCCTCGCAGGCCCGCCCGGGAGCGCCGAGGCGATGGCGCAGCTCGTCGAGCTGATGCGGGAGCAGAACCGGGCGCGCGACAGCCGTTTCGGACGCGACCTCTACCGTGGAGGGCTCGCGCGCCGGCTGTACGACGAGCCGGAGGTCGCGGAAGCCGTGGAGCGCGTGCGCGGGACGACTCATATCTCCGTCGTCGACGAGCGTGGGAACGCGGCCTCGTTGACCGCGTCCACGGGGGCGGGCTCCGGGGTGATCGTGCCGGGCACGGGGATCCACCTGAACAACATGCTCGGCGAGTTTGACCTGGCGGGCGCGGGCGGCGCCGGCCGGCCCGGCTTCAGGATGACGAGCATGATGGCGCCCTCGGTCGTCCTGCGTGACGGCTCGCCGCGGCTCGTGGTCGGGAGCGCCGGCTCGCGCCGCCTGCGCGGGGCGATCATGCAGATCGTGATCAACTCGGTCGTCCACGGCCTGCCGATCGAGGAGGCGATCGGACGAGCGCGTGTCCATCTCGAAGATCCGCACGTCCACTGCGAGGGGGGTGCCGACCCCGCCGACGTCGACCGGCTGGAGGAGCTCGGCTACGACGTCGTCCGCTGGCGGCGGCGCAACCTCTTCTTCGGGGGCGCAGCGGGCGTCGAGGTGCGTCCGGACGGCACTCGAGCGGCCGCCGGAGATCCTCGGCGCGGGGGCGCCGGGATCGTCGTCGGATCGTGAGCGAGGACGTCACGGTCCGGCCCGCCGAGCCGGCCGACGCGCCGGCGCTCGTCGCACTGGGGAAGGCCGTCGGGTCGGAGCCCGAGGGCTGGCTGATCACGCGCAACTCGTGGCGCGGCGTCGGCGACGAGCGGCGCTACATCCGCGCACTCCGGCGTCACGGCGGGGCGGCCGTGTACGTCGCCGAGTCCGCGGACGGCGGGCTCGTGGGGCGGCTGTCGATCGCGCGCGATGCGCACCCGGCGAGCAGTCACGTAGCGGACTTGGGCCTCATGGTTGCGGCGAGCCACCGGCGGCGAGGGATCGGCTGGGCTCTGCTAGAGCAGGCAGTCCGGTGGGCGGAAGAGGCTGACGTCACGAAGCTCGAGCTGCACGTCTTCCCGCACAACACGCCCGCGATCGCGTTGTACGAGCGGTTCGGCTTCGTCCGCGAGGGCTACCGGCGCGGGCACTACCGGCGCGGCGACGAGCTCGTCGACGCGATCCTGATGGCGTATGCGGTTCGCTAGCGTCGCGGCCGCGGTCGTCGCTGCCGGGTCTCCCGAGGCAGCGTCCCCCAGTCGCAGTCCCGACACGAAGTCGTATCCCACGTGTCACGTATTTCGGAGTACCCTCAAAAACGGGGGCAGGGCGCGATAGCGCCCCGGGGGAATAAACGAAACGAGCTGTCGCCACGGCGCTGACGCTTCTGACGATCGCCGGCTGTGGCAGCGGGTCGGAAAAATCAACCCGCCCGGAAAGACGCCGTCGCGCTCGCCACGGCGAAGCTTGCCGACGCGCCCAAGCGAGGCGTCGATATGAGCCGCGGCCCGTGCCTCCGCGTCATCGCGTTCGATTGGTCGCGGGCGTGGCGCATCACCCCAGGCAGCCGATCGACGACCTTCCGCAGAACCAGTGCGCAGCCTTCCGCGCCGGCGCGGCGCAACACTTCGTCGAGCTCGATCCGACCGGGAAGCTGATCGCCGAGGACTGACCGCGTCCTGGATCCAACGTCGCGCCCCCGCAGAACACCCTCCGTTTTCGGCGACAGGCGCCCGCGGCCGATGCGGTCCACCCCCGTTCCTAGAATCTCCCTCCCGTGCCCGGAATCGAAGCCCCGCCGTTCGTCCACCTCCACGTCCACTCGGAGTACTCGATCCTCGACGGGGCCTGCCGAATCCCGGCGCTCGCGGCCCGCGCGGCAGAGCTCGAGATGCCCGCCGTCGCGCTCACCGATCACGGGTCGCTCGCCGGCGCGGTCGAGCTGTTCCGCGAGGCGGGCCGCCACGGCGTGAAGCCTGTCGTCGGCTGCGAGGTTTACGTCTGCGACGACCGCCGCTCACAACAGAAGGGGTACGCCCACCTGACGCTCCTCGCCGAGTCGACCGAGGGCTATGGAAACCTGATCAAGCTCGCCTCGACGGGCTACCTCGAGGGCTACTACTACAAGCCGCGAGTCGACTGGGAGCTGCTCGAGCGGCACTCACAGGGCCTGCTCGCGCTCTCCGGCTGCCTCTCCGGCCGCGTGTGCAAGGCGCTCGAGGAGAACCGCGCTGCCGACGCGGCCGCCGATCTCGACCGGCTCGTCCAGGTGTTCGGGCGCGACTCGACCTACGTCGAGATCCAGAACGCAGGGCTCGAGCCACAGGTCCGCATCAACCCAACGCTCGCGAAGCTCGCCGCCGACACCGGTCTGCCGCTCGTCGCGACGGGCGATGTCCACTACCTCCACCACGAGGACGCGCGCGCACACGAGGCGCTGCTGTGCATCCAGTCCGGAACGAGCCTCAAGGATCCGAACCGCTGGCGGTTCGACACGGATCAGTTCTTCTTCAAGAGCCCCGCCGAGATGGCGCTCGACTTCCCCGAGTACTCCGACGCCCTCCGCCGCACGCTCGAGGTCGCCGACCGTTGCAACGTCGAGATCGAGCTCGGGATGCTGAGGCTGCCGAACTTCCCGGTCCCGGACGGCCGCGACGCGTTCGACTACCTGCTCGAGCTCTGCGAACGGGGCCTGCAGAAGCGCTACGCGCATTCGACGCCCGAGCTCCAGGAGCGCTTGCGCTTCGAGCTGAAGACGATCCGGGAAATGGGGTTCGTCGACTACTTCTTGATCGTCTGGGACTTCATCGGCTTCGCGAAGCGGAACGGGATCAGCGTCGGCCCCGGCCGCGGCTCCACCGCCGGCTCGCTTGTCGCCTACTGCCTCGAGATCACCGATCTGGACCCGATCAAGTACGACCTGCTGTTCGAGCGGTTCCTGAACCCCGGACGCAAGTCGCTGCCCGACGCCGACATCGACTTCGCCGTCGAGGGACGCGACCGCGTCATCAACTACGTCTCCGAGAAGTACGGGCGCGACCGCGTCGCGCAGATCATCACGTTCGGGACGATGATGGCGCGCGCCGCGGTCCGCGACGCCGGGCGCGTGCTCGACATCCCCTACAGCCAGGTCGACCGGGTCGCGAAGCTGATCCCGGAGGGACCGAAGGTCTACCTCGACGAGTGCCTCAAGCCGGGGCAGGAGCTCAAGACGGCGTACGACGGCGACCCGGTCGTCCGCGAGATCGTCGACCTCGCGAAGCCGCTCGAAGGGCTCGTGCGCCAAGACTCGATCCACGCGGCCGGCGTCGTGATCGGTGACCGCCCGCTGACCGAATACGTCCCGCTCCAGCAGAAGGGACCGGACGCCGAGCTGGTGACCCAGTTCGCGATGGGAGACGTCGAGGCGCTCGGCCTGCTGAAGATCGACTTCCTCGGGCTACGCAACCTCGACGTGATCGAGAAGACAGTCGACCTGATCGGCGGCCTCGATATGTCGAAGATCCCGCTCGACGACGCCAAGACGTACGAGATGCTGGCGCGTGCGGAGTCGACCGGCGTCTTCCAGTTCGAATCGTCGGGCATGCGCGAGGCGCTGCGGCTCGTCAAGCCGAGTCAGTTCGAGGACCTGATCGCGCTCGTCGCCCTCTACCGGCCGGGGCCGATGCAGTACATCCCCGAGTACGCGCGCCGCAAGCACGGCCAGGTGCCCGTCACGTTTCGGGACGAGCGGCTGCGCGCAATCACGGAATCGACGCTCGGCCTCTGTCTGTACCAGGAGCAATACATGGAGATCGCGAAGCAGCTCGCGGGTTTCTCGCCCGCGAAGGCGGACGATCTCCGCAAGGCGATCGGCAAGAAGATCCACGAGCTGATGGCCTCGCTCAAGGAGGACTTCCTCGAAGGGGCGGCGCAGAATGACGTCACGCCGCAGGTCGCGCGCCAGCTCTGGGAGGACATGGAGAAGGCGCAGGACTATTCCTTCAACAAGTCCCACGCCGCCTGCTACGCGCTGATCGCGTACCGGACGGCGTACCTGAAGGCGCACCACCCGCACGAGTACATGGCGGCGCTGATCTCGTCGGTCATGAACACGAAGGACCGCGTCCCCTTTTACGTCAACGCCTGCCACGAGCTGGGAATCGAGGTCGAGCCGCCCGACGTCAACTGCTCGGCGTGCGACTTTGCGGTCGTCGAGGGCAAGATCCGATTCGGTCTCAACGCGGTCAAGAACGTCGGCGATTCCGCGGCGCGCGCGATCATCGCGGCACGTGAGGACGGCGGCCCGTTCGCCTCGATCTGGGACTTCACCGAGCGCGTGGATCCGCAGGTCGTTAACCGGCGCGCGCTCGAGGCGCTGGTCAAGTGCGGCGCGCTCGACTCGACCGGGGCGACCCGGCGGGGGATGCTCGAGGTGCTCGAGTCGGCGCTCGCATGGGGCGGGCGCGAGCAGGCCGACCGGATCGCCGGGCAGGGGTCGATCTTCGATCTCGGAGACACGGCCGGCGTCGAGGCGCCGCGCCACCATCGGCCGGTGGCCACGGACGAGTTCGACAAGGCGGAGCTCCTGAGCCTCGAGAAGGAGACGCTCGGCATCTACGTGTCCGAGCATCCCCTCGCGTCGGTGCGAGACCAGCTCCGCCGGAAGGTCGAGTCCCCGCTCTCCGAGCTCGAACGCCGCCGCGACGGCGACGTCCTCACCGTTGGCGGGATCGTCGGCGCCGTCAAGCAGCTCACGACGAAGAAGGGCGAGCCGATGGTTTTCCTGCGGCTCGACGACCTCGGCGGCTCGACGGAGGTGGTCGTCTTCAACTCCGTGTACGCGGCATCGCGTGAGCTGTGCGTGCCGGACCGGATCCTCGTGATCAAGGGCAGGGTCGATCACAAGCAAGAGGGAGAGACGAAGCTGATCGCGCTCGAGGTAACGCCGTTCGAGGCGTCGCCCGAGCGCCGGCGCGTCGAGCTGAAGATCGACGCCACGAAGGCGAAGGCGGGCGTTGTGCGCGAGCTCGCCGGCCTCGTCCGCGAGTATCCCGGGGACGCGGCAGTCGTGCTGTGGCTGCAGACGTCGAATGGCCCGAAGCGGCTGGCGTTCGGGCCCGAGTACAAGGTGCAGCCCGTTCCGGATTTCTTCGCCGAGGTGAAGGCTCTGCTCGGCGAGGCAGCTGTCGCTTAAATCCCGAGGGGAAAGCGTCGGCCGGCTGCGCCGTGCCAGTCGACTTACGAAGGCATGCACAGATTCGGGGGCATTAACCGCGCAAAATTACTTGTGCCTTGACAAAGCTGCTGCAAAGGAGTAGAACTGTGGGCGCAGAAACGAGTCTGACGGTTTCAGACCCCGACGCACCACCCAAGGAGGGCGCAATGTTTCTTCCCTCGTTTCTGCGGCGAATTGATGCGGCTCGAATTGGTGCCCGCTCTGGGCAGCCGGTTCACCCACGCCTCCTGGAGAGGGCGGCGTGAGCGGGATCCGCGTCGTCCTCGCGGACGACCAGCCGCTGTTCCTGCAAGGGGTGCGCGCCGCGCTCGAGCACGAGCGCGACCTGGAGATCGTCGGTGAGGCCGAATCGACCGCGCGCGTTCTGCCGCTCGTCGCGAGGACGGAGGCAGAGTTCGTGCTCATGGACTTCCTGCAGCCGCAGCTCGAGGGCCTAGCGTGCCTCGACCGCATCCGCGCGCGCCACCCCGGCGTGAAGGTCGCGTTGATGTCGGCCTGCCGCGAGCCGGGTGTGATCGAGGGCGCCCTCCGCCGCGGCGCGTGCGCGTACGTCCTCAAGTCGATCAACCCGAGCGACCTCGCGGCCGTGATCCGTCAGGTGACGAACGGGACGGTCTTCCAGTCGCTCGATCTAGGCGGCACCGCCAACGGCAACGGAAACGGCCACGGCACCGTCACCGGCGACGCCGGCGCATGGGCGGGGTTGACCGAGCGCGAGGTCTCGATCCTGCAGGCGCTCGCACGCGGGCTCTCGAACGAGGCGATTGCCAAGGAGTTGTGGATCACGCGGCAGACGGTGAAGTTCCACGTCCGCAACGTCTATCGCAAGCTCGGCGTCGCGAACCGCACCGCCGCAGTCGGGTATGCGTTCCAGCACGGGCTCGTCGCTCCGGTGTCGGACGTCGGGCTCGCTGTCGTCGGCTAACGGGTCCCGAGGACGCGGCCGATTGACCGCATTTACTGGGAAAGGTTGACAGATGCGGGAGTTTTTCGTACAACTTCTGCTGGAACGTTCGCGGCCAACTACAGGAAAGGGAGGCCTGTGACCGCTCCATCGGTACTGCGGCCGATCGTAAGAGGAGCTTGTGGGCACCCATGGCGGTGCGTCGGCAGGTTCGCGATCGATTGAGATGAAGAAGAAGATCCGTCTTGTCATCGCCGACGACCACCCCCTCTTCCGGGCCGGTGTCCGCGCGGCGCTCGAGGACGTCGACGACATCGAGATCGTCGGCGAGGCGGAAGCCGGGCCCAAGGTGCTGCCGCTGCTCGCGCAGACAAAGCCCGATTTCCTGCTCCTCGACTACCTGATGCCGAAATTCGACGGGCTCGCGTGTCTCGATGCGATCCAGGAACGCCACCCGACGCTGAAGGTCGCGATCATCTCCGGCGTCGACGAGGGCCGCGTGATCGAGGCGGCGCTAAGCCGAGGCGCCTCGGCGTTCGTACTGAAGTCGATCTCTCCTGAAGACGTCGCCGGCGTGATCAGGCAGGTCATCCACGGAACGGTGTTCCTCGCGCAGGCGCGCGTGGAGAACGGCTCAGCCCCCGTCGAGGACACAGGCCCTGCCGGCTTGACCGAGCGGGAGACTTCGATCCTCGTCGGGCTGGCGCGCGGCCTGTCGAACGAAGCGATCGCCAAAGAGCTCTGGATCACCCGCGACACGGTGAAGTTCCACATCCGCAAGATCTACCGGAAGCTGGACGTGACGAACCGCACCGAAGCGGCTCGGTACGCCTACCAGCACGGGCTCGTGCGGAATTCCGCCGCCGAGGTGGGCGCCGCTCAGCTCCTGAGCGCGGCGGACTAGAGCAGCGGGAGCAGGAGCGCGGCGATCCCGCCGGGCGCGAGGAACGGGCCGAGCGGCAGCGTGCTCTTGCGCGCGCGCCACCCGCTGCGGACGATCATCAGGATCCCCGCGACGGCGGCGAGCAGGAACCCGACGACCAGCGCCGCCAGAACCTGCCATCCCAGCGCTGCGCCGAGCAGCAGCGCGAGCTTGACATCGCCCATCCCGAGGCCGGCGGGATTGATCGCGGCGATGACGTAGAGCGCGGCGAACGCGCCGACTGCGGCCAGCGTCCACTCGAGCGCGCGCTCGGGCTCGAGTGCCACCTGAGCGGCGAACACAATCGCCGCCGCGGGCAGCACGATCCTGTTCGGGAGCCGCCGCGTGCGGATGTCGATCACCGACAAGACGACGAGCACGCCGACGAAGAAGGCGTCGACGAGCGCGTGCGCCATCTAGCTCTTGGAAGGCTCGTCGCCGCCGAGAACGACGGCGCTGACGCCGACGTCGAGCTCACCCATTGCAGCGATCGTGCGCGTGGCCGCTGACAGCGGGCCGCGACCGACCACGACCTGCGTCTCGTCGCCCTGGCGCATCAGCAGCATTACGTCGGCCTGCTCCTTCTCGATCTCGTCGAGCGCGAGCCGGTCGCCGGGCCGGAGACCCTGCTCGGCGCAGGCGCCGGCGGGCAGCTCGAGCACGGAGCGCGCACCCGAGCAGCTGACGAGGCGCCACGGCCTCACGTGCTCCTTGACCTTGAGGATGGTCAGGTCGGACTGCAGGAAGACGACGTCGAGTGGGAAGCGCATGAACCACATGTGGATGCTCGAGCACGGCGTCAGGAGCAGGCCCTCGTCCGGCGGCAGCTCCTTGCGGCCGAGCAAGCCGCGCATCCGCGACAGCATCGAGTCTGCGACGCGCAGGCGCCTGCAGACCATTCGACCCCGTTCGTCTCGGATCGAAAACTTCGGACTCATAACGCGTCACATCATCCGCGCGCGCGCCGCGCGAAACACCACCCAGAAGGCGAGTAACGACTACCCCAGGGGGTGGTTCGTGTTCGGAACGAGCGTTTTATGTTCACAGTCGTGACATCGAACACTCTCGCACTTAGAGGGAGGTGAATCAGTTGACGAGCTTTCTCGCACTTGCTCAGGTCCGCCTGATCGACGTGTTCGCGAAGATCCGCGATCGCGAAGAGGGCCAGGGTACCGCCGAGTACGCGGTTCTGGTCGTGGCGGTGATCGGGATGGCGGCCGCGGTCGTTGGTGTTATCACCGGCGGTCTGACGGACTACATCACGACGGCGATCGACGCCCTCTAAGTCGTTCCCACGAAACAGGGCTTGCGAAGCAGGCGGGCTAGCGCACAAGCCAGCCCGCCTGCTTGATCGCTTTTAGAAGGACAGCACGACAGCGGCACCACACCGAAATGATCCAAATCAGGAACCCGAAAACCTCACAGAGCGGTCAGGCGACAGCGGAATTCGTCCTGATCTTTCCGGTGCTGGCAATCGTGCTCGTCACGATCATCCAGTTCGGCGGGCTCTACAACCACTACGAGTCGCTGACGAACGCGACTCGCGCCGGCGCGCGCAAGGCCGTCGTGTCGCGGGCAGCGGCAGACCCGGTCTCACTCGCGCAGCAGGCAGTGAAGGACGCTGCACCAAATCTCGATTTCGACAAGACGGGCGCCTCGATCAGCGTCACGCCGACCCCCCCGTGGACGCCAGGTCAGACGGTCACGGTGACCGCGACGTACCCGTACTCGATCAGCATCGCCGGCATTGGCGTCAACGACGGCACCTTGAGCAGCTCGACGAAGGAGCGGGTCGAATGAGGCGCCTGCGCGAGGACAATGGCCAGGCCGTCGTGTTCATCGTCGTCGTCTTCATCGGGCTGATGGCCATCATCGCGCTCGCCGTCGACGTGGGGTCGTGGTACACGCAGAAGCGGAGGCTGCAGGGGACCGCCGACGCCGCCGTGCTTGCGGGGGCGCAGGACCTGCCCGACACGACGACGGCTGCGACCACCGCGCACACGTACGCGAACTTGAACAACTCAGGCCTCAACTCCTGGTCACCGGCGTTCCCGGACACGACGACGATCAAGGTTCAGCTCTCGAAGCCCGCGCCGGCGTTCTTCGCGAAGGCGCTCGGGATCTCGAGCGTGACGATTCACGCGAAGGCAAGCGCGACCGTGGGCGTCCCCGGCTCGATTAGGTTCGCGCTCCCGGTCGGCGTCAGACAGAGCGTGGTCTGCTCCGCCTCGTCGACGGGGTGTTTCGACACGCCGAAGACGCTGACGTTCGACGACACGTCGACGACGAGCTTCGGCTCCAGCACGTGGGGGCTGCTCGACCTCGCCGGCTCGTCAAACGCGTCGAGCACGTGCACCGGCAAGGCGAGCGCCAGTGAGCAATCAGGCTGGGTCGGGAGCGGCTACAACGGGCTGCTCGCCGTCAACAGGTACTACGGCGCAACGACGGGCGAGCGAACGCAGATTCGTACCGCGCTCAACGCGCGCGTCGGCCAGGTGCTCCTCGTGCCCGTGTTCGACACCTCGGACTTGAGCTGGTGCAACACCGGTGGCTTTCGCGTCGTCGGCTGGGCTGCCTGGGTGATTGACAACACGATCCCGAATTCGGATTGGAACCCCCACCTGAAAACGCTTCACGGACATTTCACCGAGTACATCGCAGAAGACGTCGACAGCACCCCAGGAGTTCCGGGCTTCGGCGTGAAAGTCATCAAGCTGACGGACTGACGGAATCGGAAGGAGAAGGAAGGACGCAATGACTCAGAGGAAACGCAACGTTGTCGTAGCGTCCGGCCTCGCGCTGCTGGCGCTCGTCTTCATGCTTATTTACATCTCGCAGGCGCGCAGCAGCTCCGACGAGAACTTGAAGAAGTCGGTCGCGGTTCTGATCGCGTCACACGACATCACGGCCGGCACGCTCGGGTCGTCGCTCGCGACCGGCGCGCTCGTGGAGAAGCGAATTCCGCAGAGCGTCGCGGTGCCCGAGAGCATCAAGACGCCCGCAGCCGTCCGCGGCCAGATCGTGACGCAGGACATCCTCTCGGGCGAGCAGGTCACGCTGCGCAAGTTCGGGCCCCTCCAGGCTGCAGGTGTCCGGGTGCGGATCCACGGCCGCGACCGCGTCGTGCAGCTAACTGGAGACAAGGATCAGGTGCTGGACGGCACGCTGAAGGCGGGCGACCACGTCGACTTCGTCGCCACGTGGAATACCCCCGAGAATTGCGGCACCTGCCACGTCTCGCGGACGATCGTGCGTGACGCGCTCGTGCTAGCGACCTCAGCCGAGCTCGGCGGGGCGGGCTCGGCGAAACCGCCGGTCCAGCTCCGGCTGACCGACGCACAGGCCGAACGTGTCTTCTGGATGACGCGCAACGGCGAATGGGCGCTCGTCGTCCGCCCGGTCGTGAAGCCGAGGAGCAGCCATCAGGGCTTCGACAATGCGCGGACGATCCTGAGCTCCAGCCTCGTCCGGACGGGGCCGAGCCGATGACGCCCGTCGCCGCACCGATCCGAGTCATCGTCACGGGCTTCAGCCCGTTCATCCGCGACCTCTGCGACGACCTCGGCCGCCAGCCCGGAATCGAGCTGGGCGCGATCGTCGCGCCCGTCGCAGACGCAGCGTGGGCGTTCGCCGCTCGCTCCGTCGACGTCGTCGTCCACGGTGTGCCGGCTCGCGCGCCGCTGCCGCGCCGTGAGCTGGTGGAGATCCGCGAGTACACCGACGCGCCGATCGTGCTCCTCGTCGAGGACGCACCGCCGTCGCTGTTCGACGATGCGCTGGCGGCGGACGTCGCGGACGTGATCGTGCTGCCGCAGCCGGCGGAGCGGGTCGCGTTCGCAATCCACAAGGCACGCCGGGAGCGGGACGCAGCCGCGGTTGCGGGCAACGGCGGCCGCGCGCGGTTGATCACGGCCTTCTCGCCGAAGGGCGGGACGGGGAAGACGGTCGTTTCGACGAGTGTCGCCGCCGCGTTGGCGAAGCACGAGGGGCAGAAGACGCTCCTCGTCGACCTCGACCTCCAGTTCGGCGACGCCGCGATCATGCTCGGCGTCTCGCCGCGTCGCACGCTCCAGGACCTCGTGACGGCGCCCGGCGAGCTGGACGCGGAGAAGCTGACGGGCTACATCACGCGGCACGCGGCCTCGGGGCTCGACGTGCTTGCCGCACCGCTGCGGCCCGAGGACGGCGAGCTCGTCACCGAATCGAAGGTGGAGCGGCTGCTGAACGTCGCGGCCACGCTGTACGACGCGATCGTGATCGACACCTCGCCGTCGTTCCACGGCCCGATGCTCACGGCGCTCGACCACAGCGACCTGTTGCTCCTGATTTGCACGCCCGAGATCCCGACGCTGAAGAACGTGCGGCTCGGCCTGGACACGCTACGTCGGCTCTCGTTCCCGGAGGATCGGATCCGCCTCGTCCTGAATCGCGCGGGCGCCGACGACGAGATCGGCGCGGGCGAGGTCGAAGGTGCGCTCGGCAGGCCGGTGAGCTTCGAGTTGCCGCTGTCTGTCGAGATCCCGCATGCAGTCAACGAGGGCATGCCCCTGCCGCTGAGCTATCCCGCGTCCGAATTCGCGGTGGCGATCCATTCGATCACGGCCGGCGCCCTCGGGACGTCTGGCGCGTGGCAGCCCGCAGTCGGCCCCGGCCGACACGGGTTCGCCGGCGCCGTACGCGGCCTCGCCGGGCTGCTGCCGAACCGCGGTGACAAGGGCTCGACGGCGAACGCGGAGGGATCGGCGTGAGCTTGCTTGGCCGGCTGAACGAGCTCGACGGCGACCTTGGGAATTCCGAGCGCAGCAACGGAGCGCCGCCTTCTGAAGACGAGCGTGCGGCCCTCACGTCGCGGGCGGCCGAAGTCGCTCTCGGTGAACGACTCGAGACGGCTGCGACGACGCCGGGGACGCGGCTCAGCGGGGAACGCGGACGGTCCGCTGACCGGCGAGATCCGTATGCGGGCCTGAAGACGCGCATCCATCGCGCCGTCGTCGACAAGCTCGGCTCTCGGCTCGCCGGGGCGGCCGCCGACGAGCTCGCGGAGTCGGTGCGGGGCGCCGTTGAGACGGAGCTGACCGCCGATGACACGCCGCTCACGAGCGACGAGCGGACGCGGCTCGTCAGGGAGATCGTCGACGACATCGTCGGGTACGGGCCGATCGAGCCGCTGCTCGAGGACGACAGCGTCACCGAGGTGATGGTCAACGGCCACGACCGCATCTACGTCGAACGCGCCGGAAAGCTCGAGCTTGCTGATACCACCTTCGCGGACAACGCGCACCTGATGCGCATCATCGAGAAGATCGTCTCGCAGGTCGGGCGCCGCATCGACGAGGCATCGCCGCTGGTCGACGCGCGCCTGCCGGACGGCAGCCGCGTCAACGCAATCATCCCGCCGCTGTCTCTGCGCGGCCCGACGCTCACGATCCGCAAGTTCTCGCGCGACCCGTTCACGATCGAAGATCTCGTCCGCTTCTCGACGGTGTCGCAGAAGGCCGCCGACTTCCTGTCCGCGTGCGTGCGCGGGAAGCTGAACGTCCTGATCTCGGGCGGAACCGGTACCGGGAAGACGACGATGCTGAACGCGATGTCCGCGTTCATCCCGGACGAGGAGCGCATCATCACGATCGAGGACGCTGCCGAGCTGCAGCTGCAGCAGTCGCACGTCGTCACGCTCGAGGCGCGGCCGCCGAACGTCGAAGGGAAGGGCGCGATCCCGATCCGCGAGCTCGTCCGCAACGCGCTGCGCATGCGCCCCGACCGGATCGTCGTCGGCGAGGTGCGCGGTGCAGAGACGCTGGACATGCTCCAGGCGATGAACACTGGCCACGAGGGCTCGCTGACGACGATCCACGCCAACTCACCACGCGACGCGCTCTCCCGCACAGAGACGCTCGTGTTGACGGCGGGCGTCGACCTGCCGGTGCGGGCGATCCGCGAGCAGATCTCGAGCGCCTTCGATCTGATCGTGCACCTCATGCGCCTCGTCGACGGTTCCCGGCGCGTCAGTCACATCACAGAGGTTCTGCGCATGGAGTCCGACGTCATCACGTTGCAGGACGTCTACGTGGCGCGGCCGCCCGACGAGCGAGAGCTCTCCAGCGGGCCGCCGATGCTCCTGCAGCCGCTGTCGTACTCCGGCCTCAAGCCGCACTTCATCGAAAAGCTGGCGGCTAGCGGCGTCCACCTGTCGCCCTCGTTCTTCGCCGAGGAGTCGCAGTGGACGCAGAACGGTGCGGCAGGGGCCGCCCGGTTCCGGCCGTGACGGCGTCCCTCCCTCTTGCCGTGCTCGGCGCGCGCGACTTCTTCGTCGCGCTCGCCATCGCGGGGCTGATCTTCGCGGCAGGGGTGCTGGCGCTCCCCGCGGGATCTCGGACCCGGCTCCGCAAGCGGCTGGCCCCGTACGTCCCGTCGGACCTGCAACCGTTGCAATCGCGGCCCCGGCGCCCGGGGTTCAGAGAGCGAATCTATGCTTCCATCGAGCGCGCGCTTGGGGACACCGGCCTCTGGAAGCGCTTGGTGTTTGCGCTCGAGCGCGCGGGCTCGAAGACGCCGCCCGCGCAGTACTTCTGCCTCATGCTCGGAACGGGGCTCGTGCTCGCGTTCTTCTTCATGATCCTCGGGCTCCCGTTCATCCTCGCCGTGCTGGTCATCCCGCTCGGTGCGCTGGCGCCGTACTGGTGGCTCAAGGTGAAGGCCGGCCGGCGCCAGAAGGAGTTCGACGATCAGCTCCCGCAGCTGCTGATGACGCTCGCGGCGTCCGTTCGCGTGGGCCATTCGTTCCGCCAGGCGATGCAGGCTGTGGCCAGCGAGAAGCAGGAGCCCGCGAGCAGCGAGTTCGCGCGTCTGCTCGTCGAAACCGACATCGGCCGGCCGCTCGACGAGGCGCTCAGCGATACGGCGAAGCGGCTCGGCTCGAAGAACTTCGAGTACGTGATCCACGCGATCACGATCCAGCGTGAGGTGGGCGGCAGCCTCGGCGACCTTTTCGACATGGCGTCCGAGACGGTGCGGCTGCGCCAGCAGTTCACGTCGAAGGTCAGGGCGCTGACCGCGATGGGTCGAATGTCCGCTTACGTGCTCGTCTGTGTGCCGTTCATCGCGGTCGGGATCATGAGTTTGATCAACGCGGACTACGTCAGCCCCCTCTTCACGACGGGTACGGGGCACGTCCTCATCCTGATCGCGCTGACCGGGATCGCGATCGGCGGGCTGTTGCTCCGGAAGATCGTCTCCTTCAGGATGGCCTGATGTTCCTGCTGCTCGGCATGCTCTCGTTCGCGGCGGCGCTCGTCCTCGTCGCGCAGGCGGTCACCCTCCCCGCCCGGCGCCGGCGCGCGCTGGTCGCCCGGGTGGCCCAATACGGCGGTGCGACGGCTCCGGTTGTCGGTCGGCGGCGCCCGGGCTTCGGCTCGCGGAGGTCGCCGCTCGTCGACGGCATCGCCGCCGGGCTCGCGAAGGTCGTCCTACGGGTGATGCCGCGGACGACTCGCGAGGACGTCCAGGAGCGGGTGCTCGCGGCCGGGTACGGGCAGCGGCTCACGCCGGAGCGGCTGCTGGCGGCCAAGGCGGTGCTTGGGCTCTTCGGCGCGTTTTTCGGACTGCTGATCGGGCTTCAACTTCCGGCCGCGACCGCGTTCCTCCTTTTCATCTGCTTCCTCGCCGTCGGGTTCGTAGGCCCCGACATCATCGTCAACGGCCGGATCAGGGATCGGCGTGAGCGCGTGCTGGCAGCGCTGCCCGACGCGCTCGACTTGCTGGCCGTCAGCGTCGAGGCAGGCCTCGGGTTCGACGGCGCCGTCGCCAAGCTCGTCGAATACATGGACGGCCCGCTGATCGAGGAGTTCGCCCTGACGCTGAACGAGATGCGGATCGGCGAGAGCCGAATGGACGCGCTGCGGCGAATGGCGTCTCGCGCAGGCGTCCCGGAGGTGGCCACGTTCGTGCGCGCCGTGATTCAGGCGGATCAGCTCGGGACGTCGATGGCGAACATGTTGCGTGTGCAGGCCGCGGACGCGCGGATCCGGCGCCAGCACGCCGCCGAAGAGAAGGCGATGAAGGCGCCGATCAAGATGCTCGTGCCGACGATCGTCTTCATCTTCCCCGCGCTCTTCATCCTCGTGCTCGGGCCGATCCTGATCAACTTCGGCGAGCTCATCTGAGGCCGGCCGGCCTTTGTTAGCGCTAGGTTAAGGGGTGGAATCGGCTCGCCGGGCGCGCGTTATTAAGACTGAGATGGCGACAACGGAGATCATCCAGCAAGACACCGACGAGCAGCAGCGCATCGAGCGCTGGCGCTCAGAAGTGCTCGAGCGGGCCGGCTATCGGCCGGATGCAGCCGAGCAGCTTGCGCAGCGAACGGACGTCGATCTGCACCGCGCGGTCGAGCTCGTCGAGCGCGGTTGCCCGCCTGCGCTGGCGCTCGAGATCCTCCTCTAGCGCGTTCGTCCGCTAGTCCTCTGCAATATTCCGGCGCGATGATCGCGTCGATCCCCTCCCCGAGCACGAGCGTCATCGACCTCGGGCCCGTCGTGATCCACATGTACGGCCTGATGCTGCTGCTCGCGATCGCGGCCTGCGTGGCGCTGACGGGCATCCGGTGGACGCGGCTCGGCGGCGACTGGGATCTCGTGCTGCGCGTCGCGGTGTGGGGTGTCGCAGCCGGGATCGTCGGCGCGCGCCTCTACCACGTGCTCACGAGCTGGAGCGAGGTCCCGCACACGTGGTGGGGCCCGTTCGCGGTCTGGAAGGGCGGCCTTGGCGTGTGGGGCGGGATCTTGTTCGGCTGCCTCGCGGGCGCCTACGTCGTGTACCGCTCCGGCGAGAGCGTGTTCCTGTTCATGGACGCGATCGCGCCGGGCCTGCTCGTGGCGCAGGGCATCGGCCGCTGGGGGAACTACTTCAACCAGGAGCTGTTCGGCAAGCCGACCGACCTGCCCTGGGCGCTCGAGATCGATCCGGCGCACCGGCCAGTGGGCTACGAGCTGGACTCGACCTTCCACCCGACGTTCCTCTACGAGTTCGCGTGGGACCTGCTGGCGGCAGGTGCTCTGATCCTGATCGGCTGGCGGTGGCGGATCAAGCCGCCCGGTCTGTTCGCGCTCTACGTCAGCTTCTACACGGCGTTCCGCATGTACGAGGAGACGCTGCGGATCGACCCAGCGCACCGTTTCCTCGGGGAGCGGCTGAACTTCTGGGTCTCGCTGGTGCTGTTCGTGGTCTCGCTCGGCTTCTTCGTCTACTGGCAGTTTCTCCGCGGTGACAAGGACGAGCCGCGTAGAGCTCGGCGCGGACGGCCCGTGCCGGCGGCGGAAGGGCCGTCGATGGCGATCCCGAAGAGCCGCCGCGTCCGCCCCCGCCGCTAGCGTTCGCGCCCATGCTGGCGCACGAGCTCGAGCTCGACCTCGAGGCATTCGCTGGTCCGTTCGACCTGTTGCTGACGCTCGTCCTGCGTGAGGAGTTGCCGCTCGCGGACGTAGACGTTGCCGGCGTGATCCTCGCCTTCGTCGAGGAGCTGGCCGACCGGGAGGAGCTCGACCTCGACGCCTGCGGCGAGTTTCTCGTGCTCGTGTCGAGCCTGCTCGAGCTGAAGGCGCGGGAGCTCGTGGCCGGCGAGGACATCGATCTTGAGGAGCTGGATCCCGAGGAGGCGGCCGCGGAGCTCGCACGGCGGCTGGCTGAGTACCGCCGGTTCAAGGAGGCGGCGGAGTGGCTCGCGGCGCGACTGGCCGAGGAAGGTCGACGCTTTTTCCGGCTCGGCCCGGCGCCGCTCGCGCCGCGGCCGGAGGCGCGGCTCGCTCCGCAGCAGCCAGAGCGACTCGCATCGGCGCTCCGCGCGCTTGCTGTGGAGCCGCCGCAGGTGTCGCTCTCGCACATGGCGCTGCGGTTCCCGCCTGTGAGCGTTTTCCTGGAGCGCTTCCGCGCGTTGCTGCGGCGGCGGAGCCGGATCGACTTCGAGCGCGAGGTCGAGGGGCTGACGGTCGCCGAGCAGGCGGTCGCATTTCTGGCGCTGCTCGAGCTGCGGAAGCGCAACGAGATCGCGCTCTCGCAGGCCGCGCCGTTCGCACCGATTCGCGTCCTCCGCGCAGAGCAGGAGTCCGCGCCCGAACGGGAAAGGAGGGTTGCATCGAGTCTCCGCTCCGCCTGATCTCGACGAACCCGGTCGATCGGCTCGCCCGCACCGTCGAAGCGCTGCTCGTGGTGGCGTCGCAGCCGCTGAGCCTCGACGAGCTCGCCGCCGCGGCGGAGGACGAGCCCGAGCGTGTAGAGACGGCGCTGGCGCTGCTCGGCGAGCGGTATCGCGAGGGCCGGAGCGGCATCGTCCTGGAGTCGGTTGCCGGCGGGTACGCCTTCCGCGCGTCGAAGGACACGGCCGAGGTGTGTGCGCGGCTCTTCGGGCGGCCGGTCGAGCGTGGGCTGTCGCAGGCGGCGCTCGAGACGCTCGCGATCGTCGCGTACCTTGGGCCCTGTACCCGGCCGGAGGTCGCGCGCATCCGCGGCGTTGCGGCGGACTCGGCCGTCGCCGGTCTCGTCGAGCGCGGCCTGATCGCGGAAGCGGGGCGCGACGACGCGGCCGGGGGCGCAGTGCGCTACCGCACGACGCCGCTGTTCGAGCGGGTGTTCGGGCTGTCGAGCCTCTCCGAGCTGCCGCGGCTCGACGACCTCGGCGGCGAGCCGGAGGAGATCCGGACGCGGCTGACCGAGCTCGCCGAGCGCCGCTCGGCGTAACAGCTACAGCCTGCGGATGATCTCTTCCGCCTCGTCGCGCGTGAACGCGCGCAGCGTCTCGGAGTGCTCCGCACCGTACCGCTGCAGCTTTAGCAGGATCTCGACGGCGCAGTCGTCGTCCGGAGCCTCGAAGATCTCGACGACGTCGTACCGCCCGAGCGTGACGTAGACGCCTGTGAGGCGCCCACCCGCCTCCTCGATGATCCGCTCCCCCTCCTCGACCCGCTCGCGCCAGCCCGGGAGCCCGGCAACGCCCTGGGAGGTCCAGCGCATCAGCGAGATGTAGTGCGGCACGCCCCGAATAATGACGGCATGCGGCTGAACGCGTATCTCGCACGTGCCGGAGTGGCGTCGCGGCGCGCCGCCGACGAGCTCGTGAAGGCGGGGCGCGTACGGGTGAACGGGGCTCCGGGTGAGCTCAACATGCAGATCGGCGGTCGCGACGTCGTCGAGGTCGACGGTGAACGTGTCCAGCTCCGAGAGCTGGCGTACGTGCTGCTCCACAAGCCTGCGGGTGTCGTGACGACGGCGCGCGATCCGCACGGGCGTCGCACCGTCGTCGATCTCATCGGTCGCGTACCGGGCGTCGTTCCCGTCGGGCGCCTCGACGCCGACACGACCGGCGCGCTCCTGCTGACGAACGACGGGCCGCTGGCGCACCGCCTCGCGCACCCGCGCTACGAGGTCGACAAGGTGTACGTGGCGGACGTGGCGGGGACGCCGAGCGATGCGACGCTCCGCCGGCTGGCAGACGGCGTGGAGCTCGAGGACGGGCGAACGGCGCCTGCGTCCGTGCGCCGCCTGGGCCCGTCGACCGTCGAGCTGACGATCCACGAGGGCCGCAAGCACCAGGTCAAGCGGATGCTGGACGCCGTCGGGCATCCCGTACTGCGTCTTCACCGCAGCGAATACGCGGGGCTCGGCGTCGGCGGTCTCGCTTCCGGCGATTCGCGCGGGCTGACGCGCGACGAGGTGGAGACGCTGCGCGGTTACTCGTAGTACGCCAGCGTCGCGACGACGACGTAGAGCGTCACGAGCGCGAGCCCCTCGAACATCACCGCTTCGCCGTCGCCGGTGATCTGCCACACGGCGATCGCCATCAGCACGAGCGCGATCACGTAGATCGGCCCGAGCACGAACGTCAGCCGGTGCTCGAAGAACAGCGAGAGCAGGACGAGCACCGGGTACAGGAACGCCGCGATTTGGGAGACGGAGTTCTTCACGACCGAGATCGCCAGATCGGACTGCCCCTTTGTGGCGAGCAGGATCCCGACCACGTTCTCGACCGCGTTGCCGGCAATCCCGACGATCACGAGCCCGGTGAATGCTTTCGAGATCCCGATTGCCTCGACGGCCGGATCGAGCGCATCGATGAACCAGTCGGAGACGAGTGCCGCTCCGACGCCGCCGAGCGCGAGCAGCGCGATCGCGACCGAGAACGAGACCGGCTGGTGCGCCGAAGTCTCGATCGCGGCCTCCCTGTCCGGCGTGCGCAGGTACGACCACACCCACGCGCCGTAGACGGCGAGCAGGCACACGGCGCCGACGACCGAGATCGCGACCTGATGCTGGCTCGCGCGGTCACCGATCCGGTCCGACACGCCGAGGATGGCGATCACGAACACCGCCAGGAGCAGGAGCGTCGCGGTGTCGTTCGGCAGCCGCGCCTTGAATCGCATGACGCCGTCCGGCGCTTTGCGTGACCCTGCGACGATCGTGAGCCCGAGGACGAACAACGCGTTCGCGAGCAGCGAGCCGACGATCGAGGTCTTCGCAACCACCACCTCGCCCGCGGACAACGCGAACAGGACGACAAAGAGCTCCGGCAGGTTGCCGAGTGTCGACTGCAGGACGCCCGTCGCGGCGGGGCCGAAACGCGTCCCGATCGTCTCCGTCGCGACGGCAACCACCCAAGCGAGGCCCGCCAGCGCGAGCCCGGCGACGACGAAGACCGCGACCGGATCCGCGTCGGCGTAGTGGAGGACGCCCGCGACGACGCAGACCGCAGCGATGGCCGCGAGCACGGCGATCGTCCAGGCCCTACGGCGCAACGAACCCCATGCGCTCGTACATGAGCTCGAGCGTCGGCGCCGACGCTGCGCGCGCCTTCTCTGCCCCCACCCGCAACATCCGCATCAGCTCGCCCTCGTCGGAGCGGACCTCCTCGTACCGGTGCTGGACCGGCGCGAGCAGCTCGACCACCGCCTCGGCCACGGCCTCCTTGAACGCGCCGTAGCCCTGGCCGTCGAACCGGCCCTCGACTTCCGGGATCGACTCACCGGTCGCCACCGTCATGATCTCGATGAGGTTCGCGATCCCGGGCTTGTCGGGGCGATGGACGATCTCGCGCCCCGAGTCGGTGACGGCCGTCTTGAACTTCGCGCGCACGCTGTCCGCGCTGTCCATGATCAGGATCGTCCCCTGGTCGGTGCTGCCGGTCTTGCCCATTTTCCCCTCCGGGTCCTGCAGGTCCATGATCCGGGCGCCGATCTCCGGATACACGCCCTCGGGCAGCGTGAAGATCTCGCCGAAGCGCGTATTGAACCGCTGTGCAATGTCTCGCGTGAGCTCCAGGTGCTGGCGCTGGTCGTCGCCGATCGGGACGATGTCCGTCTGGTACAGGAGGATGTCGCCCGCCATCAGCACGGGGTACTGGAACAGCGCCGAAGACACGAACTCCTGCTGGTCGGCCTTCTCCTTGAACTGGGTCATCCGGCGCAACTCGCCGAAGCTCGCAGACGAGCCGAGCAGCCATGCCGCCTCCGAATGCGCGGCGACATGGCTCTGCACGAACACCGTCGATCGCTCGGGGTCGAGGCCCGTCGCGAACAGCATCGCGGCGATGTGGAGTGTGAGCCGGTGCAGCTCGGCCGGATCGTGCTCGACCGTGATCGCATGGAGGTCGACGATGCAGAAGAACCCATCGCCTCGCTCCTGCGTCGCCGCGTACTGGCGGTAGCCGCCGCTGTAGTTACCCAGCGTCGACTCGCCCGTCGGCTTGATACCCGAGAAGATCCGCGTCATCGTGCGTCCAGGAAATTCTTCGCGATTCGGGGCCCGAGCGGCGTCAGCACCGACTCGGGATGGAACTGGACTCCGTCGATCGGCCGCCCGCGGTGCCGGATCGCCATCACCTCTTCGTCGGCTGCGGTCGCGGCGACCTCGAAGCCGTCGGGGATCCGCGTCACCGCGAGCGAGTGGTAACGCCCCGCCTCGAATTCCGCGGGCAGGCCGGCGAACAGCCCGCGGCCGTCGTGCCGAACGAGGCCGGTCTTGCCGTGCACGAGGCCTCGCGCCGGCCCGACCTCGCCGCCGAACACGCGCGCGATCGCCTGGTGGCCGAGGCAGATGCCGAGCGTCGGCGTCGTCGGTGCCAGCCGCTCGAGGATCGAGAGCGTCGCACCCGCGTCCTCCGGCCGCCCCGGTCCTGGCGAGACGACGAGCTGCGAGGGCGCGAGGCGCTCCGCCTCGTCGGCGTCGAGCTCGTCGTTGCGGCGCACGACGACGTCCGCGCCGAGCTCCGCGAACAGGTGCACGAGGTTGTACGTGAAGCTGTCGTAGTTGTCGATTACGAGCATCATCCGCCGGCCTCGGCCAGGTCGAGCGCGTGCTCGAGCGCCGCCAGCTTGTTCAGGCACTCCGCGTGCTCCGCCGCCGGATCCGAGTCGGCCACGATGCCACCGCCGGCCTGCAGATAGGCGACGCCGTCCTTCAGCACCGCGGTGCGGATCGCGATGCAGGTATCGAATGTTTCGCCCGGCAAGTGGTAGCCGACGACGCCGGCGTAGACGCCGCGGCGGTAGCCCTCGAGCTCCGAGATGATCTGCATCGCCCGCACCTTCGGCGCGCCTGAGACGGTGCCGGCCGGAAAGGTAGCGCGCAGCAGATCGAACGGCGAGACGCCGTCATTGAGCTCGCCCGACACCTCCGAGACGAGATGCGTGACATGCGAGAACCGCTCCGGCTCGAGGAACCGCTCCACACGCACCGTTCCGGGCCGGCAGACGCGGGAGAGGTCGTTGCGGCCGAGGTCGACCAGCATCACGTGCTCGGCGCGGTCCTTCTCCGAGGCGAGCAGCCGCTCCGCATCACCGTCGCCGCGCTCGGTCGTGCCGGCGATCGGGTTCAGGCTCGCGAGCGTCCCCTCGGATTTTACGTGCGTCTCCGGCGAGGAGCCGACGAGCGCGAGGCCGCCGAGCTCGAGCAGGAACAAGTACGGCGACGGGTTGATTCGCCGGAGCGCGCGGTAGAGCGCGAGCGGCGACACGGCCGTCGGCCGCTCCGCCCGCTGCGAGAGCACGATCTGGAACGCGTCGCCCGCGCGTATGCGCTCCTGCGCGACCCGCACCCGCCGCTCGTGGTCGCGGCGGTCGGGAGACCGCCGCGTCTCGCCGCGAACGCGCGCCGCCTCCGCCTCCAGCTCGATCGGCTGCTCGAGCAGCTCGGCGACTTCGTCGCGATCGCCACGCAGGACCTCCGCCGTCCCCGCCCCGTGGTCGAATCGGACGAAGACGTCCGCGACGACGAAGACGCTCTCCGGGAGGTCCGGCCCGTCCAGTGGCAGCGGCACCGTCGGCTCGAGCCGCGCCACGTGGTCGTAGGTGAGGTAGCCGACGACCGGGTCGCGCGCCGCCTCCGCTCCCGCGAGGTCGACAAGCCGCGATCCGCGGCCCACGAAGGAGTAGCGCCCCAACCGCCCGCGCTCGACGGATTCGAGCAGGAACGCAGCGTCGCCGCCGGCGCGTAGGCGCAGGTACGCCGCGAGCGGTGTCGTCAGGTCGGTCGCTATGTCGGTCATCGTGTTCATCTTCATCTTCTCGGGCACGAAAAAGACCTCCGTGCGGAGGTCTCGAGCGAATGGGTTGCGGCCGCGTCAGGTCAGGCCAGGCTTCCGCCTCGCTCGTCTTGCACGGACCAGGCCCAGCGCTGCGTCATCGATTCCAAGGTATCGGTGTCAGGGCTCGCGGTCAACCCCGCGCAGCTCGCGCTTCATCAGGTCGAGGATCTCGCCGACGAGCTCGTGCAGCCCCTTCTCACTCAGTGGGCCGCGGTTGAACTTCGCGAGCTGCCGATGGACGCGCTGCTCCTGTCGGACGTCGAGGAAGGGGAGATCGTGCTCGTCCTTGTGCGCCTTCAGCCGGCGGACGAGCTGCAGGCGCGCGTTGACGGCGCTCACGATCTCGCGGTCGCGCTCACCGATCTGCGCACGGAGCTCCTCGACCTCGGGATCGTCCGGCATCGCGCGACACCGTACCGCCGCGCGACGTCCTCCAACTCGAGCTCGTGTGGGTACGCGAGCTCGGCGCGCCACCCGTGCTCAGCCTCGACGACGCGACCCCAGAGGGCGACGCGGCCGAGCAGCCGCCCGACGACGTGCAGATCGTCGCGCCCGAGCGCGTAGCGGAGCGCTTCCTCAGGCTCGCGCGCGGCGTAGATCCCGCAGGCGCACTCGAGCTCCGGCGCACGATGGCCGTGGTCGCACGTCGCGGTGACCTCGCGGCGCGGCTCCCACACCGTGTCGTACAGGACGGACTGCAGCTTCCCGTCCGCGCGCAGGCACCACGCTCGCCAGCCGAGGATCGGCGACGTCGAGGACTCGTTCAGGCTGCCCGATCTCGATCTCGAAGCTCCTGCGGCGCGATCACGTCGTCGATCAGCCCGTACGCCATCGCATCCTGCGGCGTCATGAAGTGGTCGCGGTCGATGTCCTTCAGCACGGCCTCGATCGGCCGGCTCGAGTGCTGCGCGATCAGCTCCGCCATCTTCTGGCGCACCGACAGCACCTCGTGCGCGTGGATCTCGATGTCCGTCGGCGTGCCTCGAAACCCGGCCGATCCCTGGTGGATCATGATCTTCGCGTTCGGCAGCGCGAGCCGCTTGCCCGCCGCGCCGCCGCAGAGGATCATCGCCGCGGCCGACATGCACGTCCCGACGGCGATCGTGCGGACGTCCGGCTTGACGTACTGCACCGTGTCGTAGATCGCCATGCCCGCGTACGCCGAGCCGCCCGGCGAGTTGATGTAGAGGCTGATGTCTTTCTCTGGGTCTTCGGCCTCGAGGAAGAGGAGCTGCGCCGCGATCACGTTGGCGAGGTCGTCGGTCACCTCGGTCCCGAGGAAGACGATCCGCTCCCGCAGGAGCCGCGAGTAGACGTCGAACGCGCGCTCGCCGCGGGCGTCGGACTCGACCACCATCGGAATGAGGCTGTTAGAGTGCAACTGATTGGTTGCGCATACTACACGCAACTCAACGGTTGCGCAAAGGAGGAACCGTGGAGGTCACCAGAGAGCTCGTGCTGCCGGCGCCGCCGGACGAGGTGTGGGAGGAGCTGACCGATCCGCAGCGGCTGGAGGAGTGGTTCGCGACGGAGGTCGAGCTCGATCTCGACGAGGGCAAGGGTCACTTCCGCTGGGAGAACGGCGAGGAGCGGCACGCGGTCGTCGAGGAGGTTGAGGAGGGACGCCGCCTCGCGTACACCTGGAGCGACGAAGACGGGCACGAGACGTACGTGGGCTTCACGATCGAGGAGGTCGAGTCTGGGACGCGCGTCGTCGTCACCGAGACGGCGCCGGTCGCGGAGTGGGGGACGGCGCTCGAGCTGCGCTCGTTCGCGTACGCCGCTGCCTGAGCCGATGGGCGACCATCCGGCCGGGCGTGTGTTCTCGGCGCTCGCCGACTTGACGCGGCGAACCGTCGTCGAAGCGCTGGCGACGCGCGACACCGCGACCGCGACGGAGCTCGCCGCCGAACTGCCGGTGACGCGGCAGGCGGTCTCGAAGCACCTGACGGCGCTCAGCTCGGCCGGCCTCGTCGCCAGCGAGCGGCGCGGCCGCGAGACGCACTACCGGCTGACGCCGCACGCGCTCGACGACGCACTGGACTGGATGGAGCGCGTGGGAACGCAATGGGAGCGGCGTCTGGCCGCCCTTCGCTCGCGCTTCCCGGAGCGGTAGATTCGCGGCGTGAGCCGCTTCGCCGACGTCGTTCGGGTCGCGCAGGATTCGATGGAGGAGCACGGCGTCCCGGGCGTCGCGCTCGGCGTGCTGTTCGACGGCGAGGAGGAGACGGCGGGGCTCGGCGTCACGAGCATCGAGAACCCGCTCGAGGTCACGCCGGACACGCTCTTCCAGATCGGCTCGATCGGCAAGGCCTTCACGGCGACGGCCGTGATGCGGCTCGTGGAGGAAGGGAAGCTCGACCTCGATGCGCCGGTCCGCGATTACCTGCCGGACTTCCGCCTGTCGGACGAGGCGGCGGCGGCCGGTGCGACGATCCGCCACCTCCTGACCCACACCGGCGGCTGGGTCGGCGACTACTTCGACGACTTCGGCTGGGGCGACGACGCGCTGGCGCGGATGGTCGAGCAGGTGGGAGAGCTGCCACAGCTGACGCCGCTCGGCGCCGTCTGGTCGTACAACAACGCGGGCTTCTACGTCCTCGGCCGCGTGATCGAGGTCGTCACCGGACGGACGTTCGAGGCGGCGATGCGCGAGCTCGTGCTCGATCCACTCGGCCTCGAGCACGCCTACTACTTCATGGACGATGTGATCACCCGCCGCTTCGTCGTCGGGCACGAGCTCGATGAGTCGGAACAGACGACCGTCTCGCGGCCGTGGCCGATCGGCCGCGCTGCTCACGCGGCCGGCGGCCTCGTCACGAGTGTCCACGAGCTGCTGCGCTACGCGCGTTTCTGGATCGACGGTGGCGACTTGCTGCGGCCCGAATCGGTAGCGGAGATGGTGCGCCCGCAGGTCGACGTCGGCGGCAACATCGACGCGATCGGCCTCGCGTGGATGCTGATGTCGATCGAAGACGTTCGTCTGATCGGCCACGGGGGCGGGACGAAGGGGCAGATCTCTTGGCTCGCGGTCGCGCCGGAACAGAAGTTTGCGCTCGCCGTCGTCACGAACCATCAGCGCGGCGGCGTCGTCGCCGACCGAGTCGCCGAGGCGGCGTACGAGGCGTACCTCGGTGTTCGCGAGCCCGAGCAGGTAGCGATCGACCTCCCGCGCGAGCGGCTGCAGGAATACCTCGGTCGGTACGAGGCGCGGATGAGCGACCTCGTGTTGGCGGACACCAACCATGGCCTCGAGGTGCGGCTGGAGCCGAAGGCCGGCTTCCCGACGCCGGAGACGCCGCCTTCGCCGCCCCCGCCGCCGATCCCGGTCGCGTTCTCGTCCGAGAACGAGATCTTCGTGCCGGAGGGGATGTTCAAGGGCGACCGCGCAGTGTTCCTGCGCGACGCAGACGGACGGATTGCGTGGCTCCGTGTCGGGGGCCGGGTGTACGCGCCGGCCGGCCGCTAGGCTCGCGCCGATGACCGCGGTTCCGGCTTCGGCGTGGTCGCCGGCGTCTTGGCGCGAGTACCCGGCGCGCCATCAGCCGGAGTGGCCGGACGAGCACGCAGTCACGAACGCGCGGGAGGAGCTGAAGGCGCTGCCGCCGCTGGTCTTCGCCGGCGAGGCGCGCGCGCTGACGGCCGCGCTCGCCGAGGTCGCCGCCGGGCGCGCGTTCCTGCTGCAAGCCGGCGACTGCGCCGAGTCGTTCCGCGACTTCTCGGCGCCGATGATCCGCGACAAGCTGAAGATCCTGCTGCAGATGGCCGCGGTGCTGACGTTCGGCGCCACGCTGCCGGTGGTCAAGATCGGGCGCATCGCCGGCCAGTTCGGCAAGCCACGCTCGTCGCCGCGGGAGCGCGTGGGCGACCTCGACCTGCCGTCGTTCCTCGGGCACATGGTGAACGACGACGCGCCCACCGAAGAGGCGCGCACGCCCGACCCCGGGCGGATGCTCCGCGTCTACCACCAGTCGGCTGCGACGCTGAACCTCCTGCGCGCGTTCACGAAGGGCGGGTTCGCAGACCTGAACGAGGTGCACCGGTGGAACCAGGAGTTCGTCGCGCACTCGCCCGAAGGGCGGCGCTACGAGCAGATCGCGAACGAGATCGAGCGGGCGCTGCGGTTCATGGCGGCGTGCGGAATCGACGTCGCGCACCGGCCTGAGCTGCACGAGGTCGATTTCTGGACGAGCCACGAGGGGCTCCTGCTCGACTACGAGGAGGGCCTGACGCGCCGCGACTCGCTCACCGGCGACTGGTACGACTGCTCGGCCCACATGCTCTGGATCGGCGAGCGAACGCGCCAGCCGGACGGGGCGCACGTCGCCTTCTTCGGCGGCGTCCACAACCCGATCGGCGTGAAGCTCGGGCCGGCGGCGACGGCCGACGACGCGGTCGCGCTCTGCGAGCGCCTGAACCCGCAGCGGCTACCCGGGCGGCTGACGTTCGTCACCCGCCTGGGCGCCGAGCGCGTCGAGGAGCTGCTCCCGCCGCTGGTCCGCGACGTCCGTGAGGCCGGACACCCGGTCGTCTGGGTCTGCGATCCCATGCATGCGAACACGGTCACGACCGCGGCGGGGCGGAAGACGCGCCGGTTCGACGACATCATGAGCGAGATCGCGGGCTTCTTCGCCGCGCATCGCGAGGCTGGCACCTACCCCGGCGGCGTCCACCTCGAGTTCACGGGCGACGACGTGACGGAGTGTGTCGGCGGTTCGGAGGCGGTGCTCGAGGAGCAGCTCGACGGCCGCTACATGACGCTGTGCGACCCGAGGCTGAACGCGCGTCAGTCGCTCGACCTCGCGTTCCGGGTCGCCGAGCTGATGCGCTCGTAGATCGCGGTCGGGCTACAGGGTTCATAAGCAGCCTCTCCAGCCTCGTTTCCTGACCGGCTCGATGTCGGCTTCGCAACGGCTTCATCTCTAGCCTTGACTGCATGCGGCTCGCGATTATCGGCACCGGGCTGATCGGCGCCTCCGTCGCGCTGGCGGCGAAGCGTGCATCCGACGCGTTCGTCACCGCTTTCGATCCGGATCCGCGCGCGCTCGACGCGGCTGGCGCCCGCGGCGCCGTGGACGAGCCGTGCAGCTCTGTCGGCAATGCAGTAGACGGAGCCGAGCTTGCGGTCGTTGCGTCGCCGGTGACGCAGCTCGCCGCAACGCTGAAGGAGGTGCTGCACGAGAGCGGGGACGGCTGCACGGTCACCGACGTCGGCTCGACGAAGGGACGCGTCTGCGCGGCCGCCGGCGTCTCGCCGCGGTTCGTCGGCGGCC
>Ga0126313_10000144_pt1 | contig 30678 bp, 34 predicted proteins | sample Plot105A_FD_89954 | JGI IMG/M metagenome (GOLD analysis project Ga0126313, IMG submission 89954) | Serpentine soil microbial communities from UC McLaughlin Reserve, CA, USA - Plot105A | ecosystem: Environmental > Terrestrial > Soil > Grasslands | place: USA: UC McLaughlin Reserve, Lake County...
AGCTGCTGGCGTCCAACGGCCTGGCGCAGGACGAGGCGCAGGCCGTCCTCGGCGGCAACGCCCGGCGGGTCCTCCGCAGCGGCTGGCGCTAGCCGGCGCGACGGGGATCGCCGAACTCCATCATGGTCGATCTCCTTCAGGACACGGCCCCGGGCCACCGCTCGGAAACGAGGAAGGCTGAGTCGTGTCGACAGTCCCGGTCGACGACCAATTCCACGCCCAGCTCTACAGCGACATCCGCGCGGCGGTGCTCTCGCGTCACTTCGCGGTCGGCCGGTACTTCTGGGCACATCATCTTGCGCCGTGGAACTGGCTCGGCTCGTTGCATGGGCCAGAGAGGAGCCCGTCGGAAGTCGGCAAGCGCGACGCGGGTCGCGACCGGTCACGTGACGGTCAGCGTCAGGTGGTCTGACCCTCCGGATGTCAACGCCTGGACGCCCGCGGGAGTCGTCACCTTCAATTGCTGTTCGCCCGCATCGACAGTCGGCGGGAGGGTAACTCGAAGCCGATCCGTGGCGCCCGTGGTCGCGACGACGTCGACCGCGGCGACTACGTCTCCGACGCTCACCAGAGACTTCTGTGTGTCGGAGACGAGGTTGCGGCCCCAGAGCTCGACTGGGTTGCCCTTTGCGACAGTCGTCGGAAAGACACTAGATAGCTGCGGTCCCGCGGCGCTGATGGCGGCCTTCTTGGCCGCGTAGGTTGTGGCCGATGTCAGCGCGAGTCCCACAAGCAGCGACGGCAGTTCGGGAAACGCGTCGAGGAGGTGCGGAATAAAGCTGGAGAGAAAATAGGCGAGGGCAATCACGTTGAACAGCAAATACTGGAAGTCGCCGAGGTCGGTGTCGCCCTCATCGTCGGCGATGAGGCTCTTCGGATCGTTCGCCGGTGACGACGTGGGATCGGTTGTCTTGTTCGCACCCCCCGCGCTCGAGACTGCCACGTACTTCGCGATCAAGGCGGCCGCATAAGGTCCGCCCAGCAGGAGGAGGTACTCCTCCTGAAGTCCGTTTTCGATGAGCTTGTCCCATGCCTGTTCCGAGCCGAGCACCTTCGCCGCGATAACCGACAGCAGTCCGTAGGCGACCGCGTATGTCCACGCTAGGGCGACGGCCTTCGAGGTTGACGCGCGGTTGTCCTTACCGAGATAGAGCGACCGAAACGCGGAGAGTCGCTTCTCGTCCACATCGCTCTCCGGCACATTCGTGCCCGGGGGGACGATCCAGCCTTTCTGGACGTTGTGCTCCGTGCCGGCCGCATCCGTCCACTTCGTGTTCTTGTTCGCCACAAGACGCCTACGTACGGCGCCGAGCAGCATCGTCGTTATCACGAAGAGCAGCGCGCCCGCGATCAGTTGCGCATCTCGCGAGTGATCTTCCATCGCGGGTTTGGCCTGCGCGATCGCCTCGGACGTCTGCGCCAGCAGGAGGGCGTTCACGATGGTCGTGGCCGCGATTACGCGTCGAAGCGACATGGCGAGGCTCCCTCCTGACATCTGGCTGGGGTGACACTGCCTGGATGATTCGAGTAGCAATCCACAGAATGTTGTCAAGGGCGGTCGAAAGCGGACGCCGTGCGATCTAGATCGACAAGTAGATCCGGTGTATCGGAATTGTGCCTCGGATGCATTGATTGCCGCCTTATCGGAGCGCTATGACAAGGCAGATCGTGTCGACTCCGGAAGGGAAGGCTCATGGCGGACGCAGAACGCCCAGCGGCTATCGAGAACGAGACCGTCGAGCTGCTTGACCCCAAGGCCGCGCATGACGCGTACCGAGCTCGAGCGAAGGATCGCAAAGAGGTCGGCAAGCTGAGCGACGAGGTGAAGCAGCGGGGGTACAGCGCCAAGGACGAGCCGGAGGGGGCGTTCGGCATCAGGGTCAAGGCGCGCGCGACCAAGGACGTGCGGCCAACCTCGGCCTCTGCCGCTGCTGGCGAGGCGGTTCGCACGGTCGAGTTCGAGCTCTTGGGCCTGTCGGCGTCGAAGTCGGGAGCGGAGGCCGCAGTCGCCACCTGCGTCGTCAAGGCTGGTCGCCAGGAGCTCGTGTACGACTTCCTGCTCGAGGCGCCTGGAGGCGACTTCAGCCGAGCGCGCGAGTGGACGATCCTTGACGGTAAGGTGGTAGAAGCGCACAGCTGGTGGAGCGCGTGGGTCGGCTGCCTCCAGCGCTCGTGTGCATCGACATGCTTGACGTCGCTGTTCGCGTGCACCGGGACATGGGCCGCGTACTTTTGGTGCGTGGCGGCCGCGTGCGGCGGGTGCGTGCTGCGGTGCTCCGCGTGCGCGACGTGCGACTGCAGCTGGTGGTGCCGGTGGGCCGCGGGCTGCTGTGACGCATGAGCCGAGCGTCGAGACATACGCCTGCCCGCGAGCGAGCATGGCTCGCGATGCCGGTCGTCGCGGAGGGGGCCGATCCGATCGCGGTTCGGCCCAAGTACCCAGTCGATGCCAGCGCGCTGCTGATCTATCGCGGCGCGAGCGTGTATGTGACGTACCAGGGCGACGCCCCGCGGGGCGACTTGACCGCCAATCCCGACGTGCAACTGCTGACCGGCGCCGAGTCGCACCGGTTCGAGGCGAGCTTGCCGTTCCCGCTTCCGGCTCCGGTGCGGCCGCGTGGCGTGCGGCTCGGCGACGTCATCCATCGCATCACCGGACGCCTGGGTGTCGCGCACTGTGACTCGTGTCAGCGGCGCAAGCGGGCCTTGAACCGGATCGTGGTGTGGGGCTGGTGGCGGCGCGCTTCACGCGCGTAGCCGCCCGCCGCACGGCACGGTCGCCGGCAGTCAGACAGATGAACTGGATCGCGCGCTCCTGGAGCAGGATCGCCGGGATCCCCGCGCGATCCCTGGCCCGGCGACTTGCGGCGCGATTCTCGCACGACTCGTACGACGGCATCGCGCTCCTGCTGGGCGATGCCACCCTTGAGAAGGACGCAACGCGCTACTTCGAGTTCACGCGGGAAGCTCTGGCGGCTGCTGCAGCGCGAGCACCGAAGAGCTATGCGGCGCTGCGAAAAGACGTGCGCAGCATCGTGATGTGGGCCGGCCCGCCCCGGCCTCCGTACCATCCGCTCCAGCTGGCTGCCATCGTGCCGGCCGACGTCGCGCTCGGGTCCGACGTGCTCTGCTACGCCGCATGGCTGTTGTACGCGTCCGGGCTCTCGCGGAGCGAGCAGCACGCACTCGCTCGAGCGCAGGAACTGCTGGACGCTCTGGAGCCGGACCAGCGGCGGCGTGTAGGCGAATCGCTCGGGGGACTCCGGAGCGGCCCTGACAACGTGCCGTAGCGCGGAATCGTCTCAGCGGGCGACGCGCCGGCTCGCTGTGGAGAATCGCGCCCACCTCGCCGCATCCGAACGTCGAGACACCTGTAGCTTGCGAAGAATGCTGTGGACATGATTCTTCACGGTCCCCAACTCGATGCACAGCGCGCAGGCGATCTCCTTGTTCGAGTATTCCTCGTCGATGAGCTGCAGCACCTCGCGTTCTCGACACGTCAGCCGCTCCGCTGGCGCGCTGTGAGACAGCGATTGGACGCGATGCAGCAGCGACGCGGCGACGCGCGGGCTGCAGAGCAGCTCACCGCTCTCGACACACTCCACCGTGCGCATCAGAGCCGTCAACGACATGTCGCGCGTCACGATCGCCGACACCCCCGCCTCGGCGCACGCGACAACATCGTCCTCGGTCTCCGGAACGGCGAGAGCGACGACGCGAAGGTTCGGCGCGACGGCACGCAACACCCGCAATGCGCCGTCGAGGTCAATCGACGACGTATCGACCAGCGCGATGTCCGGCCCGCCGCGCTCGAGCATATGGGCTGCCTCGAACGGCGTGCGTACGCTACCCACGACCGCGAACCGTGCGTCATGTCGAAATGCGTGGGCGAGGCTGTCACAGTAAATGGAAACCTGCGTGACTATGAGGACGCGGATCACGGCACTCTCGGTTCGCATCTCGCGCTCGTCGGGCAGCATGTGTCCTCGCATCGTGGCCTGGAGACCGGGGGGCGTCAGAGGCACGCCGCAAACCCGGCCGAGCCGCCCCGGTCAAGTCGCGACGATATTGAGGTTTCGTGCAGACGTGTCCTCTGACCGCGGGTCGCTTCGGGGGCAAAGTCGGCCCGGACGGATATGGACCCGTGAGCTAGTGCCATGTTTCTGGTAATGCGGGGACGTGTCAAGGGCACAGGCACGCATGTAGCCGCCGGCCAGGACGTCAGCGCGCAAGAGCCCTACTAACGCAATACGGTTTGTCGTCACGCTGACCCCTCAGGGCGCCAGTCGCCAGCGCCGCCAGCGCAAGCGCGCCGCCGTTATTCGCCGCGCATCACATCCGGCTTCCATGCGGCTAGCGGGGCAAGGACAGCGCGCCGCAACGCGTCCACACGCCTTAGCTTTGCCGCTCGAACCGCGCGGATGATTGGCGCGGTCGGTAGTGGTGTCAACTCGCGCGGGCCGGGTCACCTGAATACGGAACGGCGAGGTAACCGCGGCCAAGAGACGCCGATCCCGCCCGTGGGAGGAGTGGCGGGCCCGACACGTCTGCGGCTCCTTGTGCATCCAAAGAGCAATGTCGCCGGGCCAACTCACTCCTCCGACTCTGCGGTGAGCGTCGGGGTAGCGAAACCGACGCGTTTCGGCTTCTCCTTCGAGGAGTTGCACCGCTGGAGGCCGCACGATTCGCGTGGAGTGCATCGATGGCCGCGGCACGACGAGTCATCGGGCCTCAGGTCGTCGCGCCGCCGGTCGGTGTCAGCGGACGTCGATCAGAACTTCGCCGACTCCGACTTGGTCGCCGGGAGCCAGGTCGGCTACGTCGATCGGTCGGCCGTTGCGTGGTGCCGTTGGTTGAGTCGAGGTCTCTGATGCGGCAGAGCTCACCGCGGCGCGAGATGACCGCGTGTCTGCGAGAGGTTGCGGTGTTCTGAACGAGGATCTCGCATGACATATCTCGTCCGATCACGAGCGATCCTGCGCGCGCCGGCATCACGATGCGAACGGACTTGTCGTCGTCGTGGAGGATGAGGCTGCGCGGCAGCGCCCGGTTGCGCCGGTGCCACGAACGCGGCCAGCGGGTGTTCGCGACGAGATCCCAGAGACAGCTGCGAAGGTCGCTGGTCTGCGACGCGCGAAGCGCGGCTTCGATTCGACGCTCGAGAGTACCGGTCGAGAGGTCGCCCATCGAGTACGCGTCGGCGAGCTTCTTCAAGGTCGCTCCACGAGCGATCTCCGACATCGCCATCGGCGAATTGTGCCAGTCATGCTCAGCCGGTCGATCTGGTCAGCGTGAGCTCCATCCAGGGCCGCCAGCGGGAGTCCCGGTCGAGCGCTTCCCTACGTCTCACGTTCGTAGCCGATGATCTCGGCGCCTTCGACCTTCTCGCCCCCGACCCGCGCGTCGACGCGGTGCAGCAGCGCGAACCGGCCGGGAAGCCACTCGTACGTGTCGACGGCGTCGATCCGCGCCGCCGGTGCGCCCGGTGCCGCCTTGGTCCACCCCTCCGTCTTCCAGGCGCCGATCAACGTTTCGAGCCCTTCCGGGCCGCGAATCTGTGCCATGTGAGCCTCCTGCGGTCGTCGTGGTAGGACCGCCGCAGGCGCCGAAACTCATCGTCCGGCGCGCCTCGGCGAGCACGACGTCCGAGGACTCGTCATAGAGCGCGAGCTGGTACTCCGGCAGTCAGCCGAGCGAGGAGTTCGACGACACGCTCCGCTCGAGCCGTACCCGGGGAAGCCGAGCCGGCTATGCCGGGAGGCACTCGAACGTCTGCGGCACGTCGGGGACGGGGATCACCAGTTCGAGCACGTCGTTGTCAGGCTCGTCGACGGCGGGATCGAGCGCGATCGTCGCGACGGAGGTCGCGCCGGGAATGAACACCGCCCCGGACGCGCTCGCCTCCGGGAAGGTCAGCGTCGCCACCTCCTCGTCGGCCACGCTCACCTGCTTCGGCCCGGTCGCGAAGTCGCCGATCCTGCCGATGACGGTGACCGTGCCGGGATCGTCGCCGGTCGCCGACAGCGCGAACGGAACCACGAGCTCACCGGCATCCGTGTACGTGCACTGGGCGCCGGTGGCGGCGCGGACGCCGACGTCGCTTGCGGCCGGCGCGACGGCCGAGAGGCGGACCGCCTTCGGCAGGCCCGATCCGTCGTGGCCGATCCGCAGCGTAGCCTCGCGACGCTGCCCGTCCGTCTCGCTCGAGGCGAACGTGACCGCGATGGCACAGTCCGCGCCCGGCTCGAGCGGCTGGTCGCAGCCGCCGTCCGTGGAGAACTCCCCGCGCGCGTCGTCCTCGACTTCGGCTGCCACGGACAGCCGCTCAGGACCGACGTTGGTCACCGTCACTTCCTCGCAGCTCCCGTCGGAGCAGTCGACCTGGTTCGGACTTACGCGGATCGAGCCCTTGTCCGATTCGTTCGGGGGAACCGGGGCGACCGTCGGCGTGGGCTCCGGAGCCGTCTCGGCGACTGGCTCCGGCACCGGGAACGCGTCGCGGTCGACCGCCGTCCCGCCCACGTACGTGAGCACCATCGCGCCCACCGCCAGGGCGACGCCCAGGCCGACGCGCAGCGGCTGCCATGGGCCGGCCCACGTGACGACGAGCGGGAGGACCGAGGCGGCCACCATCCCCCCGAGCCGGGCCTCCGGCGTCGCGTCGCCGATCAGGCCCGGCGCGAGCGCGCCGACGATGGCCGCGGTGACCGAGATCACGAACTGCAGGCCCGGCTTGGCCTTCCGTTCAGGCACATGCGGCGCGGGGATGGAGTCGCTGATCATCGTCTCTCCCGGAGTCTCGAGCGCGTTCCGGCGCGACACCGCGGTGCGCGTCGCGCCCTCGCTGCGCACGTTCGCATCGGCTCCAAAGCGTGCCTACGCCACCTAGGGGTGCTCTTCGTGCCACCTGTCATCGACCGGGCCGACCCGCGCCCCGTGCGTGTCGTTGTCACTCACCGCACGTCCGTGAGTGGCGAGCGGCCGGATCGAGCTGCATCCGGCGGGCGGCGAGTGGCGCTCGTGGCGAGGCGCAGCCGGTCCCACTCGGCCTCGAGTGCCCGCGGATCGCTCAGGGACAGGGCCTTGCCGTCGACCAGGACGCGCTTGCCGGAGTCCATGTGCGAGGCCTTCGCGGCGGCGACGACGCGCGGGTCAGCGGGAGTCCTCCAGTCGAACGGTGATGTGCTTGGTGACGCGGCGGCTGTTCGCGGCCGGGTCGCGGAGGTCGGCCGCGACCACGAGACGGACCCGGTGCCGGCGGCGGAGATCCGCGCGCAGCGCCGCCGGCAGCACGAGCGCGACGTCACGCCGTGCGAGCGGCAGGAGCCGCAGCCGGCGACTGCGCAGCGGCGCCGGCTCCACGCGGCCTCCGGCGCGGACGGTGCCGGTCGCGCGCAGCCGCGCGCGCACGACGAAGTCGTTGCCGTTGCGGATCCGCACCCGCACGGCATCCCGGGCGCCGATGCGCGTGCGCAGCGGCGCTACGGTCACGCGCGTCCTGGCGCCGAACGCCTTCGCGGGCGGCGGCGGCGGGGGCGGCGGCGTCGTGCCGGGGTCCGGCTCGCCGGTCGGCGGCGGCGTCACGCGCAGCGTCAGCTTGACGCTGTCCGCGACCGCGCCCGAGCAGGTCTTGTCGGCATCGATGGAGGTCAGCGTCACCCGGATCCCGCGCGTGCCGGCCGGCACCGTGTCGCTCCCCTGCCTACGGAGCAGCGTCGTCACGTTGTGGCGGTCCGCCGGCGTCACGGGTCCGAGCACGATCTGACCGAGCACGGCGCCGCCGGCGTCGAGGAAGTCGGCACGCGCGCTCATCGCATCCGTGTAGGCGAGGTTGCCGCCTAGGTACGCCGACAGCGCCGCCACCGCCCAGCCGTGGTCGATCGCCGTCGCCGACGACGAGACGTCGGCGGTCTGAGTTGCGGTCGTCACGCCGTCCGTCGGGGTGCTGAAGCCGCCCGAGAGCATCCGCGTGCCGCCTGTCGCGAAGCGCGGCGAGGCGAGCGCCGAGGGAGTGAAGGAGTGCGAGGGCGCGCCGTAGCGCAGCCAGGTCGCGCCGCCGCCGAGCTCCCAGCCGGTGATGCCGATCGGCCTCACCTTGCCCGACGGCGTCGGACCCTCGAAGCCGCCGTTGACGAGCAGGTTCCCGGCCAGCGGGGCCGCGCCGGTGCCGAGGCGCACGCTGACGCGGTTGGACGCGGTGTTGGCCGTCGCGATGTCCTCGTTGCCGTCGTCGTCGAAGTCGCCGACGGCGATGTCGGCGGGCCCCTCGCTGACGCGTACGTCGGAGGCCGACCGGAATCCGCCCGCACGGTGCCGCCGCCGGCGTCGTCGGTGACCGCGAAGTCCTCGTGCCCGTCGGAGTCGAAGTCGCCCACGGCCACGGCGCGTGGCATGGCGCCGCCGGCGAGGGGCACTGGCGTGAGGGGGCCGAACGTGCCGTCGCCGCGCCCGAGGCGGACGGTCGCGCTGTCCGCCGCCGTCGCGGCGACCATGTCGCTGCGGCCGTCGGCGTCGAAGTCGGCGATCGCGAGGCTCCGCGGGCCGCCGGCCGTCCCGCCGATCGGGAACTCCGCGCCGAGGGCGAATCCGCCGCCGCCCGTCCCGAGCAGCGACCCCGCGGCCGCCGACGCGCCCGCGGTCACCAGGAGGTCGTCCAACGTGTCGGGATCAGCGTCGCTGCGCAGGTCGGCCGCCACGATGCCGCCGAGGCGGGCGGCGCCGATCGCCGGCTGGCTCGTGAAAGTGCCGTCGCCCACGCCGAGGCTGATGCGGATGAGCGACGAGCCCAACTTGAACGTCGCCGGGATCGCTAGGTCGTCGCGGCCGTCGCCGTCCAGGTCGCCGACCGCGATGTTGGTCGGCGTGTAGTCGAGGCCGACGTCGATGGTGTTCGCTTCGACGAACGTGCCGTTGCCGACGCCGAGCCGCACGGTCACCGTGTGCTTGTTCGGGTTGGTGACCGCGAGGTCGTCGTTGCCGTCGCGATTGAAGTCCGCGACCGCGAGCCGCTCCGGGCCCGGGCCGACCGGGACCAGCGGCTCGGGCAGCAGGTCGCCGTCTGGCGACTGCAGCCGGATCTGGACGCCTGGTACGTCGCCACCCAGCACCACGGCGAGATCAGTCCGGCCGTCGTTGTTGAAATCGCTCGCCGCGAGCGACTGCGGCGCCGTGAGCGGAACGTCATCGCTCGGCGCGAAGCCCCCGTCGCCGGCCTGGGGCGGTCGCTGGCAGGAGCGCGAGGGCGGCCACCGCGGCGACGGTGCGGGAGCGCCGCACCGTCCTCACCGCGGGGCCGATCGCCACGAGGGCCCGGCGGCCCCTGGCGTCGCTGCTCATAGCCTCTCGACCGCCTTCTCGACGGCCGCGCCGCGGTCCCTGCCCGCCGGCGCGTAGACGACCATGACCGCGTCGTTGACGATCAGGCGCGACGGCTGCGGCGCCGAGCCCCGCACCAGGTCGGCGACCTTCTCTGCGACGCCTGCGTCCTTCAGGACGAAGAGCGCCACGGCCTGCTTGTCGTGCGCCGCGGTGGCGCCGTTGGTGTACGACGCCGCCAGGCCCTGATCCCGGGCCTCGGCGGGAACTTCGGCGACGGCGAGCTTGACATGGGCGGCGCGCTCGATGCTCGCCTTCGCGGCTTGGGGCGTGACGGACGAGGTCGCGACGTCGCCGCCCGACCCGCACGCGGCGAGGGCAACGGCGGCGATCGCCACGAGCGTGGCGGTGATGAAGCGGGGCATCGGACTGCTCCTTCGGGGTCGGTGGGGGTGCTTGTCGTCCTGCGCGCTCGCGCGTCAGGCCTGGCCGGTCTTGCGGCCGACGACGGCGAGGTACTCGGCGAGCATCAGCAGGCTGCCGTCGGCCGCCTCGTTGCGGCGCCGGGCCAGCGCGAGGATCTCCTCGCGGCAGTCGGCCCAGCGGCCTTCGCCCGTCAGCCGCTCGCGCGCCTTGACCAGCGGGCCGTAGCTGGTCTCCATGAACGCGACGTAGTGCTCCGCCGAGTCGAACCGCCACGGGTTGAAGCCGCGAGCGAACTCGAGCTCCACCGCGGTGCCAGCGAAGAGGTCGCGGACGTGATCCTCGTCGCCCCAGAGCGGCGGCGGCGAGGCGAACTCGGGCGCAGGCGGCAGGTAGCGGCCGAGCACCCGGAAGAGCTCGCCGACCTGGCCGGCGGGCGTCCAGTTCACGAGGCCGATGCGCCCGCCCGGCCGGCAGACGCGCGCGAGCTCCTGGGCCACGACGCGGTGGCGCGGCGCGAACTGGACCCCGAACGCCGACAGGACGCGGTCGAAGCGCTCGTCCTCGAACGGCAGGTCCTCCGCGTCGGCCGCGAGCCACTCGACGGCGACGCGCAGGTGCTCGGCGCGGCGGCGCGCGGTCGCGAACAGCTCGGGGGTGAGGTCGATGCCGACGACCTGCGCGCCGGCCGCGGCGGCCTGCAGCGCGACGTTGCCCGTCCCGGTCGCGACGTCGAGCACCTCGTGCCCGGGCGTCAGATCCATGCGAGCGAGGAGGTCGCGCGGCGGCACCTCGTCGATCACCTCGGCGACGGCCGCGTAGTCACCCGCGGCCCATGTGGCCCGGTGGACGCGCTTCAGATCGGCGATGGGAGTCATTGCTTGGTCCTTTGCGGCAGGGGTCGATGCGGACGGCAGCGTGCGGCGCCGCCGTTGCAGCGGCGTTGCCGGGGCGTTGCAGGAGCTGAGTCGCCGCTGCAACGTCGCGGCAACGCCGGCAGCCGAGCATTCCGGCGGCAGGAGCCACTCGTCCATCCACTCCCGGAGGTCCACCCCGATGAAGCTCGCCAACCCCCGCTCGCTGCTCGCCGGCATCTGCGTCGCCGCCGCGGCCGCGGTCGCGCCCCAGGCCGCGCACGCCGCCCCCACCCCACCGGAGGTGCCGACCGACATCGCGGTCGCCGACGGAAACAAGCCGTTCCTGGTGGGGCACGCCGTCGGCGTCCAGAACTACACCTGCACGACCGTCTCCGGCGGATTCGCCTGGGGTCCCGCGACGCCGAGCGCCGACCTCTACGACGACCGCGGCCGCGTCATCGTCACGCATTTCGGCGGACCGTCCTGGCGCGCGAAGGACGGCAGCACCGTCGTCGGCCGCCGCGACCGCGGCGTGACCGTGGACCCGACCGCGATCCAGTGGCTGCGGCTCTCCGCCGACTCAAGCACCCCCGGGCCTGACGGCGACCGGCTGGTCGGCACGACCTTCATCCAGCGGATCGCGACGGTCGGCGGTCTGACGCCGGCGGCGGAGCAGTGCAACGAGGCGACCGCGGGTGCGGCCGTTCCCGTGCCCTACACCGCCGACTACGTCTTCTGGAAGGCGGCGTAAGGGTGGGCGAGCACGGCCGCCCGCTCGTGATCGACGCGGCGTACTCCGGCCTGCCCGAGATGGCGCACGGCGGCTACGTCGCGGGCCTGCTGACGGCCGCGCTCGCCGCCGACGGATCGCGCGTGCGGCTGCGCCGTCCGGTGCCGACGGCGCGGCCGCTGCGCATCGAGCGCTCGAGCGTCGCCGCGGTCGAACTGCACGGCCCGGACGGTCTGCTCGCCGACGGCGTCGACACCGACGTCCTGCTCGACGTGCCCGACCCGGTGGCGCCGGCCGAGGCGCTGCGCGCCACCGGGCGCTTTCCCGGGACCGCGCATCACCCGTTCCCCGGCTGTCTCTGCTGCGGCCCGGCGCATCCGCGCGGACTGCGCGTATTCCCCGGGCCGGTCAGCGGCCGCGCGGTCGTGGCCGCGCTCTGGGTGCCGCCGGCGCAGCTCGCCGGCGGCCGGGCGGAGCTGCCGCGGGAGCTCGTCTGCGCGGCACTCGACTGCCCGCAGCTGTGGGCGCTGATGGTGCATGTCCCCGCGGCGACCTCCGACCGGGTGGTCACGGCGGTGCTCGAGACGCGCATCGAGCAGAGCGTGACAGCGGGCGAGCCGCACGTCGTCATGGCGTGGCCGATCGGCCGCGACGGGCGCCGCCGGCTCGCGGGCGCGGCGATCTTCGGCCCGCGGGGCGAGCTGTGCGCCGCCGGGCGCCAGGCCGCGGCGGTCGTCGGCGGCTGGGGGCTGCCGCTCGGGCGCGACCACTGGGCGGCGGGCCCGCGGCTTGCGGCGCGATAGCGGCGCTGCGTACCCTGGCGACACCATGGACGGCGTCGCGGTCCTCGTTGCGGAGGGCGAGCCGCTCACGTTCGAGAGCGTGGGTGCCGCCCTCGCGCACGCCACGGCGCTCCAGCCGGGGCGGCGCGTCGGCGTCGACGTCGGACCCGAGCCCGAGGCACGGGCAGTCGCCGCCGGGCTCTGCGGCGGCGCGGAGCCGGGGCAGGTCCTCGTCACCGACCGCGCCCGCTGGGACGCGCTCGACGGGCACGCGTTCCGCGACGCCGGCGCGCTCGAGACCGGATCCGGCGCCGTGCAGGCATGGGAGCTCCTCTGGGCCGAGCCGGCGCCGCGAACCCGCGTCCGGCTGTGCGGGGAGCTCCGGCTGGATATCGACGGCGAGCCACGGATGCCGCCCCGCGGCCAGGCCGCGTCGCTGCTTGGCTTCCTGCTGGCGAGCCCGGAGCGCACCGCCGACCGGGCCGCGTTGATCGACGCCCTCTGGCCGGAGCAGCCGCCACGTGATCCGAAGACTGCGCTGCGCCCGCTGCTCTCACGCCTGCGCCGCGCGCTGGAGCCGGCGGCGCTGGAGGGGCGCGAGCGGCTCCGGCTCGTGCTGCCCGAGCCGGTCTGGACCGACATCGACGAGGCGGCGCGGGCGCTCGCGTCCGCCCGAACGGCTGCGCGGTCGGAGCAGTGGCCGCCGACCCGCCGGCACGCGGAGACGGCGCGCGATCTCCTGCGCGCCGGGTTCCTCGCGGGCGTCGGCGACGACTGGGCGCACCCCCGCCGGCTCGAGATCGAAGAGCTCGAGCTCGAGGCGCTCGAGTGGATCGCGCGCAGCTCGCTCGCGCTCGGCGGCCCGGAGCTCGGAGTCGCCCAGGCGGCGAGCCGCGAGCTGGTGGCGCGCTCACCCTTCCGCGAGACCGGCCATCGCTTCCTGATGGAGGCGCTTGCCGGAGGCGGGAACGTGGCCGAGGCCCTGCGCGTCTACGACGACCTGCGCGTGCTGTTGCGCGAGGAGCTCGGCACGGCCCCGGCGGGCGAGCTGCAGGCGCTGCACCAGCGGCTGCTCGCCGGCGACAGCGCCGAGCGCGAGATCGCCGCCGAGGAGCCGGGCCCGGTCGCCCTCCCGCGCCAGCTCGCGCCGCGCGAGCTCGCAGCCTTCGTGGCGCGCGAAGGCGAGCTCGACGTCCTGCGCAGCGCCTGGCGCGAGGCGCGCGCGGGCGCGCGGCGGCTCGTGTTCGTGGCCGGCGACCCTGGGATCGGGAAGACGCGCCTCGCCAAGGAGTTCGCGTCCGAGGCGCAGCGCGACGGCACGGTGCTCTACGCCGCCTGTCAGGAGGAGGCGCTCGTCTCCTACCAGCCGTTCGTCGAGGTGCTGCGCGGCGCCGATCTCGACTGGTCGCAGGTCGCCGGCATGCCCGGCGCGAGCGAGCTCGCGCGGGTCATCCCGGAGCTCCCGGCGCAGCGGGGGGCGCCGCCGGGCGACCCCGAGATGCGGCGCTATCTGCTCTTCGAGGCGATGTCGTCGGCGCTGGACCTCGTCGCGGCGCGCGCACCGCTCGCGCTCGTGATCGACGACCTGCACTGGGCCGACCCCGGCACGCTGCACCTCCTGCGCCACGTCGCGCGCGCCCCGCGCGAGGCGCCGCTCCTCGTCGTCGGCACCTACCGCGACCTGGACGTCAGGCCGTCGCACCCGCTCGCGGAGCTGCTCGCGGACCTGCGCCGCGATCGGGTCGTCGAACGGATCGCCCTCGAGGGCCTCGGCGAGCGCGACGTCGGCTCGCTGATCGTCGCGCACGCCGGCCATGCGGCGCCGCCGGCGGTCGTCGGCGCGGTGCACGAGCACACCGACGGCAACCCCTTCTTCGTCGAGGAGGTGCTGCGCCACCTCATCGAGACGGGAGTGCTCTTCGAGCGCGGCGGCCGCTGGACCTCCGCGCTGACGTCCGACGAGATCGGGGTGCCCGAGGGCGTGCAGGAGGTGATCGCGCGCCGCCTCGCGCGGCTCTCGGACTCCTGCCGATCCGTTCTCGTCGCCGCCGCGGTGCTCGGCCGGGACTTCTCGTTCGACATCCTGCGCACGACCGCGGGCGCAGACGAGGATGCGCTCATCGTCGCGCTCGAGGAGGCGCTCGGCGCACAGCTGATCGTCGAGCTCGACCGGGAGGACGCGTACGGCTTCACCCATGCGCTGGTGCGGCAGGCTCTCTACTCGGGTACGAGCGGCCCCCGCCGCCGGCGGCTGCACGCACAGGCCGCCGCGGCGATCGAGCAGGCGCACGGCGACGAGCAGGTCGCGACGCTGGCGCGCCACCACCGCCTCGCGGGCGCCGCCGGCAACGTAGCCAAGGCGATCGAATACTCCCTGGCGGCGGCGAGCCAGTCCGCTGCACGGTTCGCGTGGGACGACGCGGCGGAGCACTGGGACGGGGCGATCGCGGTAATGGCGCGCGCCGGCGGGTTCGAGCGCGAGCGCGCGAACCTGCTCGTCGCGCTCGGCGACCTCATGGTCGTCGTGGGCGACCTCGCGCGCCAGATCGCGTACCTCGAAGAGGCGCTTGCGCTCTTCAAAGCGCTCGGCGACCACGAGCGCGCGGCGCAGACCCATTCGCGGCTGGGGATGGCGCACTCGCTGATGGACTCGATCTACGCCGAGCACCTGGACGTCCCCGCCGCCTTCCGCCACTTCGACGCCGCTCGTGCCGTGCTCGACCACGGGCCGCGGCGCCGGGCCCGTGGACACCTCGAGGTCGGCGTGGCGACCGCGCTCACCTACAGCCTGCGCATCGAGGCCGGGCTCGACGCCGCCCGGCGGGCGATGGAGATCGCCGAGACGGTCGGCGACGAGTTGCTTTGGTCGGGCGCGGCCCAGGCGTACGGCTGGCACGCTCTCGTCGCCGGCCGGCTCGCCGAGGGCTTCGACGTGCTCGAGCGTGCCTTCGAGTCCGCCGACCGCCACCGGCGGCCCTTCCTGGTGTTCATGGCGGCGAACATATGCGGGCAGTTCACATGGGGCATCGGCGCGCCCGGCGAGGCACAGGCTCAGTTCGAGCGTCCGCTGCGCCTGCCGTATGCCGGCCACGGCGCGTACCGCCGGCAGATAGCCGACGGGATCGGGCGCTGCCACGCCACGCGCGGCGAGCTCGAGGCCGCGCGGCGCCACCTGCCCGACGCCCAGCCGACCTGGATCACCCATTCGCTCAAGCCGATCCTGGACCTCTGGGACGGCGACCTCGAGGCGGTCGACGCGCTGGCTGCCCGGACGCTCGAGACGAGCCGGCGGACCGGCAATCGCTGGGACGAGTGGGCCTCACGGCAGCTGGCGGCCCGCGTGCGCTTCCTGAGGGGAGAGCACGCGCCGGCCGCCGAGCTGCTCGAGGCGGCGTTGGGCATCGTCGTCGACGGCGGCGCGCCGTACTTCGAGCTGTGGGTGCGGCCGGACCTGGCGCGCGCGCTCGCCGAGCGCGGCCGCGTCGCGGAGGCGCGCGAGCAGGTGGACCGCTGCCGCGCGATCGTCGACGGTGGCGAGGACTGGCGCGGCCGCGCAGGCGTCGTCGCGCTCGCCGACGCGGTCGTGCTCGCGCACGAGGGACGGCTGGACGACGCCGAGCGCGGCTTCGCCGAAGCATGTGCTGTCGTCCGGCGCCACGGCCTGGTGGGCGAGGAGGCCGACCTGCTCCACCAGTGGGGCCGACTGCTCGCGCGGGTCGAGCGGCTCCACGAGGCGGCCGAGCTCTACCGGCGCCACCGGGCCGGCCGCATCTGGGTCGAGCGCGTGGACGCCGATCGCCGGCTCGCGCCCAGGGCGTGACGTTTGGCGCCAGGCCGGTAATTCGACAGACGTTCCGGTCGCGCGGGTGGCCGCGCAGTGCGGCCACCCGCTCGAATCAGAGCCGGTTCGGAGCGCGGTCAGCGGCCCGCGACCGCGGGCTCCTGGAGCCCCGTGGCGTCGGCGCCCTGCTTGGCCGCCTCCGCCTGCGCGAGCTGGCGGTTGACGTGCTGCCAGTCGACGTTGCGCAGGAACGCCTCGACGTACTGCTTGCGGCCGTCCGGCGTGGCGCCGAAGTCGCGCACGTAGGCGTGCTCGTAGACGTCGAGCGCGAGCACCGGGACCATGTTGTAAACGGCCCACAGGTTCTGGGTGTCCAGCAGGTAGTTGAACAGCGAACCGTCGTTGAGGTCGTAGCCGACCATCACCCAGCCGCGCGCGGCCGACGCGCCCTTCTTGAAGGCGTCGAGCCACTTGCCGACGCCGTTGAACTCGCTGCCGATCAGCTCGGCGAAGCGGCCTTCAGGCTCGCCGCCGCCGCCGCCGAGATGCCCGAAGTAGAGGTCGTGGTTCTTGTAGCCGAGCAGCGCGAACGTGTAGTCGATCGACACCGCGCGCAGCGGCGAGTAGACCTGGTTGCCCTCGATCTGGCTGTAGTCGAACTCGTTGAGGATCCTGCGGCACTCGTTGGCCTTCTTCGCGTAGCCCTCGTAGAGCTTGTAGTGATCTTCCATCGTCTGGCGCGAGATCCCGTCGAGCTCCTTCTCGAAGGCGGCGAACTTGCGCGGCTTGAGCTCATCCCAAGGCATGGGGCTCCTTTCGTCGCGTGTCTCTCCTGACGAGCGTCCCCGAACTCGGCGCCAGGGAACCTCGGAACTTGGGTATGCGTGTCAGAGAGCTGAGAAAGGAGGCATCCATGCCGCCGGGCGGAGTCAAGAAGGGCAGCAAGCGCGCCCGTCAGTACGAGCACATCAAGGACAGCCAGAAGTCTCAGGGCGCGTCCGAGTCGCGCGCCGAGGAGATCGCCGCGCGCACCGTCAACAAGGAACGCGCCCGCTCGGGCGAGTCGCGCCAGCGGTCGCGCACGTCGACGCAGGACATGTCCTCGTCGCGGCGCGGCGGACAGCGCTCGGGCACCAACCGCCCGAAGGGCCGGACGCGCGACCAGCTCTACGCCGAGGCCAGGAAGCTCGGCATCGAGGGCCGCTCGTCGATGAACAAGGACCAGCTCCAGCGCGCGGTCGATCGCAAAAAGTCCTGACCTTCGTCAGGCGCCGACCGGCCGCCAGTCGCTGGTCGAGAGAAACTGGCCCGAGCCGTTGAACCGGCCGATGAAGAGCAGCCGCCCGTTAGACTCGCACCTGTGGCGGCACTCTGCCGGCGCCCGCTGGCCGCGACTGAAGTGAGTGCTCGCGGAGGAGGCTGAGTGCCGCGCGGACTGTGGATCGCGCTCGTCGCCATCGCGCTGCTGTACGCGGGCCTGATCCTGGCGCTGTTCGCGGCGGGCCGCCGCAGCGACGCTCGCGCCTGGGCCGGCTTCGTCCCCGACTGCGTCGTCCTGTTCCGGCGCCTGATGAGCGACGCCCGCGTGCCGCGTGGACGCAAGCTGCTGCTCGGCGCGCTCTTGGCCTATCTCGCGATGCCGTTCGACCTCGTTCCCGACTTCATCCCGATCGCCGGCCAGCTCGACGACGCCATCATCGTCGCGGTCGTGCTGCGGTCGGTGCTGCGCAGCGCCGGCGACGCCCCGGTCCGCGAGCACTGGCCGGGCCCGGCAGCGAGCCTGCGGGTGGTCCTCAGCCTCGCCGGACGCCCGGCGTGACGCGCCGCGCGAAAGGGCGCAGTCAGGGCTTCGGCAGCTTGACCGCCTCTCCGTCGAGTTCGGCCTGATCGTAGTTGATGCCCATGGTCTCGAGGATCGTGGGCAGCACGTCGACCAGCCGCATGCGCGTGTTCGGATCCTTGGAGCCGACGCCGGGCCCGTAGAACACCATGGGGATCTCCTGGATCAGCTTGCTGTGGCCGCCGTGGTCGCCGATGACGCCGTAGGTCACGTCGCTCGCTAGGAGCCCGACCACGTCAGCACCCGAGGGTTCGGCCATCGTGTCGACGAGCTCCTCGCCGTGCCTGGCGAACCAGCTGCGCTCGGCCCCCACGATGTGGTTGGTCCCGAACGGCACGTAGTCGTCCTGAGCGTCGTTCGTGTAGTAGCTCGCGATCACGCCGGGCATCGCGAGAACCGCCGCGGCCGCCTCGCGCTCCCTTGCAAGCGACGTGTCTTGCAGCCAGGCCGCGATATGGCCGTCCTGGTACGAGAAGGCCAGGCTGCCGTCGAGCGTGTCCTGAGCGCCGCGACCGCCGGACTGGGATCGCGATAGACCTCGTCGGAGTCGCTGCCGAAGTACCAGTTGCAGTCCGACCGGATCCCGGTCGAGGGCGGCTTGCAGAGGGGTTCAGAACGCCTGGGGCGAGCCGGCCGTAGAACCGCCGGCCAGTCTGCGCGGCGTGCTCGGCGGTGATGACGATCAGCGTCTCGTCGAGTAGGCCGCTCGAGTTGAGCGCGGCGACGATCTTCCCGACCTGCTCGTCCGCGTTCTTCGCGATGAACGGTAGATGGCGCATCTCCTCGACCGAACCGGGAGCGGCCCCCGGCTCGCCTTCGTCTTCGGGCCCCCACATGTGGCCGAGCTTGTCGATAGCGCCGAGGCTGACCAGCATTCCGTGCCAATCGGGCTCGTTCTCGATGAAGCGGATGGCGGCGTCGGCGGACCAGTTGTCGCCGCCGATGTGCGCCGGGTCGAATCCAGGCACGAAGCGGTTGCCGTCGAGCGGATAGAGGTTGGCCGGCGAGAGGGCTCCCGTGCCGTAGGCGCCGGCGCCCTGGAACGTCCACCAGCGATCCGTGCAGTCGTTCGTGAAGCCGAAGTACGACCGGAGGACGCCGACGTACTCGCGCCGCCGCCAGCCCGACCCGCACTGGGCGGCGACGTTGCCGCCTCGGATCTGGAAGATGAGGTCCTCGGGATCCGGGGTGGCGGTTCCGTCGCCCACCGCCGAGCTGGTGTGCCCGCTGGTGCACGCCGAGGTCCGCTTCTGCGAGATCGACGCGAAGGCCGACGTCTCGCCGAACCGCACGTCCAGGTAGTCCTGAAGCTTGCCGTAGCCGCCCGCGTCGATCAGCGCCGCGAACTGTGCGCAGCTCATGCTCGACGTCACGTGGTAGGCGCCCGGCGTGCCGAGCACGTTCGCCGAGTCGCGGTACACCTCGTTCGACCAGCCCATGTGCTTGGGGAGCTGGCCGCTCGTGATCACGTTGTGACTGATGACCGTCTCCGCCGCCATGTGGCCGACCAGGGCGTTCGGGAAGCTCGCGCCATTGCGCTGGAGCTGCTGCACGTTCTCCATGCCGTAGCGCTCGATCGTGTCCGGCCGCGCCTGGTCGAGCACGATGATCACGACGCGCGAGGGCCGTTCCGGCTGGCCCTGCGCCGGCGGCACGAGCAGAGCGAGCGACGCCGTCAGCGAAACGACCGACGCGACGAAAAGCATCCTGCGCGACACGAGCGGCTCCCCTCGGCGACCTGCGCGGAAAGCTAGTCCAATCTCATATATCAATGCGAAGTCAACGCATCCGAACCACTCGTCGGACGAGGGAGGCGGCCGCGCGCTGACGCCAGCGTCAGCGTTCCTGCCACCTGCCGCCAAGGTTTGGCACAGAGGGGTAGCTTCCGGTCATCTCTATCACGCGGGGGAGGGAGGTTCTCCTTGCAGGGTCAAATCGTGTGGCGCGCACTCGCGCTGGCGGCGCTCGCGCTGGTTGCCGCGCCGGGACTGGCGCGCGCGGGCAGTCGCGAGGAGGTGCGCCTGGGCAAGATCAATCGGTTCGTCGTGATCTATCAGGAGAACCACAGCTTCGACAATCTCTATGGCGGATGGGAGGGCGTCGACGGGCTGGCAGGCGCGGATGCGGCACACACGACGCAGGTGGATCAATTCGGAAATCCGTTCCCCTGCCTGCCGCAGAACGACGTCAACATCGCGCCGGCGTGTCCGCCCAATGAGCCATTCCTGATCGAGCAGTTCATCCCGCCCTCGGCTCGCACATGCCCGAATGGGGTCAAGGACCCAACGGGAAATCCGGGCGGCTGCACGCGCGATCTGGTGCACCGCTTCTATCAGGAGCAGTACCAGCTCAACGGCGGCGCGCAGAATCGCTACACAACCGGCAGCGACGCGGTCGGCCTCACGCAGGGCGTCTATGACACGCGCAACCTACCGATCTACCGCTACCTGCACGCTGCGGGCCACCCTCGCTATGCAATCGCGGACCGCTTGTTCCAGGCGGCGTTCGGCGGGTCGTTCCTCAATCATCAGTGGTTGATCGCGGCGGCGACCCCGACGTGGCCCGGTGGGCCGGCTGATCAGCACTCGATCGTGGACGCGAACGGGATGCCGACGAGCTATCCGCTCTATACGGCCATCGGTCCGACGCTCGACCGCCCACTCACGTCGACCTGCCCGCCCGTCAAGCCGGGGTTGCTCTGCGGCGACTACGCCGTGAACACGATTCAGCCGCCCTACCAGCCGCATGGTTCAGGCGCGCAACTGCCGCCGCAGACCCACGCCACGATCGGCGATCGCCTCAGCGCAGCCGGGCTCGACTGGGCGTGGTACTCCGGCGGCTGGTCGAACGCCAACGGCGACGTCAACGGTCCCGGCTGGACGAACGGTTCAAGCGCCTGCACGGACCCGGACACGGCCGCGGGCGCGGTGTGGCCGAACTGCCCCAACCGGTTCTTCCAGTATCACCACCAGCCGTTCAACTACTTCGCCAACTACGCCCCGCAAACGGCGGCGCGCGCGGCGCACCTGCGGGACGAGGAGGAGTTCCTCGCGACCGCGCGGGGGTCGAGCAAGAGCTGCGGCCTGAAGCCGGTGAGCTTCGTCAAGCCGATCGGGCTCGAGAACGAGCACCCCGGCTACGCGAGCGAGCACCAGGGCTCCGATCACCTCGTGGAGCTGCTGCGGGCGGTGAACGAGAGCGCCTGCCGCAAGCACACGATGGTGATCGTGACCTACGACGAGTTCGGAGGCGAATGGGACCACGTCCCACCGCCCGGCCAGGGCACGACGACGCCCGGCCCGCACGACCTCCACGGCCCCGGAACGCGCATCCCGGCGCTGGTGATCGCTCCCGGACTACGCGGCAAGTTCGTCGTGGACGATGCCTCGCACGACACCACCTCGGTGCTTGGGACCATCGAGCGCCGCTTCGATCTCGCCCCATTGACGGGCCGCGACGCGGCGGTACGGGATCTCGCGACCGTCTTCACGGCCGCGCCCGTCGGTAGCCGCGGCGGCTGACCGGTCTCCCTGTAGCCCCAGCCCGGCGTTCGGCGCCGGGCTGGGCCCGGCCGGGTCTTGCGCGAACTGGAAGCGCTGCTTCCACGGGGTAGCGTTTTCAGGCTGGATCGAGGAACGAGGTACGTACATGGCCACGGTTGGAGTGCGCTACATCGTCGACGACGTCGACGCGGCGATCGACTTCTACTGCAAGCGGTTGGGATTCCAGGAGGAGATGCATCCCGCGCCTACCTTCGCGATGCTCTCCCGCGACGATCTTCGCCTCGCGCTCAGCGCGCCCGGGGGTGGATCCGGAGGCGGCCAGGCGATGCCCGACGGAACCGTGCCCGAACCTGGAGGATGGAACCGCTTCCAGATCGAGGTGAGCGACTTGGCCGCGACCGTCGAGGAGCTGCGCGGGCACGGCGCACGTTTCCGCAGCGGGATCATCGCCGGAGTCGGTGGCAAGCAGATCCTGCTCGAGGACCCCTCCGGCAATCCGATCGAGCTATTCGAACCGAGTCGCCCCGAGGCCGCCCTCTCCGCGAGCCCCTGACCGTCCGCGCCGGCCGGTCGCTTCCACGATCCGACGCGAGCGCCGACGGAAGCTCGCGCGATCGCCTTCATCTCGCGAACAGGATCGGAGCTGCCACCACGACGATCCAGGCACCCTGCGCGACTTGGTCAGCACGATCACGCGCACCAGCCCGGACGCCGCCGCACCGATGCCGCTTATCGCGTGGCGGCGCCGGAGCGCGCGGCGCTCGCCCGGCGCCGACGCCTGGGCGCGATTCAGCGGAAGTGGCGCGGGAACTGCTTGACGATCCCCCTGCTGAGGGTGTCGGCCATCATCAGGATGTGATGGTGGATCGCGTCGTAGTCGCGGACGTCCGCGGCGTACTTGCCTTGGAGCCGGTTGACGGCTTCGCTGACCGTCCGGTCGAGGTGGCGCCGCATCGTCCGGCGCATCGCACGGCGGGACCAGTTGCGCGGGTTGGCCGCGTGCAGGAAGTCGGCGATCTGGTTGCCGTTCACATACCACTCGGCGGTGCGCTGCTCGATCAGGTTCTGGTCGCCGGCCTTCGCCGCCTGCAGTAGGGCGACGGCGCCGGCGATGTGCTGCTTGAGCAGCGCCGTCAGCTCGTTGCCGGCGGCGCGGCCGTAGTACGGCTTGATCGCGTTGCCGATGTCGGTCTGGTTGCGCAGCAACCGCTGCTCGGTCGCAGGCAGATCGGGCAGTTCGTGCGCGAAGCTGATGATCGCCAGGCGCGTCCAGGTGATGTGGTCCTCCCAGAGCTTGCGCATGGCGTCGTGGAGGGCCGCCTGCCCGTGCGTGATTCTCGCCGAAACGGCAACGCCGCGAGCGTCGCCCTGATCGCCGGCCGCGTGTCCTTCGTGCGTGCCGCAGCCGGCGAGCACGAGAACTGCGCCGGCGTCGGGCAGCAGGCCGGCGAGGGCCGTGCGAGCAAGACGACCCGCGTGTGGATTGGTGCTCATCGTCGAGCCTCCTTACAAGTGGGCGGGAGCGACCCGCCGGGGTTGGTTGTGATCTGAGCCGCGAAGAGCAGCCCCGGCGCCGCCGCCGGCCGCCCAGGCCGCAAGAAGCACGCTCGCGGAGTGCGAGCACGATCGGCGGGAGCGCGCCGGTTGCCGTGTGCCGTGTGCCACGTACGGTCAGCGCCGGCCGAACGGGGAGTCTTACCTCCCGCGTGCGACGGACGCCTAGCAGGTGTCTGCGTCAACGAACATCGGCGGCAGCCGACGGTGCTCGCGACCGTGCGCCGAAATCGAATGACTCGCGGGTCCTTCGCGGCTTCGCCGGACGACGCGCGTCGCGCGGTCGTTCAGCCTGAACGGCCGGCTCCGCGGGCGATCACGTTGAGCCGAATGCTCGCGTGACCCTCGAACTCAGCTACGACCTCGTCACCTATCCCGATCGGGACCTGAACGATCGAGCCGGTGATGATCCGATCGCCGGCCTGGAAGCGCTCACCGACAGCGCCCAGCAGCTCAGCGGCCCGCGCGATGCGCTCCGGAACATCGCCGGGCCACAAGCCGGCTTGGCGTCCGCGACGATTGACCGACACCGTGACCTCCGGCGCAGCCCGCGGTGCGTCGGGCCACGTCGTGAGCGCCACGGCCCGGTGGAATATGTTGCCGGCGACAACCGACTCGGGCTCGCCCGGAAGCCGTGCGAGGTCGACGATTTCGAGCGCCGCACCGTAAGTCAGGATCGCGTCAGCGATCTCTCTGATGGTCGACGTCGACGCTACGTCGGTCCCCAGCGCCACGACCGCCTCGGCATCGGCATGGAGGTCCGCATCCTCGGTCGCCGCGTAGGTGGACCCCGCAGGGACGACCGTCTCGGAAGTGAGGTAGCCGACGGCGATGTGCCCGCCAATGCTCTCGCGATTCCCCAGGCCAAGTTTCCAGCCGACTTGGTGCGCTCCGCGCCGGAGCGCGTCGTCGCGAGCACGAAGTTGCTGCTCCAGCGCTGCGACCAGCCGAGGGTCGACTACGGACGGGGTCACGGTGAGTTGACGCCGCGGCGGCCCGCAACAACGACTGTGGTCGCCATCGCAAGCGCCATCGCGAAGAGCTCCCCGGTCGGGAGCAGGGCGGCGAGGCGCCAGAAGCCGGCGGTGCGACTCACGACGCCTCGATCTTGAGCTCGTCGGCCAGGCGCGCGGCCTGATCGAGCGCGGCGGACGCGATCCGCCGGGCGTCATCGGGCCGGTACGCCTCACCGTAGACCGCCCCCGGCCGCCGCGGCGCTTCCATCAGCACGACGCGGTCCCAGCCGCCGAGATGGACAGGAACGAAGCTACAGGCCTCGATCAGGGCGGCCGCGGCATCGATCGCGCGCTGCTGCTCGGCGGCGAAGAACATCGCCACGTCGCCGTCGACGCGGCCCTCGGCGACGTCGCGCTGGTAGCCAGATGTGAGTGTGTTGAAGGCCTTGGCGAGCAAGGCCCCGGGCATCCGGCGCGCGTTCGTCTCAACGGCGCTGAGGCCATACGGCAGCTGCGCGACCCCGTCGGGCCCGAACTGGTTCGTCGTATCGATGACGACCTTGCCGTCGAGCGACCCGGTCTCAGTGAGCACGTCGTCGATCAGCCGCCACGGCACCGCGAACACGATCACCTCGGCGAACTCCACGGCCTCGCCCGGCGTGCCGGTGCGCGCGCCGTCGGTCTCGGCTGCCAGCTGCTCGAGCTTGGCCGGGTCTCGCGAGAAACTGAACAGGAGCTCATGGCCCGACTTGCCCAGCCGGCTCCCGATGTTCCCGCCGATCCTCCCGGCTCCGATCACTCCTATGCGCATTACCGTCCCTTCCTACGGCGCCGCCGGGCGGCTGATACGAGGTTGATCAGCGCACGCGCGAGGCGCGCGGAGTGGTTGGCGAACGTGATGATCGTGACCTGCTCCACGCCGACCGGGACAGAGACGGACGGCCCGGCTGACACGGTTCAGGCGCGAGCCGGCACGTAGGTCAGGTTGAGCACGCCGGTGCTGAGTGCGTCGTGGTCGACGAGCTCGAGGGTGTGCGGCGTCTGGTCTTCGAACAGGCGCGCGCCGTGTCCGACGGCGAGCGGGTGCAGGAGCAGGCGCAGCTCGTCGAGGAGCCCGTGGGAGAGGAGTGAGCGCACCAGCGTGGCGCTGCCGGAGATGACGATTTCGCCGTCCGTCTGGTCCTTGATCCCCTGGAGCTCCTCCTCGACGTCGCCGGACACGACCGTTGTGTTGTTCCAGGTCCTCCTCCAGCAGCAGTCGACCGGTTGAGGTCGTGGTGACGTCGAGGACCATGCGCGCGGAGGGACCCTTCGTTTCTCCCGGTCGCCGCCCGCGAGTATAAGTGCGCCGGCCTCGCGCTTGGCCCGGCTCCTCCCTCGCCGTCAGGCTGACTCGACCTCGAGGAGCCGAGGGAACAGCAGGCCGCCCGGCTTGACGGTCTGCCCGGCGAGCTCGCCGTCCCACTCTCCGGGAAGGCGTCGGCGCGCGACGTCTGCCGCGCCGAGCTGGTTGAAGATCTCGTCGGCGCTGGCGGGGATGAACGGAGACAGGCACTCGGCGAGGTGACGAAGCCCCTCGGCCAGCGTGTGGAGGACGGTGTCGAGCCGGCGCTGGGCGGCCGCGTCCGGATCGCGGGCCAGCGTCCACGGCGCGCTCTCGTCGACGTAGGCGTTCAGGCGCCGCACGAACGACCAGATGGCGGCGAGGGCCGAGCGGGGGTCGTACGCGTCCATGGACTCGATGACGTCGCGATACGCCTGCTCCGCCGCCTCGACGATCTCGGGCGGCGACGGATCGCCCGGCCGCGGGACGGACCCGGCCCGATAGCGCACGATCATGCTCACCGTGCGGTTGAGGAGGTTGCCGAGCGCGTTGCCCAGGTCGCCGTTATAACGCCGGAGCAGCTCCTCTTCGCTGAAGTCGGCGTCCAGCGCGGGCGGCACGTGGCTGAGCATGAAGTAGCGGACGGCGTCCGCGCCGTAGGTCTCGACGAGGGCGGGTATCGACACGCTGGTCCCCCGCGACTTGCTCAGCTTACGTCCCCGGTCCGTGATGTATCCGTGCACGAACAGCTCGGTAGGCGGGGGAACGCCGACTGACAGCAGCATCGCGGGCCAGTAGAGGGCGTGGAAGCGGAGCACGCCCTTGCCGAGGCAATGGACGCGGTTCTCGTTCTCCAGCCAGAACTCGCGGTACAGCTCGCCGTCGGAGGCGTACCCCAGTGCGGTGACGTAGTTCGTGAGAGCGTCGATCCAGACGTACATCACCTGCGATGGGTCGCCCGGGACCGGGATGCCCCAGCCGCGTGCGCGCTCCTGCGAGCGGGAGATGCTGATGTCCTCCAGTCCCGATCGGATGAAGCTCAGCGCCTCGTTGCGTCGCGTCGCCGGGATGATCCGGATCGCATCGGTCGAGATCAGCCGCTCGAGCTCATCCTGGTAGCGCGACAGCCGGAAGAAGTAGTTGTTCTCCTCGATGTACTCCGGACGCGTCTCGTGCTCCGGGCAGAGCCCGTCCACGAGCTCGCTTTCCGTGTAGAACTGCTCGCAGCCGACGCAGTACAGGCCACCGTAGGTCTTCCGGTAGATGTCACCCGCGGCGTCCATCGCCATCCAGAAGCGGGCGGCGCCCTCGAGGTGCAGCGGGTCCTCGCTCGTGCGTATGAAGTAGTCGAACGACAGGCGAAGCGCATCGCGCAGCTCGAGGAAGTACTGCACGTTCTGCTCGACGAACTCGCGCGTCGGCCTACCCGCGGCCTCGGCGGCGAGCACGTTCTTCAGGCTGTTCTCGTCGGACCCCGACAGGAAGAACGTCGACTCACCGCGCGCGCGCCGGTAGCGCGCGAACGCGTCGGTCTGGATGAACTCGAGCGCGTGGCCGAGGTGCGGCGCGGCGTTGACGTACGGGATCGTCGTCGAGATGAAGTACCGGTTGTCGTTCACGATGATTCGTGCAGCGTGGCTAGTAGATGCGCCGGCGATCGGCGACCAGCCGAAGCGGCACGCCACTCGCGCCACACCGGCACTTCCCCGATTCTACGGGGTAGCGGACGCCGACCAAGTAGCCCGGCTGCGTCTCCGCGCATACGGCGCAGAGGTGCACGAGGGCGCCACCGCCCTCCACGTGGGTTCGCCACCGCTCCTGCGCGGACCGCCGCAGGCGCTCGTCCGAGCGGGCGAGGAGGCGCCCAAGCTGCGTGATGCCACGGAGCTCCGCCTGCGCTGCGCGAGCCTCGTCGGCGCGCGCGCCGACGACAACGCGGCCGCCGTCCTCGGCGCGCAGGCTGAGGAGGACCGGGATGCCGCGCGGGCGGCCCCTGCGCTCCAGACGCCATGCGCGCGATCGTGTAGCGCACGCCGGGGCCACCTCCGCCCGTATGCCCTGGGCCGCCGCTGCGGCAGCCCAGGCGCGAAGGCGCCAGCGGGCCGGAGGGATCGGTACCGCGTCGAGTGCCACGGATCAGAACGAGCCGCTTCAGCCGGCGAAACTCGAAGCTCGGGATGGCGGCGGTGAACCCGGTCCGACGCTTGCGCGCGCAACGGCGACGGACCCCGAGGGATCGAGCAGCTCGCCGGGAGAGTGAGCGGAGGCGCGGGCCCGTACTCCGGGAACCCGCTTCGACGACGCAACCATCAGGCAGGATCGACGATCGCCGACATCGCCTGCCCGTGCGCGAACCAGTAGGCGCGGCCATCGCTGATCGCGAGGGACTCTGCCTGGATCTCCTCGAGCGGCCCGCTGTCGAGCACGCTCGCGGCGGCGCCGTCCCAGCGAACCACCTCAAATCGCTGCCCCGTCGGATTCACCAGCGCGCGGATCCACACGACCGTGCCGCGGCGCGTCAGCTCCAGGTCTAGAACGGGAAGCGTGTCGTCGGGCTCCTTCTCGCTCAGCACCCGCTTCCGGCCCGTCGCGACGTTCAGTCGAATCGTGGCTTCGGCACAGCCCCCGGAGGCGCACGGCCGGTCCTCGAACGCGACGGCGACCGCCGACGCGATCGTGATCAGCAACGACGTACGTGAGGTCATTTCGGATTCAGAAGCGTTCGCTGCTTGTAGTCACGTATGCGGGCCGCGGGCCTTCGGTGCAGTCGGGGAAGGTCGGCATCATCGTCTCCGGACCGCCGGTCAGGCCTGAATCGTGGACGTGCGATCGTCCCGCGCAGAACTGGTAGTAGTAGACGCGGTCCACGCGCCCGCGGTAGAGCGCGAGCCGATCGATCAGGTAGCGCAGCTCGCGCGCTTGGGTGGCGAGCGTGTTGCGCGGTCGCGCCTGTCCTGCGAAGTCGATCCGGCTTCCGGCCTCGGAGAACGAGACGCGCTGGTCGCGCCCGATGGCGGTGATGAACGCTTGGGTGCCGATGTTGACGAGGTTCTGGCGCTCACGGCGGACGTCGACGTAAGGGTGGAAGCCCCACTGGTGGGGGTAGCTGGTCCGACCGAGCGAGTCCAGTACGGCGAGCCGACGCCCTCCTCGAGCTCGCATAGATCCGGCGCGATCGGCTCGTCCGGTGCTGCGGTGGGCTCGACCTCCGCGGGCAGCTCGGGCGGCGGCGGCACCGTGGGCACCTCGACGCGGAAGGTCTGCGAGCGCGTGTCGCCCTGGGTGTCGCTGGCGATCGTGCGCACGACGAATTCGCCCTCACGCCCTCCTCGATCGGGTCGAAGTCCAGGTCGCCTGCGAGGCCGCCGCAGGCGCTGACGCAGTCGTCACCGCCGTCGCTGGCGTCCTCTCGGTTGAGATAGACGACTGCCTGCGCGATGCCGCTCGACTCGCTCGCGTCGTAGTGCATCGCGTAGGTGCTGCTCGGCGAGAGAGTCGTGTTGCCGGCGCCGTAGAGCGTGCCCGAGAGCGTCAGGCTCGGCGGGCTGGCGCCGCCGGTGCTCGCGGTGACCATGCCCGTGTTGTCGTAGCTGTAGGTGCTCCTGCGGCCGCTCGCCTCGGTACGGGTCGTAGTTCCGAGGCCGTAGCTCCACGTGGTCTTCGGACCGGTCCCCGTCGTCGGGCTGGTCACCTCGGTGTCGGAGGTCACGCGGAAGCTCGAGTCGTATGTGAAGCGGTGCTCGCGCGCGACGGCCGGCGGAGTGACGCGGACGAGGTTGAAGAGGCTGTCGTAGGCGAACGTCGTGCAGGCTCCGGCCGGGTTCGTGTAGGCGAGCAGGCGGCCCTTGGAGTCGTGCGTGTACTGATGGATCCCGTTCGACGCATCCGTCATGCGCGCGAGGAAGCCGAATTGGTCGTAGCCGAATGTGAACCGGCGGCCGAGATTGTCGCTCAGCGAGGTCAGCAGGCCGCTCGTGTACGTGTAGTCGATCTGGCCGCCGTCCTGATCGGTCTTGCGCGTGAGGTAGCCGTTGCTGTTGAGCGACTACTTGTCGTCGGTCTCGCTGTCGGTGATCGTGTAGCTGCCGTCGGCGTTCTTGACCAGCTCGAGACCCACGCCAGGCGCCGGCTCGTAACTGCCGTCGGCCTGCTTGTTGAACGGCACGGTGTAGCCGCTCGGGCCGTCGAACGCGACCGAGCCGTCGCGGTAGAAGAGCAGGCCGACGTCCTGGCCGACGTTCATCGTCCAGCCGCCGCCGGTCGTCCCGGTGTTCGGCGAGAGGTTGTTGTAGAAGCGCTCGATGCCGTAGTCGAGATCGCTCTCGGAGAGCTGGAAGTCGGTTTGGCGGATGAGCAGGTTGCCGTTGGCCGGGGTCACCGACAGCTGCAGGCCCTCCTGCACCGTCTGGCCCTCCAGCCAGTAGCGCGCGAGGTCGCCGGCCCGGGGCTCGTACTCGATCGAGAGATACGGCGGCGTCTTGCAGCGCGTGTAGGTCAAGTCGAACTGGAGCGTCTGATTGACATTCTCGGGCGTCTTGAGCAGCAGGCCGTGGTTGGCGACTGTGCCGTCGACCCACGCCTGCGTCAGCTCGGTCGGGTGCCAGAACTGCCAGCCGACGGTCGACGCGTTCGTGGTGGTCGCGGCGACGGCGGAGTCGAAGTCGCGGCTCGCTATACGAGCCGAGGAGGGGTATGTCCGAGCACTTGTTCGATCGTGCCGGTCGACGTCGGTCGCCGGCGACCGTGCCGGGGTTCCACGCCGGTCGCCCGCCACGCAACAAGGGGCTGCGCTATCCGGCGGACCCGCCGACCATCGAGGAAATCGTCGCCGTCATGCGTGCAGCGGGCGGTGGTCGCCACGGGCGGCGCCTGCGCGCGCTGATCGTCGTCCTGTGGCGGGCAGGGCTGCGCATCCACGAGGCCCTGGCGCTTAGCGAGCCCGACCTGGACCGCCGCCGCGGCGCGCTGCTAGTCCGACGCGGCGAGGGAGGCCGGCGTCGCGAGTGGGCATGGACGAGTGGGCCTGGGAGCAACTACGCCCCTGGCTGGACCTGCGGCTCGAGCTGCCGGTCGGTCCACTGTTCTGCGTCATCAACGGCCCGACGCGCGGGCGCCCGTGGTCAGCGGCAGCCATGCGCGCCGACCTGCGACGCACTGCCACGGCCGCCGGCGTGCGGCGCCGCTTTGCACCCCATCAGCTGCGTCACGCACATGCCGTCGAGATGGCCCCACGAGGGCGTCCCGCTGACCGTCATCCAGCGCCAACTCCGCCACAGCAACGTCGGGGTCACCTCGATCTACTCCAAGGTATCGACAATGCCGAGATCATCGAGACCGTCCACACCCGCCGAGCGCCGATGATCCCAGTCAACGCATCGCTTCGGGCCTGACGCCAATCGCGGCAACGCGCTAATCGTGCACAGGAGAAGTCCCGGTCGCGCAGGAGATGTCCGCCACCGCCGAGTCCCGGGACGACGGCGACCCAATACAGAACTTCGTCACGCAGCTTGCGAATGACCGGCATTGATCGCCCATTGGGCGGCGAAAGCGCGTTCGTATGCGGGCCGCGCTTCGCCGCGGGCAACATAGGCAGCCAGTTTCGGAAACTCGTCC
>Ga0126313_10000145_pt1 | contig 30668 bp, 29 predicted proteins | sample Plot105A_FD_89954 | JGI IMG/M metagenome (GOLD analysis project Ga0126313, IMG submission 89954) | Serpentine soil microbial communities from UC McLaughlin Reserve, CA, USA - Plot105A | ecosystem: Environmental > Terrestrial > Soil > Grasslands | place: USA: UC McLaughlin Reserve, Lake County...
GCGTCGGAGCCGGTGAACGCGGTCTTGATCTTGCGCGGCATCAGCTGCGTCGTGGGGTGGCGCACGAAGTAGCGCACGTACGCACCCGCGTACGACGTCGGGTCGAAGATCTCGTCGTCGCAGACGCCCGCCCATGGGTCGGCGGTCACGTTGCGCACGGTGTTGCCGCAGCCCTCGCGGCTGGAGAGGCCGGAGGCGCTGACTCTGCGAATCAGCTCGGCCATTTGCATCAGCGGGATGTGATGGATCTGGAAGTTCTGGCGCGTCGTGATGTGCGCCTTTCTGAGCGGCGCGAACTCCTCCGTCACGTCGGCGAGCACGTCCATCTGCTCGGGCGTGACGCCGCCCCACGGCAGCTTGATGCGGCACATCTGGACGTCGGGCTGGCGCTGACCGTAGACGCCCTGCTTGAGGCGGAAGCCGATGAACTCGTTCTCCGGCGTCTGTCCGTCGAGGAACTTCTTCGACTCGGTGACGAAGTCGTCGAACTCCTGCTCGAGGATCGGGATGACGTGCCCCGGGACGTCCTGGACGACCTCGGGATTGTCGAGCGAGCCCACCTTGCCGGCCGGCTTGCCCTGCTCTTGCACCGAGGTCGGCTCCATGCGCTGCATTCCTCCTTCGCGGGACGGACGAAGGGGAAAGGTAGCAAACCCGGGTTTGTTTCGGGGATTTACGAGGTCGCCGGCGTGACGTCTGTCTGCGCGAAGTCGTTGCCCTTGAACAGCAGCGGGCGGCCGGTCGTGATGGCCAGGGCGTAGCTGAAGCAGTCGCCGAAGTTGAGGCGGGCGGATCCGTTGCCCTTGCCGTAGCGAAGCCATGCTTCGCGTGCGGCGTGGGCTTGGGTCACGTCGACCGCGGCAACACGAATGCCCGAGGAGAGCAAGAAGTCGTCGAGGTCCACCAGCCCGTGATCGAACTTGGCCTGCACCATGGAGCACTCGAACAGCGTCGCCGCCGAGATCAACGGGTCATTCGCGAGGGCAAGCAGCTTCTCGAACGCGAGACCTTCGGGCTCCTCGCGCAAGACCGCGACGAGCGCCGACGTGTCGACCACCATCAGGTCGGCAGCCCGTCTTCGTCGTAGCCGAGGATCTCCTCGTCGGTGCGGTTATCGATCACAGGTCGAGCGGCTGCCCGCTTAGCGATCGCCCGGATCCGCTGGAGGCGCACCTCGGGCGGCGCCATGCGGCCGATTCGCTCGAGCCGCTCGCGGACGGCGATGGTCACCGCGGTCGTGATGCTCTCGCCGGTCGTGGCGGCGAGTTCGCGAACGAGGCGGTCGGCGACGGGGTCCTTGATGTTGAGCGCCATGGTGCGAGGAAGATTAGCGCCGGTTTCTTCCTGGCGGACGTGAATGGGGATGAGCATCCGGGCAGCGTCGTGCGCACTCATCTCGCAGCACAACACGCGAATGTGACGATTCTGCGGCGGGGTGGCGGCGGGTCGGGCGCGGCGCGTCAGTCGCCGGCGACGGGCAGGCCGGCGTCGAGCCAGGCCAGCATGCCGCCCGCGAGGTTGTGCGCGTCGTAGCCGGCGGCGCGCAGGGCAGCGACGGCCATCGCGGAGCGGGCGCCGCTGCGGCAGTAGATCAGCGCGGGGCGGCTCGGGTCGATCTCCCCGGCGCGCACGCTCAGCTCGTCGAGCGGGATCAGCACGTCCCCCTCGATCACGCCATCGGGACGCTCCGCGGGCGTGCGCACGTCGACGACCTGCCAGCTGTCCTCGTCGCGCAGGCGCGCCGCGGCCTCGGCCGGAGTGAGATCGGAGACGTCGGTCGTCATCGGGGGAGAGGGTAGACGGTGGCGTGTCAGGCGGCCGGCGGCGCGGAGGTCGGCTGGGGTGCGGCTGCCGGCGGCGCGGTCCGCGCGGCCGCGCCGATCGCCTCGGCGACGCTCGCCAGCCCCGCCTCGTGCACGCGGCGCGCGAGGCCGCGGTTGATCCGCCGCGGCCACAGCGGCCCGCCGTAGACGAACCCGGTGTACGCCTGCACGAGCGTCGCTCCCGCGCGGATCCGTTCCCACGCGTCGTCGGCCGTCTCGATCCCGCCGACCGAGATCAGCGTCAGCCGCCCCTCGGTGCGCGCGTGCAGGCGGCGCAACACCGCGAGCGCGCGCGGCTTCAGCGGTGCGCCGGAGATGCCGCCCTCGGCTGGGACGTCTGGCGCGGTCGGGTCTCGCAGCGTGCCGCGATCGATCGTCGTGTTGGTGGCGATCAGCCCGTCGAGCCGCTCGCGCAGCGCGAGGTCGGCGATCGCGTCGACGTCCTCGTCGCTCAGGTCGGGGGCGATCTTGATCAGCAGGGGGACCGGCCGCGCGATGTCCGCGAGCGCGACCCGCACGGCGGTGATCAAGGCGGCGAGCCGGTCGACCGTCTGCAGGTCGCGCAGCCCTGGCGTGTTCGGCGAGCTGACGTTCAGGACGAGGTAGTCGGCGTGAGGGGCGAGCCGGCGCACGCTCTCCTGGTAGTCCCCGTCGGCGTCGTCGGCGAGTCTCGTCTTGCCGACGTTGACGCCGACGACGGCGGCGCTGCGGTCCCGCTCGCGCAGCCGCGGCTCGGCTGCCGCGGCGCCCTCGTTCGGGAAGCCCATGCGGTTCACGAGCGCGCGCTCGCGCGTGTGCCGGAAGATGCGTGTGCCCGTGTTGCCTGGCTGCCCGTGCGCCGTGACCGTTCCGATCTCGACGAAGCCGAAGCCGAGAGACGCGTATGCGTCAAAGCCGGCGGCCTCCTTGTCGAAGCCGGCTGCGAGCCCGAGTGGGCTGGGGAAGCCGAGGCCGAGCGCGTGGACGCGCAGTGTGGGATCGCGGGGCGTCAGCAGTGCGCGCAGCAGACGGCGCAGCGGGGGGACCCGGTTCAGCGCGATCAGGCTGCGGGCGGTGAAGCGATGCACGCGCTCCGCGTCGAAGCGGGACAGCAGCAGCGTGTAGAGCAGCCGGTAGATCACCCGGGGGCTGAGCGTACAGGAGGGTCTCGCGGCGCCGACTGTGGCTCAGCCGGCCGGCGGGAGAACCGTTGCTCCGGGCAACTGCGCCGGGTCGAGCGTCACGTCGGTCGGCGCGTTGAGCTCGATCACGCGGAAGCCGTGGACGAGCCTCTCCTCATGCCGTGGAAATGCGGCGAGCAGTTGCGCGACGAGCGGGGGATCGGCCGGCCGCAGGTCCCGGTGGCCGGCGCTGCGGGTCGGCTCGACGACGAGCCAGACGTGGCGTGCGGCCACCGGTGTGTCGAACGGTGTCCGGTCGAAGTAGAGCGCGGCGACCGGGCCGCCGAGCGTCGTCACCGCGACGATCACGTCGCGCTCGGCGGGCGTGTGGATCCGCTCGCCGACCGTGCGCCAGTCGGTGTTCCCGTAGTGCCAGTCGGGCTGGGTCCACAGCGACGTCGCGACGCCGAGCGCGAGCACGGCGGCGAGCGGGACGGCGCGCAGACGCAGCAGGGCGGGGGCCGCGAGGGCGGCGAAGAGGGGCCACAGGTAGAGGACGTTGCGCACGTTGAAGCGGTCGTAGACGCCAGTTGCGGCGAGCGCGAGTGGGACGAGCAGACCGACGCCGGCGAGGGCGAGCAGGGCGCGGGCGCCGTCGCGCGCCGGCGGTGAGTCGGCCGGAGGTGTCTTGCTCTGGTGTCCTCCTGCGACATCACGGCAGGACGCTTCCGTCGCGGTGGAGTCGCGCCGGGCGAACGCGCGACGGACCGTCAGAACCGTGCCGACGGCGACGGCACCCAGGGCGATGATGAGCGCCGCCGCCTCCAGCCAGGTGCGCGGCACGTTGACGCCAGCGCCGAACTGGCGTGCGAGCTGCTGCAGGCGGTCGACGATGCCCGTGTCGGCGATGAAGGCCGCGCGGTCGTCGCCGGTCTGGTCGCGCAGCAGGTCGATCAGCGGGACAAGCGCGAGCAGCGCAGCGCCGCCGGCCAGCAGGGTTCCGCGCCGCGCGTGCGGCTGCAGCCACAGCAGCGTGACGACCTCCGCGAGCACGAGGAAGCCGGCGAACCAGTGGGTCCAGATCGCAGCAGCGGCGGCGAGCGTCCACAGCGCGAGGCGGCGTGCGCTCGCCGCCTCCAGCGCCCCGGCGAACGCCCACACGCTCAGCAGCCCAGTCAGCACGAGCAGGCCGTAAGCGCGGGCGTCGAGCGCGTACCAGCCGAGCAGGGGCGAGACGGCGAGGAGGGCGGCGGTCGCGAGCGCGGCGGGGCGGCCGACGAGTCGCCGCAGCGCGCAGTACGCCACCGGCACCGCGGCGATCACGGCGAGCGCCGACACTGCGCGCACTGCTCCCTCCCCGTCGCTGCCGAAGGCATGGACCCACGCCCACGTCAGCAGGTAGTAGAGCGGCGGCGTCGACTCGCTCGCACCGATGCGGTCCCACAGCTCGCCGAGCGATCCGGCCTGCACGACGTGAACCGTGTACGTCTCGTCGAACCAGAGCGACTGCGTTGCCAGGAACGGCAGTCGCAAGGCGGCGGCGACTGCTGTCACGAGCATGAGGACGGCGACGAGCAGCCGACGGTCGTCGCGCAGCGTCGGCTCGGCTGGATGCGGAGGCGATTGCGCGAGGGCTCGCGCCACGAGCCGATCCCTACAACGGGATGTTGCCGTGCTTGCGCTTCGGGCCCGGCTCACGCTTCGTGAGCAGGGTGTGGAGCGCGGCGATCAGCTTGGGGCGCGTCTCGTGCGGGACGATCACGTCGTCGATGTAGCCGCGCTCGGCCGCCGAGTACGGGTTGGCGAAGCGCGCCTTGTAGTCCTCCATCAGCTTCGCGCGGCGGTCTTCCGGCGTCGGCGAGGAGGCGATGTCGCGGCGGTAGATGATGTTGACCGCGCCCTCGGGACCCATTACCGCGATCTCGGCCTGCGGCCAGGCGAAGTTGAAGTCGGCGCCGAGGTGCTTTGAGGCCATGACGTCGTACGCGCCGCCGTAGGACTTGCGCGTGATCAGCGTGATCTTCGGCACGGTCGCCTCGGCGTACGCATAGAGCAGCTTCGCGCCGTGGCGAATGATGCCGCCCCACTCCTGGGCGGTGCCGGGCAGGAAGCCGGGCACGTCCACGAGCGTGACGATCGGGAGGTTGAACGCGTCGCAGGTGCGTACAAAGCGGGCGGCCTTCTCCGAGGCGGCGATGTCGAGCACGCCGGCGAGCGAGGCCGGCTGGTTGCCGACGACGCCGACCGCGTAGCCGTCGAGCCGTGCCATGCCGCACACGATGTTCGTCGCGAAGTGCTCGTGCACCTCGAGGAACTCGCCGTCGTCAACGACGAGGCGGATCACGTCGCGCATGTCGTACGGCTTGTTCGGCGCGTCCGGCACCACCGTGTCGAGCTCGGGGTCCATGCGGTCCGCGTCGTCCGTCGGATGCACGCGCGGCGGCGTCTCGAGGTTGTTCGACGGCAGGAAGCTGAACAGGTAGCGCGCGTCCTCGAGGCAGGCGTCCTCGTCCTCGGCGGCGAAGTGGGCGACGCCCGACTTCGAGTTGTGCGTCATCGCGCCGCCGAGCTCCTCGAACGTCGGCTCCTCGCCGGTCACCGTCTTGATGACGTCGGGGCCGGTGATGAACATGTGAGAGGTCTCTCTCACCATGAAGATAAAGTCGGTGATCGCGGGCGAGTAGACGGCGCCGCCGGCACATGGGCCCATGATCAGTGAGATCTGCGGGATCACGCCGGAGCACTTGACGTTGCGCAGGAAGACGTCGCCGTAGGCGCCGAGCGAGACGACGCCCTCCTGGATGCGAGCGCCGCCCGAGTCGTTGATGCCGATCACCGGGCAGCCGATCTTCGCGGCCAGGTCCATCACCTTGCACATCTTCTCGGCCATCACCTCGCCGAGCGAGCCGCCGACGACGGTGAAGTCCTGGGAGAAGACGCACACGCGGCGGCCGTCGATCGTGCCGTGGCCGGTGACGACCGCGTCGCCCCACGGGCGGTTCTTCTGCATGTCGAAATCGTGCGTGCGGTGGCGCACGAACGTGTCGAGCTCCTGGAAGGAGCCGGGGTCGAGCAGCTTCTCGATCCGCTCGCGGGCGGTGTACTTGCCCTTCGCGTGCTGCTTCTCGACGGCGGCGGCTGAGGCGGAGTGGATCGCCTCCTCGCGCAGCTCTGTGAGCTGGCCGAGCTTCTCTTCGAACGTTTCAGGGGCCTTCTGACGCATAGCGGCGGCGGATGTTACCGCCGATGCGTGGATGGGCTCCTATCCGCGTGAGAAGGGGCGGTGGTGGGCTTGGCCGAGCGAGTCGAGTGCTTGTGTCAGTACGGATGCGAGCGGATCGGGAGTTGCCGGTGTTTCGTGCTCAGGCTCGGCTGTGGCTGTGGGCTCCTGCTCGGGCTCGGCGCTGCTGCGGGCGGGTCCTGTCGCCGGTGAAGACGATTCCGCGGGCGGGGCCGCGGATATCGTCTCACCCGCGCCACCCGCCCGATCGGCGTCGGTGGCGGACGGCTGCGGTTTGGGCGCCGCGGCTGGCTTTGGTGTGCGGCTGAAGAGGCGGGCGAGCCAGGAGCGGCGGGTAGGCATCGCGGCGGCGGCGGCGGCGGCGGCTGGCTCAGGCTCAGCGGGCGTGGGGTCCGGCTCGCTGGCGGCGGCCGGCTTGGGCTCGGGCGCGGTGGTGGCGACGGGCTCGGCGGTCGCGGTCGCCTCGGGTTCGGGCTCCGCTGTCGACGGTTGCTCGGCCGTGGCGGCTGGCCTGGGCTGCTCCGGCACCGGTTCGGCGTCGTTGACGGGCTCGGCGGTGAGGGTGACGCTTGTTCCCCACCCGGCGGGCGCGAGCTCGACGGTGCCGCTTGCGCGTTCGCCCTCCCAGGCGACCGTCGTCTCGGGCTCGAGCCGGGTGATCGTGATCTCGCCGACCTCTCCGAGGTGGCGGGCGAGGCAAGCGGCGTCGCTCACCTCGGCCCAGAGCTCGGGCGGGGACTTCACCAGCCGGCGGGACGCCTGAATCTCGGGCATCGCGAAGGGGTTCGCCGCCCGCGGGGGCGATTCCTGCAACGCCCCTGAGGGCGGATCGTCGTGTCTGGCAAGGACGCAGGGAACGTGGCCTGCAATCGCAGGCGAGTGACTGAGGACGCCGCCAGGCGCGGTGAGGCGTCCTCAGGCGCCGGGCTTCCAGACCATGAGCAGCAAAGCCAGGAGGACCAGCACCGAGCTCAGGATGCCGACGGCGCGCATGCGCCCTGCGAGCGCCTCGTACTCGGCGCTCATCGTGCCGCGCTCGGCGGCGCCGCCGGCGAGGTCTGCGCTCGCCTGGTCGCGCATCTTGCGGGCGGTCGGGGCGAAGAAGCCGTGGCCGAGGCCGAGCAGCACGATCACGATCACGCCGGCGAGGCTGAACCAGAGGCCGCCGAAGTCGCTCCAACGGTCGGTCGCCATGTAGATCCCGCTGAGCAGGACGACGATCGCTCCGGGCGTGATCAGCTTCAGGCCGATCTGGTTCTGCGCCTCGCTCCACACGGGCAGCGCGCGCAGGTCGACGCGGCGGATCGTCATGTCGATGATCGGAAAGGCGAACGTCGCTCCGAACGCGATCACCGCCGAGACGATGTGCAGGAAGAGGACGAACGTGTAGAAGTCGAAGTGGTCGGGTGCGCTCATGCGGCGAACGCTACCCGACCTCTGCGATGGCTTCGGTCTACTTCTTGGCGCAGCCGTTCACCGTGATCTGCGGACGGTCCTTGGCCTTCTTGCCGTTCTGCCCGCGCAATTCGGTCGGCGCGAACAGCTTTCTCGCGCAGAGGTTGGCGTTGGCCGCGATGATCCCGAATCTGCCCGAGTGGAACTTCAGGCTGAACCGCGACACCGGCAGGTCGGGCACGGTGCCGAACGTCGTCGCGATCTTGTTGCCCTTGCCGATCTTGATCTGACCGGTCATGTCGAGTGACAGCGGACCGCGCAGCTGGACGACGAGCTTCGGCAGCCGTCTGTCCTGCTTGACGAGGTAGACCGGGCCGCTGAGCTGTCTTGTCACGAACGGGCTGGTCGCCTTCGCCGTGGCGATCTTCGCGCGGTTGCCGCATCTGCCGGCGTCGAAGGCCGCCTGCGAGCAGGCCTGGTCGAGCCCGATCGAGTTCGACGGCAGCACTCTCGGCAGCAGCACGTGCACCCAGCTGATGCCGGCCTGGTTGTTCGGCTGCGTGATCGTGGTCGTCAGCGGCGGGTGGGAGCCCGCGCCCGTCTTGCCTCTCGCGCCGACCTTGATCGCGAACTTCGGCGAGAAGCCCAGTGCCTTGCAGTCGGTCAGGTCGAACGCCGCATGCGTCGTGGCGCTGCCGCCTCCGACCGCGTCGAACACGCCTCTGGCGCGGCGATGCCCGCAGCTCGTCGGGTTGCGCATGAAGCCGTCGCGCGTGATCGCGATCGACGTCAGGCGCGGTGAGATCGGCACGCCATCCTCGAATTGCGGGATGTCCGCGATCGCGTTGAGCCCGCCGTTGGAGCGCAGCTGCAGGCGCGTCGGGACGATCACGTTGCCGAGGTCGACTGGGCCGACTCTCGCCCGCACCAGTACGGAGAGGCCCGCCGGGTCGCCGGCGACGCGCGGCGCGGTCAGGAACACGTCACCAGGCAGCGACACGGGCGCGGGGCCGGAGCCGGCCTCGACAGTCGCGCCGCCGACCTTGCTCGACGCTGCGCAGGCTGCGTTCGCCGCGTCGGCGAGTGAGCACTGCGTGAGACCGCTGAGCGCGAGGTCGCCGATCAGCCCTCTCGGCAGCGAGAACGCCACCTTGCCGATCCGCTTGTCGCGGTCGGGGCGGCCGAACTTGAGCGTGTACGACGTTCTGCCGCCGGACTTCAGGTTGCTCGGGGCGGTCGTGAACCATGGCTTGAACGCCGCTGCGCAGGCAGCGCCCGCACCGTTGAACGACGTCGTGAACGACGCCGTCGGCGTTGCGTTGGGCGGCGTCGGATCGGTCAGCCGCGCGTAAGGCGTCAGGTTGGCGCTTGCCGTGTGGGTGCCGCAGGTCTGTGGATTGACGAGAACCGAGCGGTTGCCGCCCTGGAACGTCAGGTTGAAGGTCGTGAACGGAAGTTGCGGGAGGTTCTGGAAGGTGGTCGTGACCTGTCCGTTGCTCGCGTTCAGCGTGACGCCTCCGACCAGCTTCAGATGCAGGCCGGGGATCGGCACGTCGACGAACAGCCGGTTGAAGGTCGTCGGCGTCTTCTCGCCGTAATAGACGGGGCCTTCGAACGTCTGCAGGAACAGCGGCGAGATGAACCTCACCGTCCCGATCTGCGAGGCGGCGGGGCAGCCGGCCGCGGTCGTGCGGTCGGACGCGGCGAATTGCGCGTCGGTGCATGCCTCAAGCCCGTTGCCGAGCGCCGGGTTGACGGTCATGCCCTCGGGCAGCACCACGGTCGTGTCGAGGACAGCCGACTGGCGGCGCGGGTCGTCACTGCCGGGCATCTCCACGGAGACGCCGGCCTGGACGGGCACGTCGGTCTGTGTCGTGGAGAGCTGCGTGCCGAGGCTCGCATCGAACGGGAGGGTGCCGCAGTTGGTCGGGGTGTAGGCGGGCGCCGCTGCACCCGTCGCCGTCTGGCCGGCATTCGAGATCGCCGAGACGGAGATGTCGAGCGGGGTGCACGCGGTCGGGTTGGAGGTGAAGAAGCCGTTGAGCGCTCTCGCGTTGAGCGTCAGGCCGAGCGCACTGATGCGGATCGGGCCGGCGGTCGGGCTGACCGCGGTCAACGGCACGGTGTTCGTCGAGTCGAGCCCGAGGTCGTCGGGGGAGATCGTCACGACGAAGGGGACCAGTGAGGCGGTGACGATGTCGCCGGTTCTCGGGTTTCTCGTGAGCGTTCTGACGCCGAGGATCGCGCCCTGGTCAGGGCTGGTCGTCGCGACGTTGTAGATGAAGCCCGGAAGTCTGGCCTCCACTCTGGGGATGAGGGCGAAGATGGTCTGCAGGCTCGTGCCGACGATCGACTCGGGCCCGCATCTGTCCGCCTGGAATGTCGCCAACGGACAGGTGGGCGCCGCGAGCGGATTCGCGAACAGGCCGGATCCGAGGTGCACCGAGTAGATGCTGGGCGAATCCGCGACGGGGTTGAGGCCGGGTCCGCCGATCTGGTCATTCGTGCCGGCGAAGTTCGTCGTGATCGACAGGTTCGGATGACCGCCGGCCTCGGTCGTGCTTGGGGACACGTCGACGCTTGTGATCGACATCGCAGCAAACGCCGACGGTGCGGCGACGAGCAGTGCGGTGGCGGTGATCGCTGCGACCAGCAGGAACCGCGCGCGGATGAGCCTCATGCTTCCTCCTCTTGACGATGCCGGCTGGATTCCAGGCATCACGAAGCTGTTGTTCCCGTCATGGACGAGATGGCAAACAGGCGCGTCCGCGCGGTGGCGTTTCGGGCGCGCCAGCGTGCGCCGCCACGGCCGATCGACTGTGGCGGCGCTGGACACCCTGGCGCCAGGGCGGCAGATCAGCGTCTGCGGTACTTGCGCGGCTTATGCGCTCTCGCGCCTCTGCAGCCACGGACGGCGATCCGCGGACGTGCCTTGACCGCTCTGCCGTTCTGGCCGCTGAACGACGCCGGCAGGCGCAGCGCTCTGCGGCAGATGTTTCTCGTCAGCGCGAGCGCCCCGTACGCGCCGCCGTGGAAGCGCAACGTGAATCTCGTGATCGGGAGGTCGGGCACGACGGGGAACGTCGTCCCGATCCCGCCGCCCTTGCCAATGTTCACAGTTCCTTCGAGCTGGAACGCGATCGGGCTTCTGAACTGCACGACCAGTCTCGGCAGGCCCGTCTGGCCAGCGGGGCGCTTGACGAGGTAGACGGGGCCGGTGACCGGATCGCGCAGCAGCGGGCTGAGCGCGACCGCCTTCGCGACCTGCGACTGCGGCGGGCATCTGCCGGCGGCGAACGCGTCCGTCGCGCATGCCGCGTTCAGCGAGCGGGTGTTCGACGCGACGCCTTTCGGCAGGCGCACGTGGGCGCTGCGGATCGTCGCGTCGTCGCCGTTGGACGTGATGACGGTCGTGAACGGCGGGTGGCTGCCGACCTTCGTGCGGCGCTTCGCGCCGATGAACGCTCTCAGTCTCGGCCCGAAGCTCAGTCTGTCGCAGCCGCTGAACGACAGCTTCGAGCTGATCTCGGCGTGCTCGTTTCCGAGTGAGTCGAAGTGGCCGAGCGCGGTTTTCTCACCGCAGCTGGTGGGGTTGCGCATGAAGCCGTTGCGGGTGACGTTGACCGTCAATCTGCGGATCGCCAGCGGGATCCCCTCGACGAGCGACGGGATCGGATCGCTGACCACGTGCAGGCCACCGTCGGGGCGCAGCTGCAGCCGCACGCCGACGATCACGATGCCGGCATCGACGGGTCCGAGTCTCGCGGGAACCGCGACCGACAGGCCCGCCGGGTCGCCCGGCTGCTTCGGCTTCGTCAGGTAGACGTTGCCCGGCAGCGCCGGCGGCTCGGTCCCGGAGCCGTCGACCGAGACGACCGGTCCGAGGCGGCTCGACGCCGGGCAGGCCGCCACGGCGGCCGCGCTCAACGAGCACTGCACGAGCCCTCTGAGCGCGAGGTTGCCGACGAGCCCGGGCGGCAGGTCGTAGGTCATACGGCCGACTGGGATGTTGCGGTCCGGTCGCGTCGCGGTGAGCGTGAAGTCGGGCGATGCGCCGGCTCGGTCGTTCGACGTGGCGGTCGTCATCGACGGCTGGAAGATCCGCTGACAGGGCGCGCCTCTGCCGTCCCACGAGACGGAGAAGCTGCCGGCCGAGAACTGCGGCGGCGTGCCCGACCAGGGCGTTGTCACGGCGCTCGCCGTGTGCGTGCCGCACTGCGTCGGAGAGACGAGCGCGGAGCGCGGGCCGCCCTTGAACGTGAGCGTGAAGTCAGTGAACGCGATCTGCGGCAGCTCGTCGAAGATCGTCGTGATCTGGCCCGTCGTCGTGCTCGGGCGCACGTGCGCGGAGACCTTGATGTGCGCGCCGTAGAGCGGCACGTCGAGGAACAGCCGCAGGCGGTCGCCGGGGGCGCTGTTGCCGAAGAACGCTCTGCCGGGGAACGAGCCGAGGATCGGCGAGACGAAGTTGATGTCGCCGACCGCGGAGGAGGGCGGGCATCTTGCCGCCACCGAGGTGTCTCTCAGCGCGAACTGCGCGTCGGTGCAGGCGTCGAGCCGCGCCGCGAGCGCCGGGTTCAGCAGCAGGCTCTCCGGCAGCACGACGGTCGTCGAGCGGACGTGCGAGTTGGCGCGCGGGATGTCGGCCGCGCCCGGCTGCACGTTCGTCGTGACGGTCGAAGTCCAGTCGCTGATCGGCGGGTCGACGCTGATCGCGAGTCTGGTCGAGAACGGTACGCCCGCGCAGTCGGTCGGCGCGTAGGAGCCGCTGCCGGAGCCGCTCCCTCCGCTGTAGGAGCTGGCGGAGACGGAGACGGCGGCTGGGATGCACGACGTCGGGTTGGTGAAGAACGATCTGCCGCCGACGTAGCCGAACAGCGTCTGCTCGATCCAGTCGGTGTGGACGTTGACGGTCGCGAGCGGCAGGCCGAGCGGCGCGAGCTGCGCCGTGTTCGGCAGGCTCAGCGAGGCGGTCAGGCCGAGGTCGTGCGGGTCGACGCTGATCGGCGCGACGACCTTGATGTGCGGGTTGGCAGCCGGCGGGGCAATGTCGATCCCGAAGGCGGCGGGCGAGCCGGCGGGCGGATCGATGTTGTAGATCGTCCCCGTGACGGAGCCGCCGAGCAGCGTGTTGACGAGCCCGTTGTCGGTCGTGAGGCCGGTGACCGCCGTGCCGATCGCCGAGCCGGCGGGGCACGTTGAGGCCGCGTCGCTGGAGGCGGCGAACTGCGCGGCGGTGCAGCGCGCGACGTGGTTCACGTAGGCGACGACGCCTGGCGCGAAGTGCACCTGGATGTCTCTCGCCGTGTCGGCGGAGTAGGTGCCGGAGCCGCTGAACGTGAATCTGGTGAAGAGATCCGGATGCGCGCCGGCGGCGCCAGGGCCGGAGGGCGGGAACTGGCCGCCGTTCGATCTGGGCGTGACGGTGACGTCCGTGACCGACAGCGCGCCAGCGGGCGACGCGGCGACGAGCGGAACCAGCGCGAGGGCCAGGGCGACCAGGAAGCGCGCGGGGACGATGCGCATCGAATCCTCCTCCGTGACGGGACGACGGACGCTCGGGGAAGCGTCCGGCGGAGGAGTGCCCGGCCAGGCCTATTGCAAACGTCGAAGTTCCGACAAACGGGGACCGCGGACGGCCGACCCCGACCTCAGGTCCTAGATGTCCGGCTGGTATCTGCCGAAGACGTCGCGCATCGCGCCGCAGACCTCGCCCATCGAGGCGCGGTCCTTGAGCGCCTGGCGGATCGGCGGGAGCAGGTTGTCGCTACCGCGCGCGGCATCGCGCAGCTCTTCGAGGCGGGTGTCGACGAGCGCCTGGTCGCGATTCGCCTTGAACGCCTTCAGGCGGTCGACCTGCTCGCGCTCGGACTCCGGGTCGACGCGCAGCAGGTCCGGCACCTCGAGCGCCTCGTCGACGTACTTGTTGACGCCGACGACGATGTCCTGCTCTTGCTTGTAGCGCTCCTGGTAGCCCCAGGCGGACTCCTCGATCTCGTTCTTGATGAACGAGATCGCGTTGACCGAGCCGCCGAGCTCGTCGACCTTGGCGATCAGCTCGCTCGCGCGCTGCTCGATCTCGGCCGTCAGCGACTCGACGTAGTAGGAGCCGGCGAACGGGTCGACCGTGTCGGCCGCGCCCGACTCGTGGCCGATGATCTGCTGCGTGCGCAGCGCGATCTTTGCCGCGCGCTCGGTGGGGAGGGCGAGCGCCTCGTCGTAGCCGTTGGTGTGCAGCGACTGCGTGCCGCCGCAGACGGCGGCGAAGCCCTGCAGCGCGACGCGCACGATGTTGTTCTCCGGCTGCTGGGCAGTCAGAGTGACGCCGCCGGTCTGCGTATGGAAGCGCAGCTTGAGCGACTTCTCGTCCTGCGCTCCGAAGCGCTCGCGCATGATCTCTGCCCACATCTTGCGGGCGGCGCGGAACTTCGCGACCTCCTGGAAGACGTTGTTGTGGCCGTTGAAGAAGAACGCGAGGCGCGGCGCAAAGTCGTCGACCGCGAGGCCGGCGTCGACCGCCGCCTGCACGTAGGCGATCCCGCTGGAGAGCGTGAAGGCGACCTCCTGAACGGCCGAGCAGCCCTTCTCGCGGAAGTGGTAGCCGGAGATCGAGACGGTGTTCCATCTCGGCACGTTCGCCTTGCAGTAGGCGAACAGGTCCGTCGTGAGGCGCATCGAGCCCTCGGGCGGGTAGATGAAGTTCCCGCGCGCGACGTACTCCTTGATGATGTCGTTCTGCGTCGTGCCGCGCAGCTGCTCGGGCGCGACGCCCTGCTCCTCGCCGACCAGCTGGTAGAGCAGCAGCAGCACGGCGGCGGGTGCGTTGATCGTCATCGACGTGGAGACCTGGTCGAGCGGGATCCCGTCGAACGCGGTCCGCATGTCGTCGATCGTGTCGATCGCGACGCCGGTGCGGCCGACCTCGCCGAGGCAGCGCGAGTCGTCGGAGTCGAGGCCGAGCTGGGTCGGCAGGTCGAACGCCATCGAGAGGCCGGTGGAGCCGTGCGCGAGCAGGTACTTGTAGCGCTCGTTCGACTCCCTGGCGGAGGCGTAGCCGGCGTACTGGCGCATCGTCCACAGCTGCTTGCGGTACATGTCGCGGTGGACACCACGCGTGTACGGGAAGTCGCCGGGCTCGCCGAGCTGGAGCTGCTCGGGAACGTCGGACTCGTCGTAGAGCCCCTTGATCTCGATGCCGGAATCGGTGAAGTGGCGGGGGTCGTCGGGCCCGACGATCGGGGCGACGAAGCGGTGGTCCTCGGTGGCGCTCATGGGGGGCGAAGGTTACTTCGCGCTTCGCGAAGTCGCGGCGAGATCCGAGGAGGGTCACCTTCCCGGGGGATGGACGCCGTCGAGCGCTCGCCGTCGCATACGCTGGTGCGATGGTCGTGCACATCCGACTCTTCGCCATGCTGCGCGAGCGCGCGGGAGCGAGCGAGCTGTCGCTGGAGCTGCCGGAAGGCGCGCGCGTGCGGGATGCGCTCGCCGCACTTTCGGAGCTGGCGGACGGCCTGCCGCTCGTGATGGCGGTCAACCGGGAGTACGCCTCCGAGGACGCGCCGCTGTCGGCCGGCGACGAGCTGGCACTGATCCCGCCGGTGTCGGGTGGGGCGGGTGCGGGTGCGGACCCCGGCGGCGACGGAGGTGTCGCGGCCGGCGAGGACGCTGCGCGCGAGCCACACGTGGCGCTGCGCGACGGACCGCTCTCGCTTGACGCGCTCGTCGCGCGAGTGCGCGATTCACGGGCCGGCGCGGTCGTGACGTTCGCCGGGGTCACGCGCGACGTGCCGTCGCTCGAGTACGAGGCCTACGCGGAGATGGCGCTCGAGCAGCTCCGCACGGTCGTCGCCGAGGCGATCGCGCGGCACGGGCTGTGCGCCGCCGCCGCCGAGCACCGCGTCGGCACGGTGCCGTTGTCGGAGGCGTCGGTGCTCGTAGCTGTCTCCGCTCCCCACCGCGCCGAGGCCTTCGCCGGCGGCCGCGAGATCATCGACCGCCTGAAGGAGCTCGCGCCGATCTGGAAGCGCGAGGTCGACGAGGCCGGCGGCGCGACGTGGGTTCCCGGGATATCGCCCCCGGGCGGGCCTGCCGATTAGGCGTAGCTGAGCGTCTCCACCAGCAGCGGCTCGACCATCTCGCGCGACAGCCGCGTCGTCGGCCCGTCCTCGCGAGGTGTCACGTTGAGCGTGCCCTCACGGCTGAGCAGCCATTCGACATTGACGAGCGTTGCATGGATCAGGTTGCCGTCGGCGTCGAAACGCACCGCGTGGCCCTCGTCGGTGCCGTCCCATTCTGTGGTGTCGGCTGCGGCGTCGACATGCAGATAGAGGACGTCCGCTTCGGCGTCGTAGTGGTAGAGATCGAAGCGCGCCTCGTCGATCACGAGTGGGACAGGTGTTCTGATGGCAATGCTCACACTGGATCCTTTCGCTTGGGGTAGGCCGTGACGACGTTCGGCTCATCCGTGTCCCACATGACGACGACGAAAAGCCAGCGACTCGGCCCGACGGCCGATCGCCAGTAACGCCATCGCCCGGCCTTGGAGTCCGGAGTGATGACGTGGGGCCAGCGGACGACGCGAAGCACCTCGTCCATCAACGGGAGCATTTGCGGGTGCTCCTCGATGACATGCACCCATCGTCCCGACGTCAGGACGACGCGTCTACCCCAAGGATCTTGGTAGTGGGTCAGTTTGAGCCGGCAGGGCGTCGCCGCAGGATTCGGCTCCGTGCGATGAGGGGCCGGCAGCGCGCGCTACCTATCCGGAACGCGCCAGCTCGCCCGCAAGACCATCGCCCAGACATCCAGCGAGGAATGGAAACGCTAGGGTTCCCGATCCGCTCATGGCTGCCACTAGAAAACAGCCGAATAAGCACGCCGTCGATCTCGCCCGAGTGGAGGGCCGCTATTCGGTCTACCGAAATCTCAGCCGCGGATTTGCAAGAGCCATCTACGTCGCGTCGTATGGTGTACCCATTCTGGCGCTCTACAAGTGGATCGAGCCGATCGCAGGTAGAACGACGGTGGTCAACGGGAGCCTGGCGCTCTCGATCACAGGGCCGTCCCTGGCCCTCTCCGCCGCTGTCAACGTGGCGCTGTTCTCGAAGGCCAGAAGTCAGCGGCGACGGCTCAAGAAGCAGCGCCAGCGTGCCGAGACCATAGAGGCCAGACACGGATATCCTGGAGATGAGACATGATCGATTCCAGTTCGCTCTTGCTTCTGCTCCTCGTGATCGCACCGGGTCCGGTGCTTATCGGGTTCATCACGCTTCCCCGATGGTATTTCCGGAGCATGCATCGCCACCATCTTTGGGAACTTCGCGACGAGATCGTCGACGACATCCTCACTGACCGACTCCCGCTCAGCCACCCGGCGGTCGAGCAGCTCGCGAGGCGCGCCGAGGCGACAGCGCGCAACTGCAAGCGGATGAGCATCTTCGACATGCGGGTCCTCCAGATGATTCTTCGCCGCGAGCAGGAGGTTCCGAGGTCCGTAAGAGCGGCTGCTCGCGTCCGGCCACTAGACGGCCTGAACAAGCAACAACGGGAGCTTGTCGTCGCCTATCGTGAGCGGCTCGTGAACTTGTACGTGGGAACGATGCTGCTTGGCTCTTGGCTCGGGCTTGCGGCAATCATCAGAGTTGTTGCCGCCGAGGTGGTGCTCGCTCTACGGAACGCGCTGAGGCGGCGACAGTTGCCGCCGCATCCGTTTCGAGCGCTTGGCGATGCGTGGTGGGCGGCCATTGAGAAGGCCATCGGCGGAACACGGCGCGGTCGGCGTACGACCGAGATCGTGCGCGACCAAGGTGCACTCAACGCCCTGAATGCGTAGCTAGTACGGCTGGGTTAGCTTTCGAGCAGCCCCGCAATATCCGTCAGCGTCCACCGTCTGCCGGTGACGCCAGCCGCCTGCGCTGGGGTGCATCGGAGGGTCTGGTGGATGCGCGCGAAGTTGTAGTGCATGTAGTGCAGGCTGACGGCGTGCGCGAGGTTCTCGACCTTCTTCGAGAACCCGTTCGTGAGGCGCGTGAAGCGCCGCATCCCCATCCGCATCGTGAGGTTCTGACGCTCGACGTACGAGGTGGAGATCTCGCCGGGATCGGGATCGCCTGAGACGACCGTCACCTGCGTTGAGGTGCAGACCGGCGGGCTGTAGCGGCGCTCTGAGCCTCTGAGCTTGGGATCGGTGCCGTAGTTCTTGTGCAGCTGCGCGAAGTCGACCTGATCGCTTGCGAAGGCGTCGCCGATCGCCTCGCGATACGCGCGCAGGCCATCGGTCGTGATCTGCACGCGAGGCTCAGCGAGTCGGCTCCGGAGGTCGTGCGCGAACGTCAGCGCGTCCTCGATCGTGCGCTCGCCCACCAGCCACGACGGCACGAGCTTTGTGTCGGCGCAGAGCGCGACCCACGTCCACACGTCGCCGTAGCCGGGCGTTCCGCGGAACTGCTCGGGCACGTTCTTCTGCTTCGCGTAGGCGAAGCTCCAGATCTCGTCCGCCTCGATCGTTCTGCACGGCAGCTGACGCAGCGCGTGGTTCTGGTACTCGGCGCAAGCCTCGCCGAGATCGACCAGCAGTCTCGTGACCGTGTTCTTCGCCGCTCCGGTGATCCGGACCGTTGCGCGGATGCTGTTGCCCTCCACGAGGCAGCCGATGATCGCGGCGCGTCTCTCTGTGCTCAGCCGGTTCATATTGACCAGTATGCGTAAGCCACCGGATGGAATCCCCTGGGCTCTCCTTATTCCATCCGGCTCAGGCCATAGGTTGAGGCCGCCAACCCCCCCGAGCCTCAGGAGGCGACGCGATGCCATCCCCCAACGAAAGGACAACCAAAGTGACATTCGATCTGCCGGAGGCGCTTCTCTCCGCCCTGCGGCAGAAGGCGACGGAGGAGGAGCGGACGATCTCGGCCGAGCTTCGGCTGCTGGTCCGCCGCCACGTCGCACTCGACCGGACCCTGCATCAGGCGGAGCCGCTGACGGTCTAACAAGACTTCTAGATCACCAAGGGGGGGAGCCGTACGGCTCCCCCCCTTGGCTACTGAGGAACCATCGGGGCTGGTCTCTGGTGAGCGGGTTCGGCCTTAGCACCCTGACCCGTGGGTTCGATTCCCACCAGCTCCATGGATTCCTTCTTGTGTATACCAACGGGCGGACAGACAGAGCGCCGCCCGTTGGTCGGGAACCCCCCGAATCGGGGATGTGGCGCGGGGTTCCTACGAAGAACGCCAACGCGCCAGCGCAGCACGGCGAGCAGACTCCGATCGCTCGTCCGCGGTCATCCGCTCAGCACGCACGCGACCACCCTTCTGGCCACCTCTGCGGCCACGTGCGACAGCCTCCGGGTCCTTTCCGTCATCGTGCGCATCAGGGTCCGTGGACTCTCTGACGATGCGGGCTGCGAGGCGGTTCAGGTCCACGACTTGATCCTACCCCTGCGACGAGCGATGGCCGCGTACATGCGCTCGCGCTGCTTCGCGTTGGACTGCTCTCTGTAGGCCAGCGCCTCCGGCGTCGGGCATATCGGCACGTCCTGTCCCGCCTGCGGGTCGATTTCTCTCAGGAAGCGCTCGTAGACCTCGATTAGCTCCGAAGCTGTCAGACCGAGCGTACGGGCGATCCCGAGCAGCATTGAGAACGACGGGTTCAGCGTGCCACGCTCGACACAGCCGAGGTACTCGTCGCTCACGCCCGCGTCAAACGCGACCAGCTCCTGCGTCAGACCACGCCGCTCGCGCACCTGACGGAGGGCACAGCCAAGCGCCACATGGTCGCTCGACCGCGCGCGACGAGGGTTACTCGGCATCGCCAAGCTGCCGTTCGTAGATCTCGACCAGTTCGCTCATCGGCACCCGCAGCCCGATCGTCAGCTTGAGCAGCGTCGCGAACGTCGCGTTGATCTCGCCGCGCTCAAGCGCGCCCACGTAGTTGCGATGCAGCACGGCGTCGAAGCCGAGCTCTTCCTGCGACATGCCCCGCCGCGCTCGGATCTCACGCACCGCAGCACCAAGCGCACACTGCTCAGGCGGATGCTCCCGCCGGATAGCCTTTCCCTGCACGGACTTACCTCCGTGTAGGCCCCGGGTTGGCGTCGCAAGCGCCGCCCGGGGCCGCTTACCTGCTTCGGACGGCGGGGACCGTAGAGCAGAACTGCGGGCCGTTCAAACTGACCCACTACCAGGATCTTGTGTCTCGCGCGGCCGCACCGGGGCGACGGTACGGCCGCCCTGGTGGTGAGCAAGCGCTCACGCGACGATTGGTGCAGAAGCGCCGCAACGCTGTGACGCGGCGCCTGTGAGGCGCGTCAGACGGCGCCGCCGGCCGCCGTCGGAGCGGTCGGGTCGGAGCCGCCGTCGCCCGGCTGCTCGCGTGCGAGCCAGTCCTCGATGTCCATCGGGCGGTCGGCGAGGCGCTCGACGATCGTCAGCAGGTCGTTCATCGAGGAGACCTCCTCGACCTGCTCCTTCAGGAACCACTGCATGAACTGCTCGCTCTGGAAGTCGCCCTCCTCGCGCGCGACGCCGACCAGCGCGGCGATCTGGTCGCTCACGCGCTTCTCCTGGTCGAGCGCGAGCGCGACCGGCGCGACGAGGTCGGCAAAGCTCGTCTCCGGCACCGCGACGCCGGGGATCGTCACGTCCGCGTCGGCATCGAGCAGGTACTGCACCATCATCATCGCGTGGTTGCGCTCCTCGAGCGCCTGCGCGTAGAAGAAGGCCGCCAGCCGCGGCAGCGTCTCTCCGTCGTAGTAGACGGCGTTCGCGACGTACTGCTGCGAGGCCGCGAGCTCGTAGGCGATCTGCTCGTTGAGCCGCTCGACGAAGCGGGTGGCTGCCATGGTGCTCCTCTGGTCGCGGAATCGGGCCATGGCCCTGCGGGGCCGGGCGCGGTCGATCGTAGTGAAGGCCGCAGCGGCGGGTATCCTCCCGTGCCATGACAACCAGCCTCGTGACCGGGGGAGCCGGATTCCTCGGGTCGCATCTCTGCGATGAGCTGCTGCGCCGCGGCCACCGCGTCATCTGCGTCGACAACCTGGAGACGGGCTCGCTCGCGAACATCGCGCACATCCGCCAGCCGGAGTTCGTCCACCTCAACGTCGACATCGTCGAGCCCTACCACGTCGACGAAGGGGTGGACTTCGTCTACCACCTGGCCTCGCCGGCGTCGCCGATCGACTACCTGCGGCTGCCGCTGCACACGCTGAAAGTCGGCTCCTACGGCACGCACCACACGCTCGGGCTCGCGAAGAAGCACCGCGCGCGCTTCCTCGTCGCCTCCACCAGCGAGGTCTACGGCGACCCGCAGGTGCATCCGCAGCCGGAGTCCTATTGGGGCCACGTGAACCCGATCGGCCCGCGCGGCGTCTACGACGAGGCGAAGCGGTACGCCGAGGCGCTCACGATGGCCTACCACCGCCAGCAGGGCGTCGACACGGCGATCATCCGCATCTTCAACACGTACGGCCCGCGTATGCGCCCACACGACGGCCGCGCGATCCCGACGTTCCTGCGGCAGGGGCTGCAGGACCGGCCGATCACCGTCTTCGGCGACGGCTCGCAGACGCGCTCCTTCTGCTTCGTCTCCGACCTGATCCGCGGCATGATCGCGCTCGCCGAGTCCGGCTATCACCATCCCGTGAACGTCGGCAACCCGAACGAGTTCACGCTGCTCGAACTGGCCGAGGCGGTCGTCGCGGTAACCGACTCGAAGTCGGAGATCATCTTCGAGGCGCTGCCGACGGATGATCCGCAGGTCCGCCAGCCCGACATCACGTTGGCGCGGGAGATCCTGGGCTGGGAGCCCGAGGTCGACCTGCGCGAGGGCCTGCGCCGCACGATCGACGAAGCCGGCGTCGAAGCGCTCGTCGGCCTGCCCAGGTAGTCAGAACGCAACCTACGCATCCCGCTTCCGTTTGAAGCGGTGGAGGCGAATTCACCCGGTGGCGAACGGCGCACTCGATCTCGATCAGACAGAGGAGACCGCATCCGCGGTGCTCCCCGGTCGCGACGTGCGCCGCAAGCGCCCGCCCGCTTTGTCGTTCCTGCTGCGGCTGGCGACGCTGCGCAAGGCGCTGCGGGTGCTGTCGCTGCTGGCGCTCGACTTCGCCGGTGTGTGGGCGGCGCTGTTCACGGCGCTGCTGCTGAAGGCGGTCCTCAAGGGCGGCTTCGACGTCGGCGAAGCCGCGCACTATGCCTCCGGTCAGACGCGTGACTCCCTCGCGTTCGCCTACCTGCTGACGATCCTGCTGTTCGCGCGCTCGGATCTGTACGCGGAGCGCTCGCGGCGCCCCGGGCTCACGCGCATCGTCGCGTCGCTGTTCCAGGTGATGGTCGTCGCGCTCGTGTTCTCGATCGCGAGCGGGCACACCTTCTCCAGCTACTACATCTTCTACGGGTCATTTGCGCTCGCGATCGTCTCGATCTCGCTGCTGCGCTGGGTGCACACGCTCCTGTCCGGATGGCTGCTCGCGCGCGCCGGCTATTCGCGTCGCACGCTGCTTGTCGGCAGCGGCCGCCATCTCGACCAGGTCGCGCACGCGCTCGCCGACTCGCCGCACGGGGGGATCGAGCCGGTCGGCTACGTCTCGCTGACGCCACGGCCCGACAACGGCCTGCGCTCGCTCGGCGAGTTGAAGGACCTGGTCGCGATCCTCGCCGAACACCGCGTGCAGGACGTGATCATCGCCGACCCCGACTTCCCGCAGGCGCAGGCGGTCGAGCTGGTCGACACGTGCCATCGCCGCGGCATCGAGGTGCACGTCGCGCCCTCGACGATGGGGATCCTGACGCAGCGCGCCGAATTCGTGCCAGGGCAGTCGCTGCCGCTGTTCACGCTCAAGTCGCCGGTGTTCGAGGGCGTCGACTTCGCGATCAAGCGGACGTTTGACGTGATCGGCGCGACGCTGCTGCTGGTGCTGCTCTCGCCGGTGTTGATCGCGGTTTCGCTCGCGGTGAAGCTGACCTCGCGCGGGCCGGTGCTCTACCCCTCGGCTCGCCCGGGGATGGGCGGCGCGCCGTTCGACTGCCTGAAGTTCCGCACGATGCGCGACGACGCCGAGCAGACGCAGGAGGAGCTCGAGTCGCTCAACGAGATGAGCGGCGCGTTGTTCAAGATCAAAGAGGACCCGCGCATGACGCCGGTCGGCCGCTTCCTGCGGCGCTTCTCGCTCGACGAGCTGCCGCAGCTGGTCAACGTGGTGCGCGGCGACATGTCGCTCGTCGGGCCGCGGCCGCTGCCGGTGCGCGACTTCGCGAAGCTCGAGGAGTGGCACAAGAAGCGCTACCTCGTGCTGCCCGGGATCACCGGCCTGTGGCAGGTGTCGGGCCGGGCCGAGCTGGACTTCGACGACCTCGTGCGGCTCGACTTCCTCTACCTCGAACGCTGGTCGGTCGCGCTCGACCTCGTGATCCTGCTGAAGACCGTGCCGGCGGTGTTGATGCGGCGCGGGGCGTTCTGAGTCTTCAGCGCGCTCTTCTCGCCTGCTTCTGCGCGACGGCTTGCTGCGCCTGTGCGTAGGCGGTCTGGGCCTCGGGGCCTTTCGGGTCGAGGTAGATCGCCGCGCCCAGCAGTCTCAACGCGCGTCGTGCGTGGCCAGTGTTCAGTTCGAACTGCCCGAGGCGCAGCCAGCTCTCCGGGTTCGCCGGTTGAAGCCGCACGACGCGCTGCAGCGTTGCCCGCGCGGCCTGCGGCTGGTCGTTGGCGCGCTGGACGGCGGCGAGCGTCAGCAGCGGATCAATCGAGAGCGGATTGATGGCGAGGGCGTCCTCGGCCTCCTCCAGTGCTTCCTGCGGGTGCCCGGCCAGCAGTGCGGAGAGCGCGGCGTCGCTCGCGCTGACCGAGCGCTGCGGCTGCCAGATCGACCACGCGCCCGCCAGCCCGGCGACGACCACGAGCGCGGCGACTGCGACGCGCCCGCGGGCGGCGCTCCAGCCGGCACGGCCGCGTGGGAGCGCGGCGGCCGGCGCCGGCGCCTCGCCGAGCGGGCCGCGGCCGGCGACCCAGGCGGCGCACAGCAGCCCGGCGACGGCGGTGCCGGGCACGAACCAGGTCCAGTCGACGGCCGAGTGCACGCCGAACGCGATCGCTGTTGCGGCGAGCGTCATCAGCCCGATCCGCTCGGGCGTCACCGGCTGGCTCGGGCGCAGCACCGGGCGCGTCCGCGTGTCGCGTGTGCGCGCGAGCGTCATGAGCCAGGCGCCCCAACGCCGCCGCGGGCGCACGCCGGTCGCGCGGGCCGCCGCGCCGAGCCAGGCGAGCAGCAGTGCGACGTTGATCCCCATGCCGATCAGGCCGAGGTCCGCCAGCGTCTGCGGCACGTAGCCGTGCGCATGGCGCACGCGCAGGCGATCGGGCTGGATCGGCTTGCGGGCGGTCGCGTACCCGTCGGCGCCGACGCCCAGCCACGGCGCCTTGCGCCAGATCGCGAAGCCGTTGTCCCAATAGCGCGCGCGTACGCCGCCGACGGAGGCGAGGCGGCCCGGGTCGTTTGCGGGCTGCTGCGCGTTCGGGTCGGTGAGCTGATCCCAGCCGTGCGAGATCGATCCGCCCAGGCCGCGATCGGAGGCGGCAAGTGCGCCGATGCCCGCGAGCGGCACGAGCGCGAGCGCGATCAGGACGCCGGTGCCGAGCGCGCGGCGGCTCTGCGGCGTGAGGCTCGAGCGCGACATCGCGAAGCTCAGCGCGAGGCCCGCGAGCAGCAGCACGACGACCATCGCGATCAGCAGCAAGCCGAGCGAATGGCCGGCGTCGGCGCGCACGTCGAGCGGCGTGCCGTCCTTCGCCAGCGCGTCGTTGGCGAACGCCCACGCGCACACGATCGCCGTGCCGGCGCCGGCGGTCGCGAGCACGGCCAGGCCCCGCAGCCGCAGCGGCACGATCGCGAACCAGCAGCCGACGGCGACCGCCGTCGCCAGGAGCGGTCCGCGCCCGTACGACAGCAGCAGCGCGACGAGCAGCAGGCCGAGCGCCGGCACGGCGAGCGCGGAGAGCGCTGCGTGGCCGTCGCGGCGGGCACCGAGCCACAGGCAGCCGGGGATTCCCAGCGCCGCCATCAGCCCGACCGCGTTCCAGTAGTCGAACGGCGCGCGCAGCCGCGCGTACGGGTCGAGCGAGCTGATCGAGGGGAAGACCTTCACGAGCAGCGACCAACTGCACAGCACGACCGCGGCGAGCACGACGGCGCCGAGAACGCCGCTCCAGCGGGCGGGGATCACATGCGCCAGCGCGAGCATGCCGGCGAACACGGCGAGGTAGGCGAATGTCAGGTTCGCCGCCTCCCACGAGTCCGACGGCTGCACCGCCCAGGCGATCGAGAACGCGGTCCAGACGGCGAGCGCCGCAAACAGCAGCAGCGTGACGCCGCCCCACAGGGGCTGCCCCGGCGGGCGCACCAGAATCGCGACGGCGACGGCGACGGCACCGAGCAGCGTCAGGACGATCTCGACGGTCGTCGCGCGCGACAGCATCGAGCCGCTGCGGGCGCCGAGCGAGACGGCGACGAGCAATGTGGCGAGCAGGAACGCGACGAGCGCGTCGGAACGGGTGGCGAGGTGGCGGCGCGTGTGCGAGACGATGCCCGCGCGTCCGGACGCTGGAGCGCTCTCGCCCCCGCTAGGCGCTCTAGGCGCCGTGATGACCGACGACACGGCGTCCGATCGTCAGGGCGGCGGGCACGAGCGCCGCGACGCCGAGCACCACGAGCAGGACGAGCAGCGGGGTGGGGATGTGGTGGGAGTCCTGCCCGATCTCCGGCAGAGCGCCTGGCGCGACGGCCGCACCGGCGACGACCACCGCGCGGTCCGCGCCGGCCGGGGGCGGGGCGTCGGGTGTGGGCACTGCCGCGCCGGTGCTGCCGGTCCTGCCGCTGCCGTCGCCTCCGCCCGATCCGATCCCGCCGCCTGTGCCATCTCCGCCGCCCGAGGCGCCACCGCCTCCTCCACCGTTCCCGCCGCCGTTGCCGTCCCCGCCTGCGCTCGCGAGGAGCGCCTGTCTGATCGCGTCGGAGCAGCCGGTGTACTCGCGCACGTCGCCTGGGAGGTTGTGCAGCGCGTGGTTGAGCTGCGCCTGCGGATAGCTGTTGCGCAGCGCGCCGGTCGGCGAGTTTTGGCAGTCGCCGATGATGCGATCGTCGGCTGCGTTTGCCAGTGCCGAGGAGGCCGGGAGGGCGAGGAGCAGCAGTACGCAGGCGATGAGCGTCGTGATGATTGTGGAGGGGCGCATCGTCGGGGTGCGGAGCGCGCGAACGCTACCAAGGGGCGTGGATCGCGCTGGGCTACCTGCCTGCCTCAACGGGTCGACGGTCTCGAAGTTGCTGTCGACGCGCTGGCGGCGGGCACAGGTTCATACAGACGCCCCCCGGCCCGAGGCGCGCTGGACCGGGGAACGCCTTGTCGGCTCAGCTACCCGGGCGCCGGAGCGGGGAAACGACCGGCGAGCGCGCGCTCGTATGCGGCGACTGTCTGCCGCCCGCAGATCTCCCAGGTAAAGGTGTGTTCGACCGTGCTCCGCGCCTGGCGGCCGAGCACGGCGCGGGCCTGCGGGTCGCTCAGGAAACGGTCGATCTCGGTGGCGAGGACCTGCGGGCTGCGTGCGGGGACCTGGAGGAGGCCGGGCCCGGCGGCGACGATCTCGTCCGGTCCGTCCTCGCGCTCGCAGCCGATCGCGGGGACGCCGGCGGCCATCGCCTCGACGTAGGCGACGCCGAACGCCTCGTCGACGCTGGGGAGGACGAAGAGGTCGGCCTGCGCCGCGCGGGCGCGGGCGGCTTCCGGAGGGAGCTGGCCGGTGAAGTCGATGCGGTCGCGCAGGTTGTGTCTCTGCGCGAGGTCCTCCAGCGCGGCGCGCTCGGGTCCGTCGCCGACGATGACGTAGCGGAGACGGGGATGTCTGGGTGTGAGGACGGCGAGCGCCTCGATCACGTCGGCATGGCGCTTGCGGGCGACGAGGTGGCCGACCGTGACGAGCGTCGGGGGTCGGTCGGCGTGGGCGCTGTGCGTGACGTCGGGGGGGAGATCCGTGCCGAGGTGCACGACGGTCGTCGCGTGTGCACCGAGCGCGCGGCAGCGCACCTCCGTTCCGGCGCTGTTGGCGAGCACGAGCTGCGCGTGGGCGAACGTGCGCTGAACCGTTTGGTGGGCATAGGCGCTGCGCTGGGCGGTGGCCAACACGTCGCCGCCGTGGACGGAGACGACGAGCGGGACGTCGGCCTTGGCGCGGCGTACCGCGTCGCCCGCGGGCACGGCGTAGTGCGCGTGGACGAGGTCGAACGGGAAGGCCGTGTGCAAGCGGCTCAGTGCGCGTCTCAGCAACGGGGCGGCCCACGCGCCCCAGGTCGCGTAGCTCCACGGGCGCGGCGGCGAGAGGTAGGGGACGTAGACGATCTCGATCCCATCGAGCGCCGCGCGCTTTGGTTGGCGCAGCGCGTCGCGCGCTGCCGCGAGGTCGCCCCGCTTCAGCGCGGCGAGCGGCGGCAGCGGGCGGTGCAGGACGAGCACGCGCACGTCGGCGCCCGCATCGCGTGCGGCCATCGCCTGGCGGTGCGCCCACACGCCGAGGACCGGGTCGGACGCGCGCGGGTAGTACTCGGCGACGATCGCGACGCGCATCGGCTCGGTCACCAGCGGGCGTGGGTCGCCAGCGTGCGCTGCGCCTCGGCGGCGGTGACGTAGGGCCGCTCGGCGAGGAACGCCTGCGCCTCGGCCATCGCGTCGGCGCGGCGGTAGGAGTCGGCGATCGGGCGCATGACGTGGCGGATCGGGGTCGCGTCGACGACGCCGATCTTCCAGCCGCGCTGCCGCGCGAGCGCCGCCCAGTGTGAGTCGAGTCCCCAGCCGGCCTTCAGCTGCGGGTACGGCAGCAGCGTCTCGAACGTGTGGCGGTGGAACGCGCACACTGGGCCGATCTCGACGAAGCCCGTCTCGCGCACGACGCTGCCCTGTCTGCGGCGCGTGACGCGCCAGGCCGCGTGTGAGCGGCGGCGATGGGCGGGCTGTGCGAGCTTGAGCTCGAAGCGCTCGGCAAGAAAGAGGAAGTCGTCGAGGAAGCCGCGCGGGAACGCGACATCGTCATCGAGCACGAGCAGCCAGTCGCGGTCCTGGAGCGGGTGTGCGTCGAGCAGTGCGTTGAGGTTCTCGAACTTGCCGCGGTCGCCGACGCCGGTTGTGGCGAGCTCGACGTCGTGGCGGGAGCGGGTCAGCTCGGTGCGGGCCGGGGCCATCAGGTTCGGCCGGTCCTCCCGCTCGATCCCGATCGCGAGGACGCGGCGGCGCGGCGGGTCGTGCTGCGCCGCGCGGTGCAGGCGGAGCGGCTCGCCCGTCGCCCAGCGGCGCGCGTCGAGCAGCGCGTCCTCGACGCGCGTGCGCACGCCGAGTCGGATCCCCCCGACGATCCCGCTCTCGCCGGAGGCCCAGTCGGTCGGACCGGCGGGCTGCAAGTCGGCGTCGGCGCGCTGCGAGTCCGTGTGCGGTGCCTCGCTCATCGCGCGAGTGTCTCCCGCGTGCGTCCGAGCGCGTGGGCGGTGAGCGTGACGCCGTTGAGGCAGGCGCGCGCGAGCGTGTGCGCGGCGCAGGCGGCGACGAGCCGCAGCTCCGCCGCGAGCGACGGGGCGACGCCCTTGCGCACGTCCTGTCTACGGGCGGCGCGGCCGCGGTGGTACTGCGCGCGGGCGAGTGCGCGCAACGTCGCATCGGGGCCGGTGCGGCGATGCTCCAGGCCGGCGGCGGCGACGTAGCGGATCTGCCCGCCGGTCGAGCGGTAGCGCTCCTGCCACTCCTCCTCGTCCCCCGCGCCAACCGGGATGTCCTCGTCGAAGCCGCCGACGGTCTCCAGTGCGGCTCTGCGGATCGCGAGATTGGCGCTCCAGCCGACGGGGACGTCGACGTCGGCGGCGCCGTAGTCGAGCGTCGTGATCGGCGGGGTCTCGCGTCCGCAGGAGCGCGGCCCGCCGCCCTCGATGTCGGCGCGGATTGGGCCGGCGAAGACGTCGCGCTCGGGCGTCGCGCCGGCCGCCGCGAGCAGCGCCGGAAGCCATGCGCGCGGCGCCTCGACGTCGTCGTCCACGAAGATCACTAGCTCGCCGGTCGCGGCTTTCCAACCGGCATTGCGGGCCGCGTTAGGCCCGCGCGGCTCGGCGTGCGCGATCACGTGCGCCCCGCGCCGCTGCGCGACCACGACGCTCTCGGGGTCGTAGCCGTCCACGACGACGACCACCTCGGCGCCGGCGTCCGCCGCCTGGGGCGCGAACGAGCGCAGGGCGACGTCGAGGTAGCCGGCGCGGTTGCGCGTGGGGACGACGATCGTGGCGGGCGGGGCGGCGGCGCTCATCGCGCGGGCGCCCTCAAGCCGGGGTGGCGGAGGGCGGGTCGGCCGGCGCGTGGGAGCCGACCGGTGCGTCGACGGGCGGGAGGGACTGGGTTCTCAGCCACTCCACCGTCTTCGCGATCCCCTCGCGCACGCCGATCTGCGCCTCCCAACCGAGCAGCGCTCTCGCCTTCTCGACCGACGGCCAGCGGCGCACGACGTCGACCTCGAACGTCGGCAGGTGCTCCAGCTCGAACGCGGCGGGGTCCTCGCCGCACTCCTCCCAGATGATGCGCGCCGTCTCGGCGACGGTCAGCTCCTCGGAGGCGGAGATGTTGAAGTCCTCGTTGAGGCCGGCCGGCGAGGACATCGCGACGACGATCCCGTCGGCGATGTCGTCGATGTGCGTGAGGGTCCGGGTCTGCGTGCCGTCGCCGAAGATCTGCAGCGGCTTCTGGCCCGAGAGCACCTTCTTGATCACGTCGGGGACCATGTGCGCGATGCCCGGCTCGGAGTCCGGCATCTCGCCCGGCCCGTAGGCGTTGAAGGGGCGGCAGATCGTGTAGGGCAGGCCGTGCTCGTCGTGCGCGGCGCGGCAGTAGACCTCACCGGTCAGCTTCGAGTAGCCGTAGGCGGACTGCGGCGTCGGGCAGTCGGGCAGGTGCGCCTCGGTCGTCGGGAACTCGGTTGCGCGCTCGAACACCATCGACGACGAGACGTACGTGAAGCGCTCGACGCCAAGGTCCAGCGCGGCGCGGAAGATCCCGTTGTAGAGGCCGTTGTTCATCTCCGTCAGCGTGTGCGGCAGCTTGTGGAAGTTGCCGATCCCGCCGACGATCGCCGCGAGGTGGATGACGAGCGGGCAGCCGTCGAGCGCCTGCGTGGCGACCTCGACGTCGCGCAGGTCGCCGGTGTGGATCTCGCACGACTCGCGCATCCACTGCGGTGCCTCGCGCTGGTCGGCGATGCGCACGTCGTAGCGCGGGTCGCCCAGCAGACGGCGCACGACCGCGGCGCCGATCGTGCCGGCGCCGCCCGTGACGAGGACCCGGGTCAAGATCTCCGCACCTCGATCTGCAGCGGGATCAGCTCGTCCGCAAACGCGAACACCTGGCCGGAGCCGAGGTGGTTCCACGGGTCGACGACGAGCGCGTCGGGTGCGGCAAGGGCGCCGATCGCGGCGCGCGTGGCGGCGGGGTCGAAGGCCGTGTGGTTGGCCGCGACGACGACGACCTGCGCCTCGTGCAGCGCGATCTCGAGCGGCTGCGTCGGCGAGGCGACGAGCGGGTCGTGCACGGCGACGTCGGCCAGCTCGCGCTCGAGCAGGCGGATCAGCTTGTGCGCGAGCGAGTCGCGCTCGTCGTCCGTGTCCCCCTTGAAGGCGAGCCCGAGCACGGCGATCTTGCGGCCGTTGAGCGTCGCGTCGGGCGAGCGGCGCTTCATCCCCTGCACGAGGAAGTGCGGGACCGACTCGTTCACGCGGGACACCGCCAGCAGCATGCCGGGCGCGTTCGAGCGCTCCTCGGAGAAGGTGAAGTCCTTGCGCAGGCAGGTGCCGGCGGTGAAGCCCGGCTGCGCGATCCCGCCGCGCGGGTAGTCGCGATTGATCAGGTCGATCACGTCGAAGACGTTCGCGCCGTACTGCTCGCAGTCCATCATGAGGAGATTGGGGAGGGCGAAGTGCGTGTAGCGCAGGATGTTCGCCCAGATCTTCGCCAGCTCGGCCTGCACCGGCGTGGTCTGCACGATCGGGGCGTCGAAGACGCTGAAGACCTGGGCGACGTGCTCGCCGGAGAGCTCGCCCCCAACCGCGCC
>Ga0126313_10000146_pt1 | contig 30568 bp, 27 predicted proteins | sample Plot105A_FD_89954 | JGI IMG/M metagenome (GOLD analysis project Ga0126313, IMG submission 89954) | Serpentine soil microbial communities from UC McLaughlin Reserve, CA, USA - Plot105A | ecosystem: Environmental > Terrestrial > Soil > Grasslands | place: USA: UC McLaughlin Reserve, Lake County...
AGCATCCCGGTGCCGATGCGGCCGGCGGCCGACTCCCGCGTGAGACGCGCGCCGTAGCGCGCGTAGAGGCCGAGGACGACGACCACGGTGATCAGGCCGCCGACGAAGAGGAGCCGCTCGACGCGTGCATAGTCGCGGGCCCGGTCGACGGCGGACGCGGGGAAGGCGGTCCCGACGTTCACCTTCGGCAGGTCGAGCCCCGAGGGAACGGTGGTCTCGACCAGGAGCCAGACCGCGACGCCGTATCCGCCCGCGACCGCCGCGAGCGCCATCGTGCCGAGGATCCGGCGCAGACGGATGCTCACACCGCGGGCACGAGCTCGGCCGCGTCTTCCTCCGCCGGCTCGTGCTGGCGCGGCCCGCTGTCGGGATAGCGGTCGGTCAGCAGCAAGACGTACGCGTAGACCTGGGCTGAGTAGCGAACCGCGAAGGCGATGAAGTTCCGGAGGCCGAGCGGCATGCGCCCGAGGAAGAGCGAGACGAACCACCCGAAGACCGCGGCGACGAACGCGACCGATCCGAGCGGGGCCGCGACCATGAAGGCCGGGATCACGAGGATGATCCGGAAGCCCGTGATCCAGCGGTTCTGCCGCTCGGGTCCGCCGATCTCGACCTCGGTCGGGTAGCCAGGCTGTCCCACGAAGCCGGGAAACGGGTTCGCGGCGAGGTAGAGAAACGCCCCGACGTGCGTTCCATAGCGGATGAACGCCGCGTAGAAGCGGTGCAGGGACGCGGGCAGCCGCCCCGTCGCGAGCACGATGAACCAGACGGGGATGGCGATGACGACGGCTGCGATCCACCAGAGACCGAGCCACACGAGGTGCGGGATCGAGAGGAGGAGCCGGAAGAAGACGGTGAGCCGCGAGCGGCGAAGGTCGTCGTCGACGCGAAGCGTGATCGGGTGCGACGGCGGCTCCTGCGGCCCGCGGGGCTCTGCCGTGTCCGTGTCCGGGTAGCGATCTGTGAGCAGGAAGGCATACGCCCAGGCCTGTGCTCCGTAGCGGAGCTGGTACGTCTGCAGGTCGCGGAAGCCGCGCGGCATCTCGCCGCGCGCGAGACACGCGAACCAGGCGAGGAATGCGACCGTGAAGGAGAGCCCACCGAGCACGCCGCCGCCGCCGCCACCGGAGTTGCGGCGGCGCCCACGCCGGCTCGCCCCCGCGAACGGGAAGCCGAAAAAGAGCGTCGTGAGGATGAGCGCGGGCAACGCAAGGAGGAGCCGCACGACGACAGTCCAGCGCGACTGCGGCTGCGGCGGCGGGATGTCGACGTCAACCGGGTATCCCGGCGACCCGTCGAACGCCGGGTACGGGTTGGCGGCGAGCGCAAGGTACGCCCGCAGCTGGATCTGGTAGGCGATATAGGCGGCCAGGAAGCGGTGCAGGAGCTCGGGCGAGCGTCCGAGGATGAGCGTCGCAATCCAGTTGACGACGGCCGCGACGCCGGCGATCACCGTCCAGAGGAACACCCAGATGAAGTGCGGGATGGCGAGGAGGAGGCGGAAGAAGACCGTCAACCGCGAGCGGTGGAGGTCGTCGGTGACGTGAACGCGGACGGGATGCGCGGCCATCCGGGTCGAATTAGTACAGACCCCGGATGAGCACGTCCCTGTTGGGCGGTTGACCGGCGCCGGCGGCTCCCGTACCCTGGGGGGCGATGACGACTCCCGTCCGCACCTGGTGGGCCTGGCGCCGCGAACGGAGCGGGAGCGTCGCCTGCTGACCTGAGGCCCGAACAGCCCGTTCCGCTCGAGACCTTCCTGACCGGAGGGTCTTTTCGTTTGCCATGACCGTCGCGACCGAGATCCACGCAGACCTCGTCACCCCGCTCGGGGCCTACCTGCGCCTGCGCGCGGCCGGCACCGCATCGTTCCTGCTCGAGTCCGTCGACAAGGGGAGACTCGGCCGCTACTCGCTCGTCGGCTCCGGCACGCGACTCGTGTCGTTCGACGAGGCCGAAGCCGAGGTCGCCGCAGGCCGGCCGGTCGTCGGCTATCTCGGCTACGACCACGTCGCGACGCTCGAGCCGACCGTCCCGCTGCCCGCGGACGGGCCCGACCTCCCGGAGAGCCGGTTCGTCATTGCCGACCGCCTCGTGCGGTTCGACCACACGACGAGGGTCGCCGAGGTCCTCGCCGGAGACCGTGACGAGATCGCGCGGACTCTCGACGCACCGGCCCCTCCGGACGTCTCGGGAAGGAAACCCGCGGGGCATGGCCGAACGAGACGCGTCCCGGAGCGCCGCGTCTACGAGGCGGGAGTCCGCCGCATCCAGGAGCTCATCCGCGCCGGCGACGCCTTCCAGGTCGTCCTCTCGCAGCGGGCCGAGCGGCCGACACCCGCATTCGCGGTCGAGCTCTACCGCGCGCTCCGCCGTATCAACCCCTCGCCGTACCTCTTCCTCCTCGAGCTCGACGGCGTCGCGCTCGTCGGCTCCTCGCCGGAGACGGTCGTGAAGCTCGAGGGCATGCGCGCGAGCCTGAACCCGATCGCGGGCACGACGGAGCCGGGCGAAGGCGACGGCGAGCGGCTCCTCGCCTCGGAGAAGGACCGCGCGGAGCACATCATGCTCGTCGACCTTGGACGAAACGACCTCTCGCGGGTCTGTCGTCCCGGCACTGTCCGCATCGAGACCTTCCTGCGGCCCGAGCGGTACTCGCATGTGACGCATCTCGTCTCGGAGGTCGCGGGCGAGCTCGAGCCCGGGCGGACGGGCTTCGACCTCCTGCGGGCGTGCTTCCCTGCCGGGACCGTCTCGGGAGCCCCGAAGGTGCGCGCCATGCAGATCGTCTCCGAGCTCGAGGGCTACCGACGCGGCCCGTACGCAGGCGCGGTCGGCTACGCGCTGCCCGACGGCTCGCTCGACACGTGCATCGCGATCCGGACGATCGTCCTCGACGACGGCGTCGCGCTGCTCCAGGCTGGCGCAGGCATCGTGATCGACTCGGATCCCGCCGCCGAGCACGAGGAGTGCCTGCGGAAGCTCGCGGCGCTCGAGGCTGCGATCGAGGAGGCCGAGCGCGCGTGATCCTCCTCGTGGACAACTACGACTCGTTCACCTACAACCTCGCGCACCTCTTCGGCAAGCTCGGAGCCGAGGTCGAGGTGATCCGAAACGACGCGCTCGATGCCGACGACGCAGAGCGCCTCGCGCCGAGCCACCTCGTTGTCTCCCCCGGGCCCGGCCGCCCGCGCGAGGCGGGCGCCTCGTCGGACATCGTCCGGCGCCTCGGGTCCACGACGCCGACGCTCGGCGTCTGTCTCGGGCACCAGGCGGTCGTGGAGGTCTTCGGCGGCGAGGTGGGTCAGGCGAAGCGGCTCGTCCACGGAAAGGCCGTAGACGTCTCGCACGACGGCGGCGGGATCTTCGAGGGCCTCCCCACGCCGTTCGCCGCGGGCCGCTACCACTCGCTCGCGGCGACCCGAGTGCCCGCCGAGCTCGACGTGTGCGCCACGACGGACGACGGAGAGGTCATGGCCGTTCGCCACCGTGAGCTCCCGATCGTCGGGATCCAGTTCCATCCCGAGTCCGTGCTGACCCCGGACGGGCCCGCTCTCGCGCGGAACTTCCTGGAGGGGCGACTGTGATCCAGCACGCGCTCGCACGGCTCCTCGACGGCCACGACCTCACCCGCGCCGAGGCCCGCGAGGTCATGGACGGGATCATGGCCGGGGACGCGACGCCCGCTCAGATCGGCGGCTTCCTGGTCGCTCTCCGGGTCAAGTGCGAGACCGCCGAGGAGATCGCGGGCTGCGCCGAGGCGATGCGCGCGCACGTCCTCCCCGTCCAGCCCGAGCGGACCGATCTGGTCGACACGGCCGGGACGGGCGGCGACGGCGCGCGGACGTTCAACATCTCGACCGCGGCGGCGCTCGTCGCGGCGGCCGCCGGCGCAGGGGTCGCCAAGCACGGCAACCGCGCGGTCTCGTCGGCCTCAGGCTCGGCCGACGTCCTCGAGGCGCTCGGCTTCCGGCTCGAGCAGGAGCCCGCCCGCATCGAGAAGTCGATCGACGAGCTCGGATTCGGCTTCCTCTTCGCGCCCTCGCACCACCCGGCGATGCGCCACGCCGCGCCGGTTCGGAAGGAGCTCGCCGCGCCCACCGTCTTCAACGTCCTTGGGCCGCTGACGAACCCGGCCGGTGCGCGGGCGCAGGTCGTGGGCGTCTACGCGCCCGAGCTCGTGCCGACGATCGCGGACGTGCTCGCGCAGCTCGGGGCGCGGCGCGCCTTCGTCGCCCACGGGGCCGGGGGCATCGACGAGCTCTCACCGGCCGGCCCGAACCTCGTGTGCGAGGTGGTCGACGGCAGCGTCGTCCGCCGCGAGATCGACCCGGCCGAGTTCGGCGTCCCGCGCTGTCGCCCCGAAGACCTCGTCGGCGGCTCGCCGGCCGAGAACGCCGAGACGATCCGCGAGATCTTCGCGGGCGCGCGCGGGGCGAAGCGCGAGGCCGTGCTCCTGAACGCAGCGGGTGCCGTGGCTGCAGGCGGGCACGCGACCGATCTCGCGGACGGCTACGGCGTCGCGGCAGAGGCGCTCGACTCCGGTGTGGCCGGCGAGCGCCTGGAGGAGCTGATTGCGTTCACACAGGCGGAGGTGCCCGCCTGATGGGCGGCTTGCGCGACGCGCTTGCAGCACCCGGCCTCGGTGCCGTTGCCGAGATCAAGCGCCGCTCCCCGTCGGCCGGCGACCTGCGCCCCGACGCCGATCCGGCGGCGCTTGCGCCCGCGTACGAGGCCGCGGGCGCCGCGGCGGTCTCCGTCCTCGTCGACGAGCGGTTCGGCGGAACCTGGGACGACCTGCGCGCCGCCCGGGCCGCGAGCGGCGTGCCGCTTCTTGCCAAAGGGTTCTTCTCGCCGGGCTCCGACCTCCGGACTGCGAGCGAGGCCGGCGCGGACGCGGTCCTGCTCCTCCTCCGCGACCTCGACGACGCTTCCGCCGCGATGTTCCTCGCCGACGCGCGCGAGCTCGGGCTCGACGTGCTCGTCGAAGCCCACGACGCGGACGAGCTCGCGCGCGCGGTCGCGCTCGGCGCCGACGTGATCGGTCTGAACGCGCGCGACCTCGGGTCGTTCCGGATCGACCGACGGGCGCAACTCGAGCTCGTCGCGCGTGCGCCGCGCGACCGCGTGGTCGTGGCCGAGAGCGGGGTCGAGTCGCGCGCGCATGGCGCGGCCGCCGAGCTCGCGGGGGCTGATGCCATCCTCGTCGGCTCGACGCTCATGCGGGCGCCCGATCCCGCCGCGAGGCTCGGCGAACTGCTGCGCCGACCGCTCGTGAAGATCTGCGGCCTGACGCGCGACGAGGACGTCGCCGCAGCGGCCGAGGCCGGCGCCGACCTCGCCGGGTTCGTCCTCGCGGAAAGCCCCAGGCGGGCGGAGGCGCCGCTGCCTGTCCCGGACACGATGCTCTCGGTCGGCGTCTACGTCGGCGAGGCGCGAGACGACGGCACCGACCTCGTGCAGCTCTACGCGTCCGAGAACGGCCATCGCGCGCGGGACGGTGTCCTCCTGCGGGCCGATGAGCCGGTGGCGCGCGTCCTCGACCTGCCGTGGCTCGGGCAGGATGCGACGCACTGGAGCCGTGCGGCCGGGGTCGACGGACGCGTCGTCCTCGCCGGCCGGCTCGGCCCGGAAAACGTCCGCGAGGCCATCGCGGCCGTGCGGCCGTGGGCAGTGGACGCGAGCCGGAGCCTCGAGGCGGAGCCTGGGATCAAGGAGCACGCGAAGGTGCGCGCCTTCGTGGAGGCCGTCGCGTGACGACGGCGCTCGAGCCCGGCTTCTACGGCCCGTACGGCGGGCGTTATGTCCCGGAGACCCTCGTCCCCGCGCTCGACCAGCTCGTCGCGGGCTGGAACGCCGTGCGCCAGGACGAGGGCTTCCGCGCGGACCTCGAAGCGCTCGCGCGCACGTACGTCGGGCGTCCCACGCCGCTCTACCGGACCGAGCGGCTCGTCGAAGCGCCGCGGCGGATCTGGCTGAAGCGCGAGGACCTCTGCCACACGGGCGCCCACAAGATCAACAACGCGCTCGGACAGGCACTCCTGGCGCGAAGGCTCGGGAAGTCGCGCATCGTCGCCGAGACGGGGGCTGGCCAGCACGGCGTCGCCTCGGCGACCGTCTGCGCGCGCTTCGGGCTCGAGTGCGTCGTCTACATGGGCGCCGAGGACATGCGGCGGCAGGCGCCTAACGTCGAACGGATGCATCTGCTCGGTGCCGAGGTGCGGCCGGTCGCGTTCGGGACGAAGACCCTGAAGGAGGCGACGAGCGAGGCGATCCGCGACTGGATCACGAACGTCGAGACGACGCACTACCTGATCGGGTCGTGCGTCGGCCCGCATCCGTACCCGGAGATCGTGCGGGAGCTCCAGGCGGTCATCGGTCGCGAGACGTTGGCGCAGGTGCTCGAGGCCGAGGGGCGGCTTCCGGACACGGTCGTCGCATGCGTCGGCGGCGGTTCGAACGCGATCGGGCTGTTCGCCGGGTTCGTCGACGATCGGGACGTGGGGCTCGTTGGTGTCGAAGCGGCCGGCGCCGCGAGTCTCGGCGGCGGGCGGGCGGGCGTCCTCCACGGCGCGCGCTCGTCGCTCCTCGCCGACGAGGACGGGCAGATCGCGGACGCGCACTCGATCTCCGCGGGGCTCGACTACCCGGGCGTCGGTCCCGAGCACGCGTTCCTGCGGGACACAGGCCGCGCGCGGTACGTGTCCACGACGGACGAAGAGGCGCTCGCGGCGCTCCGGCTTCTGACCCGGCGCGAGGGCATCATCCCCGCGCTCGAACCCGCCCATGCGCTCGCACGGGCGCTCGACCTGGACGCGGAGCTCGTCGTCGTGGGGCTCTCCGGCCGCGGCGACAAGGACCTGGCGACCGTGCTCGGGTCGTGACCGTTCGAACCGCCGAGCCGGGTCGCGTGCGAGACCTTCCCCCGGGGGTCCCCCCACGGTTTCCCCCCTGCGTCGAGCGTACCGCGGAAACGCGCGCGTCTCGCGCAAAGAACGGACGGACCTCGTGACGGAAGCGAAACGACTTTCCGTCTACCTCATGGCGATGCCGGACACGCCCGCGCTCGCCGAGGCCGCCGTCGCGGGCGGGGCCGACCTGCTCGAGGTCGGCTTTCCCTTCTCCGACCCGCTCGCTGATGGACCCGTCATACGCCTTGCGGGCGAACGTGCGCTCGCGGCAGGGATGCGGACGCGCGCCTGCCTCGAGTGCCTCGCCGAGACACGCCGGTGCATCGGACCAGACATCCCGCTCGTGCCGATGACGTACGCGTCGCTGCTCGAGGCCTACGGCTACGAGCGCTTCGAGGCGGACGCGCGCGCCGCCGGAGCGACCTCGTTCATCGTGGCCGACCTCCCGATCGAGGCGAGACCCGAGCTCACGCGGGTCCTACTCGTCGCGCCTACGAGCCCGGCAGAGCGGATCCGCAAGGCGGCCGACCGCACGGACGGGTGGCTCTATCTCGTCGCGTTGACCGGCACCACCGGCGCCCGCCAGCGCGTCTCCGACCAGCTCGCCGAACTCGTCGAGCGCGCCCGTTCCGTGACCGACGTGCCCCTCCTAGCGGGGTTCGGCATCTCGACGCCCCAGCAAGCCGCAGGCGCGGCCGACCTGGCCGACGGCGTCGTCGTGGGGAGCCGGGCCGTGCAGGTGGCCGAGGAGGAAGGCCCGGACGGACTCCGCGCCTACGTCGCGGCGCTTCGCGCCGCGCTCGACCGCGTTGGCGCGACCGCCTGAGCGGGCGCGAACGCGACCCGCCCTGCACACCCGCGTCCGGGCGACTCCCCGCGAAACCTCCGCCCACCCGCATAACCTCCCGCCCGTGGCCATCCTCGAGTCGCGCATCGGCCGGAGCGACCCCGCCTTCGCGGAGCGCCGCGGCCGGATGGTCGAGCTCGTCGCCGAGCTCCGCGAGCGCACAGAGCTCGTCGCCCGGGGAGGCGGCGAGGCCGCCATCGAGCGGCACCGCTCGCGCGGGAAGCTCCTTGCACGCGAGCGAATCGACCGCCTTCTCGACCCGGGCTCGGCGTTCCTCGAGCTGAACGCGCTCGCAGCCTGGGGCGAATACGACGGCGATGCCCCGGCGGCCGGCATCGTCACGGGGATCGGCGTCGTCGAGAGCCGCGAGATCGCCGTGGTCGCCAACGACGCGACCGTGAAAGGCGGCACGTACTACCCGCTGACGGTGAAGAAGCACCTGCGCGCGCAGGAGGTCGCCGAGCAAAACCGCCTCCCGTGCGTCTACCTCGTCGACTCGGGCGGCGCCTTCCTCCCGCTCCAGGACGAGGTCTTCCCCGACCGCGACCACTTCGGGCGGATCTTCTTCAACCAGGCGCGCATGTCGGCGAAGGGCATCGCGCAGGTCGCGGTCGTGATGGGCTCCTGCACCGCCGGCGGCGCGTACGTCCCGGCGATGAGCGACGAGACCGTGATCGTGAAGGGCACCGGCACGATCTTCCTCGGCGGGCCGCCGCTCGTGAAGGCGGCGACCGGGGAGGAGGTGAGCGCCGAGGAGCTCGGCGGGGCCGACGTCCATTCGCGCACGTCCGGCGTCACCGACCACTACGCGACCTCGGACGAGCACGCGCTCGCGCTCGCGCGCGAGATCGTCGCGAACCTCGAGGGAGGGAAGCGCGCGCCGTGGACGCCGGCCGAGCCTGAGGAGCCGCTGTATGACCCCGCCGACCTCTGGGGCGTCGTCCCGGAGGACTACCGCGTGGGTTACGACGTCCGCGAGGTGATCGCACGGCTCGTGGACGGAAGCCGCTTCCACGAGTTCAAGGCGCTCTACGGCGAGACGCTCGTCTGCGGCTTCGCCCGGATCGAGGGCTACCCCGTCGGGATCCTGGCGAATAACGGCGTCCTCTTCTCCGAGAGCGCGCTCAAGGGCGCGCATTTCGTCGAGCTCGCCTGTAAGCGTCGCGTGCCGCTCGTCTTCCTCCAGAACATCACGGGCTTCATGGTCGGGAAGGAGTACGAGGCGGGCGGCATCGCCAAGGACGGTGCGAAGCTCGTCACCGCCGTCGCCTGCGCCGAGGTCCCCAAGTTCACGGTCGTGATCGGCGGCTCGTTCGGAGCCGGGAACTACGGCATGTGCGGGCGCGCGTACGGGCCCCGGCAGCTCTGGATGTGGCCGAACGCCCGGATCAGCGTCATGGGCGGCGAGCAGGCCGCAACCGTGCTCTCCACCGTGGGCGACGCGGATCCCGACGGGGTCCGCGCGAAGTACGAGCGCGAAGGAAACCCGTACCACTCAACCGCGCGCCTCTGGGACGACGGCATCATCGACCCCGCCGATACGCGGCGCGTGCTCACGCTCGGGATCTCGGCGAGCCTGAACGCGCCGATCCCGGAGACGACGTTCGGCGTCTTCCGGATGTAGCTAGCCGGTTCCGCCGACGAGGCCGCCAACCTCGTCAACGGCGTCGTCGACGGTCTCGGACGGAACGGTGACGGACGGGACGGTCACGGACGGGACGTCGACCTCGGGCGTTGTGACATCCGTACCGCCGTCTCCGACCGGGAGCGTCGTCGTTGTCGACGGCACCGTCGCTGAGGGTGTCTCGACCGCCGGGGTCTCGACCGCCGGGGTCTCGAGCGACGGCGTCTCGACCGTGGCGGCGGCCGTGCCACCCGAGGAGCCGCCGGCAGAAGCGGGCACCGAGTTGTCGCCGCTCGTGCCCGACGCACCGTCGCTGGACGCGCCGCCCGCGCTGCCCGTCGTGTCCGACGCGCTCGAGGGGTGGTGCTTGGAGTCGCTGTCGCGGCGCCGGTCTCCTTTCCCGTCCTGTGCCGGCAGGCCGGTGGGCTGGGCGGTCGCGAGCGTCACCCCGGCCGCGGGCCGATCCGGCGTCTGGCCGGGCGCAGACATGTCCTGGCGCGGGAGCACGGGCGCCGCGCGAACCGGGAGCACCCCCGTCCCGACCGCGATCCCCGCGCCCATGGCGACCACGGCGGCGCCGGCGGCTGCCTTGACCGCGACGTCGGCCTGGAGCAGATCGGCAAGCCTCCCCGCGCCCCGCCAGAGGCCGACCGGAGCGAGGATCGCGCCGCGCGCCCGCCGCAGGCCGCGACGCACTGCGGGGATGATGCCCTCGGCCTCGAGCCGGTCGCGAAGCGCGCGGCGTGCCCGGAAGAGGAGCGTCTCGACCGCGGCCTGCGAGAGGTTCATCCGCTCTGCGATCTCGGCGTACGTCAGACCCTCGACCTCGCGCAGGAACACTGCCTCGCGATAGTTGGGCCGGAGATCCGCGACCGCCGCCCGAATTGCGGGCAGTTCGTCGTCGGGCTCGGAGGCGAGCGTCTCCTCGAGCTCCGGTGCGAGCTCGACCTCGCGCGGACGGCGGGACAGCATCCGGTACCGGCGCCGGGTCGCGTTCCGGGCGATGCCGTACATCCACGCGCGTGGCAGCTCGGGCGCGTGCCCGCGACGGAGCGCCCGGTACGCGTCCAGAAAGGCGGTCTGCGTGACCTCCTCGGCGTCGGCCCGGTTCCCGACGTCGCGGAGGACGTAGCGGAAGACCTCGCCGCGGTGATCGCGATAGAAGGTGTCGAAGGATGCGGCGTCGAGGGGACTCGACTCTCGACCGAGGTCGGTGGCCACGCTCACATCTTGCCCCGAGCAGACGAAAAACGCACCTGCAAGTTTCTCGTCGGGCCCGGGCTCTTACCTGGGAGGACCCGGGCAACCGCGGACACGGCGGGGGGGAAAGAACCGGCCGAGCCGCGGCGCCCGGATCCACCTTCAATGGTGACACGCGCGCGCCGGGCGCGACGGGTGATGCGCGTCAGTTGCCGCTTGTCATCAGAGGACGAGCTCCTCCGAGAAGACGGCGTCGCCTGCAAAGCGCTCGAGGCGGTACGGCGTGAGATCGAGATCCGCGTGGCCTGCGAGGAGCTCCTGTGCCACGGCTCGGCCGACCGCGGGCGACTGCATGAACCCGTGGCCCGAGAACCCGCTGGCGGCGTAGACGCCGCCGCCGATCTGGCCGATGATCGGATGCGCGTCGGGCGTCATGTCGTAGAGGCCCGCCCACCCGGCCGCGATCGACACGCCCTCAGCGGGCGGGAAACGACGATGAAGCCGCGCGAGCCGGTCGCCGTAGACGCTCTCGTCGACGCTCTCCTCGGTTCCCCACCGCGGCTCGCGGTCGGGCATGGCGAGCACCAGCGCGTCCTCGCGCCGCCGGAAGTGGAAGCCCGTCTCCGCCTCGACGACCATGGGCAGGCGCGCGGGCAGATCGCTGACCGGCGTCGTGCTGAGGAGCTGGCGCGCCAGCGGCCGCACCGGCAAGTCGATGCCGAACCCCGCTGCGGCCTCGGCCGAGTGGGCGCCGCACGCGAGGACGACGACGTCGGCGTCGACGTCTGCCACGGCGGTGCGTTCCCGGAGCTCGACACCGAGCCCGACAGCGCGCCCGACCAGCTCGCGGGTTACAGCACCCGGATCGGCCGTTCCGTCCGTCGCGCAGAACGTGGCCCCGAGGACGTCGTCGACGGCGAGACCGGGCACGAGCGCGGCGACGTCGTCCGCATCGAGCGTCTCGACGGGGACGCCGAGGCCGCGCTGTACCTCGCCCCGCTCGGTGAGCGTCGCGAGCTCCGCGTCCGTGACCGCGAGGAAGAGGTAGCCGACCTGGTCGAAGAACGGCGGCCCGAGCTCCTCGAAGAAACGGATGCTCTCGCGCGCCAGAAGCACCTCCGCCTCGGTCGAGAACTGCTGGCGGATGCCGCCCATCGCCTTTCCGGACGCACCCGCCGCGACGGTCGCGCGCTCTGCCAGGACGACGTCCGCGCGGCCGTCGAGCGCGAGGTGGTAGGCGATGCTCGCCCCCATCGCCCCCGCGCCCGCGACGGCGATCCTCATGCCGGCTGGCGCACGCCGAGCCGCTCGACGATGTCGTCGACGGCGGCGAGCTCGCCCGGGTCGAGCCTGCGAAGCGGGGCGCGGACGTCGGCGCGGACGGGAACGCCGCGCCGGGCGAGAACGCGCTTCAGGGCGGCCTGGAACGGCAGCGGCTGCAGCGCCGACCGGAGCTCTGAAACCCTGGCGCCCGCCTCGTCCGACGGTTCGCGGACGAGCGCACCGACGAGATCCGGGAAGGCGGCCGCAAGCCCCGAGACGGCGCCCACGGCGCCGCGCGCGAGTCCCTCTCGGATGAGCGCCTCAGGGCCGACGAAGACGTCGAGGCCCTCGATGAGGTAGGGCGAGAAGGCGTCGAACGGCGCGTCCGAGACCTTGAGGCCGGCGAGATTCGGTGCGGCCTCGCGAAGGCGCCCGACGAGCGCGGCGGGCACGGCGTACCCGGCTCGCGCGGCGAACTCGTAGAGGTAGAACGGAAGCGGCGCGCAGGCGCGAGCGGCCGAGGTGAAGTGCGCGAGTAGCTCGCGCTCGTCGAATGCGTAGTACGGCGGCCCGATGACGGCGACGGCATCGGCGCCGGTCTCGGCGGCGTGCGCGGCGAGCGCACACGTGTCGCGCGTCGACTGTGCACCGCAGTGGACGGCCACGTCGAGCCGTCCTTCCCCGACCTCGATCCAGAGCTCGGCGACGCGTCGGCGCTCGTCGGCGGCGAGGAGGATCCCCTCGCCGGTCGTCCCGAGCGCGAGAACCCCGTCGAGCCCGCCGGTCGCGAGGAACTCGGCGTAGGGCCCGAACGCCGCCTGGTCCACGGCGTCGCCGCCGTCGCGAAGAGGCGTCACGGCTGCTGCGAGCGCGCCCTTGAGCACGGGACAACCATAAGCTGCCCGCGATGGGCGGCGCGCTTCGGATCGAGCGGGACGGCCTGGTGCTCCGCGTCACTCTCGCGAAGCCCGAGCGACGGAATGCCTTCGATGCCGAACTGATCGCCGAACTTCACGCAGCGTTCTCGGACGTCGGCGACGCCCGCGCCGTCGTCCTGGAAGGCGACGGGCCGAGCTTCTGCGCCGGCGCCGACGTCAACTGGCAGCGCGCGTCCGTCGACCTGACCTACGACGAGAACCTCGAGGATGCAATGCGCCTCTACCTGATGCTCCAGGCGATCGACCGCTGCGCGGCACCGGTCGTGGGGCGGATCCACGGCTACGCGCTCGGCGGCGGAAGCGGCGTCGCCGCCTGCCTCGACGTCGCGATCGCAGGCGACGACTCCGTCTTCGGTTTCTCGGAGGTCCGCCTCGGCATCGTTCCGGCCGTCATCTCGCCCTTCGTGCTCCCGCGGATCGGGCCGGGCGCTGCGCGCCGCTACTTCCTGACCGGGGAGCGCTTCGACGCGGACACGGCGCTTCGGATCGGTCTCGTCCACGAGGTCACCGCCGACCTCGACACCGCCGTCGACCAGGCGGTCGAGAACCTCCTCGCGGGCGGACCCGAGGCCGTTCGGGCAGCCAAGCGCCTCGTCGGCGACGCGCCCGGTGCGCCCGAAGTCGCAGAGCGCGCCGCGCGCCTGCGGTCCGGCGCTGAGGGCCAGGAGGGCCTGCGCGCGTTCCTCGAGAAGCGCCCCGCGGCGTGGCGATCCGGAAGCTCCTCGTAGCGAACCGCGGCGAGATCGCCGCGCGCATCTTCCGCACCTGCGACCGCCTCGGGATCGCGACGGTCGCGGTCGCCGCGCCAGACGACGCGGGCGCGTTCCACACACGGCGAGCCGCGGAGACCGTCGCAGTGCAGTCGTACCTCGACCCGGGCGAGCACGTTCGCGCGGCGCGCGCGGCCGGTGCGGACGCTCTCCATCCCGGATACGGCTTCCTCGCCGAGAGCGCCGAGCTCGCCGAGGCAGTGGTCGGCGCAGGGCTGACCTGGGTCGGCCCGCCCCCCGATGTCATCCGGGCCGCAGGCGACAAGCTCGCCGCAAAGCAGATCGCCGCCGGCGCCGGCGTCCCGGTCGTTCCTACGGGATCGCCCGAGGAGGTCGGCTTCCCGCTCATGATCAAGGCGGCCGCGGGCGGCGGCGGGCGCGGGATGCGCGTCGTGCGCAACCGCGACGAGCTCGACGCAGCGGTCGAGGCGGCGCGGCGCGAGGCGAAGGCGGGTTTCGGCGACGACACGGTTTTCTTCGAGCGGTTCGTCGAGCGCCCGCGCCATGTGGAGATCCAGCTACTCGCCGACGCGCTTGGGACGGTCGTCCATCTGGGCGAGCGCGACTGCTCGCTCCAGCGGCGGCACCAGAAGGTGATCGAGGAGAGCCCCTCGCCCGCGCTCGACGATGCGTTGCGTGCGGCGATGGGGGACGCGGCGGTGCGGATCGGCGAGGCGCTCGGCTACGTCGGAGCAGGAACCGCCGAGTTGCTGCTCGCCGGCGACGGCTCCTTCGCCTTTCTCGAGCTGAACGCCCGGATCCAGGTCGAGCACCCCGTGACCGAGGCGGTGACCGGGCTCGACCTCGTCGAGCACCAGCTCCGAATCGCCTCAGGCGAGCCGCTCGAGAGCCACGTCGCAGACCGTTCCAGGGCCGGGCCGATCGGACATGCGATCGAGGCGCGGCTCTACGCGGAGCATCCCCTGACGTTCCTCCCGCAGGCGGGCCGGGTCGAACGGCTGCGCCTTCCGGAGGGAGTCCGCGTCGACGCCGGCGTCGAGGCGGGCGACGACGTGCCGGTGGCGTACGACCCCCTGCTCGCGAAGCTCGTCACCCACGGCGAGACGCGCGACGAGGCGCTCGACCTGCTGCGTGCAGCGCTCGCGGAGACCCACGTCGGCGGCGTCACGACGAACCTCGCCTTCCTCCGGTGGTCGGTACGCCACCCCGCGTTCCGGGCCGGCGAGGTGACGACCGCCTTCCTCGACGAGCATCCGCCGCTCTCGCGCCCCGTCTCGACCCGGCGGCCGTGGGCGGACGGATTCCGGCTGAACACGGCGGCCGTTGCGGGCGGCCGCCCGCCGGTCGTCGAGGACCACGCGCACGCCGTCGCCGCGGGGGGCGGCACGGAGCGCGCCGTCGTCGCGCCGATGCCGGGAACCGTTATCCGCGTTCTCGCCGGGGAGGGCGCCGCGGTCGCCGCCCGCGAGCCGCTCGTCGTCCTCGAGGCGATGAAGATGGAGACCCCGCTCGCGGCGCCGTTCGACGCCACCGTCCTGCGCGTGCTCGTCTCCGAGGGCGACCGCGTGGCCGGGGGCGAAATCCTCGTCGAACTGGCGTGATCCTGCTGTCGAAACCTTGCGAATCGCACGCGTTTAGCACCGCCTGCGCGCGGTATCCGCCAGGTGATCCACGCACACGACGAAAGGACCACATGACGCACGAGCTCCAGAGCAAGCGCATCGCAGTGCTTATGGCAAACGAAGGCGTCGAGCAGGTCGAGCTGACCGAGCCGGTCGAAGCTCTCCGCAGGGCCGGCGCCGATGTCGAGCTTCTCGCCCCCGAGACGGGCGAGATCCAGGCGTTCAACCACCTCGACAAGGGCGAGGCCTTCCCGGTGGACAGGCAGGTCTCGAAGGCCGACCCGACCGACTACGACGGCCTCGTCCTGCCCGGAGGCGTCGCGAACCCCGATTTCCTCCGCACCGACGAGGACGCCGTCGACTTCGTCCGCTCGTTCTTCGAGCAGGGCAAGCCCGTGGGTGCGATCTGCCACGGCCCGTGGACACTCGTCGAGGCGGGCGTCGTGAAGGGACGCAAACTGACCTCGTGGCCGTCGCTCGAGACCGACATCCGGAATGCAGGCGGCACCTGGGTCGACAAGGAGTGCGTCGTCGACGGCGGGCTCGTCACGAGCCGGAAGCCGGACGACCTCCCCGCGTTCAACGCGAAGATCGTGGAGGAGTTCGGCGAGGGCGTCCACAGCGAGCAGGCCGAGAAGACCGAGGCCGCGCTCCGCTAGCAGGCGCTTGTAAGAAACTGGTAGTGGCGCGGTTGCGGCCCGGGCGTGGTATCCGGGCCGCCGCCGCGTCATCGCATCTTGTCGCCGGTCACTGCGCCTCGGGGATGATCTGCTGCAGTTCGAAAAGCGCTCCCACAGGACCCTTGATCTTCACCTTCCCGCTCATATAGGCCAGGATCGGGTTCTTCTCGCGCCGCACGATCGCGAGGAACGTCTTCTCGTCCGTCTCGACGACGACCGCCGCATCGCCGGGCGCCTCCTCGACCTCGACCGTTCCGTCGTCCAGGACGATCCTCCAGGTGCCGACGTCGCGGATTTCGAAGCGATAGGTCAGGTGCTTCCCCGCCGTCCGCTCGGGCTCGACGTGCTCGGTGAACTCCTCGAAGAAATGGCGGGCACTCCGCGGGACATTGGACGGCACGGCGGCGATCCTACGCAGGCGCCACGACCGGCCGGGTGTGCGTGCGACTGCGCGCCGGCGGCAGGGCGTACGTGAGGAAGAACGCGATCGCCGGCCCCGCAGCGGTGGCGAGGAGCGCCTGCTCGAGACCGACGACGTCCGCCACCGCGCCAAGCACGAGGGCGGCCACGCCGCCGAGACCGATCGCGAACCCGATCGAGAGCCCCGAGGCCATGCCGACCCGGTTGGGCATGTACTCCTGGCTCATGACCAGCGTCACGCCGAACGTGCCGATCACCGCCGCGCCGGAGAGGACGAGCGCCGCCTCACCCACGACGCCCGGGACGAGGATGTAGACAAGGACGAGCGGAGCCGCGACCACGAAGCTCCACCGGACGACCGGCCGTCGACCGAAGCGGTCGGCGAGCGGCCCGCCGACGAGCGTCCCCGCCGCGCCGGCCAGAAGGAAGAGCGAGAGCAGCCGGGTCCCGTGTGCCTCGCCGTTTCCGCGGGCCACCTCCCAGAGCGGGACGAACGTGAAGAGGCCCATGTGCGCGACGCTCCGGAGCGCGACCACAGTCAGGAGCAGCGCGAGCGCACGGGGCTGGCCGGGTTCGGTGCGCGTCCTCGCGCGGCGCGCGGCGCTCGGGACGAACGACGCGAGGTGCGCGCGCGTGCAGACGAGGAGCGCCGCGACCGCGAGCCCCGGAAGGGCAAGGACAAGCCCGCCGTCGAGCCCCCAGGCGAGGATCGCCGTCGAGGCGAGGAGTGGGCCGAGCGCGAAGCCGACGTTCCCGCCGATCGAGAAGAACGCCATACCGCTCGCGCGTCGCCGGCCGCTGACGTAGCTCGCGATCTTCGAGCCCTCCGGATGGTAAGCGGCCACCCCGAGCCCGGCGACCAGCACGCACAGGACGACGAGCCAGTACGAGGGCATGACACAGGCGAGCGCCATCCCGATGCCGGCGAGGCCGACGCCGCCCGGGAGGAGCCAGTAACCGCCGCGCGCGTCCGAGACGGCACCGAAGATCGGCTGCACGACCGACGAGCTGATCGTCGCCGCGAGGACGAGCGCCGCGGCGAGGGCGTAGTCGAGGTCGAACCGCGTGACGAGGAACGGCAGGAGCGCGGCAAGCGACCCCTGGGAGAGATCCGTCGCGAGATGGCCCGACGAGAGCGCGGCCATGCCCTTTCTGTCGACGCCGGCGAGCACCGCGGCCAGCCTAGCCGTGCCGGATCGCTAGGAGGTTCGGCGGGATGGTCTCGGTCGCAGGGGCGCGCTGCTCGTTTCGAGGGAGGGACGCAGGGCGCGTTGGTGCGTGAGACCGAACGCGGATGCGTGCGACCGAGGACGGCGCCTCGGGCCGAGCAGCGCAGCCCGGCGGCACAACGACGATGTCGCCAAACCCTCCTAGGCGTGCTTCGCGATCAGCGCCTGTGTGAGCGCCTGCTGGGCGCCGACGATCTTGCGCCGATTCTCCTCGAGCGCGGCCTTCGAGCCGGAGTGGCGAAGCACTTCGCGCTCGCGTAGAAGCCCTCCAATCAGCTCATGGAGGGCTTCTACCGGGAGAGGGTGCCCGCCAGGGGAGGGTGCGGGCGGAGAGGGTAGAGCAGCGCTCATAGCACCCTCCCACTATCGGCACGAGGAATGGAGAGCTTTACCTCGATTTGGTGAGAGTACGGAAGAGGTCGGATAGCATCCGCCGGCCCATGAAGGTGGACGCCGTCGAGACGCCTCCGGCGGAGATCGAGGCGGACGCCCTGGTTCTCCTCTGCGTCGAGGACGCGGGTATTCCGGCGAGCGCCCGAGCCCTCGGCGGCGAGTCGTCCGACGCGCTCGAACGCCTTTCGGACGCGCGGGAGCTTCGCGGCGAGACCGGCGAAGTGGTCGTCCTGCACGATCCACCCGACATCGCGGCAGCCCGGATCGCGGCGGTCGGGGCCGGCCGGCGCGCGGATCTCGATGCGGACAGCGTCCGGACGGCCGCCGCTAACGCCGCCCGGAAGCTGGGCGGGGTCGGCTCGCGGACGGCCGCCTGGCTCCTCGACGAAGCGATCCTCCCGGCCGACGTCCAGGCCCGCGCGGTCGTCGACGGGACGACGCTCGGCTCCTACGACCCCGCGCGCTGGCGTGCCGAGCGGCCCGAGCAGCGCCACCGCGGAATCGAGCGGCTCCTTCTCTGCGGAGAGGGCGCGACGGACGTTGCCGCGACCGCGGCGACGGCGGCCGTCGCGGCCGCGTGGGCGAATCGGTGCCGCACGCTTGTGGACGCGCCGCCCAACGAGCTGACCCCCGAGGCGCTTGCGGAGGAGGCCCAGCGGATGGCGGCGGAGGCGCCGTCGCTCTCGGTCGACGTGCTCGGGCCCGCCGAGATCGAGGCGGCCGGGATGAACCTCGTCGCGGCGGTGGCGCGCGGAAGCCGGACGCCTGCGCGGGTCGTCGTCCTGCGCCACGAGCCCGGCGCGTCCGTCGGCGACGCCCTCCTCGGCCTCGTGGGCAAGGGCGTCACCTTCGACTCGGGCGGGCTCTCGCTGAAGCCTCCGGCCTCGATGGAGGACATGAAGTCGGACATGGCCGGCGGAGCGGCGGTGCTCGCCGCTGTCGGTGCGATTGCCGAGCTCGGCCTCCCTCTTCGCGTCGTCGCCGTCGTCCCGGCGTGCGAGAACATGCCGGGCGGCGAGGCACTCCGGCCGGGCGAGATCGTCCGCTCGCTCGCCGGGAAGACGGTCGAGATCACGAACACCGATGCCGAGGGTCGCCTGGCGCTCGCCGACGCGCTCACGTACACCCGTGGCCTCGGGGCGACGCACGTGCTCGACCTCGCCACACTGACCGGAGGGATGGTCGTCGCGCTCGGAGACGTCTACGCGGGCCTCTTCGGGAACGACCTCGCCTGGGTGGAGCAGATCCGGGCCGCGGGCCAGGCAACCGGCGACCTCGTCTGGCCATGGCCGCTCCACCGCAGCTACCGGCGGTACGTCGAGTCGCCCTTCGCCGACCTCAAGAACTCGTCGCTCCTCCGCCAGGGAACGCCCGTCCACGCGGCGGAGTTCCTCGCGACGTTCGCCGGCGACGGGCGGTGGGCCCATGTGGACATGGCCGGGACGGGCTACCTCGAGCGCGGACGGGACGACGTCTACGTGGCGCAGGGCGCGACTGGCTTCGGCGTTCGCCTCGCCGTCGAGGTCGCGCGGGGGCTCGCGGCGTGAACCTCGATCTGACGGAGGAGCAGGAGCTCGTCCGGCGGACCGTCCGCGAGTTCGCGGAGGAGCGGATCGCGCCCGTCGCCGCGGAGCTCGACCGCGAGGCACGCTTTCCGTCCGACATCGTCCGCGCGCTCGGGGAGCTCGGACTGATGGGGATTCCGATCCCGGAGGAGCACGGCGGCGCGGGCGGCGACACCGTCTCGTACGCGCTGGCGATCGAGGAGCTTGCGCGCGTCGACTCCTCCGTCGCGATCACGGTCGCGGCCCACACCTCGCTCGGGACGATGCCGATCCTCCTCTTCGGGAACGACGGGCAGAAGCGCGAGTGGCTGCCAGATCTCGCGTCGGGGCGGCGGCTGGCCGCGTTCGGCCTGACCGAGCCCGGCGCGGGCTCCGACGCGGGAGCGACGCGGACGCGCGCCGAACTGCGCGACGAGAGCTGGATCGTGAACGGCTCCAAGATCTTCATCACGAACGCGGGAACCGACCTGACGGCCTGCGTGACGATCACGGCGCGCACCGGCGAGGACGAGATCTCGAACCTCATCGTCCCGAACGGGACGCCCGGCTACGAGATCTCGGCGCCGATGGAGAAGCTCGGCTGGCACGCGTCCGATACGCGTGAGCTCGCATTTTCCGACTGCGCGGTTCCCGAGGCGAACCTCCTCGGGCCGCGGGGCGCGGGGTTTCGACAGTTCCTCGAGATCCTCGACGGGGGCCGGATCTCCGTCGCGGCGATGGGCGTCGGCCTCGCCCAGGGAGCCTACGAGCTCGCCCGTTCGTATGCGGGTGAGCGCGAGCAGTTCGGGCGGCCGATCGCGGTGTTCCAGGCCGTGCAGTTCCGGCTCGCGGACATGGCGACCGAGATCGAGGCAGGGCGCGGGCTCGTGCTGCGCGCGGCGTGGCTCAAGGATCAGGGACGCCCGTTCGCGCAGGAGGCCGCGATGGCGAAGCTCTACACGGGCGAGCTCTCGGGCCGGGTCGTCTCGGAGGCGCTCCAGCTCCACGGTGGCTACGGCTACATGGAGGAGTCGGCGATCGCGCGGTTCTACCGCGACCAGAAGGTGCTCGAGATCGGCGAGGGCACGAACGACGTGCAGCGCATGGTGATCGCGCGGCATCTCGGGCTCTGAGGCTCGGCGGCAGGCCCACCCTCGCGACAAGCCCGAGCCCCGAGCCGCGAATCGCAGCGGCGCGGACGGCACGCGCCCCACCCTGGGTGGGGAGCCGGCCACCCACCACCCGGCTCCCAGCCTACCGCCGAAGGTCGCGCGTGTCTGTCACGGCTCGTGCCGACTTCGTGCCGATCTCCACGCGGTGAGCCGCCTCAGGCAAGCCGCTCGACCGAGTATCCCCAGTCCTCGAGGCTCGCGATCAACTCATCGCAGTGCGCGCGGTCCCGCGTCGCGAGTGTCAGCTCGACTTCCGTCTCGGCAAGCGGAATGTCCATTCCCTCGCGGTGGTGCTCGACCGCGAGCACGTTGACACGCTCCTCGGCGATCCTGGCAAGCAGGGCCACCAGCCCGCCGGGCCGGTCGCGGACACGCGTCCGGAGGACGAGGAACCGTCCCGCGCGGGTGAGCCCGTACCGGGCCACCTCGAGCAGCAGGCTCGCGTCGATGTTCCCGCCCGAGAGGAGCGCGCACACCGGCTCGTCGCCTTCGACCTTTCCTGCGAGCACGGCCGCAACGGATGCCGCCCCCGCGCCCTCGACGGTCAGCTTCGTCCGCTCGAGGAGAAGGACGATCGCCTCGGCGATCTCGTCCTCCGTCACGGTGACGAGGCCGTCGAGGCGCTCGTCGAGGATCGACCGTGTCAGCTCGCCGGGCTGCTTCACGGCGATCCCATCGGCGATCGTGAAGCCCATCGGCCCCTCGCCCGCGAACGGGGCGCAGCTCGCCGCCTGGACGCCGACGATCCGGATCTCGGGACGTAACGCCTTGAGCGCAATCGAGATGCCCGAGGCAAGCCCACCCCCGCCGATCGGGAGGACGACGACGCGCGTCTCCGTGAGCGCCTCGGCGAGCTCGAGCCCGATCGTCCCCTGACCCGCGATCACGCGCTCGTCCTCGAACGCGTGGACAAAGGTCGAGCCCGCTCCGGTCCGCTCCTGCGCGGCCGCGACCGCCTCGTCGAACCCCTCGCCGGCGAGAACGACGTCCGCGCCGTAATTCTTCGTCGCTTCGATCTTTGCCATCGGGGCGTCCTGCGGCATGTAGATGGTCGCGGCTACGCCCGCCTCGCGCGCCGCCCAGGCGACCGCTTGGCCGTGGTTGCCGGCGCTGGCAGCCACCACCCCGACCGCCCGCTCTTCGGGCGACAGCGCCGCGACCTTGTTCACGGCGCCGCGGATCTTGAACGACCCCGTGCGCTGGAGGTTCTCGGCCTTCAGCCAGACGTTCCGTCCGCACGCGCGGCTGAACGTCTCCGACGAGTAGACGGGCGTGACGCGCGCCACCCCGCGAAGCACTTCGCGGGCGGCCTCGACGTCAGCGAGTGTCGGTCGGGTCGTCGTCGCCATGGATCCCGAATACCCGCGCCATGATCTCACGCACCGCGGCAAGCGGATCCAGCTCGCGCCGCTGGACGCGCTCCAGGATGGTGCCGAGCTCGCCGTCGTTCTCGACGGAGGATGCGAGGTGCGCCCGGGCGCGCGCCGTGCCGACGGCGATCACCTCTGCGGCGAGGTTCGACGCGCGTCGCCGCTCCAGGCGCCCGGTCTCGACGAGGTGCGCTCGGTGCGCCTCAACCGCAACCCAGAGCTCGTCCACGCCCTCGCCCCGCGTCGCCTCGGTCAGGACGATCGGCGGGTCCCAATCGCGGTCGGGGTCGAGGGACAGGACGGAGCGAACCTCGTTCGCCATCGTCTGCGCGGCGGGATGGTCGCGTTTGTTCACGGCGATGACGTCGGGGATCTCCATGATCCCCGCCTTGAGCGCCTGGATCGAGTCGCCCGACCCGGGCATCAGGACGAGGAGGATCGTGTCCGCGATCGTGACGATCTCGACCTCGCTCTGTCCCGCTCCCACCGTCTCGAGGAAGAGCACGTCCTTTCCGGCGGCGTCGAGGACGAGCGCGGCCTGGAGCGTCGCCTCGGCGAGGCCGCCGAGGTGCCCGCGCGTGCCCATGGAGCGGATGAAGACGTCGCGGTCGAGGAAGTGGTCCGCGAGCCGGATGCGGTCGCCGAGGAGCGCGCCCTGCGTGAACGGGCTCGACGGGTCGACCGAGATCACTCCCACCGACGTACCGCGAGGACGCAGGTGGCGGATCAGGGCGCTGACGAGGGACGACTTCCCGACGCCCGGCGGTCCGGTGACTCCCAGCATCGCCGCCCGACCTGTCTCGGGGTAGACGGCTGCGATCACCTCCGCGGCCAGCGGGTCGCGGTTCTCGACGAGCGTGATCGCCCGTGCGAGCGCGCGCCGGTCGGCGGCACGAACGCCGGCGACGAGCTCGTCCCTCTCCCAGCGGCGCGCCATCAGGAGGCGGGCGACGTGCCGGGCTCGAGCTCGGCCGGGGACGCGAGGAGCGCTGCGGCAAGCGCGGCGCCACCGAAGCAGAGGGCCGCGGCGACTCCCCACGCAACCCGCGCTCCCCAGGCATTCGTCAGGGGTCCCGCGACGATCATCCCCACGCCGACGCACGCGTACCCGATGCTCATGACGAGCGTGAACGCCCGTCCCCGAATCCAGTCCGGGACAGCGCGCTGGACGAGGACGGCGTTGCAGACGATGGCCGCGCCGTTTCCGAAGCCGCAGAGGACGACGACTGCCGCGGCGAGCCAGAAGCTGGGCGATGCCGCCGCGACACCGAACCCGACGGCCGTCAGGGCGATCGCGCAGACGTAGGCGCGACGGATGCCGAAGCGGCCGATCAGCATGCCGCCGGCCAGGCTCCCCGCAAAGAGCCCGAACGCAGTCAGCGCAACGAGGACACCGAAGCCGAAACTCCCGCGCCCGAACACGTCGCGAGCGAGGAAGATCTCCGACACGTTCCCGATCGCGGCTCCAACACTGGCAACGCTCCAGGCGACCGCGATCGTCACGAGCGCGCGCGACTCCCCGACGACGGCGAGCCCCTGGCGCAACGCCGCGAGGTAGCCGGGCCGCTCCGCCGCAGCGGTCTCCTCGAACGCCTCGCGGATCCTGAGCAGGAGGAGTGCCGAGACGACGAACGTCACGGCGTTCAGCCAGTACGCAAGGTCGGTGCCGCCGACCTTCACCAGGATGCCGCCGACGACGCCTCCGCACGCCCAAGCGAGGTTCTCGCCCGACTGGAGGAGGCTGTTGGCGTCCGGGAGTCGTGCGTCGCCGACGAGGTTCGGTAGGCCCGAGTAGACCGCGGGGCGGAAGAAGCTCGTCGCGACGCCCGCGGCGAGCGCGAGCGCGACGATCTGTCCCGGGCCGTCGGCGAGCGGGAGGACGACGAAGACGGCCGCCCGCACGAGATCGGCGGCGACGAGGATCCCGCGCCGCGGAAGCCGGTCGAGCAGCGGCGCGAATGCAAGCGCGACGACGATGACCGGGAGGAAGTCGGCGATCAGGAGCGCGCTCACCCAGTTCGCGTCGCCCCCGCTCTCGTCGTAGACGTCGACCGTCAGGGCGACGACGGCGAGATAGGTGCCGAAGCTCGAGCCGAGCGTCGCAAGGAAGAGGCGTCGGAACCCGGGGACTCCCCGGAACAGATCCCGCTGCGCTTCGCCGGGGCGCACCGGCAGGAACCTAGCACCCATCTCCGTCGCCTTCGCAACCGCGCGCGTCTCGTTGCGAACGTTCAGCCGATCGGTTGGGAAGTACGTTCCCGGACGCGCCCGAACGCCTCCGCCAACACCGCGTTCTCCTCCTCGGTGCCGACCGTGACGCGGATCGCCGTCGGGGCGCCGAACGCGGCGAGCGGACGGACGATGACGCCCTCGCGAAGGAGCGCGTCGAAGAGCGGCCGCGTCTCCTCGCCGACGTCGACGAAGACGAAGTTCCCGACCGCGGGCGCCGCGACCTCGACGCCGAGGGCGCGGCAGGCGCCTTCGAGCTGCGCGCGCCCCGCGGCGGTGACCGCACGCCGGCGGCCGATCTCGCTGTGGTCGCCGAGACTTGCGAGCGCCGCGTCCTGCGCCGCCTGGTTGATGTCGAACGCGTTCCGTACCTTCGCGATGCCCGCGATGACGTCCGGGGGCCCCACGCCGTAGCCGACGCGCAGGCCCGCGAGCCCATAGATCTTCGAGAACGTCCGCAGAACGAGCACGTGCCGCCCGTCGCGCTTCAGGTACTCCTCGATCCCGTCCGGGTAGGCGGGATCGTCGACGTACTCGAAGTAGGCCTCGTCGAGCACGGTGAGGACATGCTCTGGAACGCGTTCGAAGAAGGCGTCGACGACATCGCGGCCGACCATCGTCCCGGTCGGGTTGTTGGGATTGCAGAGGTAGACGATCTTCGTCCGCTCGGTCACCGCGTCGAGGAGCGCTGCCGGCTCGTACACGTGGTCGACCAGCGGGATGCGACGCGCCACCGCACCCATCTTCACGGCGCCGAGGACGTAGCTCGGGAAGGAGGGCCAGCCGCAGACAACCTCGTCGCCTGGATCGAGGGCGGCGAGCGACAGGTAGCCGATGACACCGTCGGCCCCGGCAGCGAGTGCGATCTGGTCGGCCCGAACGCCGTGCTTAGCCGCGAGCGCCTCGCGAAGCTGGTAGGCGCCGCCGTCTGGATAGCGGTTGAGCTCGCGCGCGCCGCGCTCGAGCGCCTCGAGGGCGGCGGGGAACGGTCCGAACTGCCCCTCGTTGGACGCGAGCTTGACCACGCGCTCGAGCCCGAGTTCCCGCTGAACCTCCTCCACGGGCTTCCCGGGCTCGTACGGGACGAGCTCGGAGATCGCGCCCCGGAACAGGCGGTCGGACATGGGGTGGAGCTTAGTGCCGTCGGCCAGTCGGGGCCCGTCTACGCTGTCGCGATGGAAATCGGCCTCTTTCCGCTCGACCTCGTGCTCATCCCGGGCGAGCAGCGTCCGCTCCACATCTTCGAGCCGCGCTACCGCGAGTTGATCGGCGAATGCCTCGAGAGTGACGGCGAGTTTGGGCTCGTGCTCGCCGACGACGCCGGCATGCGGACGGTCGGGACCCGGGCTGCGGTCATCGAGGTGCTTGAGCGCTACGACGACGGCCGACTCGACGTCGTGGTCGAGGGGCGCGAGCGTTTCCGGATCGACGAGCTCACCGAGGGACGCCCCTTCGCGACGGCCCTCGTCGACGCGCTGTCGGACGAGCCCGGCGGCGATCCGGAGGACGATCAGGTCGCGAGGGCTGTGGAGGCTTTCCAGCGCGTGGTCGACGCGGCGGGCGTCGAGGTCGACGACCTGGAGCCGGGGGCCGGCGGGCTCGCCTTCCAGATCGCGAGCCGAATCGACCTCGGGAACGACGTGAAGCAGACGCTCGTCGAGCTCCGCTCGGAAGAGGAGCGCCTCTCGCAGCTCGAGCCGCTCCTCGACCACGCCGAGGGCGCGGTGCGCGCCGACCGCGAGATGCGCGAGCGGGCTGCCGGGAACGGCCGCGTCGAGCCGCTTCCGTAGACCGTCTCAGCCGCGTGAGCTCGCCGAGCCGCCTCGCCGGAGGGTGGCGCCGGCCTCTGCTAGCATCCGCCGGCCCGTTGTCGACGGGCCCCTCACGATGCCGAACATCAAGCAACAGGAACGCCGCGTCCATCGGGCCGCCCGCGAGCGGCTCGAGAACCTGCGCTGGTGTTCGACCGCCCGGACCCTCGAGCGCCGACTTTCTGAGGCTGCGGCCGAAGGTGACTCCGCGAAGGTCGCAGAGGAGCACGCCGCGCTCGTCCGCTGGCTCGACAAGGCAGCCGCCCGCGGCGCGATCCACCCGAACAAGGCAGCCCGCAAGAAGACGCAGGCCGCCCGGGTCGCCCGCGACAGCGCCTAGGCCTGGGCATCCTCGCCCGGTCGGCTCGAGCCGTGCGGGCGCGACGAGGCTCACGCCGCCGGAAAGAGGCGCGGGCAGCTCGGATCGCGCGCGAAAGCCCCCAGCCCGGACGTCTCGCCCGGTCGAGGCTCGAGCCATGCGGCGCGGCGAGGCTCATGCCAACCGGAGGCATGCGCACGCAGCTCGAATCGCGCGAAAGCGCCGAGGCCCGGGATGTCCTCGCCGGGTCGAGGCTCGCGCCGTGCGGTCGGGCGAGGCTGATGCCGGCGGACGACGGCTGGGCCACGATCAGGCCGCCCGGTCGCTCGTGATGTCGATGCAGACGCGGCTGAGCTCGAGTTCGCCCGAGAGTCGGCTCGAGCCCTTGAGGGCTGCGTCGAGCGCCGCGAGCTTCACAGTCGCCGCATCGAGTTCCTGGGCCGAGTAGGCATCGGCCGTCGCGAGCGCCTTCCGGACACGAAATTCGTGCTTCCGCAGCCGCTTCGAGATCTCCTTCGTCCCTAGGCCCTCGTCGGCGAGCCGGCGGACATTTCGGACGAGCGCGACTTGCGCCGCGAGCCGGGTCGCAACGATGAAGGGGTCCGTCCCCCGCTCGAACTCGGCCTCGCACACGGCGAGGAGGCTCTCGACGCTACGAGCTCCCCAGGCATCGGTGAGCACCCACCCCCGACCCTCGTTGGGCGCGACCGCGAGCCGCTCCACGTCGGCTCTCGTGACGGTCTCTCCGCCCGCCCACGCGGCAAGCTTGTCGACCTCTGCTTCGAGCGCGGTCACGTCGTCGCCGCAGATCTCGACGAGCGCACGGGCAGCGTCCGCGTCCACGGGCGTCTCGTGCCGTGCGAACCCTTCGCGGACCCACGTTCCGAGGTCGCGCGGCCTGGGCGCGTTGAACCGGAGAACGGCGCCCTCCTTCGCGCAGGCCTCGGCAAGCGTCTTCGTCTTCAGGGGTTCGTCGGCGACGAGGGCGAGTACCGAACCGGGCGCAGGGCTCGCCAGGTACTCGACGATCGCAGCGGCGTCCGCATCCTTCCAGCGCTCGATGCCGCGGACGAGGACGAGTCGGCCCTCCTCCGATCCGAACAGCCCGGGTGCGTTGCAGGCGGCAACGGCGTCCGTGCCGCTTGTGTCAGCGGCGTCCAGGGCGTCGATCGCGTCGTCGCCGACCCGGGCGCGGAGGCGCGCGAGCGCGCGGCCGACCTTCGGCCGGTCGGTTCCCGTGAGCAGGTAGACGGGGAGGAGGAGATCGGCCGACATGCTGTCGGAGCATAGTCAGCGGCCCTCCTCGACCGAGAAGGTCGTCCCGTCCGTCTCGACGACGATCGGCCCCGATTGATCCGTCCTGTAGACGCGCAGGTCGCCCGCGTCGGCAAGAGCGGCGAGGGTCGACGGGGCGGGATGACCGTATTCGTTGCCGACGCCGACGGAAATCGCTGCGACCTGCGGATGGAGACGCGCGAGCAGGTCGGGGAGCCCCTGATCCGACGAACCGTGATGCGCGACCTTCAGGAACTCGATCGGAGGAGGCGCGAGCGGGAGGGTCACGTCCGACTCGGCGTCGGCGGTTAGGAGCGCATCGAAGCGTCCGTACGACGCGAGCAGGACAACCGCATGACGATGGGGGTCCTCGCCCATTGTTCCCCCTCCGTCGGGCCAGAGAACGCGGATGCGGAGCCTCCCGACGGCGTATGTCTCGCCGGCGCGTGCCGCGATCACGCGCACGTGCTCGACGCGCGCCTCGGCGATCGCGGCGCGCTCGTCGACGCTCGTCGTCGGCTCACGGGGGTCGAGCACGAACCCGACGGGGATCGAATCGAGCACGTCGACAGCCCCGCCAACGTGATCCCGATGGGGATGGGTGAGCACGATCGCTCCGAGGCTCCGCACCCCGAGGCCCCGCAACTCGTCGGCTACCTCGGCTTCGGGCGGCCCCTCGTCGACGAGCACTGCGCCCTGGCGAACCTGCAGCAGGATCGCGTCGCCCTGGCCGACGTCGAGAACGGTAAGTCGCAGACCGCCCGGCGGTGGCGGCGGCGCCTCGCCGGGGCGGAGCGTCCAGCCGCCGAGCGAGAGTGTCGCGATCGCCGCGACCGCGACCGCGAAGCGCCTTCGTGCCGTTCCGCGGAGCCGGGCGGCGAGTATCGCGACGACAAGTCCGGCGGCGAGCGCGGCCAGCGCGGCTACCGAGCCGACCTGGGCTCCAGGGAGGCCGCCGATGGTCCGGGCGCACCAGGCCAGATACGCGGCGAGCCAGCCGTTCACCCAGGCCAGCGATGCCGCGGCAGCAGGCACGATCGGCGCGAGCGCGGTGCACGCGAGCCCGAGCCCGAGGAGCGGCGCGACCACCGGCTCCGCGAGCGCATTGGCGGCGACCGAGTAGATCGGGACCGACCCGAAGTGGAGGAAGAGGATGGGGGCGGTTGCGATCCCGCAGCCGCCGGAGAGCGCAAGCACCGCGGCGAGCTTCCCCGGAAGCGGATAGCCGTCGAGACGACGTTCGAGCCGTGGCACCGCGACAAAGATCGCGGCGACGGCGGCGAACGACAGCTGGAACCCCGCGTCGAGAAGCGTGTACGGGTTGACGGCGAGGAGGACTGCAGCCCCGAGGAGCAGGAAGTACCACCGGTCCGGCGGTCGCGCCGCGAGCCAGGCAAGCGAGGCCAGGACGCCGGCGACGCCGGCCCGGACGACCGACGGCTGCCAGCCGACCGCCGCGACGTATCCACCGACGCTAGCGAGTGCGACCAGATGCCCCGCCCATCGCGGCAGGCCGATGATCCATGCGAGGAGAAGCGCCCCGATCACGACGTATGCGACGTTCTGGCCCGATACCGCGAGCAGGTGGTAGAGCCCGGCAGCCCGGAAGGCGTCTCGCAGGTCCTGCGTCAGGCCCTCGTCCTCGCCTAGGACGATCCCGGCGACGACTGCGTGCCGCTCGCCTTCGAGGCCCGGGGCCATCGTCGCGCCGACACGGGCGCGCAGCCGGTCCGCGAGGCCCGCGATCCCGCCACGGCGACCGATCACACGGAAGTCGTCCGCGCGGAGGACGACGTGGATGCCCTGGTGTCCCAAGTAGCTCCGCTCGTCGAAGTCGTCGTCCACCTCCGGCGGCCGCGGCGCACGCAGCGATGCCGTGAGCGCCAGGACCGCGCCTTGCGGAGGCGCGCGAACATGCGGAAGCTCGAGTTGGGCCGGCTCGTCGACAGCCTCCGTTCCGAAGCGTCGTACGTGCACCGGCACCCGAACCGCGAACGCGCTCAACCGCGCCGGGCCGGTCACCTCCACGATCGCCTCCCCCGCTTCCCCCGTTCGGCCCGCGAGAGTGCTCGAATCCAGTGCGGCGAGCCGGACACTTCCCCACCACCAGCCCGCCGCCAGGAGCGCGGCGGCGAGGAGGACGAGCCGACCACGTGACGTTGCGACCGCGCCCAGCGCCAGTGCCCCCGCCAGGAAGGCCACTCCGGCCGACGGGCCGCGAAGGAGGAGCGCGAGCGACAGGCCGACGCAGAAGCTCGCGACGACCGCATGAGGGACAGGTGGGAATGCCCTCCGGATCACAGGTCGACGAGCGGCTTAAGCTCTTCCATCGTCGCGGGCCCGATCCCGGAGACGGAGTCGAGCTCGCCGACCGAAGTGAACGCACCGTGCTCCGTGCGGTAGTCGAGAATTTTCTGCGCCGTCACCGGCCCGATCCCAGGTAGAACATCGAGCTGCTCGAGCGTCGCGGAGTTCAGGTGGACCTTGACGACGAGGCCTGCCCCTGGCGTTGCGCCGCTCGTTCCCACCGCGGCCTGTGCCTGACCACGGGTCGGGACGAGGACCTGCTGCCCGTCGACGACGGGCGCCGCGAGATTGACCAGGCTCAGGTCTGCTTTCGGCTTCGCCCCGCCGGCGCGATCGACGGCGTCCTGGACCCGGCTGCCGTCGCGCAGGCGATAGAGCCCCGGCCGTTGCACCGCCCCCGCGACGTGCACGTACAGCCGGCGTGCAGGAGCATGGCTCGCATGGAGTGCGTGCGCCTCAGACCCGGCCCCGGCCACGCTCGCTCGCGCCGCGTGACCGTCTGACTTCCGCAGGACGAACTGGCCCGCGACGACGAGCAACGCGAGAACGGCGAGAGCGTAGACGAGCGCACGCGCACGGGAGATCTGCGGCATTTGCACCACATCGATCGTGCGCTTCGAACACGCGCGTGTGTGTCACGAATCGAGTCGAAATCGACACCGATTCGAGCCGAACGGGAGGCG
>Ga0126313_10000147_pt1 | contig 30421 bp, 32 predicted proteins | sample Plot105A_FD_89954 | JGI IMG/M metagenome (GOLD analysis project Ga0126313, IMG submission 89954) | Serpentine soil microbial communities from UC McLaughlin Reserve, CA, USA - Plot105A | ecosystem: Environmental > Terrestrial > Soil > Grasslands | place: USA: UC McLaughlin Reserve, Lake County...
GCCCATCGCGCCGCGCTCGCCGGCGACGCCGCGAACGAGCACGTTGTCGTCCTCGGAGGCCGAGTAGTCGGAGCGGCTCTGGCGCGCCCGTCCGTTGATCTTCTCGGTGAAGAACTCGAACGTGCCCGAGTCGGTGCCGGGCCCGAACAGCTTCAGCGGAACGTCCGGGAACGAGGGGCGGATGTCCCGCCAGTTGTTGACCTTCGAGCCACGGTCCCAGACCTTCTTCAGCTCATCGGTCGTGAGACAGGTGGCCCACGTGTTCTGCCTGTTCACGACCAGCGAGATGCCGTCGTTGGCGACGAGGAACTGGATGTAGCCGATCCCCGCGTCATGGCAGCGCTGTGCCTCCGACAGCCTGATCGGCCGAGATGCGTTCGAAAGATCCGTCTCGTTCTTGCAGAAGCGCTCGAAGCCGCCGCCGGTACCGGAGACGCCGACGAGGACGTTCGCGCCGCTGTATTTCCGCTCGAAGCTCTCGGCTGCTGCTTGTGCAAACGGCGCGACGGTGCTGGAGCCGTCTGCGTTCACAGTTCCGCGAATTGCCTGCGCGCCGGCAATGGCGGCGGCGACCGACGCCAGCGCGACCGCAGTCACTGCGCCCCAGACAAGCAGGAGTCTACGAACCTTCATTACCTCCCCTTTCGCATGTTTTGGGTCCGCCGCGATTGTCAGGAAGCACCGGCGCGGCATGGGTAGCAGGGATGTGAAGCTCTGGCTGCGATCTGGTGAACACGTGTCTCTTCAGGTGATGTGGGCCGTCTTCTGGGCGGTCTTTCATTGCCTGGAGAGACACCTATTCGTTGCCGGCGCCCTCTTCCACGCCGACGCCGCCGCTCTCCAGCGCCGTGTGCGCGTCGTCGAGCTGCCGCTGCGTCATCGGAACGAACTTTGCGCCCCGGGCCAGGCGGGTCTCGTTGTCGAGCAGGAAGGTCAGGAAGGGGTCGATTGCCTCCTTGTCGGCGAGCGAGTCCTCGTTGACGTAGATGAGCAGCGGGCGTGACAAGGGCCTGTACGAGCCGTCCTGGACTGTCTCGACGCTCGGCTCGACACAGCCGTCGCCTCCGTCGATCGCGACCGCCCGCAGCCGCTCCTCGTTCTCGAGGTAGTAGGAGAGCCCGAAGTAGCCGAGCGCGCCCTTGTTGCCGGAAACGCCGCGGACGGTGACGTTGTCGTCCTCGCTCGGGGTGTAGTCGCTGCGGCTTGCACCCTCCTCACCGACGATCGCCTCGGTGAAGTAGTCGAAGGTGCCGGAGTCCGTGCCCGCTCCGAAGAGGCTCAGCTCCTCGTCGGGGAACGACTCGTCGAGGTCCTTCCAGCTGTCGATCTTGGACTTCGGTTCCCAGATCGCCTTGAGCTGGTCCACCGTCAGGCATTCCGCCCACGTGTTGGCTTTGTTGACGACGACCGAGATGCCGTCGTTGGCGACCTGGAGCCCGAAGAAGGGGACGCGGTTGCGCTCACAGAGCTGCCGCTCCTCATCCTTGATCTTCCGCGACGCGTTCGAGAGGTCGGTCTCATCGCGACAGAAGCGCTCGAACCCCCCGCCGGTGCCGGACACGCCGACCGAGACCCGCACCTTCGGCTGCTCCTTGCGGAAGCGTTCGGCGGCGAGAGTGATCAGCGGCGCGACCGTACTGGAGCCGTCGACCTGGATGCGGCCGGTCAGAGCCTCTTCCTCGAAGCCGCCCAAGGGGTCCTCTTCGGTCGTTCCGGCGGGCTGAGCGCTCGGGCGCTCGCGGCCGCAGGCCGGCAACAGGAGCAGTAGCAGGCAGGCTAGAGCGACGGTCCGCACTCGGGCGCATTGTTCGCGCGCCGCGCGTCGTCAGGTGGTGAACGTGAGGTAACGAAGTGGTGAACGGCTAGGTCGGCCCGAAGCGGCACGTGATCGTGAGGCCGTGCCCGGGCGTCTGCGACGCCTCGACGGTGCCGTTGGCGGCTGCGACGATGTGCTTGACGACCGCAAGCCCGAGCCCAGTACCGCGCGAGCCACGCACGCGATCGGCGCGGTAGAAGCGCTCGAAGAGCCGGGGCAGGTCTTCCTCTGCGACTCCGGCGCCGTTGTCGACGGCACGCAGCTCCCCCGCAGCGACGGTGACCGTGAAGGTGGATCCCGGACCGGCGTAGCGGATCGCGTTCTGCGCCAGGTTCTCGGTCAGGACGCGCAGCATCCGCGGACGCAGCGGAAGCGTGGCATCCGGGTCGCCCTCCGCCTGAAGCGAGACCCCGGCGCGTGCCGCCGTCTCGCCGAGCCTGGCCAGCACCTCGCGCACGAACGGGAGCGCGCGAGTGTCGCCGAGCGCGACGACGGCACGGCCGGTCTCGAGCTCGCTGAGGAAGAGGATGTCGTCGATCAGCTCACGGATCTGCTCGACCTCGCCGCGGGCCTGGTCGGCGAGCGCGACGGGATCCTCACCCGGCAGCGCTGCCGTCTCGAGCAGAGCGAGGAGACGGGCGAGCGGCGTCCGTAGCTCGTGCGAGACGGCCGCGGTGAAGCCGGCGCGAAGCTCCTCGTAGGCGGCCAGCTCGCCGGGCGGGCTGAGGTAGAGCAGCGTTTCGCGCCGCCCATCGACGTGGTACGGAACGAGCAATGGCTCGTGGCCGCCCCCGCCCTCGAGCAGCTCAGCCGGCGGCGGAAGGCCTTCTGCGATCCCATCGAGGCCTTCCCGCGCCCGGCGACTGGCCGCGATCACCCGGTTCTCGGCGTCGAGCACGAGCAGCATCTCACGGCTCTCCTCGACGAGCATCCGGGCCCGCTCGGCCTGGAGCCGCAGTGCCTCGGTATCCTCGCCGTGCTCTTCGCGGCCCCTCGCGAAGAACCACCTCATGATTGGTTGAGAGTATGGCGAAGGTCCTGATCGTCGAGGACGACGAGGTCATCGCCGAGGGCATGGCGCGACACCTCTCGTCCGCGGGCTTCGAGACCGTGCGGGTCGCGAACGGCAGTCAAGGGCTCGCGCGCCTGCGCTTCGAGCGGCCCGTCGTCTGCATCGTCGACCTGATGCTCCCGGGCACCGACGGCTGGCGACTGATCGAGAGTGCGCGAGAGGAGGGGATCGGAACGCCGATCGTCGTCGTCAGCGCCCGCGGCACCGAGCATGACCGCGTCCACGCGCTCGAGATCGGCGCGGACGACTTCCTCGTCAAGCCGTTCTCGATGAAGGAGCTCGTCGCTCGGGTGCAGGCGACGGCGCGGAGGGGCACCCGGCCTGAGCAGGAGCAGCGTGGCGAGACGATCGAGATCGAGGAGCTCCGCATTGATCCGCGTGAGGTCCAGGCGTACGTGAGCGGAGAGAGCGCCGGCCTGACGCCGACTGAGTTCCGGCTGCTGTACGCGCTGGCCCTCGAGGCCGGCCGTGTGGTCACCCGGGACGAGCTGCTGCAGCGCATCTGGGGGCGGCGGGAGACGCATCGCGATCGCACCATCGACGTCTTCGTCCGCAAGTTGCGAGAGAAGATCGACAAGCGCTCGACCAGCCACACCTTCATCCAAACCCGCTACGGCGTCGGCTACAAGCTCGAGGCCCAGCCGAAGTGACACTGCCTTCGGTGAAAAGGTGGTTGCCGGCCCGCGCCGAACATGCTCCGGACCCGACAATTATGGGTGAGATGCTCGCCGCCCTGGTTGCCCACCGCGAAACACCGACCAACGTCGCCCTTGCTTGCCGGTGGGCCGGAGCACGCATCCTCTCCCCGGCCGAGGCGCTACGGACGCTCAGAGGTGGCGACATCGCGCTCGGACGACTGGACGTCTCCCCTCATCTCGATGGAATAGAGATCGGCCTATGGGAGCTCGCCCGTCTCGAGGGAGCCGGCGTCCGCGTCCTCAACCGTCCTCGGGCGCTGGTCGCGGCGCACGACAAGCTCGCCACCAGCCGCGCGCTCGCGGACGCCTCCGTCCCGCACCCGCGGACGGCACACATCACGGCGCCGTCCTCGCATGTCCCGATCGAGCCGCCCGTCGTCGTCAAGCCGCGCTTCGGAAGCTGGGGGCGGGACGTCGCGCTCTGCGAAGACGCCGCCTCCCTCCGCCGTCACCTCGCGCGGATCGCGCATCGGCAGTGGTTCAAGAGCCATGGCGCGCTCGTGCAGGAGCTCGTCCCTCCGGTGGGCGAGGATCTGCGCCTCGTGGTCGCGGGCGGCACCCTTGTCGGCGCCGTCCGGCGCGTGGCGGCCCCCGGTGAGTGGCGAACGAACGTCGCGCTCGGTGCCACGCGTCACGCTGTGACGCCCCCGGCCGAGGTCCGCGACCTCGCAATTGCCGCTGCACGGGCACTCGAGGCCGATCTCGTCGGGGTCGACCTGCTGCCCACACCCGACGGCGGCCACGTCGTCATCGAGCTCAACGGCGCCGTCGAGTTCAACGAGGAGTACGCGCTCGACGGCGGCGACGTCTTCGAGTGGACGCTGACGGCGCTGCTGCGCGATCCGGTCGCCTCAGTCGCCTGACCGAAACCCCCTCTCGGCGTTCTCCGGTTTTTGCTGCTTGTTCACTGCTTCTTCGCCCCGGAGCGCCCTGTGGCAGCGACTGGACGGCCACCCGCTGGAGCATCTGCGGACCTGGACGACGCTGCTGCCCTGCGCCAAGCACGAGCAGGCGGCCGTGATCGAGCATCTCCGGTCGAGTCGCCGCGCGTACGTCGTGCCGTGGGGGCTCCTCGACGAGCTGCGGAGGCCGCTCGCCGCCTGACCTGCCCCCGAAGGGGACGAAACTTCACCGGTTCGTTACCAGCCTTTCACCAGCCGGGCACCCCGACCCGCCGAGGCAGTGGCAAAGATCCGACGCATGGCGAAAGTCCTGATCGTCGAGGACGACGAGATCATCGCCAAGGGCATGGCGAGCCACCTCACGGCGGCCGGCTTCGAGCCCTATCTGGTCGCCAACGGGCAGACGGGACTTGCCCGGCTTCGCTTCGAGCGGCCCGATGTCTGCGTCGTCGACCTGATGCTGCCGGCGCTGGACGGCTGGAAGCTGATCCAGACCGCCCGGGCGGAGGGAATCGGCACTCCGATGGTCGTCGTCAGCGCGCGCGGGAGCGAGGAGGACCGGGTGCACACGCTCGATCTGGGCGCGGACGACTACCTGGTCAAGCCGTTCTCGATGCGGGAGCTGGTCGCGCGGGTTCGTGTCGCCGCGCGCCGCGGTGTCCGCGACCAGCAGGCCGACCGCGGCGAACTGATCGAGCTCGAAGAGCTTAAGATCGACCCAGTGAGCGTGCAGGCCTATCTCGACGGGGAGAGCGCGGAGCTGACCCCCACGGAGTTCCGCCTCCTCCACGCGCTCGCCGCCGAGAGCCCGCGGGTCGTCACCCGCGACGAGCTCCTCCAGAGGATCTGGGGCCGGAGGCTGACGAGACGCGATCGAACCGTGGACGTCTTCGTTAGGAAGCTGCGCGAGAAGATCGACGCGCGCGCACCGCGCCACGTCTTCCTCCACACCCGCTACGGGGTCGGGTACAAGCTCGAGCCACAGCCGAAGTAGTGCCGCCCGTCACCACTTCTGCACGGGAGGCGGACCGGCTTCTCAACCGGGAGCTCTCGTGGCTCGACTTCAACGCCCGCGTCCTCGAGCTCGCGGAAGACGACGGGGTGCCCTTGCTCGAGCGGATCAAGTTCTGCGCGATCTACTCGGCGAACCTCGACGAGTTCTTCATGGTGCGCGTCGCCGGCCTCCTCGGGCAGATCGCTTCGGGAATGAGCGTTCGCTCGCCGGACGGGCGGACGCCGACGGAAGCGCTCGTCGAGATCCGCCGGCGCGTGCTGGAGCTTTCGGCGCGCCAGGCCAAGCTCTGGCGGCGCGATCTCCTGCCGGCGCTGGCCGAGCAGGACATCGCCGTCGGCAACGTCGGCGACCTCCGAGCCCGCGAGCTGGACGAGCTGACCGAGCGCTTCGATCGGCAGATCTATCCAGTCCTGACGCCCCTCGCCGTCGGGCCGGGGCAGCCGTTTCCGTACATCTCCGGCCTCTCGCTCTCGCTTGCACTCTTCGTCCGCGACCCGGAGACCGGGGAGCAGCGCTTTGCCCGCGTCAAGGTGCCCGAGCTGCTGCCGCGCTTCTTGCCGGTCGGCGACCGCGGCCTCTATCTCCCACTGGAGGCCGTCATCGCCCACTTTCTTCCTTGGCTCTTCCCCGAGATGGAGATCAGTGAGTGCGTGTCCTTCCGGGTCACGCGCGATGCCGACTTCGAGGTTTCCGACGAGGCCGACGACCTGCTCGAGGCGGTCGAGCTGGAGCTGCGGCGGCGGCGCTTCGGCGACGCCGTCCGGATCGAGGTCTCGGACTCAATGTCGGCAGAGATGCGGGCGCGCATCCTCGAGGGCCTCGATGCCGAGGACGGGCAGCTCTATCCGATCGCAGGCCTGTTGGACATGGCCGACCTGATGGAGCTCGCGCGGCTCGAGCGACCCGACCTGAAGGACGATCCGTGGCTGGCCGTCACGCAGCCCCGCATCGCCGACCTGGGCACGGCGGCCGCCTTCTTCGACGAGATCAGGCGGGGCGACATCCTCGTTCACCACCCCTACGAGTCGTTCAACACGAGCTTCGAGGCCTTCGTCCGCGGCGCGGGTAAAGACCGGAACGTCCTCGGGCTCAAGACGACCGTCTACCGCACGAGCGACGAGACGCCGCTCGTGCCCGCACTGATCGACGCGGCCGAGGAGGGAAAACAGACCGTCTGCCTCGTCGAGCTCAAGGCCCGCTTCGACGAGCACCGCAATATCGAATGGTCACGGGCGCTCGAGCGCGCCGGCGTCCACGTCGTCTACGGCTTCCCCAACCTCAAGATCCACGCGAAGGCGACACTGGTGGTGCGGCGCGAGGGCGACGAGCTGCGCCGGTACGTGCATGTCGGCACGGGCAACTACCACGCTCTGAACGCGCGCACCTACGAGGACTTCGGGCTCTTCACGGCCGACCCTGAGATCAGTGCCGATGTCGCCGACCTCTTCAACTACATGACCGGTTTCGGGCACCCGCGACGATTCCGCAAGCTTTTGACGGCGCCGTTCGCGCTGCGAGCCCGGCTGATCGAGGAGATCCGCGCCGTCGCGCAAGCGGCCGAGGCCGGGAAGCACGCCAGGATCCGGATCAAGGTCAACGCCCTGACCGACCAGGCCGTGATCGAAGAGCTCTACGAGGCATCCGAGGCCGGCGCGGAGATCGACATCGTCGCCAGAGGCGTCTGCTCGCTGCGCCCCGGGGTTCCGGGAATGAGCGAGAACATCCGGGTCCGGAGCATCCTCGGCCGCTTCCTCGAGCACAGCCGCGTCTTCATCCTCGAGGCGGGCAAGAAGTCGAGTCACCTATTCGGCAGCGCCGACCTGATGCCCCGCAACCTCGACCACCGCCTCGAGATCGTCGTGCCGGTCGAGGACTCATACGCCCAACAGCGTCTGTCGAGCATGTTCGACGCGCTGCTCGCCGATAACGCGCAAGCGTGGGAGCTGCGGACCGACGGGACGTGGGAGCGCCTCAAGCCCGCCAAGGACGAGCGGACGAAGCCGGCCCATGCGGCGCTGATGCGAAGCGCGCGTGCGCGCTTCCGCCGCCGTGCCGAAACCCGCCGGGCGAGCTCGTGACGACCGCTCCGGCACTCAGAATGCGGCCGGTGCGTGCGAGCGTCATCGACGTCGGGTCGAACACGATGCGCCTGCTTGTGGCCAGGCAAGGCCGGCGCGGCCTCGACACGATCCTGAGCCGACGCGCGCACGTCGGCCTGGCGACCGACATCGAGCGCGACGGGTGGATCTCGGATCAGAAGGTCGCGCACGTGCGAGAGCTTGCGGCGAGCTACTCCGTGCTCGCCCGGGACTCGGGCGTCGAGTGGCTCGAGGTCCTCGTCACGGCGCCGGGGCGCCAGAGCGGCAATGCGCGCGAGCTGCACGATGCCCTCGCGGAGGCGACCGGCGGGCGGGTGCGACAGCTCTCGGCCGAGGAGGAGGGAAGGCTGGCCTACGCCGGCGCGGTCGGTGCCTGCCGCTCCGTGCCCGACAGCATCGCGGTCATCGACCTAGGAGGAGGGTCGACCCAGGTGATGGTCGGAGCCGAGCAAGCGCCGGCGTGGCTGCGCTCGCTCGATCTCGGCTCGCTGCGCCTCACAGAGCGCTTCGTTCACACGAATCCGCCCATACCCAGCGTGCTCGACGCCGTAGCGTGCGTCGTCGAGAAGGCTTTCGAGAGCCTGACGCCGCCGCTTCCGATCAGCGCGCTGGCGACGGGCGGGACGGCCAGGGCGCTGCGGCGGATCGTGGGGCGGCGGCTGGATGAGAAGAACCTGAACGCGGTCCTCGCAATGCTGACGGCGAAGACGACCGAGGAGGTGGCGGCGGACTACGACCTGCCAATCGAGCGCGCACGGGTCCTCCCCGCGGGCACGATCGTCCTCCGCGAAGCGCACCGGCGCCTCGGCGTCAAGCTCGAGGTGGCGAGGGGCGGTGTGCGAGAGGGCGCGCTCCGCGGCGCTCTCGCCGAGCTCGCCGTCGCCGCAGCTTAGAAAGAACCTCTAAGTCTCTCCCGCGTAGTAGCCGACGTTGCTCGCGCGGGGGACGATGACGTGGTCGGCGTCGTTGCCGGTCCAGATCCCGATCTTGTCGCTGTCGGGATAGACGGCGACGGCGGGATTCGTTCTCGTGGAGAACATCAAGACTTTGGCCGTCTCGTCAGTCCGGTTCGTGACCTTGTGCGCACCTTCCGGGCCCTCCGGGAAGCAGACGACGTCGCCTTGCTCCAGCTCGTCCTCCCCCTGCGGGTGACGGAGCGTCGGGCGGCCCTCCAGCACGATCAGCCACTCCTCCTCGGGATACTCGTAGTGGTAGGGGCAGATGCTCTGGCCCGGTGGCAGCTCGTAGAGCGACGCGCCGAGCTTCACTGCTCCGATCGAAGGCCCAAACCTGGCCATGCCCGCGCGATAGCCCTCGGGATCCTGATCGTCGTACTCGACCTCGAGCGAATTCAGATTGGCGCGCTGCACAGGTCAGACCCTAATTCGGCCCAGCTCGACGAGTTGGTCATTCGTTGGCTCGAGCACGAGCGTCTCGCCCTTCTTCACTTTCCCGAAGATCGGCACGAGCTCCGGGCCGTGCCCGCAGACGAGCGCCGCCTCGCCGGCGAGGTCGTTCAGGAGCCCGCGAACGCGCTCAGCCCCCGCCCCCTCGGCCAGCTCGTCGCTCGTCTCGACGTCGAGGCCACGGGCGCGGGCCAGCGGCTCGACCGACTGGACGCACCGATCCAACGGGCTCGAGAGGATCTGGTCGATCTCGAAGCCCGACAGCCGATCGACGAGAGCCTCCGCCTGCTTTCGCCCTCGCTTGTCGAGCGGCCGGCGCGCGTCGTCGCCCTCCCACGCGTCGCGGTCACCCGCTGCTGCGTGCCGGAAAACGAGGAGCGGCGGTGGAACGGCTCGCAGCACCTCGATGTCGCGCTCGTACGAGAGCTTCGCGCCGGCGTCTGCGATCGGCGTCCACTCGATCGCGTCGATCTCACCGTGTGGCTCGAACGACCCCGACTCGGGCCGCATCGTCCAGTAGCGGACGACCTTGTCCCGCCCGTGGCTGTCCCGGTAGCGCGTGCTCGGCAGCTCGACACCGAGGCTCGCGCGGAGACCGGTCTCCTCCTCGACCTCCCGCACCGCGGTCTCCTCGTCGGCCTCGCCTGGCTCAGCCTTCCCTTTCGGCAAGGTCCAGTCGTCGTAGCGGGGGCGATGGACGAGCAGCACCTCGATCCCCTTCGGACCGACCCGCCGCAACACGCCGCCGGCCGCCCGGACGGACTCCCGTGGAGCTGTCAGCGCCATGCGTCGTCACCGGCGGCCCGGAGGCGCTTCCACGCCTTCGGCCAGGCTGCCCGCGCGGCCGCCCTGCGGGACCGCTGACGCTCGATCAGACGGCCGGCCGCCAGGGCGGTCCGACCCGTTCCTCGAACCTGGGCGACCAGCTCGCGGATGCGTTCCTCGGCGACCACTGCGTCCTGGTGCTCGCCGAGGGTGTCCTGGACATCCTTGGCGCGAGCGACGAACCGGGACTCGCCACCCACGGCCTCGGCCGCATAGCGAGCCCGCTTCGTCCGAATCCGAACCCGGTGCAGCTCTTCGTTCTTCGGTTCGGCCCCGAGCCGTTTCACTGCCTTGCGCAGGCGTCCGTAGTCCGCCGTCGCCGCGGTCGCCAGGCGCTCTCCGTCGCGGAGCGCGGGCGGCCACTCGAGCTCGGCGATCAGCTTCCGGTACCGGGGGGAATCGAGGGCGGCGAGCACCTCGTTCCAAGCCTGCTCCCGCTCGTCGTCGAGCAGCTCCAGGATCGCGCCGAAGGCCCCTGCCTCTTCGATCGTGCCCAGCTCCTCGACCAAGTAGGCGATCAGGACATCGCGATCGCGAACCTCGCCGAGCAGCCGCCCCAGCCAGCGCAGCTCGTCGCGCAGGCGCTCGGCCCGGTCCGGATCGGCCAGCTGGGGCCGCGTCGAGCGGAGGAGCGAGCGAAGCCGTCTCGTCGCCACCCGCTGCTTGTGCAGCTCTTCGGGATCGGCGCCGAGCCGAACGCCGGGCTCACGCTCGCGGAGCTCTCGTACGAAGCCGCGCAGAGCCATCTGGAGCTCGTCCTCTTCGCGCGGCTCGAGCCCGGCCAGTGGATGGAGAGCCGCCATGGAGTGATCGTAGAGGTCGGATGGGAAATTCGGCCGCAGTCGCGGGCGCTCCAGACCAACCATGGGCAGTGCGGTCGTTCGCGGCGCGTAGCAGCGCTACGTGTCGCGGGCGAACGTGCTAATCCGGCGCCGCGTCTGGAGCGTCATCCGGCCCGGCGGAATTTCACATCAGGCCTCCAGTTGTCCACACCTGTGGATAACCCTTGGGGCGCAAATTCACCCCCTGGTCCCCTTCGCGATGGTAAGACCTGCGCCGATGCGGGGCCGGGTCGGCATCTTCACGGCGGCCGGCGCGGCGATCGTCGTCGCGCTCGTCCTGGCCGCACTCCGGGTCGGAGAGGTCGGCGGCGCGCTCTCGAACTGGCAGGCGCTCGTGCTCGGCCTGGTGCAGGGGGCGACCGAGCTGCTGCCGATCTCGTCGTCCGGACATCTGATCCTCGTGCCCTGGCTGGCCGACTGGACCTACCTCGAGCAGAACGACGAGTTCAACCAGACCTTCGACGTGGCCCTCCATCTCGGCACGCTGATCGCCGTCGTCGGCTACTTCTGGCGGGACCTCGGGCGGTACATCGCGGCCTGGTTCGGTTCGGTTTCGCGCCGCTCCGTCGCCGGGGCGGACGAGCGGGTCGCATGGTTCCTGTTCGTCGCGACGATTCCGGCCGTCATCGTCGGCGGCGCCGGCGAGAGGTTCATCGCCGAGCACTTGGGCGAGCCCTGGCAGATCGCGATCCTCCTGCCCGTGTTCGCCGTCGTCCTCTGGATCGCCGACCAACGCCCAACCCGCCGGCACATCGACTCGCTCGGCATCCGCGACGCGGTCATCATCGGCACCGCCCAGGCTGCCGCGCTTGCTCCCGGCGTCTCGCGGTCGGGAATTACGATCTCGGCCGCCCGCTTCTTGGGCCTCGATCGTGACGCGGCCGCGAGGGTATCCTTCCTCCTGCTCGTCCCCGTTACCCTGGGCGCCGTGCTCTTCAAGGGGACGACGGACGTCCTCTTAGGAGACCTGCCGGCCGGGTGGGAAGGGCCGTTCGTCGTCGGCGTGCTCGCCGCGGCCGCGAGCGGGTTGGTCGCAATCGTGTTCCTGCTCGGCTTCATCCGGCGGCACACCTACACGCCCTTCGTCGTCTACCGGCTGATCGTCGCTGCGATCGTGCTGCTCATCATCGCGAGCGGAATCCGGGGGGCCTCTTTCTAGCGGCGGGCCAACCCTCAAGTTCGCTCAAGGGGGTCTGACCCAGTGCAGCGTGGTTGAGGGTTGGCTAGAACACGAGGTAGAGCACTTCCCCGACGAGGGCAGGCTTCTCAGAGTCCTTGATCTCGACCTCGATCCCGAGGCGGTAGAGCACGCCCTCGCCGCGCCGCTCGCTATCCCGCAGTGTCGCCTTCAGCCGCACCTGGGAGCCGACCGGCACGGGCGCGGTGAAGCGAATCTTCTCGGTGCCATAGTTGATCCCCATCCGTACGTCGGTGACGTTCAGCACCTGCGAGACGAAGTACGGGAGCATCGAGAGCGTCAGGTAGCCATGCGCAACGGTGGTTCCGAACGGGCCCTGCGCAGCCGCCTCCGGATCGACGTGGATCCACTGGTGGTCGTGCGTCGCCTCGGCGAAGAGGTCGATCTGGCGCTGATCGATCGTCTCCCACTCGCTCGTGCCGAGATCCCGGTCGGTGGAGGCCTCGAGCTCGGCGAGCGTCAGCTTGGTGGTCATGCGGTTGCCTCCTCCAGGATCCGCGCGCGCAGTGCCTTGCGGTCGATCTTGCCGATGGGCGTCAGCGGCAGCGAGGGAACGACGTGCACTTCGCGCGGGTACTTGTAACCCCCGATCCGCTCCTTGCTCCAGGCGACCAGCTCGTCCGCCTCGACCTCCTGCCCCGAGCCGAGCTCGACGAACGCGACGACCTCCTCGCCGTGCGCCTCGTCGGGCCGGCCGACGACGCCCGCCGCCGCGACCGCCGGGTGCTCGCGCAGCGCCTCTTCTACGTCGCGAGGGAAGACGTTGAAGCCGCCGCGGATGATCAGATCCTTCTTGCGGTCGACGACGTAGAGGTAGCCGTCGGCGTCGAGGTAGCCGAGATCGCCGGTGTAGAGCCAGCCGTCCCGGATCGTTTCCGCGGTCAACTCGGGCGCCTGCCAGTAGCCGAGCATGACGCAGCGAGAGCGGACGCAGATCTCCCCCACCTCGTCGTCACCGTCGATGCGAACCTCGATGCCTGGAGCGGGCTTGCCGACCGAGCCGAGCCGAGCCTGGCCGGGCGGTGTCGACGAGACGAGCGCCGACGTCTCCGTCAGGCCGTAGCCCTCGCGGATCTCGACCCGCGGCAGCCGCCGCACGAGCGCCTCGGCGACCTCAGGCGGCAGCGGCGCGCCACCGGAGACGACATAGCGGAGCTCGGAGAGGTCGTAGTCCTCGACCGGCAGCGACAGGAGAAGCTGGAGCATCGACGGGACGACGGCGGTGATCTGCGTCCGGTGCTCCTGGGCGAGCTCGAGGTAGCGCTCCGGATCGAACCAGCGCATGAGCACGCTCGGGTGTTGCTCGACGGCATGGAAGCCGACGACGGTTACGAGCAGGCCGTAAGCGTGCGAGAGCGGCAGGGCCAGAAGCCCGCGGACGACGCCCGGCACATGGCCGGCGTCGTGGCCGGAGCGCCCCGCGAACGAGAGGTTCTCGTGGGAGAGGAGCACGCCCTTGGCGCGGCCCGTCGTCCCACCCGTGTAGAGGAGCGCCGCCGGGTCCGAAGCCGCGCGCGGGCGGATCGGCACGGGGTCGGCCTGTTCAAGCCAGGAGAAGGCTTCGGTCGTCACGACGGCGGCCCCCTCGGCCGCCTCCTCCGCGTTCTCGACGAGCTCGGGCGTCGCGAGCACGACCGTCGCCCCGGAGTCGCGCACGATGTGCGCGAGCTCCGCCGGGGCAGCAGGAAGATCGCGGGCGTGACGACGGCGCCGAGACGCCAGATCGCCTCGTAGGCGATCCCGACCTCCGGGCAGTTCGCCATAAGGACGACGACCCGGTCTCCCGCCTCGACGCCCAGGTGGCGCAGGCCGCCCGCGAGCCGTGCGGCGCGGTTGTGCAGCTCGCCCGAGCGGAGCCAGCGGCCCTCGAACCAGAGCGACTCGTAGTCGCCGAGCCGCTCGAACGACTCCTCTGCCGCTCGGGCGAGGTGCAGGTCAGCCAACGCGCATCGACTGCCCGCCGGCCTTGGCCATCAGCGCGACCATGCCGGCCGGCGCCGCGCCGTCGGGGAAGCGCTTCCGAAGCTGGGTGAGCAGCTCGTCCGCGTCCCACCGGCCGTCGGCGTCGAAGAGCTCACCGGCGTCCCACGGGCGCAGGACGTTGATCGAGCCGCCCCAGACGAAGAAGCACTGACCGGTGATGTCCTGAGCGTCGTCGGCCGCAAGGGCGACGACGAGCGGCGCCATGTTGGCGGGATCGAGAGGATCGAAACCGTCTTCGGGCGGCGGTAGGTCGCCGAACGTCTCCTCGGTCATCCGGGTTCTCGCATTCGGGGCGATGCAGTTGACCGTGACCCCGTAGCGCTGCAGTTCCTGCGCGGCGATGAGCGTGAAGCCGGCGATCGCGGCCTTCGCGGCGCCGTAGTTCGCCTGCCCGACGTTCCCGAAGACCCCGGACGGGCTCGAGGTGTTGATCACCCGCGCTTGCAGCGTCTCTCCGGCTTTGGCGCGCTCGCGCCAGTACGCGGCGGCGTGTCGGGTTGGCCCGAAGTGGCCCTTGAGGTGGACGGCGATGACGGCGTCCCACTCGTCCTCGGTCATGTTCACGAGCATCCGGTCGCGCAGGATCCCGGCGTTGTTGACGAGGATGTCGAGGCGGCCGTAGCGGTCGATCGCGCGCTGAATCATGTGCTCGGCGGCCGCGAAGTCGGAGACGTCGTCGTAGCTCGCGACGGCCTCGCCGCCGGCGGCGACGATCTCGTTCACGACCGACTGGGCCGGCGTGGCGTCCGTTCCTTCCCCGGCCAGCGAGCCGCCGAGGTCGTTGACGACGACCTTGGCGCCGGCCTGCGCGAGGGCGAGCGCGTGCTCGCGGCCGATCCCGCGGCCTGCACCGGTCACGATCGCCACCTTCCCCTCGAGCGACGGCATTAGGGGAAGATCGTAAGCCTCGTGAGCTTCGAAGGCAGCCAGGTACAGAACGCGATCTATGTCTCGGGGGAGTCGCCGTGGCCGATCGCGGCCGAGGAGTGGGAGGCGCGCGCCGCCGAAGTCCTGGAACCAGGGCCGTTCGACTACATCGCCGGCGGCGCCGGGTCGGAATCGACGATGCGTGCGAACCTGGACGCGTTCGAGCGGCGACAGCTCCGGCCGCGGATGCTGACCGGAAACCGCGAGCGCGACATCTCGGTGGAGGTGCTGGGGACGTCGTCGCCCGCTCCCTTCCTGCTTGCACCGATCGGCGTGCTCTCGATCGCGCACGCCGACGGCGAGCTGGCCGTGGCGCGCGCGGCCGCGGCGACCGGCGTGCCGATGGTGCTCTCGAGCGCAGCCTCGCACTCGGTCGAGGACGTCGCGGAGGCGATGGGCGGCGCCCAGCGCTGGTTCCAGCTCTACTGGGTGAACGACCGCGATGTTGCGGTCAGCCTCGTAGAGCGGGCCGAGGCGGCCGGCTACGGCGCGATCGTCGTCACGCTCGACACGCTGACGCTTGGCTGGCGCCCGCGCGACCTGAGCAAGGCCTACCTTCCCTTCGTCACCGGAGAAGGCTGTGCCCAGTTCTTCTCCGATCCGGTCTTCCGCAGCAGGCTCGAGCGGCCGCCGGAGGAGGACATGCTCACTGCGGCTGTGGCGATGCTGGCCACGTTTCCGAACCTCGGCCTGACCTGGGACGACCTCGCGTGGCTCCGCGACCGGACCAAGCTGCCGCTGCTGGTCAAGGGCGTGCTCACCGGCGAGGATGCGCTGCGGGCGCGCGAGTGCGGCGTCGACGGGATCATCATCTCCAACCACGGCGGGCGGCAGGTGGACGGCGCCGTCGCCGCGCTCGACGCGCTCGTCGAGGTGCGCGACGCCCTTGGGGCTGAGCCGGTGGTGCTGATGGACGGCGGGATCCGGCGCGGCGCCGACGTCCTCAAGGCGCTCGCGCTCGGCGCCGACGCCGTCCTGCTCGGCCGTCCCTACGCCTACGGGCTCGCCGTCGGCGGCCAAGAGGGCGTCGAAACCGTAATCCGGTACCTGATGGCCGACACCGACTTGACGCTGGCCCTGATCGGCGGCACGCGCGCCGCCGACCTCGACTCCTCATGGATCGCGGCGTCGTCCTGAGCGAGCTCGAGCGGTTCGGCGTCGAGGAGATCGACCTCGACGAGCCGGGGCCGGGCGAGGCCAGGATCAAGATCGAGGCGACGGGCGTCTGCCACTCCGATCTCCACGTCGTGCGGACCGGCTCTAGCCACCCGCTCCCCGTGCTGCTCGGCCACGAGGGAGCCGGCGTCGTCGAAGCCGTGGGCGAGGGAGTCGAACACGTCGCACCCGGCGACCGAGTGGTCATCGGCTGGCGCTCGCCGTGCGGCGAGTGCCGCTGGTGCCTCCGTGGAGCCATGCATCTCTGTCGAACCCCTCCGGTCGCGGCCGGGCGGATGCATACGCGTGACGGGCGCGACTTGATGGGAGTGTTTCGCGCGGGGACCTTCACGACGAGGAGCGTGCTGCACGGAGCGTCGCTCGTTCGCCTGCCCGTCGAGCTGCCGGCAGAGCAGGCTTGCCTGATCGGCTGTGCGGTCGCTACCGGCGTCTGCTCCGTGCTGAAGACGGCCGAGGTGTGGGAGGGGGCACGGGTCGGCGTGATCGGCTGCGGCGCGGTTGGGCTGTCCGTCGTCCAGGGCGCTCGGATCGCAGGCGCCGCCGAGATCCACGGGCTCGACCTCGACGAGCGGAAGCTCGAGGCCGCGCGGCACTTTGGCGCGACGCATACCGGGCCGGACGACGCGAACCGTCTCGACTTCGTCTTCGACGTCGTCGGCCGGCCGGAGACCGTCGCGCAAGGCCTCTCGATGCTCGGCCATGCGGGCACGCTCGTCTACATCGGTCTCCCCCAACCCGGCGCAGAGGCGGCGCTCCCGCTGGACTACGCGTTCGACCGGCGGCTGCGAGTACTCGTCTCCCACGGCGGTGACCACGTGCCCGCGGAGGATTTCCCGAAGCTGGCGCAGCTGGCGCGCGACGGTCAGCTCGACCTGGCCGGAATGGTCACGAAGCGGATCGCGTTGGACGACATCGTGCAGGCGTTCGAGGACATGGAGGCGGGCGAGGTCATTCGCTCGGTCATCGTCCTGTGAGACTCCCGCCGCCCGTCGCGGATCTGCTCGGGATCGAGCTGGTGGAGGCCGACGGCGGCGAGTGCACGATGAAGCTCGAGGCCGGCGAGCAGCACTCCAACCCGATGGGGACGATCCACGGCGGAATCATCTGCGACCTCGCCGACGCGGCGATGGGCATGTCCTTCTTCTCGACGCTCGAGGAGGGCGAGTCGTTCACGACCCTCGAGCTGAAGGTGAACTTCCTGCGCCCGTTCTGGACGGGCACACTGATCGCACACGGCAAGGTGATCTCGCGAGGAAAGTCGGTCGGGTTAGCGGAGTGTCGAGTCGTCGACGGCGACGAGCGATTGATCGCGCATGCCACCAGCACGGTCATGGCTTTGCGCGGCGAAGCGGCCCAGGGCCGCTAGAAACCCATGGCGCGGACAGCCGTGCCTGAAACGCAGTCGCCAGTCGTCGTCTCCGGGCGCGGGGTTGTGAAGCGCTACGGCCGGACGGTCGCGCTCGCCGGCCTCGACGCCGACATCGGTCCCAGGATCACCGGGCTACTCGGATCGAACGGCGCCGGCAAGACCACGTTCATCTCGTTGATTCTCGGGCTCCGCTCTCGGGAGAGCGGCGAGCTGACCGTGCTCGGGAAGGATCCCGCGACAGCGGGCATCGAGGTGCGATCGCGCGTCGGCTATGCGCCAGAGCACCACGACCTGCCTTCGGAGCTTTCCGCGACCGACTTCGTGCGACATCTCGCCGAGATGCACCTGTTGCCCCGTCGTGCCGCCGTCCAGCGGGCGAACGACGCGCTGTGGCTGGTTGGCCTCGGCGAGGAGCGCTTCCGTCCGGTCGGGCTGATGTCCACCGGCCAGAGACAGCGGGTCAAGCTCGCCTCGGCGATCGCCCACGATCCCGAGCTCGTCCTTCTCGACGAGCCGACCGACGGCCTCGACCCGATGCAGCGGACGGAGATGCTCGCCCTGATCCGTCGCATCGGCACCGAGTTCGGCGTGCACATCGTCCTGTCGTCCCATCACCTCGAGGAGGCGGAAAGGATCTGCGACGCCGTTGTGATCGTCGAGGGCGGGGAGGTCGTGCGCGCCGGGAGGCTCGCCGACCTCCGCCGAGGCCCGGAAGGGCTCGTCGTCGAGGTGGACGAGCGGGCCGACGAGCTCGCGGCGATCCTGTCGAGTCGTGGTCTGGAGGTGACCCTGGATGGTGGCGTGCTCCTCCTGGGCCCAGTGGAAGACGCCAACGACACGGTCCGCGACGCGGTCGCCGAGCTTGGGGTCGGGCTGCGCCGGCTCGAGCCGCGGGGGCGCACGCTCGAGGACGTCTACCTCGGGGCGAACACGTGACGACGGGCCCAGACGCACGCCTCTTCGACCTCGGCTACCGAAGCTACGACGGCGCCCGCGAGCGCCCGGAGCGGCCGATCCTGACACTCGCCGAGTTCACCGCGCGGCGCGTATTGGGGCTCGGCCGCGGCGGCCGCCACAAGGTGCTGCCCGCAATCACGCTCGTGATCGCGTTCCTTCCCGCACTGTTCTCGGTCGTCTTCACCGTGTTCACCGACGACATCCTGGTCGACGACCTCATTACCTACGGCGAGTACACGTTCTTCATCGGGAGTGCGCTCGCTCTGTTCGCCGCGCTCGTCGCGCCCGAGGCGCTTTGCCCGGATCGCCGCTCGGGGATGCTCGGCCTCTATCTCGCCGGGCCGCTCGACCGCACCCGCTACCTACTGGCCAAAGGGCTCGCCGTCTTCGGCGTGATGCTCCTGATCACCGTCGGCCCACTCCTCTTCATGATGCTCGCCTTCGTTCTCGCCGGGTACGGGCCGACCGCCGGGGAGACCCCGAAGCTCCTGTTGCGCATCCTCGCCTCCGGCCTCGCGACCGCGCTTCTCTACGCCGCTCTGTCGATGGCGGTCTCGAGCTTTACAACCCGGCGAGCCGCCGCTGCGGTCGGAGTCATCCTTCTCCTGTTCGTCCCGGCGATCGTCGTTCGGTCGGCGATCGACGGCGCCGGCGCGCCGAACGAGCTCGACTTGTTCAGCTTTCCCTTCGTCGTGGCAAACCTCGCCTACCGGATCTTCGGCGAGACGCCCGATGAGACCGAGCCGGTCGCGGAGCTCTCGACATGGGTCGTCACGGGCGGGGTCGGTGCCGCGATCGTGGCCGGTGCTCTGGTCTGCTGGCTGCGCTATCGCCGCCTGGAGGCGTTCCGATGACGGTGGAGCCGCGGGTCGTCGCTCAGAGCGTCTCGAAGTGGTTCGGTACGCTCGTGGCCGTCTCCGACGTCAGCTTCGACGTCGGGCCCGGAGTGACGGCGCTGCTCGGCCCGAACGGCGCCGGCAAGTCGACGATGTTCCGAATGCTCTGCGGGCTCGCCCGGCCGTCCAAGGGGACGGTTCGCGTTCTCGGCCGCGATCCTCGCGGGGACACCGGCGTCACCCGGCTCATCGGCCTCGTACCCCAGCAGGAAGACGTCTTCGAGCCGCTGACGGCGCGCGAGTTCGTCGCCCTGTCCGCAAGGCTGCACGGCCTCGCCGATCCCTCCGGCTCAGCGGCCGCAGCGCTCGAGACGGTCCACCTCGACCCGTCGGACTCCCGGCGACTGCCGACGTACTCGAAGGGAATGCGGCAGCGCGTGAAGGTCGCACAGGCGATCGTCCACGACCCGGCCGTGCTCGTTCTCGACGAGCCGCTCACCGGCCTCGACCCGCGTCAGCGAATGGACGTGGTCGCCCTCTTCCGCCGGCTTGGAAGCGAGGGGCGCTGCGTGATCGTGTCGAGCCACGTGCTCGACGAGGTCGAGCGGCTGGGCTCGCAAGTCCTCGTCATGTCGCAGGGCCGGCTCGCGGCCGCGGGCGACTTCCGCGAGCTGCGCGCGCTGATGGACGACCGGCCGATGCGGATTCGGGTCCGCACCGACCGGCCGCGCGAGCTCGCCGGCGCGCTGCTCGAGGCCGGGACTGCTGTCGGTGTGCGGCTCGACGGGGACGAGGTGCTCGAGCTCGACACGACCGACGCCAAGGCGCTGGCCCATGCACTCGCGCCCGTTGCGCGTGACCGCGCTGCACACCTCTACGAGGTGCATCCGCTCGATGCCGACCTCGAGGGCGTGTTCCGCTACGTGGTGCAGCGATGACTATCGCTCGCCTTCGGCTCGCTATCGCGGGGGAAACCATGTTTCCCCCGCGGGCCCCCTTCTTCGAGGTTCTTCCGAATGTCAGCCGGGCCGGCGAAGCCGGCCCTCTTAAGCAAGCCGAGGTTGGCTTGTGAGCATGGCCGATGTGATCCCGGCCCGCCCGGGCACGCTTGTCTCAGTCCTCGCGCTTTACCGGCTGCTGCTGCGTACGCAGATCACGGTCGCACGCTTGCTCGGAATCGGCGCGCTCGCCGCCGTCGCCATCCTGCTTGGGCTGTTCGCCCGCTGGGACGCCAACCCCTCTCAGGCTGCCGCGGATCACGTCGCCGCCTACGGCCTCGGGATCCTGGTCCCCCTCGCAACGCTCTGGCTCGGCACCTCGGCGATCGGCGACCTCGTGGAGGACAAGCTACTCGTCTACCTGTGGCTGAAGCGTGTCGCGGTGGCAGCTCCCCGCGGCTGCCGTGCTCGCGACCGTCAGCATCGTCGTGCCACTGACCGCGCTGCCGCTCACCGCGTCCACCCTCGTCGCGGGCGCCGCCGATGTGGCCTGGCCGACGCTGCTCGCCACGTCACTTGCCTCGCTCGCGTATGCGGGCATGTTCGTCCTGGCGGGCATTTGGTTTCGGCGCGCGGTCTGGTGGGGTCTTGCGTTCGTCCTGATCTGGGAGAACGCCGTCGCCTACTCGGCCGAGGGCACGGCCCGCTACACCGTGATCGGCTGGGCGTCGTCCGTCCTCGGCCTGGCGCCGGAGATCGATGTTCAGCTCGAGGCCGGCTCGGCAGCCACCGCGTTCGTCGTCCTCCCGGCGATCGCGGTCGCAGCCTGGCTGGCCGCGACCTGGCGCTATCGACGCGCCGATATCGACTAGGCCACTAGCTGGTCGACCAGGTCGGGATAGCCGGGGTCGGCCTCGGGACTCCAGCCTGGGACGAGATGCCGTCGTTCGATCAGCTCGGCGCTGTGCGGCTCGGTTCGGCGAAGCACCTTCACCTGGAGGGCCCGGACGAGCTCGTCGAGCTGCCGGCGGAAATAAAGCGCGCCGGACGACGGATCGGCGACCGAGCGGCGCAGCCGGTCGGCCAGCTCCTCGGACGCGCCCGCCCGCTCGGCGGCGAGCTCGACCGCGTCCATCCTCTCGAGGTCGCGGAGCACCTGCGCGCAGAGGACGTTGTGCGTCCCCTCCCAGCTCTCGAAGACGATCGCGTCCCGGTAGAGACGTGGCAGCGGCGAGAAGTCCTCGATCGTTCCGTTGCCGCCGAGGGTCTCGATAGCGCGTCGCACCACCTTGGTGGCGGCGATCGACGTGACGAACTTGTTCGCGTTCACGAGCAGGCGATGCCACGCGACGTCCTCGTCGCTCGCCTCCCCGCGGTCGATTCGCTCGACGAGCTCGGTGAGCTCGGTCGTCGATGCGAGCGCGGCGTCCGTCTCCGCCTTCATCACCGCCAGGTTCTCGCGCACGAGCGGAAAGTCCAAGATCACGCGGCCGAACGCCTCACGCTCCTGGGCAAACTCCGCGGCCACGCGCTGGGCTCGACGCATCAGCCCGGACGAGCCGACGGCGTTCAGCCACCGGGACGTGTTCAGCACGTTGACGGCGGTCCGGAAGCCATGCTCGAGCGGGCCGAGCGGATATGCCACCGCTCCGTCGAACTCGATCTCGCCGGTCGCGAGCGCGCGCGTCCCGAGCTTGTCCTTCAGCCGGCGGATCCAGAAGCCGCCGCCCTCGCGCGGAACCAGGAAGCAGCCGATTCCGCGCGTCCCCGCCGGCGCGCCGCGCGGTCTCGCGGTCACCACGAACTGATCCGCGTCCGCCACCGAGCAGAACCACTTCTCGCCGTGGAGCCGCCACACTCCGCCGTCCGGCACCGCCTCGACGCGGTTCGCGCCGACGTCGGAGCCACCGTGGCGTTCGGTCAAGAACTGCGCGCCGCGCTGCGCCCGGTCGTAGTCGGTCTCCAGCAGCGGCGGGAGGAAACGCTCGCGCAACTCGTCGGAGGCATTCGTCCGAAGCGCGCGGACGAGCCCGGCGGTGCAGACGACCGGGCACGCGTGCCCGCCCTCTCCGGCCTGGGCGAGGAGATGGAAGAGCGATGCCTGCTCGACTGGACCCGCGCCGACGATGCCCGAAGCCCATACCGCATGCCCGGCGCGGTGGTAGGCGGGATCGAACTCGATTTGCCCATTGGCCCCGAGCTTGGGCGGATTGCGCTCGCACTCCTCGACCGCGGGATCGATCACGTCCCGCACAACCTGGGCGAAGTCGCTGGTTACCGCCGGTAGCACCCGGTATAGGCTAAGCGTCGTGGACCTGCGGGACAGCCCTGACGAGGCCGCTTTTCGCGCCAAGGTCCGCGCGTGGCTCCAGGAGAACCTGCCCCCCGGCGACTCGCGGGAGTGGAGCCGGAGGATGTACGAAGCGGGCTACGCCGGCTTGACCTGGCCCGAGGAGTACGGCGGCCGCGGCGCGCCGTACAGCCACCAGGCGATCGTGCTCGAGGAGTTCGCACGGGCGGAAGCGCCCCAGCACATGGGCGTGATCGGGCTCGGCATGGCCGGCCCGACGATCATGGCGCACGGCACCGAGGAGCAGAAGCGCCGCTACCTGCCGAAGATCCTCTCGGCGGAGGAGATCTGGTGCCAGGGCTTCTCTGAGCCCGGAGCCGGCTCCGATCTGTCGGCGGTCAGGACCTCGATCCAAGACCAGAACGGCTCGTTCGTAGTCAGCGGCCAGAAGGTCTGGTCGTCGTTCGCGCACATCGCCGACCACTGCATCCTGGTCGGCCGCAGCGATCCTGACGCGAAGCGCCACGAGGGTCTGACCTATCTCATCGTCGACATGAAGGCGCCCGGCGTCGAGGTGCGCCCGCTCCGCCAGATCACCGGCGAGGCGGAGTTCAATGAGATCTTCCTCTCCGACGTCGAGGTGCCCAAGGAGAACCTGCTCGGCGAGATCGGCGGGGGCTGGCAGGTGGCGATGACGACCCTCCTCCACGAGCGCGGTACGCTCGGGTTCGCGCTCGGCGGCGCGCTCGAGGCTCAGGTGCAGAAGCTCGTCGCCCTGACCAAGCAGCGGGGCGCCGACGACCCGATCATCCGCGACCGGGTCGCGCAGGAGTGGATCGAGCTCCAAGCGCTGAAGCTGACGAACTACCGGTCGCTGACGACGCTGATGCAGACCGGGATCCCCGGCCCGGAGGGCTCGGTCTCGAAGCTGCACTGGTCGGAACAGAATCAGCGCCTGACCAAGCTGGCGATGGAGATCCTCGAGGGCCACGACGACGGGTACTGGCGGCACCAGCAGCTTCGGAGCCGCGGCAACACGATCGAGGCGGGGACCTCCGAGATCCTGCGCAACATCATCGCCGAGCGGGTGCTCGGCCTACCTAGGGGCCGCTAAGTTGATGCAGTTCGCCTTCACCGAAGAGCAGGAGCTGCTTCGCCGCGAGGCGCGGGACGCGCTCATGAACGGCGGCTGGAGCCGGGAGGAGATCGCCGCCGCCGAGCTGAGCTTCGTCGACCAGGCCGTCCTCTTCGAGGAGGCGGGGCGGGCGAACGTCGGCGAGTCGCTCTTCGACGAGGACCGACCCGAGCACGAGCGGCTGGCGATCCTCGCGCTCGAGGCGGTCGGGATCGGGAAGAAGGCGCTCGAGCTCGGCATCGAGCACGCGCAGAACCGCGAGCAGTTCGGCCGCAAGATCGGCGTCTACCAGGCCGTCTCGCATCAGCTCGCCGACACCTTCGTCGAGACCGAGCTCGCGCGCTCACTCGCGTACTGGGCGGCGTGGTGCGTGGCCGAGGACGACGAGCAGGCGCCGATCGCGGTGGCGGCGGCGAAGGCGTATGCGGGGGATGCAGCGGTCGCCGCCTGCGAGCGCTCGATCCAAGTGCACGGCGGCATCGGCTTCACCTGGGAGCACGTGCTCCACGAGTACTACAAGCGGGCGTTGTGGATCCAGGCGTACGGCGGCTACCCCCGGGTGCAGCGCGCCAAGATCGCCGCCTGGCTGCTGGACTGATGCGCACGCGCACCGCGCTCGTGACGGGCGCCTCGTCTGGGATCGGGCAGGCGAGCGCGGTTGAGCTTGCGAGCTCGGGGTGGCGTGTTCTCGCCGGCGTCCGCAGCGCGGGAGACGCACCGGACGGAACCGAGGAGGTGCTGCTCGACGTCACCGATGGAGAGCAGATTCGCGCCGCGGCCGGCCTCGTCGACCAGCTCGACGGTCTCGTCAACAACGCCGGGATCGCCATCGCCGCGCCGCTCGAGTTCCTCCCGCCGGAGGAGCTGCGCCACCAGCTCGAGGTCAACCTCGTCGGACAGGTCGCGGTCACGCAGGCTTTCCTACCGGCGCTGCGGCGCGCCGCCGGCCGGATCGTCTTCGTCGGCTCGATCGCCGGGAAAAGCGCGCTGCCGTTCCTCAGTCCCTATGCCGCGTCGAAGCATGCGCTCGAGGCTGTCGCCGATTCGCTGCGCCTGGAGCTCCGGCCGTTCGGCATTCGCGTCTCGATCGTCGAGCCGGGCTCGATCAGGACGGCGATCTGGGCCCGCTCGGCTCAGCGGGCCGACGAGCTGATCGCGGCCTCGGACGGGCAGCTGGGCGAGCTGTACGGAGCGCGAATGGCAGCGTTCAGGCAGCTCGCGCTCAAGCGCGGCGCCGGGGGAGCGCCGGCCCAGAAGGTCGCCAAGGTCGTGGTCGAAGCCCTGACCACCGAGCGCCCGCACACGCGCTACCTGGTCGGCCGCGATGCCAGACTGCGGGCCGCATTCGAGCGCCTGCCGTCCCGGCTCCGCGACCGTGTCCTCGAACGAGTGCTACTGAAGAGCTAGGAGGCGGCGGTGGGTTACACGAAAGGATCGATCGACGAGATGGGCGAAGGGCCGGGCTTCCGCAAGATTCGGCGGGAGCTCGGCGTGACGGCCTTCGGCGTCAACGCGCTCATCTATCCACCGGGTCAACAGGGCTTCCTCCACTACCACGACGAGCAGGACGAGCTCTACTTCGTCCATCGCGGTCGTGCGTCGTTCGAGGTCGACGGCGACGAGTTCGAGCTCGGGCCCGGCGGCGTGGTCTATGTGGAGTCGAAGACGCCGAGAAAGATCAGCAACCAGACCGACGAAGACCTCGTCGTGCTCGCCGTCGGCGGCAAGGGCGGCTACGTCGGGCGCGACGGCCAGCTCGTCGACGTCGAGCGCGATCTGCCGCGGCGACAGGCCTTTACCCGGGACGAGAAATAGGGAACGATTTCACCGGCGCTACTCGAGGAGGCAAATCGGCGATGAACGGCTTGATGATGGACTACCAGCTCTCGCTCCCCCCGATCCTGCTGCGGGCAGAGACCTTCTTCGGGGACCAGGAGGTCGTCACGCGGCTTCCGGACAAGAGCTTCCACCGTTACACCTACCGGGACATGGCGGGACGCGCGAAGCAGCTCGCCGTCGCCCTCCAGAAGCTCGGGCTCGAGCGCGGTGACCGCGTCGCGACGCTCTGCTGGAACCACTACCAGCATCTCGAGGCGTACTTCGGCATCCCCTGCGGCGGGTTCGTGCTCCATACGCTGAACCTCCGCCTGCACCCGGACGATCTCGCCTACGTCGCCGATCACGGCGGCGACCGGGCAGTGATCGTCGACCGCAGCCTCGTCCCTCTGCTCGAGCAGTTCCAGGACCGCACCAAGATCGAGCACGTGATCGTGGTCGAGGACTCCTACGAGGAGCTGCTCGACACCGCGAGTGCGGACGACTGGGAAGACCCGCAGCTCGACGAGCGCGAGGCGGCGGCGATGTGCTTCACGAGCGGCACGACCGGGCGCTGCAAGGGCGTGGTCTACTCCCACCGCTCGACGATCCTGCACGCGCTTGGGGTCGCGGCGCTCTCGCCGCTTGGCGAGCGCGTTGCGAACGAGGACACGCTGCTGCCGGTCGTGCCGATGTTCCACGCGAACGCGTGGGGCTACCCCTACCTCGCGGCGATGCTCGGCGCGAAGCTCGTCTTCCCGGGCCCGCACCTCGATCCCGAGAGCCTGCTCGAGGACTTCGTCGAGGAGAAGGTGACGTGGACGGCCGGCGTCCCGACGATCTGGCTCGGGATGCTCCAGCTGCTCGATGCGAATCCCGGCAAGTGGGACCTCTCCCACATGAAGGGCATGCTCGTCGGCGGCTCCGCCGTTCCGCGCGCGATGATCGCCGCGTATAAGGAGCGGCACGGGCTCAACGTCGTGCAGGGCTGGGGGATGACCGAGACGTCGCCAGTCGCGTCGGTCACCGACTTCATCGGCGACATCAGGCAGGCCGACCAGGACACGAAGTTCGACTACGTCGCGATGGCCGGCATCCCGCTTCCCTTCGTCGAGATTCGTGTCCGCGCCGACGGTCAGGACGTCCCCTGGGACGGTGAGTCGATGGGCGAGCTCGAGGTCCGCGGGCCCTGGGTCGCCTCCGGCTACTTCGAGGACGACTCGCAGGCCGATCGCTGGACCGAAGACGGCTGGTTCCAGACCGGCGACATCGTCACCATGCACCCGCGCGGCTTCATCCAGATCAAGGACCGCTCGAAGGACGTGATCAAGTCCGGCGGCGAGTGGATCTCGTCGGTCGAGGTCGAGAACGCGCTCATGTCGCATCCGGCCGTCGCCGAAGCGGCCGTGATCGCGATCCCCGACGAGAAGTGGGCCGAGCGTCCGCTCGCGGCGATCGTGCTCAAGGAGGGTCAGTCGGCTACCGCCGACGAGCTGCGTGAGCACATCGCGCCGAAGTTCGCGAAGTGGTGGCTGCCGGACCGCTTCGAGTTCGTGGACGAGATCCCGAAGACGAGCGTCGGCAAGTTCAAGAAGATCGCGCTGCGGGAGCAGTTCGCGCAGGAGCAGGTGCCGGCGTCATAGGCAGGGCATGAAAGCGGTCGTTCTCCGCGAGACGGGCGGGCCCGACCGGCTCGAGCTCGCGGAGGTGCCGGACCCGGAGCCCGCTGACGGCGAGGTAGTCGTGCGTGTGCGCGCGGCGGGTGTGAACTTCGCCGACGTACTCGTGCGGCAAGGGCGATATCCGCAGCCGCCGGAGCTGCCGACCGTTCTCGGCTCGGAAGTTTCCGGGGAGGTGGATGGGCGGCGCGTGATGGCGCTTCCGCGCCGCGGTGGCTATGCGGAGGCGATCGCGGTCGACGAGCAGCTAGTCGTGTCGCTCCCGGACGGCGCGTCATTCGAGGAGGGCGCTGGGTTCCTGTTGACGTTCCTGACCGCCTGGATTCCGCTGACGCGGCAGGTGCGGGTTGGGTCGGGATCGGTCGTGCTCGTTCACGCGGGGTCGGGCGGCGTCGGCTTGGCGGCGATCCAGGTCGCGAAGCACCTGGGCGCACAGGTCGTCGCGACGGCAAGCTCGGAGGAGAAGCGGAACGTTGCGCTCGAGCAGGGCGCGGACGAGGTCTTCGGCTACGACGAGTTCGCGGAGAACGTCCGGGCCGACGTCGTGCTGGATCCCGTCGGCGGCGATGTCTTCACGCGGAGCTTCGGGGTGCTGCGGCCGCTCGGGACTGTCGTCGCAATCGGGTTCGCCGGCGGCTGGTGGGAGCCGTTGGACCCGGCGCCGCTCGTCGGTCGCAACCTCGGGCTCCAGGGTTTCTATCTCGGGCGGCTGATGCGCCATAACCCCGAGATCGTTCGCGAGGCGATCGGCGAGCTGCTCCAGCTGTGGTCGTCGGGCGCCGTGAAGCCGCTGGTCGGCGCGACGTTCCCGTTGGAGCGTGCGGGCGATGCGCACGAGCTGATCGAGTCGAGGCGGCACGTTGGGAAGGTCGTCCTTGTTCCCTAGGACGGCGCTTGTCACGGGAAGTGCCGGCGGGATCGGCCGCGCGATCGTCGAGCGGCTGGAGCGAGAAGGAGCAGAGGTTCAGGAGCTCGATCTCGTGACCGGTTTCGACGTCTCCGATCCGACCGCGTGGCAGTCCGTCGATCGCGTCGACCTCGCGTGCCTCAACGCCGGGATCGCGACGAGCACACCGTCGATCACGGAGCTCACGGGCGAGGAGTACCGGCGGGTGATCGCGGTCAACGTCCACGGAGTGGTGTACGGGGTGCGGCGGCTCGCGCGCGAGATGGAAGAGGGAGACGCGATCGTCGTCACCGCGTCTCTGGCGGGCCTGACCATTGTCGAGAGCGACCCGATCTACGCGCTGACGAAACATGCGGTGGTCGGTTTCGTGCGCTCGGTCGCGCCGCAGCTGGCCGTGCGCGGGATCCGGATCAACGCCGTCTGCCCGGGCTTCGCGGACACGCCGATGGTCGCGGGTGAGCTGCGTGCATCGCTGGAGAACGCGGATTTTCCGCTGCTGCGGCCCGAGGACGTCGCCGAGGCCGTGCTGCTCGCGGCGCGAAGCGACGGCACGGGGGAGGCATGGATCGTGCAGCCGGGCCGAGAGCCCGAGGCCTACCGCTTTGGCGGCATCCCGGGCCCGCGGACGCCCGGCAAGGAGGGCGTCGCCCCACCGCTCTGAAACCCTCAACCAACCTCTAGGGTCAGACCCCGTTGAAGCAGGTTGAGGGTTCGCTATTCCGCCTGTTCGATTTCCATTCGCTCGACGAGGCCGTCGCGGAACGTGTACGTGTGGCGAACACGGCCGTCGGACAAGACCGCGCCCTCCAGGTCGCGCACGACCTGGTGGACGTCGACGACGACCCGCCCTTCCCGGTCGACCTCGAACCCCACCGGCTCGACATACGAGTCGATCAGGCCGAACTGCCGCGTCCAGTAGGCCCGCACCGCGGCGTGCCCGCGCTCCCGTCCACCCTCCATCCCGTTCGGCCAGTCCACATCCGGGTGCATCAGCGCCAACGCTCCGTCGATGTCCCGGGCGTTGAACGCCTCGTAGGCCCGGCGGAGAAGCGCTTCCTCTGTCAGCTCCCTCGCTCCGCGACTTTGACGAGCGCCTTGCCGCGGTTCTCGCCCTGCAACATCCCCATGAAGGCGGCCGGCGCGTTCTCGAGTCCATCGGTGACGTCCTCGCGCCAGGTGAGTTTCCCTTCGGCCACCCACCGCGCCAGCCGCAGCGCCGCCTCGTCGAAGCGGTGAGCGTAATCGGTAACGAGGAAGCCCTCCATCCGCGCGCGGTAGACGATCAGCAGGCCGGGGTGGAAGGTCGGTTCCGGCCGCTCCAGGTTGTACTGCGAGATCTGCCCGCAGATGACGATCCGAGCGCCGATGTTCAGTCGGCGCTGGACCGCCCCGGAGACGTCGCCGCCGACGTTGTCGAAGTAGATGTCGACGCCGTCCGGGCACGCAGCCTTCAGCGCCGGCCCTAGATCCTCGTCCTTGTAGTCGACCGGGACGTCGTAGCCGTAGAGCTTGCAGTCGGTGCACTTGTCGGGCCCGCCCGCGATCCCGACCGTGCGGCAGCCCATCAGCTTCGCGATCTGACCCACGACCTGCCCGACCGCACCTGCCGCGCCGGAGACGACGACGGTGTCGCCCGGCCGCGGCTGTCCGACGTCCAGGAGCCCGAAATAGGCCGTTAACCCCGTCTGGCCGACGACGTGGAGAGCGAGCGTCGGTGGATCGAGCAGCTCGGGGACGCGCCGCAGCGAGCCGCCTCTCGCCACCGCGTACTCCTGCCAACCGAGCTGGCCCAGGACTAGGTCGCCGGGCGAGAAGCGCGAATCCTTGCTCTCCACCACCTCGCCCAGGGACTGGGACGTGATTACGTCCCCGAGCTCGAGCGAGTTCGCGTACGAGCGTGCTTCGCTCATCCGGCCACGCTGGTAGGGGTCGACAGAGACCCACAACGTTCGCACGAGAACCTCGCCGGGCCCCGGCTCGCCGACCTCGACCTCGTCGAGGGCGAAGTCCGAGTCCTTCGGGAAGCCCACCGGCCGCGCCGCCAGCGTCACCCGCCGATTGGTCTTCACGAGAACCGCCACACGCCCCCCTCCTCGAACTCCTTCAGGATCCGCCGGCTGACGACCATTCGGTGCACCTCGTCGGGGCCGTCGTAGATCCGCGCCGCCCGGGCGTTCGCGTACATCTCCGCGAGCGGCGTCTCGTCCGTGAGCCCGCGCGCGCCGTGCACCTGGATCGCGCGGTCGATGACGTCGTGCAGGGCCTGCGCCGTGTAGTACTTGATCACCGAGACCTCGACCCTCGCCTCGTCGCCCTCGTCGATCTTGTGCGCCGCATCGAGCGTCATCAGCCGGCAGGCGTGGATCTCCGCCGCCGAGTTTGCGATCCAGTTCTGGACGGTCTGCTTGTCCGCGAGCCGCGATCCGAAGGCCTCGCGCTCGAGCGAGTACGAACAGAGCAGCTCGAAGGCACGCTGCATCTGCCCGAGCCACCGCATCACGTGGTGGATCCGGCCCGGCCCGAGCCGCTTCTGCGC
>Ga0126313_10000149_pt1 | contig 30111 bp, 33 predicted proteins | sample Plot105A_FD_89954 | JGI IMG/M metagenome (GOLD analysis project Ga0126313, IMG submission 89954) | Serpentine soil microbial communities from UC McLaughlin Reserve, CA, USA - Plot105A | ecosystem: Environmental > Terrestrial > Soil > Grasslands | place: USA: UC McLaughlin Reserve, Lake County...
CCAGGCGATCGGGGTCGAGACCTGCGCGCCGGGCCGGGCACGCGCGGACCACGCGCCGAAGACGGTCTTGTGCGGCGCGTTCTGGTTGTAGTCGACGAAGATCCGCGCGCCGCGCTCCTCCTTCCACCACGCCGCCGTGACGACGTCCGGGCGGCGGCGCTCGAGCTCCCGGGCGACCGCCACCGCCGCGGCGCGCATCGCGTAGGAGTCCCAGCGCGGCAGGAGCCGGACGTAGACGTGCAACCCGCGGTTGCCGGTCGTCTTCGGGTAGCCGACGACGCCGAGCTCGTCGAGCAGGGCCTTCAGCTCTGCGGCTGCGCGGCGGACGTCCGAGAAGTCGGTGCCCGGCTGCGGGTCAAGATCGAGCCGCAGCTCGTCGCAGTGCGCGGGATCCGGGGCCCGGTACGGCCAGACGTGGAAGCCGAGGCAACCGAGGTTGACGGCCCAGACGACGTGCGCGCGGTCGGCGATCACCAGCGCGCGCGAGGGCGTGCCGTTGACCGTCGTCACCGTCGTCGTCCGCAGCCACTCCGGGGCGTTCTGCGGGACCCGCTTCTGGAAGAACGACGGCCCTTCCGCGCCGTGCGGAAAGCGCTGCATGAGCACCGGGCGGTCGCGCATCGTCCGCAGCAGCGGCTCGCCCACCCGCAGGTAGTAGTCCACGAGGTCGCGCTTGGTCTCGCCGCGCTCGGCGAACAGGACCTTGAGGGGACTGGAGAGCCGGACCGCGCGCCCGTCGAGGTCGAGCACCTCCTCGTCGTCGCCGGCCACGTCAGTCGTCCTCGTAGTCGCCGAACGTGAATCACGCCGGGCGGGCGAACGCGTGCGCGGCGCGGACGAGCTCCTCGATGACGTTCACGGCGTCCTCCGCGGGCGACCGCCCGGGCGTACCGGAAGCGACGGCGACATCGTCAGTCAGCTGCGGGAGTGGGGCGCCGCATGACCGCGAAGATAGCGTCGCGGTCATGCGAGCGTGGGCCGTCGGCGCCCGCCGTGCTGTCACGCGCGGATCAGCGGGCAGACGAACCTGATTCCCGTGTCGGTCAGGGACGAGGCCTGCGCCACCACGTCGTCGGCGTTGGTGAGCTGCGTCGTGATGCCGTCGGCCTCGACCACGCGCCAGCGGCCGCCGTTGTAGTCGCGACTGCCGGGGGCGGATTCCGAGACGCTCTCGCAAGCCGGGCAGTCGGGGAACACGTAGATGGTGTCGAAGGCGCCCTGGTCCGGGAGCGACGTGGGCGTCGCGACTGTCCGGAACTGCTGGTCGAACGCGTAGATGGTGTCGCCGGGCGGGCCGAGGCCGTCGGCCATCGCGGAAGTGGGAAGGGCGAAGCCGGCCCCGACGGCAAGCAGTGCGATCGCAGAGAGTCTCATCCGGTGCCTCCTGTTCGATGGACACCCGCAGCCTTCCCCGTCGATCTTGCGACGCGCTTACGACTTTCTGAACAAGCCGGACCGGCTCACCGGGGGAAGGCGGTCGAGCGGGTCGAGCCCGGCGGGCGACCAGGCGTCATACGAATGAACTACGATCCTCGGATGGCCGCACACGACCACGCCCCGCCCGCTGCCGGCCCCTACCTGCAGACCGTGTCCGGCCGCTGGGTCAACCCGTTCGACCCGGATCCGCAGCAGCTCGACGCCGGCGACATCGCCCGTGCGCTCGCCAACCAGTGCCGGTTCGGCGGGCACAGCCGCGTCTTCTACTCCGTCGCCCAGCACTCCGTGATCGTGTCCCGGCTCGTCGAGCAGCGCGGCGGCGACGCCGAGGACGCATTCGCCGCGCTCATGCACGACGCCACGGAGGCGTTCCTGGGCGACATGCCACATCCGCTCAAGCACCGCAGCCCCCTCGGGGCGGCGTTCAAGGCGGCCGAGGCGCGGCTCGAGGTCGCGATCCGCGAACGCTTCCGGATCAGGCCGGACGTGCCGGAGATCAAGGCGGCCGACCGCGCACTCCTCGCGACCGAGCGGCGGGCGTTCAGCGCCGAGGCCTGGCACTGGCCCGAGCTCGAGGGCGTCGAGCCCGTCGAGCTCGAGCTCACCGCCTGGCCGCCCGACGAGGCGGCGCGGGCATTCGCCGAGCGCTACGCCGAGCTGGACGCCCGGCGCTGACCCGCGGCTCAGGCCGTCACGATCCGGAAGCCGACGCTCTTCGACGCCGCGCGATTGCCCGCGCCATCGGCTCAAGCCGTGCCGGCGAGCGCGGCGCCGGCGAGGGCCAGGACCGCGGCGTGGACCTCGCGCTCGATCTTCGGGTACTTGAGCCCGTAGTCGGGGTGGAAGCCGCCCTCGTCGTCGGTCGGGTCGTCGCGTGCCCGGTCGATCCCGCATTCGAGGCAGAAGCCGTGGATCGGCGGACCCGGCTCGTCGAGCAGCCCGAGCCCGACGCACCAGTCGTCGGAGGTGCCGGTGGTGGCGTAGAGCCCGAGCGCCTGCTTGACCGTGTACATGGAGCGCCGGCGCGCCGTGGGATCGCTGCCGGCCTGATCCCGGATCGCGTCGCGCATGCGGCGCCCGATCGCCTGATGCGCGGCGGCGAGGTCCGGCGGCAGGAACTCGCCGTAGACGCCGCCGACGCCGTCGCGCCCGCCGTGCGCGCCGTCGCGGTCCCAGTCCGGATTGCGGAAGCTCTCGCTGGGGTCGCGGCCCTGATCGTCGTCCATGCCCCAGGGGAAGAGGATCGCGCGCGAGTAGGAGTGCACGTCGAGGAAGTGCGACGGGCGGTGGCGCTCGACGAGCGACTGCACGTTGAGCGTCTCGGGCTCCGACGCCGCTGCCGGGCCGATGAAGATCTCCTGATGGCAGGGCTGCTTGCTCGAGCGCACCTCGCCCGCGGCCACCGCGTTGTAGTAGCGCTCGAAGTCCCACGCGAGGTCGAAGTTGCGGTTGAGGTCGACGCCGTGACACCACGGTCCCGTCCGGCCGGGCGCGGGTGGGCGGCGGTTCTTGCGCCACATGCGATGCAGGTCGTCCGGCCCGCTGAGGCTGAAGTCGCGGCCGTCGGGATTGACCAGCGGGACGAGGACGAGGTTGAGGCCCTCCACGATTCGCTTCACGTCGGCGGCCGGAACGCTCCAGGGCGCGTACCTGACCGCCGAACCGGCGGACCGGTCGACCCATTCCGGGTACTCGAGCGCCTCGCCTGCGGCATAGCAGCGCACGAGGCCCTCGGCCATCGAGAGCAGCGCGTCGGGCGGCGCCCACTCGCGCGCATGGACGCCGCCGATCACGACAACGCGACGGGCCTGCCCGCCTCCGATGCGCAGCTCGAGCACCTCGCGCCCCTCGTGCGTGAGGTTGGCGAGCGGCTCGCAGGCACACACGTCCGGATGCGAACCGGCGAGGTCCCGGAGCCGCTGCGCGAGGGCGGCCGAGTCGAGATACCCCGCTGCGACCGCCTCGAGCGGCGAGACGGCGGCTGCCCACTCCTCGCCCAGCTCATCCGCGGGCTTGAGCCGATCGACGGTCAGCCCGCGCGCGCTCAATGCCTCGGCCTGGCCCTCCGGAGCGTAGACCGAGACCAGCCAGGATCCGTCGCCGCGGTCGACGGCCGACGGTCCGACGACGTGAAGGTCCGGGACGTCGCCCAGACCGATCAGGTCGGCGCGCGATCCCGCGATTCGCAGCAGCTCCATCGCCATTTCCGTTCGCGGCGATCTTCCCACGCGGCCGGTGATCGCGCCTCGCCCGGCGCTACGCCGCCTTCGACGCGGCCGCTGCGTCCGCTTGCAGGACGCAGGAGTTGGGCCCGATCACGGCGGCGACCACGAGCTTGATCCCCTGCATCGCTGCGCGCGTCCTCGCGACCCGCGTCGCGGTCCCGATGTCGCGCGCGAGCACGTTCTCGTGCCACGGCGCAAGCGTGTTGCGATCGAGTCCGACGATGAGGTAGGTCACGGCTGCTCCTGTCGTGGGCTGGGTTCACGGTTGAGGAGGCGCCGCCGTGCGCCGGAGATACACGCGGCGTACGGTTTGGGCACGACGGCGAGCCGAGTAAAGGAGCGGGGCATGAACGCGGGAGTGGAGTCGGCCGATCTGGTGCTCTCGGGCGGCGGTGTCCTCGGCATCGGGCACGTCGGCGCGGTGTCGGTGCTCGAGGAGCGGGGGTATCGCTTCGAGCGGATCGCCGGCACGTCCGCCGGCGCGATCGTCGGCTCGCTGCTCGCAGCCGGGATGCCGAGCGCAAGGCTGCGCGAGCTCGTCGGGAGCCTCGAGTACCCGCGCTTCCTGGACAAAGGAGGGGTCGACCGGATCCCAGTGTTCGGCGCGCCGCTCTCCGTGGTGCTCGAGAACGGCTACGCGGAGGGCAAGTACTTCGTGGAGCGGCTCGCCGGCTGGCTCGACGAGCTCGGGGTGCGGACGTTCCGGGATCTGCGCCGCGACGACCGGGGCGGGGACCCGCGCCCCGAGCACAGCTGGAAGCTAGTCGTGATGACCGCGGACGTGAGCCGCGGCCAGCTGCTCCGGCTGCCGTGGGACTACGAGCGCTACGGGCTCGACCCCGACGAGCAGCGCGTGGTCGACGCGGTCCGCGCCTCCATCTCGGTTCCGTACCTCTTCGAGCCCGCGAAGCTCGTCTATCCGAGCGGCGAGTCGCTGCTCGTCGACGGCGGACTTCTCACGAACTACCCGATCGACCTCTTCGACCGCACCGACGGGCGGCGGTCGCGCTGGCCGACGATCGGCGTGACGCTCATCCCGCAGCTCCCGGCCGGCGACACGAAGCTGATCCCGCAGCTCGCCGCGCTCCGGCTCGTCCCGGGATTCCGGTTCCTCGAGAGCGTCATCACGACCGCGGTGGTCGGCCGCGATCAGGGCTATCTCGCCCAGCCGTGGGTGCGCGAGCGCACGATCGAGGTCGATGCGCTCGGCGTGAACCCGTTCGACTTCGAGATCGCTCCGGAGGCGGTGGAGCGGCTGTACGAGAGCGGGCGCCGCGCCGCGACGGAGTTCCTGGACGCCGCCAACGTTCGGACATGACGGCGGGCGGCGCTCGCGCGTCAACGCTGCACGGGCCGGGTCGCCGCCGGCGCGTGCGGCGTTGACGGCGACATGCGCCGTCAACGCTGCACGCGACGGCGAAAACCGTGGGCGATCGGCGTTGACCGGCGTTCGCTATGCGCGCGACGGCGAAAACCGTGGGCGATCGGCGTTGACCGGCGTTCGCTATGCGCGCGAAGAGTGGCGCTTGACAAGCGCGGCGGATCGTCGTAACCGCCTTTAGAATCGGCGCCGATGCCCGCAGCGGGACTTGACTCGCTCGTCGAGCGGGACGCCGAGCTCTCGGTACTGGCCGCCGCGGCGGAGCAGGCCGCGGCGGGGGAAGGGCGGCTCGTCGTGGTCGAGGGGCCGGCGGGAATCGGGAAGACGCGGCTGCTGCGCGCGGTGCGCGCCGACGCGGCGGCCGCCGGGAAGGTGCGCGTCCTTGCGGCGCGCGGCACCGAGCTCGAGGCCCACATCGCGTTCGGGCTCGTACGCTAGCTGCTCGATCCGCTCGTGTTCGCCCTCGCCGAGCCGGAGCGCGACGAGCTCTTCACGGGCGCGGCGCGGCTCGCGCGGACGGTGCTCGCGGAGGGCGTGCTCGGCGACGACGCGCCCGGCGGCGACCGCTACTCGAAGATCAACGGCCTCTTCTGGCTCGTCAGCACGGTGGCGCGCAAGGAGCCGCTGGCGGTCGTGGTCGACGACGTGCAGTGGGCCGACGAGCCGTCGTTCGAGTTCCTCTGCTTCCTGGCGCGGCGCGTCGAGGGGCTCCCGGTGCTGCTCGTCGCCGCGACCCGGCCGGCGACGGAGTCGCCCGGCCAGCTCCCGGCCGCGCTCGTGACCGACCCGGGGGCGACCGTCCTGCGGCCGGCGCCGCTCAGCCCCGAGTCGGTGGAGACGCTCGTGCGCCAGACGGTGGGCTCGTACGCCGACGAGGACTTCACCGACGCCTGCCTGGAGGCCACCCGGGGGAACCCCTTCCTGCTGTCGGAGCTCCTGCGGGAGGTCCGCGCGCGGCGGCTCGCACCGACCGCGCAGGCGGCACGCCGGGTCGGCTCGCTCGCTCCCGGCGGCGTCTCGGCGGCGGTCGAGCTGCGGCTCGCCCAGATGCCCGAGGGAGCGCGCGCGCTCGCGGAGGCGGTGGCGGTGCTGGGTGATCACGCGAGCCCCCGGTCGGCCGCGCGGCTCGCCGGGGTGGACTCCGGATCGCTGGGCGCGGCGGAGGCGACGCTCGTGCGCGCTGGGATCCTGGAGGATCGCGACGGATTGTGCTTCACGCACCCCGTCGTCCGCGCGACCGTGCTGCACGGGATCTCCCCGACCCGCCGCGGCGGCCTCCACGCGGCCGCCGCCGCGATGCTGAGCGAGCGCGGCGCCGAGCCGGAGGAGCTCGCCACCCACCTCCTCCACGTCGAGCCGGCCGGCGACCAGCGGACGGTCGCGACGCTGCGCTCCGCCGCCGCGCGCGCGAGCGTCCTCGGCGCGCCGGCGACCGCCGCCGCCTATCTCGACCGCGCGCTCGCGGAGCCGCCGGTCGGCGATCAGCGCTGCGCGGTCCTCACCGAGCTCGGCCAGGCGGAGGCACGCGCCGGGAGCGGCGCCGCCGGCGGGCATCTGCGCAGGGCCGTCGAGGAGGCCGCCGACCCGGCGTCGCGCGCCCGAGCGGCGCTGGAGCTAGCCCGCGCGCTCAAGTTCGGCGGCGACGCGGTCCACGCGGTCGACGTCCTGGAGACGCTCGAGCCCGACCGCGACGCGCTGGACCCGGAGCTGCGGGAGCTGATCGAGCTCGAGCACGTCGGACTGGCGTACATCAGCCGGGGAGCGCGAGAGCGCCTCGCGGGCCGCATCGAGGCGCTGCGCGACCCGGGCGGGGAGCCGCGGACGCGGCTCGAGGCGTTCGTGCTCGCGGGACTCGCCTTCGACGCCGCCGCGGGCGGGCTGAGGCCGGCCGCGGAGACCGCCGACCTCGCGGTTCGCGCGGTCGCCGGAGACCTCATCCCCGTCGACGCGATGGAGGGCGGCTACGGACTCCTGATCGCCGCCGTCGCGACGATGTGGGCGGACCGGCTCGACGACGCCAGCCGGATCAACGCCCGCCTGCTCGCCGAGGCGCGGCGGCGAGGATCGGTGGTGGTCCGCACGGCCGCCGGCTCCATGCAGGCGCTCGTCAACTGGCGCCGCGGCCGCATCGCCGACGCCGACGCGGACTGCTCGCTGGCGCTCGATCTCGCCGAGAACGCACACGGGACCGACGCTCTCGTGACCGCCGCGCGCGCCGTCAAGGTGCTGGTGGCGCTGACCCGCGGCGCCGGCGCCGGCGAGCTCGCCCGCCTCCAGGCCGAAGTCCTCGATCGCGGCGCGGACCCCGACGCGCTCCCGTACCACCTCGTCCTCCATGCCCGCGGTCTGCTGCGGATCGCGCAGGGCGACGTCGAGCGCGGCATCGCCGACCTCCTCGAGTGCGGCCGCATCAGCGTCGCGTGGGGATCCGGCAACCCGACCACGGTCCCGTGGCGCTCGGACGCCGCGCTGGCGCTGGCCCGCGCGGGAGAGCGCGAGCGGGCCCGGCGCCTGGCCGCCGAGGAGCTCGAGCTCGCCGATGCGTTCGGCGCCAAGCGCGCGATCGGGCTCGCGCAGCGGGCGCTCGCGCTCGTCTCCGACGACGCGACCATGCTGCGAACGCTGGAACGTGCGGTCGCGACTCTCACCGACTCGCCGGCGGTCCTCGACGTCGCCGTCGCCACGACCGACCTCGCCGCCGCGCAGCGCCGTGCCGGCAAGCGCTCGGCGGCGCGCGCGAGCGCGATCCGCGCCCAGGAGCTGGCGATGAGCTGCGGCGCCACGCCGCTCGCGCGCCGGGCCCTGGAGGAGGCGCTCGCCGCCGGTGCGCGGCCGCGCCGGATCGCCAGCCGCGGCGTCGACTCGCTCACGCCGGGCGAGCTCCGCGTCGCCCAGCGCGCGGCCGAGGGGCACACCAACCGCGAGATCGCGGAGGACCTCTTCGTGACGATCAAGACGGTCGAGACGCACCTCGCGAACGCGTACGGGAAGCTCGGAATCCGGTCGCGGATGCAGCTAGCGGACGCGCTCGGCTCCGGCGACGGAGCGCCGGCGCCGTCCGGGCTCACGCGAGCGTCGCGCTGAAGGCCGCGATCGCGGCGGCCCACTCGTCGCCCGCCCGCGTGACGAGGTCGTTGTGCCCCGCGCCCTCGACGATGTGCAGCCGTTTCGGGTCCGGTGCAGCGTCATACAGCGCCTCGCCGTACAGCGGGGGGACGATCTCGTCGCGCTCGCCGTGGATGACCAGCAGCGGGGCACGCAGGTCACGCACGCGGTGCAGGCTGGGATAGGCGTCCGGGACGAGCGGCGGCGGCACGATCGGGTAATGGCGCCGCGCCATGTCGCGAATGCTGGTGAAAGCGGACATCAGCACGAGGCCGGCCGGCGGCTGCTCGAGCGCGAGCGCCAGCGCGACGGCGCCGCCGAGCGACTCGCCCAGGTACACGACGCGATCGTGGTTGACCTCGGGGCGCGCCAGCAGCGCCGAGCGCGCCGCGCGGGCATCGTCATAAGTTCCCTCCTCGCTCGCGCGGCCGCTGCTGCGGCCGTAGCCGCGATAGTCGAACAGCAGCACGTCGAGCCCGGCGGCACAGAGCAGCGCGGCGTGCGGCACGCGGTCGCCGACGTTGCCCGCGTTGCCGTGGCAGAGCAGCACGTGCGCGCGCGGCTCGGCGCCCGCCGGCACCCACCACCCGTGCAGGCGCTCGCCGTCGCCGGTATCGATCGCCAGCTCCTCGAACGCCAGTCCGGCGCGCGCCGGCGTCGCGAGCAGCTCGCGCGCCGGGAAGAACAGCAGCGAGTTGAGCAGCGCGCGGCGCGCCCGGATCAGGCGGGCCAGAAGTCCTCGACGAGCTCGACGTCCCCGCGCCCGTCGGCGATCCGGTGCGACACGATCAGGAGCTCGGCCTCCTCGGGGCGCTCGTTCCAGACCGAGCGGGCGGTGCCGGGCGCGACGCGGACGGCCGTGCCGGCCGGCACGTCGATCACGTCGTCCTCGAGCTTGAACTGGAGCTCTCCCGAGACGACGAAGTAGACCTCCTCCTGCGACTTGTGGCGGTGGCCGTAGCTGCCCTTGCCGCCCGAGTGCTGCGGCATCCTGCGATACGTGAAGGCGATCTGCTCGGTGCCGAGCGGATCGGCGAGCATCTTCATCTCGCCCGGATACTGGCCGCCGAAGACGTCGTCCGCCTCGTCGAGGCGGCACAGGCTGTAGTGGTTCGTCACGGCTCGACTCTATCGCTGGCGATCGGTTGCCCGCGTCCGCGATACTCGGCGGGTGACCGAGATCTATCACGACGGCGCGCGCGAGCTCCAGGACCGCTTCGACACGCGCCGGCTGGCCGACCGTCTCGAGCGGGTGAAGGTCCACGACGCGATCACGGCCGAGGACCGCGCGTTCATCGAGCGGATGGACATGCTGTTCCTCGCGACCGCCGACGCCGATGGGCGGCCGCAGTGCTCGTACAAGGGCGGCGACCCCGGGTTCGTGACCGTCGCCGACGAGCACACCGTCGCCTTCCCGAACTACGACGGCAACGGCATGTACCTCTCGGTCGGCAACCTGCGGGTCAACCCGCACGTCGGGCTGCTGTTCATCGACTTCTACGGCCGGCCGCCGCGGCGGCTGCGCCTCAACGGCGTCGCGACGATCGAAGCGGACGACCCGCTCCTCGCCCGCTATCCCGGCGCCCAGTTCGTGATCCGCGTGCGCGCGCTCCAGGTCTTCCCCAACTGCCCGCGCTACATCCACCGGATGGAGCTCGAGGAGCGCTCGCCGTTCGTCCCGCGCCCCGCGGAGGAGACGCCGGTGCCGGCGTGGAAGCGGGCCGACTGGGCGCGCGACGTGCTGCCGGCGGACGACCCCGCGCGCGCTGTGTGAGCTGCGCGCCACGATGGTGGGTTTGCCGACCCGCCGTGGGAATGCGCACGCGCCGGCAGACGTCTCAGCGACACCATGGGACGAATCCGGCCACTCCTCCTCGGCGTCACCGCGGCGCTCACCCTGACGGCCCCGCCGGCGCACGCTCTCCAGCCGATCGAGCCGATCGGCAGCCAGCTGCGCCTGACGCAGCAGGGCGTCGACGGGACGACGGACCAGGCCGCGGCCGGCCCGGACGTCGCCTACAACAGCCAGCGCAACGAGTTCCTGGCGGTCTGGGAAAACCGCTTCGCCGGCGGCGATGAGGAGATCTTCGGCCGCCGCCTCGCCGCGGACGGCACGCCGATCGGCTCGGCGTTCCAGATCAGCGCCCTGCCCACCGACGCGGCCGGAGTCGACTCGCACGCTCCCTCCGTCGCCTACGACTTCGAGCGCGACCGCTACGCCGTCGCCTATACGCGCCAGAACGGCCCGAACGGGCGCGAGGTGTTCGTGCAGCTGGTAAGCGCGACCGGATCCGCGCTCAAGCGGAACGGCGCCGCGGGCGGCGACGAGATTCTCATGTCCGGCGTCGGGCCGCTGGCCGACAGCACGCGCGGCGTGATCGACGGCGTCTCGCTCGTGTACCGCCCGGACGCGAGCGGCGACAACTCCCCCGGGGACCGCTGGGTCGTCGCCTACAGCGGCGACGAGTTCTCCCAGGACAACTTCGACATCATGGTCTCCGCGATCACTGCCGAGACCGGCGCACCGCTGGCCTCCGACAAGCTCGTCAACGACTTCTCGGGGTTCAACGAGTTCTCGCCGACGCTGGCGCCGATTCCCAACAGCGACGAGATCGCGGTCGCGTGGCAGGGAGCGGTGAACTTCTCGGACGTCGAGATCTTCGCCAGGCGCGTCTCCCCGGCGCTGACCACGTCCAGCCCGCAGCAGAAGATCAGCGCCAGCGGCGGCACCGGCCACAGCGCCAGCGCTCCGGACCTCACGGCCGACCCCGCGCACGACCAGCTGCTGGTCGCCTACCAGGCCAGCAAGGGTACGGAAGGCCTCGAGATCCACATCCAGCGGCTCAACCCGGACCTGGGCGAGATCGGTACCGACGACCAGCAGGTGTCGTCGGCCGGCCCGCCCGGATCGGGGACCGCGTTCAGCGCGTCGCTGCCCGCCGTCGCCTACCTGCCCAATCTCGAGCGCTTCCTCGTCACGTGGACCGGCACCGACGTCGACCGTCCGGGCCTCTCCAACGACGAAAAGGAGATCATGGGCACGGTGCTCGACCCGACCGGCATCGAGGGCACGCCGCAGGACTTCACGATCTCGCGCATGGGGATCGACAACGACGACGACGCCGCGCCGTTCGCGGGCGTGGTCGCCGCCAACAAGCAGACCGGGCGCTGGCTGTCGGTCTGGAGCTCGGATGACGGCCGGCCGCCGCTCGTCGACAACGAGTTCGAGCTGTTCGGGCGCTCCGTCGGCGAGAACTTCGATCGCGACGGCGACGGCGTCGCCGTCCCGCAGGACTGCGACGACGGGAACGCGGCGATCCATCCGGGCGCGAACGACGCGTTCGACGACGGGATCGACCAGGACTGCTCCGGCGCCGACGCCGAGAACCCCGACCGCGACGGCGATGGCGCCGCGCGACCCGCGGACTGCGACGACGGCAACCCGTTCATCAGGCCCGGCGCGGCGGACGCCCCCGGGAACGGGATCGACGAGGACTGCAGTGGCGGCGACGCGCAGCTTCCGCCCAAGCCGCTCGAGGTCACGCGGGCGACGGTTGCCCGCTTCTTCGCGGTCTTCCGCGAGTTCACCAAGGTCACGCGGCTGCAGGTCAACAACACGCGGCCGGGCATGCGGATCGAGCTTCGCTGCAGCGGCCGGGGATGCCCCACGGCGCTGCGCGGGAAGACGCGGAAGGTCACGGTTCGCACGGCGGGCAGCGTGAAGTTCACGAAGCTGCTGAAGCGGGCCAGGCTGCGGCCGAAGGCCGCGATCGAGGTCCGCGTCTTCGAGACGGGCGCGATCGCCCGCGTCGACCGCTTCGTCATGAAGGACCGCAAGAACCCCGTGCAGGTCTCGCGCTGCCTGGCGCCCGGCGCCGACAAGCCCGGCGCCTGCCCGCCCTGAGCGCGGCGCCTACGGCGTCGGGCGCGGATCAGAAGCTGTCGTAGCCGTCGAGGGTCGAGCGGATCTTGGCGACGCGGCCCGCCGCAAGGACGTGGAGCGTCTCGTAGCGCATCGTCTGCGGGGACGAGCCGCCGCCGTCCTCGTTCTCCGGCTCGTGGTACACGCGTGACGTGGCGACCGCGACGACGCCGGGCCCGGCGATCACCGCGCGCGGGTCCGTGCGCCGGGCGACGAGCCGCGGCGCGGCGCCCGGCGCGAGGAGAGCGACGCCGCCGGGAACGCGCACGAGCAGGTGGATACGGCCTCCCGGCTCGACCGCGAGGCCGGCGAGGTGCGACCCGCGCGACAGCTCGATCCGCGTGCGGCTGTGCGCCGGGCCGAAGCGGTGGATGAGCGCGCGACGCGCGCGCTGACCGCTTCCGTCCGCGGCCAGCTGCAGGGCGCGCAGGGCGCCGGCCTCGCGCCAGGTGAGCCACGGGTGCCCGTCGGAGGCGGCGGTCAGCTGGAAGGAGGCCGTGGGGACGGCCGCGACGGTCAGCGGATCGCCCGCCGTGCCTCCGGGCGCGACCAGCTGACGTGCAGCCCGGCGTCGTCGGACCAGGCGACGACGTGCCCCGCGGCCGCGGGCGCGGCCAGGGCGGCTGCCCGCAGCGAGCCGGTCACGGCGTGGTTCGCGCGGTCGCTGAGCGCGAGCGTGTCGGCGGCGACGAGCGCGCTGACGAGGCCGCCGCCGCCGGGCCACGCGGCGGCGCCCGCCGAGCTGCCGCCCGCGAGCGCGACGGGGGCGACGGCGTCCGCCGCGGCAGACACGTGACCGCGCGCCGGCCGTCTTGTCGGCGGCGGCGCGGAGACGCCGTTCAGCGAGATGCCGATGTCGATCGGCGCCCGGTACTCGGTCTGGAACTCGCGCGCGACGCCGAGCACGGCCATCCCGCCGATCAGGACGGGACCGTAGGGCCGGCTCGTGTGGTGCCCGCCGGTGGTCGTCGCGCGGGCCGACGGGGCGAGCAGCGCGCCGGCCGCGAGCGCCGCCGCCGTGGCGAGCGCCATGCCTCGGAGTTTGAGCGAATCCACAGCCATCGCTCGCCAGCGTGCCAGCCCGGCCGAAGCGCGGCATCGGGGAGGCCCCCGACTCTCACCGCTGAGATCGCGGCGCGAACATGGGATCGCGGCGATCGCGGTGCCGCCGGCGATCCGGCGGCACCGCGCTGGTCTCAGGCCGAGGCGCCGGAGTACCGCAGCGAGCCGGGGGTCGTGAGCGGCTCGCCCGTCTCCAGCAGCGTCTTCAGACCGGACAGGATCATCGGCCAGCCGCCGTAGAGCTCGCCGTTGGCGCCCTTGTTGAGCTGGTCGTGGGTCACGGTGAGCCGGCAGGAGTCGCCGACCGGCTCGATCTCCCATGTCACTCGCGACGGCCCCTCCTGCTTGACCTCGTCGCTCCACAGCGCGGTGAACGTCTGCACAAGCCGGTGCGGCGGCTCGACCTCGAGGTTCTCTCCCTCGGCGATCTCGACCACGCCCGGCACGCCGGCCCGGTACCCCGAGCCGGACGTCCAGTCGGACTGCGTGGCGACGCCGAAGCTGTACTTCGCCCGCAACTCGGGATCGGTGATCGCCTCCCACAGCCGCTCGGGGGTCGTCTTGATGAAGATCTCGAACACCGCTGCGGTGTCATCCGGGTGCAGCTTGATCCCGGCCTCGGGGTACTTCTCCATGCTGTTCCTCCTCGAGCTCGCGCTTGATGCCCGTGAGCGCCGTCGCCCACGGCTCGGCGTACTTGCTCACCCACCGGTCGTGGATGAGCCGGATCGGGACGGGGTTGAGGAAGTGCAGCTTCTCGCGGCCGCGCCGGCGAGCGACCACGAGATTCGCCTCCTCGAGCACCTTGAGGTGCTTCATCACGCCGAAGCGCGACATCGGCAGCCGGCGCTCGAGCGCCGTCAGCGTCTGCCCGTCCTCCTCGAAGAGCAGGTCGAGCAGCGCCCGCCGCGTCGGATCCGCCAGCGCCTTGAAGACCTCGTCCACGAGAGCAGTATATGTGACCTTTTGGTCACATGTCAACGAGCTCTTAGGGACCTCCGGCCGGCGGGCGGGACGGTTGCCGCGCTATCGCCGCGGCCGCCCGACGACCGCGGCGACGAACGCCATCACCGCAGCGGTCTCGCCCGTCGTGTCGCGCGCGCTGCCCAGGATCCGGTTGATGCCGGCGTGCGTGAGTGGGACCGCGACAAGCGAGTCGCTGCGGCGGTCACCGAGCGCTCGCACCATCGCGGCGTTCTCGGCCACGCGCTCCGCGCGCCGCTGGGTGACGAGAAGGAACGGGGGATCGCCGCGGCCTGCGAACCCGATCGGTGATGCGCTCGCCCAGCGCGCCTCCGCGGCCTCCTCTTGGGGCGTGCCGAACGCGTTCCAGAAGAGCTGCGGGCGACGGCTGCGAGCGGGGTCGGCCGCGGCTGCGATGTCGAACGCGGCCGTGTCGAGCGAGACCACGCCGCGCACGGCACGGGCGGGCACGCCGTATGCCGTGCTGTAGCTCGTATCAACGCCGACGAGCGAAGCGAGCTGGGCCCCGGCCGAGTGGCCGATCAGCACCAGGCGATCGGCGTTGCCGCCGTAGCGGCCCACGTTGCGCGTGAGCCAGCCGAGCGCCTCGCCCACATCGTGCGGGTGGTCGGGGAACCGCACCCGGTCCGCGGCCGGCGAGCCTCGGTCCGAGGGAGAGAGGCGGTAGTTGACGCTTGCGAAGAGGTAACCCGCGCTTGTGAACAGCCTCGCCTTGTGGCCGACCCCCCGCTTGTCGCCGGCCTGCCAGCCACCACCGTGGACGTAGACGACCACCGGCCGCCGCCGTACCGACTGCCGCCGCTGCCGCGGCGCCGGTCTCCGCGGCACGAACAGGTCGAGCCGGTTCTGAGCCGCGGGTGACACCGGTGACCCGAGGTCGTAGTCGAGATCGGCGTGCAGGACGTACGGCTCAGCGGCGTGCGCGCGCGGGGCGGCAGCGACGCCGAAGGTGAGAAGCGCGATGAGGCCCACGACCGCGCGCCTGCGTCGCACGAGGGCTCGCCCACGGCGCACGGCCATGCTCGTGAATCCGCCAGCCGAGGCGCGGCGCTGCCAAACGTGATCGGCGCTCCGGCCACGATCCCGCCGGGCCCCGTCGGGGGTCGCGTCGATCTCGAGCGGTTGCGGGGCGGGAAAAGCGCCGAGCGTGGTGTGACCGGACCGCATGGGGCCACCATCGCAAGACTGGTGCATCGCGTCTGCGAGAAATTTCACACCACGCGTCCCGCCGGCTCGATCGGTCGCCGCATACCATTGAGGCGACGGCCGTTCACGAGCCGAGGAGCGAGCGATGCCAGCAGGGCCGGTGACGGCGGACGGACGCGCGCGCGTTCTCGTCGATGGCAACGAGATCCCATTGCTTGGGCTGGGGGTCTGGCAGGTGCCCGAGGGCCGGAAGTGCGAAGACGCGGTGAGGTGGGCGCTGGAGGCGGGCTATCGCCACATCGACACGGCGCAGGCGTACGGCAACGAGCGAAGCGTAGGTCGCGCCCTGCGCGCCAGCGGCGTGCCGCGCGAGGAGGTCTTCATCACGACGAAGTTCCATCCGGCGCGCAAGGACGCCGAAACGGAGGCGCAGCGGAGCTTGGAGCGGCTCGGCGTCGAGGACGTGGACCTGTACATCATCCACTGGCCGCAGGGCGGGCCGACGTGGGCGTGGGACGGGATGGAGCGAGCCCGCGAGCGCCGCTATGCGCGCTCGATCGGCGTCTCGAACTTCAGCATCGGCGAACTGGACGAGTTGCTCGCGGTCGCCGACGCGCCGCCGGTCGTCAACCAGGTGCAGTTCAGCCCGATCAAGTACCGGCGCGCGCTGCTGGAAGGCTGCGAGGAGCGCGGCGTGGCGATCGAGGCCTACAGCCCGCTCGGCACGGGCCGTCATCTCGGTGACGACTGCGTGCGGCAGATCGCCGACCGCCTCGGGCGCACGCCGGCGCAGGTTCTCGTCCGCTGGTGCCTTCAGGGTGACCTGGTGGTTCTCCCGAAGTCGACGCACCGCGAGCGAATCGAGCAGAACGCGCAGGTCTTCGACTTCACGCTGTCGGGCGACGACATGGCCGCACTCGACGCGCTCGACACGACCGGCGGCACGCACCGCGCCCTCGAGCGCAAGTGGTGGTGACCGCCGCTTCGCGCGAGACAACCGGCGGCGCGGTCGCTCAGCGGATCGGCTGACGCTTCCCCGATCGGCTGCTCTCGGTTGCGTGCTCTAGCGGTCGTCGAGCAGTAGCTCACTTTCGAGCGCCGGTACCCCGTCGCCGGTGACCTCGATCTTGGCGTTGTGCTTGTCCACGCTGGTGAGCGCGACGTTGTTGGACGCCTGGATCGTTTCGCCGCCGACCTCGGCGGCGGAGTAGGAATCCGCGACCGGGATGACCAGATTCACGCGCTCGCCGCCGCCGCTGCTCCAGCCGACGTAAGCCGCCGAGTGTTCGAACGTCTGCTTCTCGATGCAGCCGCCACCGATGCCGTTGTCGGGAGCTGACGGGTCCGTGTGCAGGAAGCAGGTCGTTCCGCCCTTGCCGGGAGCGATGAAGACCTTCTCGCCGGCGAGATCCCCGATGTGGCGGGCTGCGCTGGGATTGGAAACGAGATCGGCGAGCGTTCCGCCCAGCGTGGGCAGCGTGTCGGCCGTGGTCGGCCGCTGGCTGAGGGCCTTGTCGAACGTCGGCTCGGGCGTGCGCGGTCCGGAGATGGCGAACGGTACGGCGACGGCTGCGACGGTGACGGCGGTGGCGATCGCCGCCAGCGGCTCGAGTTTCATGGGCCTAGGTCCGGCAGTACCCGAAGACGCGGTGCCTGTCCTCAGCGATCGGGCTGCTGCTGCTCCAGCCGACGAAACGCGAGTGGTTCGGGCGCGCTATCGAAGCTCGCCTGGGAGCAGGCCGAACACAACCGTGTCGCGCCGCCCGCCCTTGAACGGGATGTGCGAGCGCAGCACGCCTTCGCGGGTGAACGACGCGGCGCTGAAAGCGGACTGCCTACGCGCGCCACTTCACGCTGCAGCCGCGCGCCCGCGTCTCGGGCTCGGCGACGGCTTCGCCCGCCAGCACCGACTCGAGCGCGGCGCGCAGCCACGCCGCGTCCTGCGAGGGATCGCCGTGGTCGGCGTCCGGCGCGCCGCGGTAGACCAGCCGCTGCTCGCCGTCGAGCACGAACACGTGCGGCGTGACCTCGGCGCCGAGCGCGCGCGCCGCGTCCTGCGACTCGTCGTGCAGGTACGGGTACGGCCAGCCCTGCTCGCGCACGAAGCGCCGCATGTGCTCGGGCGAGTCGGCCGGGTAGCGCGTCGCGTCGTTGGCGTGGATGCCGAGGAAGCGCACGCCGCGCGGAGCGTATTCCGCGGCCACCGCGCGCAGGCGCGGGTTCCAGGCGATCACGTAGGGGCAGTGCATGCAGGTGACGATCAGCACCGTGGCGGGCGGGGCCTCGGCAAGCGGCACCTGGTGCTCGACGCCGTCGGTGTCGGGAAGGGAGAACGCGGGGACGGTGTCGCCGAGCCGGAAGGAGGTCGTAGTCGGCATGCCACTGAGCGTAGAGAACGGCCGTCGGCGACAAGGCTGCTCGTGATTCGCCGCCGCCGGAGCGCTCGAGGCGATCGTCGCCGGTTGGGCGAACGCCGCTTCGCCCCTGCGACGAGGTCGACCCCGCGATGACGCTCACCGCCGCGATCGCGGCGACGGCGTTCATGCGGCGGCCCGGTACACCGAGACGTGGCTGGGGCTGTCGGAGGCGAACGGCCGGCGGTCCCAGTCGGCGTAGCGCTCGCCGAGGCGCAGGCCGGCGGCGGCGGCCATGAGGTCGAGCTCGCTTGGCCAGCAGTAGCGCAGCGCGACGGGATGCAGCTGCACTCCCCGGCTGCCGAACGTGACCTTCTGGGTCATCACGCGCTGGGCGACCGCGTCGTGGCGCGCCACCTCGATGATCGCCGCGTCCTCCGTGACGGCGATCGCCTCGACCCGCTGGCCGCGGTCGTAGCGCGCAAGGTCCGGGACGAAGCATTCGAGCACGAACGCGCCGCCGGGCTCGAGGACGCGCGCGACGTTGCGGAAGCAGTCCGCCTGGCGCTCCCCGTCGGGCAGGTTGAACAGCGTGTTGAAGACCAGGTACACGAGCCGGAACGGGCCCACTGCCGGCACGTCGGCCATGTCGGCGATGACGACCGGGATCTGCCCGCCGCCCGGCTTCGCACGCAGGCGCTCGACCATCGCCTCCGAAGCCTCGATCCCTTCGACGGCGATCCCGCGCGAGGCCAGCGGCAGAGCCACGCGGCCGGTGCCGATCGCGAGCTCCAGGACCCGCCCGCCGTCCGCCAGGCCTGCGAGGAACTCGACCGCCGGAGCGGGATCGAGCGTCGTCCGCTCGTCGTAGACGTCGGCCCAGTGGTCGCCGAAGAAGGCAGGATCGTCGAAGCCGGCCATCCACGGAACTCAAGCAACTTCCGCGCCGGCGGCGGGCGCTCCGCCGCCGGCGCCGGTTGTCGGCCTGCTAGAGGACGGCGATGATGGACTGCTCGCCGCCGGCCGTACCGGCGGTGAGCTCCTGCTGCTCGCCGCCGGCCTTGCGGGCGGTCAGATCCTGCTGCGTGCCGCCGGCCTTGCGGCAAGTCAGGTCCGCGGAGTCGCCCTCGGCGGCCATCGCCGAGCCGGACAGCGTGCCGGCGATCAGGGCGGTGGCGAGGGCCAGGCGGAGCGGGCGGAAGCGTGCGGGGGTGAACATGGAATCTCGACCTCTTGTTTGTCGGGGTTGTCGCCGAGCCATGACGCTGCGCGCCGCGACCCGATTCCCCGCTGTGAAAACCCTCACACTCCGCGCGCGGCTCCGGGGCGACCGCCCGAGGTCAGCGTCCGGCCAGGAAGGCCCTGAGCGAGCCGAGCAGCTGCTCGGGCGCCTCCTCCGGGACGAAGTGACCCGACGGCAGCGGCGCTCCGCGCACGTCGGCGGCCCAGCGCCGCCAGACGCGCAGCGGAGCGTCCGACATGGAGCCCTCCTCCGCGCCCCAGTGCACGAGGACCGGGCAGCCGATCGCACGCCCGACGCGGCGGTCCTCGGCGTCCATCGGCCGGTCGATGTGGAAGGCCGCGCGGAAGTCGGCGCAGATTCCCGAGATCGCCTCGGGCGTGAACGCGCGCGCGTAGCGATCGACGGCCTCCTCCCCGATCGCGCAGGGCGTCGCGGCCCAGGAGCTGAGCGTGTGGCGCAGGAAGTACTCCGCGCTGGCTGCGACGAGGCGCTCGGAGAACGGCGGCGGCTGGGCGAGCAAGAACCACGGGTAGTAGTCGAGCGACGCCTCGCCCGCCATCCGCTCGAACTGGTCGACCGTCGGCACGATGTTCAGCACGCAGAGGCGCTCGACGGCGTCGGGATGGTCGAGCGCCATCCGGTAGGCGACGCGTCCGCCGCGGTCGTGGCCGGCGACGGCGAAGCGCTCGAACCCGAGCTCCGCCATCAGCTCGACGAGCTCGGCCGCCCGCTCGCGATTGCTGTAGCCCTCGCCGAGCGGGCCGCCGGGGACCGAGCGGCTCTCGCCGTAGCCCTTGAGGTCGCAGACCACGACGGTGTTGGCGGCGGTCAGCCCGGGCGCGACGCGGTGCCAGCAGTAGTGCGTCTGGGGGAAGCCGTGCAGCAGCAGGACGGGCGGCCCGGCGCCGGCGACCCCCGGCCTGTAGCTCGTCGGCCCGACGGCGAGCGCCCTGTACTCGAAGCCGGCGATGCCATAGCCGCCCACGCCCGGCATCTAACCACTGCCGCTGGCACAGCCGAGATACTCCGCGGCGCCGATGCCGGAGCTCGTCGCGATCTGGGTTGCAGGCCTCGTGCTGATGCTGGCCGGCTTCGGCGTAGTCGCCGCGCTACTGCGCTTCACGCCATCCGGCAGGGCGCAGCAGCTGCCGCTCGGCGACGTGCTCAAGGTGCTCGCGGTCGTCGTGGCGCTGTCCTGCGCGGTGATCTCGCTGTGGGTGCTCGTGAGCTGATCGCGCTCAGCGGCGGATCAGCAGCCTCGCGATCAGCTTGCCCACGAGCAGCCAGACCACCGCCGCGATGCCCCAGTTGACGGCCTTCTCGGCCTTGTTGGAGTCGAGCGTGAAGAGGCCGTCGAACGGCCCGGCGAGGAACCCGGCGGCGTCACGGACGAACTGCACGATGTCGTTAGAGCGGTTGGCCTCCAGCACGACGAGCAGGATTCCCAGGACGAGGACTGCCGCGACGGCATAGGCCACCAGCATCACGGCCCGCGCGACCGACGCTCGCGCCATCGCGGCGCCGGCGTGGCGGTTTGCCCTTGTCGTAGTCGTCGCCATTCCGGACTCCTTGCTCGTCGTGTGCGTTTCCCAAGGGGTACCCGACGACGACGGGAATCAAGGCCAGATCAGGCCGCGATCATGACCGTGTCGGCGCGGTCCGTCAGCCGCCGTTCAGCGGCGGCGCCCGAACCGGTAGGCGATGAGCGCCACGAGTGCGAGCAGCGCCGCGAGCGCCCGCGGGTCCTTGAGGCGCTGGGCGATCACCGCGCCGCCGATCGAGCCGAGGTCCAGCGCCTCGGCGGGCCGGCGCGGCGGCTCCGCCGGCGCAGCGGCCGGCTCCTCGGGCCCGGCCGCCGGCGTCGCCGGCGCGGGCTCCTTCCGCTCGCCCGCCGGCGTCGCCGCCGCCTCGCCGCGCTCGAGCATCGCGGCGAGGTTCTGGGCGAACGTCGCCACGAGGCGGCCGCTGACGTCCTGCAGCACGCCCTGGCCCATCGTCGCAACCCTGCCGCTCAGCTGCACGTCCGTCGTCACCGTCGCCGACGTACGGCCGTCGGCGCCGCTGAGCACCATCGTCACGTCGGCGTCCGCCGTTCCCTGTCCGCGCGACTCCTTCGCGCGCGCCTTCATCACGGCGCGGTGTGCCGACTCGTCGCGCTCGGTGATCTCGACCTCGCCGCGGTAGGTCATGGACATCGGTCCGACCCTGACCGTGATCGCGACCTTGTAGGCGTCGTCGCCGGTGCGCTCGAGCACCTGCGCGCCGGGCACGGTCGGCGCGACGCGCTCGACGTCGAGCACCGTCTCCCAGACGCGCTCGATCGGGGCGTCGACGTCGAAGCGGTTCTCGAAGTGCATCGTTGCTCCCTTCGATTACGACGAGGCGTCACCGGTGGCTACCGATGACGGCGGATCGCGTCCACGACGGCGTCCAGCGCGGCGGCGCTGTGGCCGCTCGCGAGCTCGTCCACGTGCGGCAGCGCGGCCGCCATGCCGCCGGTCCGCGGCGCGAAGCCGGGCGCCGCCACGCGCGGGTTCACCCACACGATCCGGTACGCGAGCCGCGCGAGCCGCTCCATCTCGCGCCCGACCGGCGCCGGGTCGCCGCGCTCCCAGCCGTCGGAGAGCACGACCACGACGGCGTCGCGCGCCATTCCGCGACGGCCGAAGCCGTCGTTGAACGCCCGCAGCGCCTCGCCCAGCCGCGTGCCGCCGGCCCAGTCGGGCGCCGCCGCGCTCGCGCGTTCGAGCGCCGCGTGCGCACGGCCCTCGCGTAGCAGCTTCGTCACGCGGGTGAGGCGGGTGGCGAACACGAAGGTCTCGGCGCGCGCGCCGCGGGCCGCGCCCTCGAGCAGCAGGAGGTACGCGCGCGCGTACGGCGCCATCGAGCCGGACACGTCGAGCAGCGCGACGAGCGGCCGCGGCCGCTGGCGCCGCCGGCGATGCAGCTGCGCGACCGGGTCGCCCGCGGTGCGCCGGCTGCGGCGGAGCGTGGCGCGCACGTCGAGGTGCTCGCCGTGCGGCGAGGCACGCGTGCGGCGTGCCCGGCGCGGCGGCGTCGCGACCGCCAAGCGCCGGATGAGCTGGGCGACGAGGGCGAACTCCGCCTCGTCGAGCTCGTCGAGCCGGACGTTCGCGAGCCGCTCGTCGGCGCTCGCGCCGGCGCCGACCCGGAGGCCCGGCGGCTCGGACGCCCCGCCCGCGCCGTCCCCGCGGGCGGGAGCGGAAGAGCCCGGTCCGGCGGATCCCGACTCGCGCGGCGCAGCGCCGGGGAGCGACGGCGCGGCGGGGTCCCCGCGCTCGTCGCCGGCGGGGTCGGTGAGCCCGTCGACGACCGCCGCGAAGACCGCGTCGAAGACCGCGACCTGATCGCGTGAGGAGACGAAGCTCAGCCGCGCGGCCCAGTAGAGCGCGCTGCGATCGAGCGGCGCGCGGGGTGGGGCGGCGCGGTCGGCCGGCGCGGCTCCGAACGGCGTGCCACGCTCGGCCGCCGCGGTCTCGAGCAGACCGGCGACCGCCGCGAACGTGCTCGAGCGGCCCGGCGTGACCGGCAGGCCCGCGGCTCTGAGCGCGCGGCCGAGCGGGACGGCGGTGAGCGGCGCGTCGCGTCCCAGCGCGCGCGCGAAGCTGCGCGCGGCGTCGCTCATCCCGCCCCCCGGACGAGCGTCGCGAGGCCGGCCGTGCGCACGGTCTCCTGGTCCTCGCGGTACTTGAGAACCGCGCCCAGCGTGCGATCCGCGACCTCGACGTCGAGCCGCTCGGCGCCGAGCAGCGCCAGCGCGGCGACCCAGTCGATCGCCTCTGCGATCCCCGGCGGCTTCTGCAGGTCCGCTGCCCGCAACCGCGCCAGCGCCGCCACGACGTCGTCGGCCAGCTCCACCGAGCTGCCGGGCACGCGGCGGCGGACGATCTCGACCTCGCGCTCCGCCGGCGGGTAGTCGATCCAGTGGTACAGGCAGCGGCGCTTGAGCGCGTCGTGCAGATCGCGCGTGCGGTTCGAGGTGAGCACGACCGCCGGCGGCACCGCGGCGCGGATCGTGCCGAGCTCGGGCACGGTGACCGCGGCGTCCGCGAGAAGCTCGAGCAGGAACGCCTCGAAGTCGTGATCGGCGCGGTCGAGCTCGTCGACCAGCAGCACCGCCGGCAGCGGCCCCGGGTGCTCGATGGCCTGGAGCACCGGCCGCCTCACCAGGTACTCGCGGCCGAACAGGTCTTCCTCGCCGACGTCCGCGCCGCCGGCCTCCGCGAGCCGGATCCGCAGCAGCTGGCGCGGATAGTTCCACTCGTAGAGCGCCTCCGAGCTGTCCATGCCCTCGTAGCACTGCAGCCGGATCAGCGGCGTCCCGAGCGCGGCGGCGAGCGCCCGCGCGGCCTCGGTCTTCCCGACTCCCGCCTCGCCCTCGAGAAGCAGCGGCTGCGGCAGCCGCAGCGAGAGGAAGATCGCGGTCGCGAGCCCCTCGTCGGCGAGATAGTCGGCGGCGTCGAGCGCGGCCGCGAGCGCGAACGCGTCGGGCACTTGCTCGACCAGCGCCTGCGGGGCGCCTGCGCGCGCCGGCGGGCGCCCCGTCACGGAGCCGCCGCCAGCACGGCCTCGTAGTCCTCCCACGTGTCGACGTCGCGTGGGATGCGCCCGGGGACCGCGACCTCGGCGACCTCCGCCGCCCGCTGCTCGAGCAGCTTCCAGACCGCCTTGTTGCCGTGCAGCCGGGCGAGCTCGCCGAGCATCGACGCCCCGAAGGCGAACGGGTGCCCACGCCCGTCCTCGTAGCGGCAGACCGCGAGCGGCGCGTCGCCGCGACCGCCGAGCAGTGCCGCGACCGTCGCGGGCGCCACGCCGGGCTGGTCGCCGAGCAGCAGCACGAGCACGTCGCAGCGCGGATCGAGCGCCGCGGTGCCCGCGGCGATCGAGGACGAGCAGCCCGCGCCGTACGCGGCGTTGACGACCACCTCGGCGCCGGCGAGATCGACAGCCCCGCGGACCTCGTCCGCCGCGCCGCCGACGGTCACCAGCAACTGGTCGAAGGCGCACGCCCGCGCCGTGTCGAGCACCGCGTCGAGCAGCGTCGCGCCGCGATACGGCAGCAGCTGCTTGGGTCGCCCGAGCCGCGACGAGCCGCCCGCCGCCAGCACGAGCCCGGAGACGAACGGTTCAAGCCGTGCGCGCAAGCCAGGCCTCGCGACAACCCTCGGAGCAGAACGCGACCTCGCCCGCGGTCGGCGTCCCCGGTCCGACGACCACGGTCATGCCGCAGACGGGATCGACCTTGGAGAGAGACGGCGCGACCTTAGGTTGGCGGCGCACCGCGACGAGCTCGACCACGATCGATAGCGCGATCTCGGCGTGCGTGCGGGCGCCGATTGCGAGCCCGGCCGGGGTCCGGACGCGCGCGAGCGCATCCTCGTCCACGCCCGCGGAGCGCAGGGCGTCCAGCACCGCCGCCCCGCGCACGCGCGACGCGACGAGCCCCACGTACTCGCAGCCTGCCTCCAGCCCGCTCCGCACCGCCTCCTCGTCTCCGTGTCCGAGCGAGGCGACGACCGCCGCGAAATCGCCGGCGTCGGCGTGCGCGCCGAGCCGCGCGCGGAACCCGAGCGGCTCGCACAGCTCCGCCAGCGTGCGCGCGACCGGCGACTCGCCCGCCACCGCCACGCGCGGCGGCGGCAGGTGCGGCTCCAGGAACAGCTCGAGCGCTCCGCCGCTGAGGCACGGGTTCGCGACGACCACCGCGCCCTCCTCGTCGGCCGGCCCGTCGCGCTCGCCGGGGAGAATGCGCAGCAGAGTCGGGTCGCCCGTCTCGAGCGCCCGCAGCGCCTGCAGCCGGACCGTGGAGTCCGCGCACGAGCCGCCGATGAATCCCTCGATCGTCCCGTCGCCGAGCACGATCGCGCGATCGCCCGGCCGCGCGCTCGTCGGCGCCGCGCAGCGCACGACGGTCGCCTCCACGAACGCGACGCCTTCGTCGATCAGCTGCGCGGCCCTGAGCTTCACGAGTGGATCGCCTGCCACACGCGCGCCGGCGTCACCGGCATGTCGACGTGGCGGACGCCGAACGGCTCGAGCGCGTCGACGACCGCGTTCACGACCGCCGGGGGCGCCCCGACGTTCGCCGACTCGCCCACTCCCTTCGCACCGAACGGGTGGTGCGGCGAGGGCGTGACGGTCGCGCCGAGCTCCAGGTCCGGCACCTCCAGCGAGCTTGGGACGAGGTAGTCCATGAACGAGCCGCTGAGGCAGTTGCCCTGCTCGTCGAACGCGATCTGCTGCATCAGCGCGATGCCGATGCCCTCGGCGATGCCGCCATGGATCTGGCCCTCGACGACCATCGGGTTGATCCGGACGCCGCAGTCGTCTACCGAGATGAAGCGGCGCAGCTTCACTTCGCCGGTCCCGGGGTCGACGTCCACGACGCAGATATACGCACCGTACGGATACGTGAGGTTCGGCGGGTCGTAGACGGCGACCGCGTCGAGGTGTCCCTCGACGCCCTCGGGCAGCTCGAGCGCGCCGTGGGAGGCGAGCGCGAGCTCCTGGATCGTCCGGCCCTTCTCGCGGTCGCCCTTCACGAACCAGCGCCCCTTCTCCCACTCGAGGTCGTCCGGCGAGACCTCGAGGGCCGCGGCGGCGACCTGGCGCGCGCGTTCGCGCACCTTGCGCGCGACCATCGCCGTCGCGCCGCCGGAGACCGGCGTCGAGCGGCTCCCGTACGTGCCGAGCCCGAACGGCGTCTGGTCGGTGTCGCCGTGCACGACCTCGACGTCCTCGGGCGGGATGCCGAGCTCCTCCGCGACGATCTGCGCGAACGTCGTCTCGTGGCCCTGGCCCTGGGTCTTGACGGAGATCCGCAGCACCGCCTTGCCGGTCGGGTGCACGCGCAGCTCGGCGCCGTCGGCCATTCCCAGGCCGGCGATGTCCATCTTCGCGCGCGGGCCCGCGCCCACGGTCTCCGTGAAGAACGACACGCCGACGCCCATGTACTCGCCGCGCGCGCGCTTCTCGGCCTGCTCGCGGCGCAGCTCGTCATAGCCGGCGATCCGCATCGCCTCGCGCATCGTCGCGTGGTAGTCGCCCGAGTCGTACTCCCAACCGGTCTTGGTCGTGTACGGGAACTGGTCGGAGCGGATGAAGCTCTTCATGCGCAGCTCGACCGGATCCATCCCGAGCTCGTCGGCGAGCAGGTCGACCATCCGCTCGACGAGGTATGCCGCCTCGGTCACGCGGAACGAGCAGCGATACGCGACGCCGCCGGGCGCCTTGTTGGTGTAAACGCCTCTGACCGTGCAGTAGGCCGCCTCGAGGTCGTAGGAGCCGGTGAAGATGTGGAAGAACCCGGCCGGGTACTTCGACGGCTGAGCCGTCGCGTTGAACGCGCCGTGGTCGGCGAGCACGTCGACGCGCAGCGCGCGGATGCGGCCGTCGCGGTCGGCGGCGATCTTGCCGCGCATCAGGTAGTCGCGCGCGAAGCCCGTCGATGTGAGGTTCTCGGTACGGTCCTCCATCCACTTGACCGGGTGACCGGTGACGATCGACGCCACCACCGCGCAGACGTAGCCCGGGTAGATCGGCACCTTGTTGCCGAAGCCGCCGCCGATGTCGGGCGCGATCACCTGGATCTTGTTCTCGGGCAGGCCGGCCACGAGCGCGTACAGCGTCCGGTGCGCATGCGGCGCTTGGGTGGTGCACCAGAGCCGCAGCTTGCCGGTGACCGCGTCGTAGTCGGCGACCGCGCCGCAAGTCTCGAGCGGCGCGGGATGAACGCGCTGGAAGGGGATCTCTTGCGTGACGACGACGACGTCGGCGTCCTCGAAGACGGCCTCCGTCTCGGCCTCGTTGCCGGCCTCCCAGTCGAAGATGTGGTTCGAGGTCTGGCCCTCCTTGTCGTCGCGGATCACCGGCGCGTCGGCGTCGAGCGCGCGATGCGCGTCGTGGACGACCGTCAGCGGGTCGTACTCGACGTCGATCAGCTCGAGCGCGTCGCGTGCGGCGTAGTGGTCGTCGGCGACCACGAACGCGACCTCCTGCCCCTGGAAGCGCACCTTGTCGGTCGCCAGCACCGCCTGCGTGTCGGCCGACAGCGTCGGCATCCAGGCGAGTCCCTGCGCCTCGAGGTCCCTGCCGGTGATGACCGCGCGCACCTTCGGGTGCTGGAGCGCGGCCGACGTGTCGATCGAGACGATCCGGGCGTGGGCGAGCGGGCTGCGCAGCGCGGCGCCGTGCAGCATCCCCGGCAGCACGACATCGTCGACGTAGTTGCCCTGCCCGCGCACGAAGCGCGGGTCCTCCTTGCGCTTCATCCGGCCGAAGCCGATCGGGCGCTCGTCCGCGACGGCCATCAGGCACTCACCTCCTGCGGGTGTTCCGCGGCCCAGTGGACGGCCGCGACGATGTTCTTGTAGCCCGTGCAGCGGCAGATCTGGCCCGAGATCGCGACCTTGATCTCCTCGTCCGACGGCTTCGGGTTGGCGTCGAGCAGCGCCCGCGCCGTCAGCATCATTCCCGGCGTGCAGAAGCCGCACTGGAGCCCGTGCTCCTCGATGAAGCCCTGCTGCACGGGGTCGAGCTCGCCGCCGCGGGCGAGGCCCTCGACGGTCCGGACCTCGTGGCCGTCGGCCATCGCGGCGAGCATCGTGCACGACTTGACCGGCTCGCCGTCGACGAGCACGACGCAGGCCCCGCAGTTGGACGTGTCGCAGCCCCAATGCGTCCCGGTCAGGCGCAGGTGGTCGCGCAGGAAGTGGACGAGCAGCGTGCGCGGCTCCGCGTCCGCCGACGCCCGCTCTCCGTTGACCGTCAGGTTGATCTGCACGTTCGTCTCCTCACGAGGCCAGCGCGCGCTCGGCGGCGCGGCGGAGGGCACGGTGGGTCAGTTCGCGCGCCAGATGGCGCTTGTAGTCGGCCGGTCCGCGGAGGTCGCCGATCGGCTCGCAATCCTCGGCGGCGAGCGCCGCCGCCGCCGCGAAGGCCTCCTCCGACGGCGCGACTCCGACGAGCGACTCCTCGGCGCGTGTCGAGCGCACGCTGCTCGGGTTGACCGCGCTGAGCGCGATGCCCGCCGCGCTGATGCTCGAGCCGTCCAGCCACACCGCGGCGCCGGCGGCGGCGGTAGCCCAGTCGCCCGTCCGGCGCTTGACCTTGGCGTACGCGCTTCCGCCATGCGGTCGCAGCGGGATGCGCACCTCTACGAGCATCTCCGCATCCTCGACGGCCGTCTCGTACGGTCCGCGGTGGAAGTCCGGCATCTCGACCACGCGCTCGCCGCTGCGGCCGCGGATCACGGCGACTCCGCCGAGTGCCGCGCAGACGGCGCTCAGGTCCTCGGACGGGTCCGCTTGGCACAGCGCGCCGCCGATCGTGCCGCGGTTGCGGACCGGCGGGTCGGCGATCATCTCCTCGGCGTCGCGCATGATCGGGAAGTGGCGCGCGAGCAGGTCGGACTCGAGGATCTCGCGGTGCCGGGTAAGGGCGCCGATGCGGATCTCGCCCCCCTGCTCGCGGATGTAGGACAGCTCCTCGGCGAGCGGGTTGATGTCGATCAGGTGCTCGGGCGTCGCCAGCCGGAGCTTCATCATCGGCAGCAGCGAGTGGCCGCCCGCCACGAGCCGTGCCTCGGGGCCGAGGCGCTCGAGCAGGCCGAGAGCCTCGTCGACGCTCGACGCGCGCGCGTAATCGAAGGGCGCAGGTACCTGCATCTCCTCCCCTCTCCTGGGATTCCGGCGCGACGCTACTCCTCTTGCGGTTGGTAGGCATACGCGCGATAACCGTCCGCTTATAGTGCGTTCTCACCGTGACCTTCAGCCAGCTGCGCTCGTTCGCGACGGTCGCCCGCACGGGCTCGGTCAGCGCGGCCGCCGTCGCGCTCGGCGTCAGCGAGCCGGCGGTCTCGGCGGCCGTCGCCGCGCTGCGTCGCGACCTCGGCGACGCGCTCTTCGTGCGCGCCGGCGGCGGCATCCGGCTCACTCCCGGCGGTGAGCGCCTCGCCGCCGCCGCCGCGGAGATCCTCGGTCTCCAGGACCGGCTGCAGCGCGAGGTCGCCGAGGCGCGCGGCGAGCGCGGGCTCCTCCGGCTGGCGGTCGCGCCGTCGGTCGCCGAGTACGTGTCGGCGCCGCTGCTCGACGCCTTCACGCGCCGCTGGCCGACGCTCGAGGTCGCCCAGCAGGTCGCGGCGCCCGAGGACTTCGCGTCGCTGCTCGGCGATCGCCTCGCGGACGTCGCGCTCGGCCCATGGCCGGGCCCCGCGCCCGCGGTCGAGGCCGTCCCGTTCCTGCGCTACAAGCTGATCGTCGTCGCCGGCGCGGGGCACCGTCTGGCCGGCGCACGCGATGTCGCCCTCGGCGCGCTGCGTCGCGAGCGCTGGCTCGTCGGCCCTACGGGCGCGGACGTCGAGCGCCTGTTCAGCGTGCACGGGCTCGAGGCGCCGCAGCGCGGCGCGTTCACGACCGAGGCGGCCGCGCACTCCGCCGCCGCCGCGGGGGAGGGCGTGACGCTCGCGATCGCGCACACGGTGCTGGACGCACTGCGGCGCGGGTCGCTCGTGCGGCTCGACGTGCGCGGCACGCCGCTCGACGGGATGTGGCACGCCGCGACCCTCGGCCGGGACCTGCGCTCGCCGGTCGCCGACGCGCTGCGGCGCTTCGTCACGACGCCGGACGCCACGCAGGCGATCGTCGCCCGCCCGGGCGGCGTGCCGGCCGGCCGCTTCCGGCCGCCGGTCTACGTGACGATCTGGAGCGCTCGCTGATCCAGGACGCTTAGACTGGCCGCGCTCTCCGCTGTTGCCCCGACTCGCTGCCGCCGACTCCTGTGTCTCTCGACGAGCCCGTCCTGATCACGTGTGCGATCTCCGGCGCGGTCGCGAACCGCGAGCAGTGCCCGGCGATCCCGTACACGCCGGAGGAGTACGCAGCCGAGGCGCGCCGCGCGGTCGACGCGGGCGCGAGCATGATCCACATCCACGCGCGCACGCGCGACGGGCGGCCGAGCTACGAGGTCGAGGACTTCCGCGCCATCACGGACGCGATCACGCGCGAGGTCGACGTGGTCGTGAACTACTCGACGGGCGCGGTCGGCGTGCCGGTCGAGAAGCGGCTCGCGTACCTGCGCGAGCTGCGGCCCGACGTCGCCGCGCTCAACATGGGGTCGATGAACTACGCGAAGTACTCGCGCAGCCGGCGCGACTTCGTGTTCGCGATGGTCTTCGCCAACCCGTTCGAGGAGATCGTGGCGCTGCTGGAGGCGATGAACTCGCTCGGCATCAA